>Ga0181520_10002625_pt1 | contig 33053 bp, 26 predicted proteins | sample PEATcosm2014_Bin_29_FD_132451 | JGI IMG/M metagenome (GOLD analysis project Ga0181520, IMG submission 132451) | Peatland microbial communities from MTU Mesocosm Facility, Houghton, MI, USA - PEATcosm2014_Bin02_30_metaG | ecosystem: Environmental > Terrestrial > Soil > Wetlands > Peat | place...
AATGAGTACCCCCCCCCGGCAGATTAGACGGATTGGGGCTGGAGCAAAAGCGCCAGAGGGCTGGACGCACCAAGACGCTGGCGCGAATGATGGCAGCCTTGTGAGCGCGAAGCGTCTTGGAGAGTGCGGCGGCCCTCCGCCGCTTTGGCCGGACGCACGCGACCCCAGCTTGTAGCGTCGAGGCTGCGCCTCGATCTTTTCCCTGTTTACCCGGCGATTTATCCGACTAAATCCTGGTAAATCCGACTAAAAAAACACAAAACGACGCACATCATGTCAAAAATAGACAGTTCGTAAATGAGGTAGCCGCCGAAGTCAGGAGGCTCCAATTGAATGTATTGCCCCCCCCCGCCGTTGACGCCGGAGCGCGGCTGTGCTGAAAGCCAGCCGCGCCACGTTCGCCATTCAAAGTGCCCAAGCCACCCGGCAGGTCTGCTGGCTGGCAACCTCGCTGCGGCTGGTCTCCGACACAGCCCCCCCCCACCATCTTGGATACGCCAATTCAAGCTCTGGAGCAGCCGCAGAATTTTGTCTCACACCCTTGTGAAAAACGGACAGAAAAAGGCTTTTCAAACGGCGGCTTTTGCCTGACGCTGCGCAGGGAATATTCGATCAAACATTAATCACTATAACCAAACCTCAACCTAAACGACCATGGCCCTCTCCACCGCTCTCGCCGGCAGCGCCCACGATGAACTCTTTGCCTCGGACGATCTGGCAGCCGCCCTTCCGAAGAAACATTTCCCCCGCCATGAGCGCGATCCCGGCCGGATTTATCAGGCCGTGCGCGATGAACTGCTGCTGGATGGCAACTCGCGCCAAAACCTGGCCACCTTCTGCCAGACCTGGATCGAGCCGGAGGTTCACCGGCTGCTGGATGATTGCATTGATAAAAACATGATAGACAAGGATGAGTATCCGCAGACCGCCGAGATTGAGAACCGCTGTGTCCACATGCTGGCCAATCTTTGGAATTCCCCGGATGCCGTCAATTCCATCGGCTGTTCGACCACCGGTTCCAGCGAGGCGGCGATGCTGGGCGGGATGGCCCTGAAATGGCGCTGGCGCGAGCAACGCCGGGCGGCGGGAAAATCCGTGGAGCGTCCGAATCTGATCTGTGGTCCGGTGCAGATTTGCTGGCACAAGTTCGCCCGTTACTGGGACATCGAACTGCGCGAAATTCCCATGGAAAACGGCCGCCTGCTCATGAGTCCGGCCGAGGTGATTGCCCGGTGCGATGAAAATACCATCGGCGTGGTGCCCACGCTCGGCGTCACTTTCGATGGACGCTACGAACCCGTCAAAGCCGTCTGCGATGCCCTGGACCAATTCCAAAAGGAATCGGGGCTGGATATTCCGATCCATGTGGACGCGGCCAGCGGCGGCTTTCTGGCGCCGTTCTGCGCGCCCGAGCTCGAATGGGATTTTCGCCTGCCCCGGGTGAAGTCCATCAACACTTCCGGCCATAAATACGGACTCGCCCCGCTTGGCTGCGGCTGGGTGATTTGGCGGGAAAAAAGCGATTTGCCGGCGGATTTGGTCTTCAACGTCAATTATCTCGGCGGCAACATGCCGACGTTTGCCCTGAACTTCTCCCGGCCCGGCGGCCAGATCGTCGCGCAATATTACAATTTTGTGCGGCTTGGCCGCGAGGGCTACACCAAGGTACACTCGGCCTGTTATCAGACCGCCCAATATCTGGCCAAGGAGATTGCGGCTCTCGGTCCCTTTGAGATGATCTTCAGCGGCGATCCGGCGGATGGCATTCCGGCGCTCTGCTGGACGATTCAGCCGGGAATAAATCCCGGCTACACCCTGTACGATCTGGCCGACCGTTTGTGTCTGCGGGGCTGGCAGGTGCCCGCCTATTCCATGCCGGCCAACCGGCAGGATCTGGTCGTCCAGCGGATTATTGTCCGGCTGGGAGTCAGCCGCGATCTGGCCAGCCTGCTGGTGGCCAACTTCAAGGCCGCCGTGGAATACTTGAACAAGCATCCGACCAACGGGAGCGGCAGCCAGCCGGACGGCACCGCTTTCCATCACTGATCCATGATGAATCAAAAGCCGGGTTTTCTGCCTTGGTTGATCTGGGGGCTGGCGGCTCTCTTCGTGGTTTTTAACTACGTTCAGCAGGTGGTTCCCAATATCATCGCCGATGATCTAAGTCAGGCGTTCCATGCCACCGCGGGCACCTTGGGCAATATCGCGGCCTGCTATTTCTACGGCTATGCGATTCTTCAAATTCCGGTTGGGCTTGTCGTGGATCGCTTCGGCACGCGTTGGCCGCTTGTTTTCGCCATTCTCGCGGCCGGCCTGGGCACGCTCGCCTTCTCCCAGGCTCACGGTTCGGGTGGCGCGCAGATGGCCCGCCTGATCATGGGCGCCAGCGCCGCTTTTTCGTTCATCGGTTGTCTGAAGCTGGTGCAGGCGTGGTTTCCGCCCTCCAAGTTTTCAACACTGGCCGGCATGACCAATACCGCCGGCATGATTGGCATGGCGGGCGGCGCGCCAATGGCCGTTCTCGTAAAAGCCATCGGCTGGCGCGAGACCGTGGCCTGGATGGGCGGGGCGGAGTTGATGCTGGCGGCGCTGGTTTTTGCGGTGGTTCGTGATGGACCCGCGCCGGTCATCAGCCGCGCTGCGCCCGCGGCTCAAAGCGGCGGCATGTCCGGCGTGCTGGCCAATCCTCAGGTGTGGATTAATGCCGTCTATGCCACCAGCATCAGCCTGGTCTATGTCGCCTTCGGCGGCTTGTGGGGCACGAGCTATATCCAGAAAGTTTATGCGTTGGACTCGGTGGCCGCCGCCGGCACCGGGTCGCTGCTGTTCTTCGGCGGCATTGCCGGCAGCCTGTTCTTTGGCTGGGTTTCCGATTATCTGGGGCGGCGAAAACCGCCGATGGTGCTGGCCGGAGTCGGGGCGCTGGCCAGCATGGCCTGCCTGCTCTATCTTCCCGGCATTCCGCTGCTGGGATTCAAGCTGGGACTTTTTCTGGTGGGATTTTTTAGCAGTGCCAACATTATTTCATATGCCGTCGCCCGCGATCTCTATCCCAAGCTGGCCGGGTTTTCCATCGGCTTTCTGAGCACCTGTTATTTTGCCGGCAGTGCGGCTTCACAGCCCCTCGTGGGGATGTTGCTGGAGCGCAGCAACGCCGGCAGCCAAACGGCGGGGCTGGCGTCCCTGACAGCCGGAGATTATCGCTTTGCGCTGTCTCCCCTCGTGGGCTTCATGCTGGTGGGGTTGATTGCCGCCTTGCTGATCAAGGAAACCTTGACCGGCGCGGCGCGCCGATGAAACGAACCATTTCGCCGATAATTATTGGGGAACCACCAGCCGGTAAAACTGTTGTGAGCCCAGATTCCAGTTGGTGAAACTGAAGTTTGTTTGCGCGTTGACGACGCGTCCCAGGGTTGTCCACGTGCCCAAAAGATTGGTGGTGGCTTCGACGTTGTAGATGACGTTTGTGAGTCCGGCCCATTGCAGGTTTTGCATGGCATTGGACGCCGCCGCCGTCAGTGTCGGCGACGGCACGGTGGCAACCGTCCATTCCAGCCGCACCACGCTGTATTGGGGAATCGTCACCGCATTCGTTACGGTGGCGGTCTGGATTTGGATCGGACTATATTGCGGGGAGCCATTGGTGGCGCTGGGGGCGCCGCCGGTGACGAAGGTTTCAAGAAACTGGTTGGTCAGCGCCACGGCGTCCTGGGTGATTTGCACGGGCACGGCATTGGAACCTTTGTTGGTGAGCACCACGTAGCGTTTGCCGTTGCCGCCCGAATACGCCTGCGCATAAATCGCCGGCATAAAGGCGCTGTTGCTGATGTTCATGGGCACGGTTGGGCAATTCGTGCCGACGCACGTGGCATAAACCGCCGTTGAACGGTTCACCGCCCCATAAGCCACGGACTCCGCGGTGACCTGCGCGCTAAAGTAAAAACCGAATGGCAGATTTTGCGTGTTGGTCGTATAACCGCCGCTGGCGGCAGTGGTGACCGCCGTGCGATGCACATTCGTCGCGTTGATGCCGTTCTGGTTGAACAATTGAAAGTTACCCACATATTTCATCTGCGGCACGGTGGACATGCGCAGGATGAATTCGGACACATAGATGCCGCCGTAAAGGGTCATGGACGGCTCGTTGGGATTTTGGTTGGTCGTGCCCGCGCCGCTGCCCTGCACGGGTTGGAATTCCGTGATCATGTAGGTGACATTGGTGGGATTGTTCGGCATCAGATAATTCGTCACATAGCTCGTGGTGTTGCTGAACAGCAGTCCGTTATCGTAGGCCATCAAATCCAAAAAATTGGTGTCATTGAGGGCCTGCGGGTAATAATGATAAGTCACGGCGTCCCAAAATTTGTTGGTGTAAGCGATGAGCGCATTGTCCCAGAACTTGCCGCCGTTGCCGGGGTTGGCAAAGAACACGGCCACCACCGCGTTGGAATCCGCCGCCTTGATGGCGTTGCGATAGGGCAGCATCTTGTTGCAATAATCCGTCCCGTTCGTGAAGAAATCGCTGCCGTTCGTGGCGGTAAAATTATACGGCTCATTGCACAGCTCCCACGCCGCGACCGGAATGTGATTGCTCAAGGCAAACCCGGCAAAATCGCCGGCCGAGGCAGGATTCGTGTCGGTGAAACAGTTAAGGACGACAATGATTTTCGCGCCGCCAACATTCCGGCACAGGCTGACAAAATTGGTGAACTGCGCGCCGCCCTTGCCCTGCAGCGTCTGAATTGTATAGGAGCAACTGTTGCCCGAACTGGTTTCGCCGTTCGTGTAGATGACATTTACCCAGTTCGTGTCCGTCAAGCCGGTGCGCCAGTCGAAGGCATCGTCAGAAATGCCGCTGGGATAACGAATCCAGCCGGGTGTCAGCGTGCTGACGAGCTGCTGGAAGTTCGTGTTGTCGTATTCCAGCCCGGTATCGAGCATTTCCTCGGCGAACCCGGCAAAACCCAGGTTCAACGGCGTGGCATTGGTGGTGGTAAACGACACCACAACATTCGTGTTGGTGTCTGCGTAGCTTTCCGGCGCGCACCAGAAGCACAGGAACCAGATAAACCAGACGAGAATGGAAGGTTTAACCAAAAATCCGAAATCGGAATCCTTGAAATCTGGGAGAAGTCCGAAGCCCGAATTCCGAGATGGGTTTGCCGCCGTTCGGGAAAAGTGTTGGTGAACGCGTGCGCCCATCCATGGATTCGGCCTTCGGGCTTTGGATTTCTTTCGGGCTTTGGGCATTGCGCGCATTTCTGGATTTCGCAGCCAAATACATGCCAAGTCCAGCGGATTCAGGCAATTTTCCGCGGCGGTGCATTATCCAAACGGCGGCGTGAGGCCGGGCGGCTTAATCAATAAATACCGGCGGCAGCATGACCACCCGGTAGAACCTGGTTCCAGCCGGCGGATTCGTATCCGTCTGCGTCATCGGAAAACTCGCGGGAAAACCAGAAAATCCGAGCGAGGTCCAATTGGTCTGCAACAAGTTGGTCTTGTATTGCAACTGGTACTCCCAGCCGGGGAGCGCTGTCCACGACAGATCGGCGAGCTTGCCCGGCGTGACGGCGATGGATTGAAACACAGGCGGCGAGATGGGTTCCACCTGCACATCGTCCAGACCCAGATATAGCGGATCGTCCCGGAACCCGAATTGGAGGGTGGTGCTCGTATTGGTGGCAACCGCCAGAAATTCGTAAGACTGCCAGCCAACCGCCCCTAGATTTGTAAAATCCATCATGATGGTCCCGTTCCAGGCCACGTTGAATTCCGTGTTGGTCATGATGGTGGGATTGTCCATCCAAAAGCGGACGGAATACGGCTGGCCCGGGATGGTGGCCAGCGTCTGCGAGAGGTAGCCCAGCGTGAAGACTGGCCCGAATTGGCCGCCGTAGAATCCGTCGAACGCATACAAGGAGTTGGTGCTCACGTCGGAGTCAGTGAAATTGCCGTTGGTCGTCCAGCCCGTGAAATCACCGAACTCAAATCCGCCGTTCTGCACCATCGGCACGGCCATCACGCTCACCTCATCCAGCCCGAGCGCGGAAGTATTGTCCTGTAAACCAAATTGTAGAGTGGCCTGCGTGCTTAAACCGACCACAGTGTAATGCAGGTTTGTCCAGCCAAACGCAGTCAGGCCGGAATGATCCATCAGTGTCTGGTTGTCCCACTTGGCCTGGAAACGGTTGGGGGTCACTCCGTCAGGGCTGTCCAGCCAGAACGACACCAAATAATTTTCGCCGGGATTTGCCGGCACGGACTGCGAGATGTATCCCAGCGACCCCGACGCCGCAAAGCTTGCGCCATAAGTCCCCGCCCGGCGAGCCGTGGCCGCCGTGGACACCGTGTCCTTGGAACTGTTGCCGGACGCCGTCCAGCCCGAAAAGTTGCCCGTCTCAAAACCACCATTGGATACGAGCACCGCAGGGGTCACGCTGACATCATCCAAACCGAAATAGTTCAGAGTGTTCTCGAACTGGAATTCAAGTTCCTCCTCGGGTCTTGCCGCCATCAGGTTTAACTGGACGTTCGTCCACGAAAACGCGGGAGCATTCGTTAAACCAAAAACTTGATAAGCCGCTCCGAAGTCGGGTGTCGCCGTCCAAAACGTGCTTAAACTGCTCCCGCTTCCACCGCCGGAATTTTCCAGCCAGAATGAAACCGTGTACAGCTCCCCGATTTGCAGCGACTGCGGGAACTGGAAAAGAAACCAGGGCGCCAGCGGTCCCGCCTGCACGCCATAAGAACCTGAATGCACATAGCTGTGGTTGCTGGTCACTGACGCGTAATTGACGCTCCCATTCGTGTACCAGCCTGAAAAATCGCCGGTTTCAAAGCCGCCGTTGGTAACCAGTGAGGGTGCGTATGGCACATAGGTCACCACGTTCACGTTGTCCAACACGAATTCTGTTCCAGCGCCCGGATCGCCTGCGTGATGTGTCCCGCCCGAAGACGTGAAATCCACCTCATTCACACCGTAGAAATTGAAATTTAGCAGCGTCGGACTCGTTGCATTTAACGTATAGGTCTGATTATAGACCAGCGTTCCGTTGATGTAACCTTTGGCCACCAATTGCAGATTGTCATTCCAAGCGGCGGTGGCATAGGCTGAAATCAAGTCGAACATGCCCGCCGAGATGGTGGCTGTCTCTCCGCCGATGCCATAAATCACGTCGTTGCCCGACACGATACCCGTCTGATAGCCGCTGGGGTTCAACCCGTAAGTATTGCCGTTCAGATAGTCAAAATTGACCCAGTTCAGTACGTGATAGCCGGCGGGCACCGGCACTTGCTGGCCTGGCAGGTCGTCGAAGGTTATGGTTGGATCGGCCCGCAAAACTGTCGCTGCTAACAGTGAGACCACGGCGGACAATAATCTAGTTTTCATGGCAACATTCCTTTCCAATTGGGCGGCGGAATCTTTCCTGGAAGGATTAGGAAATATTTATCAACGCCATCCAATTTTGCTTAAGAATGCACACTGCTCTCAAAACGTCAAGTGCCGGCGCCACCGCTATGCGATCACAAGTTCACCACTGCCGGATCGCCGTAGAGCGTGAATGAACCGGTGCGCTCGATCTTCACATCCATAAGCTGGCCGCGATGGCGTTCGCCGCCGTCAAACAGCACGATTTTGTTGCAGCGCGTCCGACCGGTGAAGCGTGCCAGATTTTTCCGGCTTGGCCCTTCCACTAAAATCTGCACCTGCCGCCCAATAAACGCTTCGTATTTGTGTGCGGCAATTTCATTCACCAGTTCAAGCAGACGATGGTTGCGTTCTTCGCGGACAGATTGCGGCACCTGGTCGGGCATGTCGGCCGCGGGCGTGTCGCGGCGCGGCGAGTATTTGAAAATATATGCGTTGTCGAATTTTACCTCATGGCAGAGCGACAGCGTTTGCTCAAAGTCCTCCTCTGTCTCTCCCGGAAAGCCGACAATGATGTCCGTGGTGATGCCGATGCCGGGCCGGGCGAGGCGCAGTTTTTCGGTGATCGCAAGAAATTTCTCGCGGGTGTAGCCGCGGTGCATGAGCTTCAAGATACGGTCGCTGCCGCTTTGCAACGGCAGGTGCGCGCTTTCGCACAATTTGGGCAGCCGGGCGTAGGCGTCCACCAGATCGTCGCCGTAGCCTTTGGGATGGGGCGAAGTAAAACGGATTCGCTCCAGGCCCTCGATTTCGTGGACGGCATCCAGCAGTTGGACAAAAGGAGACAAGCGATGGGAGACAAGTGATGGGGTACACGGCGGCGGTTCGAAAGCTATGTCGCTTTTCATGTCACTTGTCACCTGCCACGCGTCACGCTTTTCTTTCCGACCATAGCTGGTGACAATCTGTCCAAGCAACGTAATTTCCTTCACGCCGCGCGCGGCCAGTTCGCGGCATTCGGCGACGATATCAGGAATTGTGCGGCTGCGCTCCTCACCGCGCGTGGCCGGTACTATGCAAAAGGTGCAATGCTGATTACAACCCTGCATGATGCTCACAAACGCGGACACGGAAGTTTTGGCGCTTCCGTTGAGCAGATGTTCGCGAATGGTCGCCTCGCTTTTGGCCTCGGCCTCGACATCCACGATTTTTTCGCGTTTGCCGGCGAGCAGGTCATTGAGGTATTCGGCGGCCCGATGAAATTTTTGCGTGCCAAGAACCAGGTCCACGTCGGGCAGCTTGTCAATGAGTTCCTGCCCGCGGCTCTGCGCCATGCAGCCCATGAAGCCGACAATCTGGTCGCGTTTCTCACTGCGCGCGGTGCCGATGACGTTCCGCATCTTGTTGATGGCCTTCTGTTCGGCGAAGTCGCGCACACTGCAGGTGTTCAGCAACACCACGTCGGCGGCGGACTCGGACTTGGCCAGCGAATAGCCTTTGGCGACCAACTGCGCGGCCACCGCTTCGCTGTCGCGCTCGTTCATCTGGCACCCGTAAGTTTTTATGAAAACACTCGGCATAGTTCGACAATGCGACAAGTTAGTGGATTTGCGCGGAGTTGAAAAGCGAAGACCGCAGCAAGCCATCCCTCCGTAATGATCCGGTCAAATTGCGAAATATAATTATCTATTTTCAGCGGGTGTGTTACGGTGATACCCATGGATCAATTTTTCACCCGCCTGCCGCTCGCGTGACCATTATCAACCTCAACGGCGCGGCGCAACACACCTGTAAATGCAGCGGGTGGCTGCAGCATTGGCGGAATTTCAGTGTCCTTCCCATGCCCTATCGCTGTCCCGGACTTCTCTGTCGGGAAAAGGCCGAAGTCGGCGTCCTGGTCCAGCGGGATGATGATGCCGATACCAATTGGTATATTGTGCCGTTGTGCAAACTGCACAGTCAATTAAAGGGTTCCCTGGAAATCAGTTCGTTCACTCCGCTGATTTCCGCAGATGTGAGTGAGACCTGTGGTAAAAGCCTGGCCCTGGTTTTAACGTAGCCTCAGGCCTCCCGGCCTGACCGCTATACCATGACTGGAGCCCGGTGCTCGCTGGGGTACCGGATTTCAACCGGCAGTTTGAACTCCCTGGGATGCGCGGCGGAAAGATTCGTGAGCATCTGGCCGGAAATAATGTGGAAACTTTGCGCCCACGCCAGCGGAGTGTTGTGGCCAGTCTTTCCACCCAGATACATTTCCGGCACGCAACCCTCCGGAGTCATGTTTCTTTCCAGTTGCTGAAAATAATGCACGGCCTTGTGAAAATAGTTCCGGCGCTGGCTCCAGTCAAACTGCACCGGCTTTTGCGCGTGGTCAAAATCCCGTCCGTGTTCGGCGAGCTTGGCGTAACAAATCGCCAGCCAGGCCAGTCCCAATGGCCACTCGGCGCTTTCGTGCTCGCCGGGCACCAGACCCCGGCCGCAATAAACGTCGCCTGGATAACGCCGCACGCCGCGTTCGCCGACCAGGTGCGTTTCGATGTTGTGCAGCAGAATCTTTTTCGTATGGAAGTCCACGATGTTGTAGGGCCAGATGAGGCTCAATTGCGCCATATCGTACTGGCGGCCTTCGGACTCGCGCGGCAGGATCCGGCCGAGCGATTTTATGCCGTCGGCAATCATCCGTTCACTGATCGGCACATAATGGCTGATCTCGATCTTGTGCCGGTATTTGTAATCGTAAAAGCCCTGATCGAACCACATCATCAAACCGCCCAGCACCGCGCCGAAGCTGCTGGAATGCTCCTCCGGCCCTTCCTCCCACATGCCGTAGTCCGCATCGAAGCCCATGTTGAAAATGTAATTGCGAATGTGGCCGATGAGCGTGAAATCCTCCAGGTTGAAACGGAAGCCGTAACCTTTTTTGATCAGATCGCCCATCTTGTACATGAACAGGCCATAAACATCGAGCTGGTGGTGGCCCCACGCGTCAGTGATGGTGTCCAGCGTGGTGGGATGCACGCGGGCGGGCATGAACTGGCCAGTCTGATGTCGCACATCCGGCTTGATGATCGAAGCCCGGATGATGCGCGGATGGTAGCGCTTAAAAATGTCCAGCACGAGCCGGAAGCTTTCAACCATCTTGTCGAAACAGCCGAGATACTCGTTGGCGTAGGTCGCAAACATGATGTCCCGAATCCAGAACACATTGTAAGCGTCGCCCGAACCGTCCTCGGCGGTGTAGGGACTGGCGATATAGCCGCCGTTGGGACGCCGCATCCGTTCCAGTTGCTGATGGGAAACATTGATGCGTTCCTCCAGCGAAAGCTCGTGAAATGTCTTCATGGTATCATGCAAAGCTCCGATTTGTTTTGGACTTTTGGGTTCGACTCCTTTTTAAGCGAATCCCAATGGCCAGAGCTTGCAGCGAAACAGGCTGGGAATCAAGCCCCCTTGTGAACGTTGACATGGCGGCGCGCTTTGTTAGCGTGTCGTAAATGGCCAGCAAACGGTTTTCACGCCTCTTTAAAATTCTCGCGGGCGCCGTCGCCGACGCGGACGAGGTCATTCAGCCCGAAGGCCGGCTGGAGCGGTTCGCTCATTTTTGCGCGCTGGTCACCCGGCAATTCATCCGCTACCGCTGCTTTGTGCGCGCGTCGGCCCTGTCCTTTTCCACGCTGCTCGCGCTCATTCCGTTGCTCGCCGTCGCCTTGAGTGTGACCAGCAGTTTGCTTAATCCGAAGCAAGAGGCCGAGCTGGCACAGTTTGTTGAGAAAATGGTTTCCAGCGTGGCGCCACCGGTGGTTATCTCCACGAATTCGGCGGTCGCAAATTTCAATCCCACGACGCCGGCTCCCACCAATATTATCGTGACAACCAACATCGCTGGCACGGTCACAGACACTAACCTTGATGAAGTTGTGGCTGCCACCCCCCCAGCCGCGGCGGCACCTGCCGCAACCTTGAATACGCAGAGGCAGGTTGCGGCGGAGATTCATGAACTCGTTCATACGGCCAGCAACGGCACGCTGAGTTCCATCGGTCTCATCTTCCTGGTGATCACCGCCATCTCCTTGTTGCGTGGCATCGAGGAAACGTTCAACGATATGTGGGGCGTCACACGCAGCCGCAACTGGTGGCTGCAATCCATGCTGTATTATTGTCTGATTACGCTCGGCCCGTTGCTGCTCTCAATCACCTTGGGAGTGACTGGCGGCGCACATTTCCAGCAGACGCGCAGTTTCTTTGAATCATCGCCGTTTCTCGCCCCGGTTTACAAGCATGTCCTGCCCATTGCCATCCTCAGCTTCTCGCTTGGTTTGTTTTACAAACTGACCCCCAATACCAAGGTGAAATTCGGCGCCGCCATGACCGGCGGCTTTTGCGCCGGGGCGGCCTGGCACCTGTACAATCAACTCGGTTTTGTGCTCCTGTCCCGCGCTCTCAATGCGAGCAAATATTATGGCGGTCTGGCGATTGTGGTTCTGGTCATGGGCGGACTTTATATCTTGTGGCTGATTATTCTTTTTGGCGCGCAAATCGCCTACGCCTGCCAAAATCGCGCGGCGTATTTGCAGGACCGGCTGGCTGAAAATGTGAACCAGCGGGGGCGCGAATTTGTGGCGCTGCGCATCATGACCTGTCTTGGCCAGCGCTTCCAATGCGGCCAGCCGCCGGCGACGGTGCCGGAGATTTCAACGGAACTCGGCGTGCCCAGCCGGCTCACGCAATCTATTTTACGCACGCTGGCGGCCACACGGCTCGTCTCCGAAGTTGTCGGCGAGGAAGCCGCGTTTGTCCCGGCACGCCCGCTCGACGCCATCAATGCCTGCGATGTTTTGATCGCGATGCGCACCGGCACGGGCCAGGAACTGCCCGTGTCCGAAGCGCCGGAACTGGCGGGAATTTACGGGGAATTCGCCCGCATTGAACAGGCCGAACGCGCCGCCGCCGCCGGGGTTTCGCTGCTGGCGCTGGCCAACCGCGTGCCGCCGCGCGTCACCCTGGCCGCGCCGCCAAATCCCGAACCGGAAAAAACAATGGTGGCACCGCCCGTGGCTGAAGAAAAGCATGAGCCGGAACCGGTGGAACTGAAAAGAAACGAGCCATTACTGGAAAAAATGGAAACATCGGAACCGGCTGCACAAGAAGAGGCACCGCGCCGAGCCACCGCGCGACCGGATGAACACCCGGATTTTCCACTGTAATGGTGGCAATAAAATTGAGCTAACCTGCACGCGGTACCAGATGGATTTGTGGCGCCTTGACAAGCGCCAATACCGTGGCGCCTTCCTTCAAGGCCATTTCCGCGCACGCCTGCTTTGTCAAAACGGCGGTCAACGGAAAGCCGCAGTCCAGTTCAATTCGTGTCAGAGGTCCTTCGCCAACAATGGTACGGACCACCGCAGAAAGCCGGTTGCGGGGACTGGAATGAGGTTCGGGGTCGTTGGACAAAATGACGTCTTCGGCGCGAATGCAGACGAAGATATTGGTCGTGCCCGCCGGCAAATCGCCCGCCACCGCGGTGAGTTGGGCGTGGCCGACGAGCACGGTGGCCAGGCCGTTTTGCAATTCGAGCACGCGACCGGGTTGGATGGTCTCGACCGCGACGATGCCGGCGATGGTCTGGTTCGCCGGACGGCTGAAAACCTCCTGCACCGGCCCGCGCTGGACAATGCGGCCCTGGTCCAGCACCACCAAATCATCGCCGAGCGACAACGCCTCCAGGCGGTCGTGTGTGACGAAGACCGTGGGAATGGCGAGCTGGCCCAGGAGGCGGCGCAATTCGCCACGCAAGCGGTGGCGGGTGGGGCTGTCGAGCGCCGCCAGCGGTTCGTCGAGCAGTAATAATTTTGGCAGGCGCGCGACCGCCCGGGCAATTGCGACCCGTTGTTGTTGTCCACCGGAAAGTTCAAACGGCAGGCGCGTGGCCAGCCCGTCGAGGCCGAGCCAGCTTAACATTTCCGCCACGCGCGATTTTTTTTCCGCGGCACTGCGTCCCTGCAATCCATAGGCGATATTGGCGGCCACCGTCAAATGTGGAAACAGCGCGTAATCCTGCGGCACAAAACCAAGCTGTCGTTTTTTTGGCGGCACCCGGGTTTGGCCGCCGGCAAACCACGTTTCATCGCCAAAGAAAATTTCGCCCGCATCCGGCATTTCCAGTCCGGCAAGGCAGCGGAGAATGGTCGTCTTGCCGGAACCGGATGGCCCGAACAGCACCGTCACGCCCGTGCTGGCAATTTCCAGCGCCTCGACGTGGACGACGGGACCGCCGGAAAATTTTTTTGAAAAATCGGCGCGGAGGAGCGAGGTCATTTGCGCCTCCGCTGGAATTTTTCGCCGAGCCACAGCGCAAGAAATGCAATGACTGTGGAAACGCCCGCCAGTGTCCATGCGTGCGTGTCGTCACCATTCAGGACAGAAGAGTAAATTGCCACGGGCAGGGTGGTGGTATGGCGGGGAATGTTGCCCGCCACCATGATGGTGGCGCCGAATTCGCCAAGCGCGCGGGCAAACGCCAGCAGCACGCCCGCGAAGATGCCGCGCCGCGCGAGCGGCAGGGTAATGGTGAACAGCACTCGCCATTCGCCCGCGCCCAGCGTGCGGGCGATCTGTTCCAGTGCCGGATTGACCTCCTCAATGGCCGTCCGTGCCGCGCGCACCAGCAGCGGCAATGACATCACCCCCAGCGCCAGCACGACGGCTTTCCAGGTGAAAACCACCTGAATGCCAAACTGGGTGTGCAGCCAGTGGCCCAGCGGGCCGCGCAAGCCAAAAAGCTGCAACAAGACGAGACCCGTTACCACGGGCGGCAACACGAGCGGGAGCGAGACGAAAGTTTCCACGAAGGTTTTCCCCGGCCAGTTGCGCCGCGCCAACAGCCAGGCCAGCGCCACGCCCAACGGCAGGATGAGCAGTGTGCTGCACACCGCCATCCGCGCCGAGAAACCAACCAATTGCCAGTCGTCGCCGGTCATTTGCCGGCGGAAGCATCTAACACATCGCGGCCAAACTCACGCAAAAGTTTCGAGCTTTGTCCCCCTATTCTAACCCAGCAGGAATTCCTCGAGTTGCGTCTGGCGCACAACGTTGCGAACGGACGCAATGGGATTGATAAATTTCAGGGTGATGTCGCCCCGGTTAAGATTCTTTTTGAACCGCACCATGAGGCCGATGCCGGTGCTGTCCACAAACGTTACGCGCGACAGATCAATCACCACTGTCATGCCTGGCGTGACCTGGGACAGTTCGGATTCAGTGTAGGCGCCCAGTTCAACGGCGTTGAGGGCGGTGACTTCTCCAGTCCAGCGAATTTGCAGTTCCGCTTCCAGCACACCGCTCGTGACAGGTGCCGCGCCCGCTGTGCTTTCCATGATGATGCGCGCGCCGGCGATGCTGGCCTGAATGGTGAAAAACTCGTCCAGTTTCATCAGTTTTAGGGCGGCTTCCACCGGCGGCCGGGGCGCGATGAGGAAAAACTGCCAGCCCAATTCGCGTGCGCGCCGGCGCAGGCGGATCAGCGCGCCGATGCCGGTGCTGTCCACAAAAACGGTGTCGGCCAGGTCGAACATCACATGGCTGTTCTCAACGGCGCGCATCCACTCGGCCTGCGATGTCTGTGCCTCCGCTGCGTCGAGCCGCGCGGGCGCCTGGATGACCAGATTGCCGAACGGATCCGGCAGCACGTTTGGCCCGGTGGCGGGCAACAGCGATTTCTTTGCGCGCAGCCGCCACCATTGCCGCAGGATGGCGCGAATGAATTTTGAAAATTGTTTTCCGGCGCTCCTGGCGGGTTTGCTTTCGCTGGTCAGAAAATCAAATGACATGCCGGAGCCAAGGACAAACGGCACGCCGGCCTGGCGGTAATTCATGCTGATCCATTTTTCCGACTTGGGCGAACCCAGGGCGACCAATAGAATATCAGGCTTGGCCGCGTGCAGCCGGTGCTGGATGTTTTCGTGATCCATTTCGAGCAGCGGCTGGTCGGGCGGCGCATACGCGCCGACCAGTTGGAGCCGGGGATGGCGGGTGCGAATTTTGCCGGCCACGGCCTCATCGCCGCCCAGCAAAAACACGCGCCAGTTTTTTTGTTCCGCCAGCGCCAGCAATTGCGGTATTAGATCCGGCCCGGCGATGCTTTCGGGCAGCGGGTTGCCGAGAATTTTTGAGGCCCAGACAACGGTTTTGTCTTCGGCGACCACCAGGTGCGCATCAAACAGGATGCGACGCAATTCCACGTCGTCCATCGCCGCCGCGAGAAAATCCACGCCCACGGTCGTTGCGTAATGGGGCTGGCCGGAGCTGATCATCCCTTCCGCGAGCGCGAGGGCTTCTGCGAGGTTGACGTTGTCGAACGGCACGCCAAGGATGGCAATGGGTGCGCGGTCTAGCTTGATGGGCGGCGGTACGGCCTTCATTTAACGACAGAGTATTATCAGTTCGCAGGGGAAAGTCCAAGCCCTGATAATTTTTGGTGATGGCTTTTTTCGCAGCGGGTGTGGCGAGTCCTGGCGGGTGCCAGGGGAAGGAGCAAACTTGTGTAATGGGTCACTCCCTTTTCCGTTCCGCGACATTTTATCCGGCAGGTGCGTCGAGAAATTCCCGGGCTTCGGCAAATTCGGATTCGGGCAATTGCACGCGAATGCCACCGGCGGCGAGCGCGTAACCCTCCATGCTCAATGCCGCGATTTCGCCGGCCACGAACGGATGAAAGCCCGCCGCTTCGAGGCGCGAGCAAACCAACTGGGCATCGGCGGGATTGAACGCCTTGTAGATGGTGACGGGGTTCATTTGTTGTTTTCGAGTTTGACCTCGGCAAAGACAAGCACGCCGGCGCCGGTCTGCACGGTGCTTTGAACCTGCGCTTCGACCTGCTGGCCGACAAGCGCCTGGCCGTTGGCGACGATGACCATGGTGCCGTCGGGGAGATAGCCTATGCCCTGACCTTTGTCGCGGCCCTCGCGGACGAGTTTGAGGCTTACGGTTTCGCCGGGAACCAGCGCAGCCTTCATCAGCAGGGCCACCTCGCGCAGGTTTACAGTTACGACGTTTTGCAGGTTGGCCACCTTGGCAAGATTGGCATCACTGGTGAAGAGCTTGGCGTTGAGATTGCGCGCGAGGCGCACCAGCTTGGCGTCCACACTTTTTTCATCTGGAAAATCGCCGTCGTGGATGCGAACTTCCATCTTGGTGTTTTGCTGCAGGCGGTTGAGCATTTCAAAACCGCGGCGGCCGCGCGAGCGTTTGATGTCGTCGGCGGAGTCGGCGATCTGCTGCAGTTCCAGGAGCACGAAGCGCGGGACGACAATGAGCCCCTCAATGAGGTGCGTCTCAATGAGGTCGGCGATGCGCCCGTCAATGATCACGCTGGTATCGAGGAGCAGCAGGTTGTCGGGCTTGTTTTGCGGGGAGAAGCGGACGTAGGGGATGATGAGTGAAAAATCCTCCTTGTTGCTGCGCATAGCGAGCACCATGCCGATGTAACCGAAGCTGAGGAACAGGGAGAGCCGGATGAGCCAGCGGACTTTTTGGTCGGCATCTTCAAACAGGCCGGAATGGTCCACCAGCAGGGCGACGAGCGAACCGAGCAGCAGCCCGAAGGTGGTGGCGGAAAATGCGCGCAGCGAAAAACCTTTCAACATTTCATCAACGGCAATGAGCAGCCCGCCGAAGCCAAAACCAATGATCATCCCCAGAATGGCATTGTGTTGCTCACTGATGTAATCCGGCGCCTGGCTGACGGCGAAGCCGGCAACGATGCAGAGGCTGAGGAAAAGAATGCGGATGGGCCAGAGCTGTTTCATTGGCGGAGGGGTGGGGATTCGAGCGAGACGGGCTTGACCGTGTTGGTGTTGGAATTGGCCGGGGGATGCGACCAGAGGAAATGCCAGAGGCCAAACCGGTTCAAGTTGCTGCTGGCGAGGGAAAGATTTTCGGCCAGCAACTGGACGTTGGTGGCGACCTGGGGATTTTGCAAAAGAGTGCCCGCGAGCCCTTTGCCGGACTGCACGTCGTTGACAAGTTGTTGGGCTTCGACGGTGAGGTCCTGGATGTTTTTGGTGGCGGCGGTGAGGTTGACGCCGTTGGTGGCCAGGAGGTTGGAGGCGGAATTCCCCAACTGATCCAGTTGGGCGGAGAATAGAACGATATTGCTTACCACGGTGCCGACCTGCGCGCCGTTGGTTTCAATGATGTCATGAATGTTCTGCACCGTGCCAAGCGCCTGCTCGGTGAACACGCGCAGGTTGGTGATCGAAGTGCCGAAATTGGCGAGGGTCTGCGCATTGAGCACCTGGGACCGCAAATCCGCGACCGAGGTGTCGAGCTTCTTGGCGGTATCATCAAGACGCTGGATGAAACCCGCCGCGCCGCGGGCCACTTCCTGGAGATTGAACGGCGATTCGCATTCCACATCCTGTCCGTTGGTCAGCAGCGGCAGGCTGTTGGCCGTGGGGACCACCGAGACATATTGATCGCCCAGAAAGCCGGAGGCCTCGATGACGAAGCGGGCGTCGTGGTAGATGGGATATTTTTTGTAAATTTGCAAAGTGATCGTGACATTGGTGCCGCTGGGTTCCAGGTCAATTTGCTGGACGCTGCCCACGCTGACGCCGGCGAGCAGCACGCCGGCTTTCTGTTTGAGGCCGCCGACGTTGCCGGCGTGCAGCTTCAAGAAATAGGTGCCGTGGAACAGGCTGGTGCCCTTGCTGAACTGGATGAGCAGCACCGCCAGCAACACCAGCCCGATGAACACAAACAGGCCGACTTTTGATTCCAATCGCGATTTTTCCATGACTATAATTCAATTTCCTTCGCATCGGCCACGCCGTCAATAAACTGCCGGACCACCGCGTCCTGTGACGCGAACAATTCTTCGGGCGTGCCGTGCGCGTAAATTTTTTTGTCGTGCAGCATGAACACGTGGTTGCCCACGCGCCGGGCGCTGCGCATGTCGTGCGTCACCACCACCGAGGTCACCTTCAACTGGTCGCGCACCCGCATGATCAAATGGTCAATGCTGTCCGACACAATCGGGTCCAGCCCGGTGGTGGGCTCATCGTAAAGGACAAAGCGCGGTTCGTAAATGATGGCCCGCGCCAGGCCCACGCGTTTGCGCATGCCGCCCGAAAGCTCCGCCGGCTTTTTCTTTTGCGTGCCCGGGAGGTCCACCAGGTCGAGCGTGGCCGCGACGCGCCGGGCAATTTCCGCCTCGGTCAGGTGCTCGTGCCGCCGCAGGCCAAACGCCACATTTTCCGCCACGGTCATGGAGTCGAACAAGGCCGCGCCCTGAAAGACCATGCCAAATTTCCGACGCACGCGCAGCAGTTGCCGTTCATTCATGCGCGTGATCAGGTCGCCATCCACCAGCACTTCGCCCGCGTCCGGTTTCAGCAGGCCGATGACGTGTTTCAGCAAAACGCTTTTGCCGCCGCCGCTGCGGCCGATGATCACCGCCGATTCGCCGCTTTCAATCCGCAAATCCACGCCGTCGAGGATCAACTGCGTGCCGAAGCTCTTTTTCAACTGGCGCACTTCGATCATGACATCAGAACATACAGGCGCTGTAGTGCCAGCGTCAGGAAAAAATTGGTGATGAGAATGGTGATGGACGAATACACCACCGCCTCGGTCGTCGCCCGGCCCACGCCTTCCGCGCCCATTCCGCAGGACAATCCCTTGTAACAGCCGACGAGCGCGATGATGCCGCCATAGAAAAAGGATTTAACCAGCCCGAAGACGATGTCAATGTCGCCCGTATATCGCAACATGTTGTAATAGAGATAAGTTGGGTCAATCCCCAACAGTTGCGTGCCGACCAGATAGCCGGAGCAGATGCCGAGGGCGATGGCTTCAACCGTCAGGAGCGGCAGCACGATCATGGACGCCAGCAGCCGCGGCACGACAAGATAATCTATCGGATGGGTCGCGAGAGTCCGCAACGCGTCAATCTGCTCCGTGACGCGCATGGTGCCAATTTCCGCCGCGATGGCCGCGCCTACCCGGCCCGCGACCATCAGCGCCGTCAGCACCGGCCCGAGTTCGTCGCACATGGCCACGCTCACCACGCCCAGCGTGGCGGTGTCCATTTTGACCTTGTGAAACTGGAAATAGGTTTGGGCCGTGAGCACCATGCCGGTGAACGCGCCGGTGACGAGCACGACGGCCTGCGATTTGATGCCGATGAAATAAATTTGATAATACAAGTCGCGCCGGGAAGCCTTGAACGTGAGGCAGGAGGCCACGGCATCCCGCGACATCACGGCGATGCGTCCCAGGCCGACCAGCCATTCGCCGGCCCACGTTTGGCTCAAAAAATTCATTATTGATTCAAACTAACAAACCGGCCGGAGTTTTGCCAGCGCGGGAAACGAATTATTATGCGGCCTTCGCCGCGCCAGGCCCGTCGTGAAACAGCTGTTGAATTCGCTTTGCATGGGGGGGCGAATCGGCCAATTTGCGAGAGGTTCATCGCTTGAAAACTCTGCACAAATATATCACCGGCCAGGTGCTGGCGTCGTTGCTGCTCACGGTAGGAGTGTTTGCCTTCGTGGTCCTGCTGCTCAATGTATTGCATGATGTGCTGCCGCTGTTGCTGGGGGGGCATGTGCCCGTGTGGCTGGTGGCCAAGGCGGTTGGGCTGCTGTTGCCGTTTGCCTGTGTCTATGCCCTGCCGATGGGTTTTATCACGGCGACCTTGCTGGTGTTTGGCCGGTTCAGCGCCGACCAGGAGCTTACGGCCATGCGCGCCAGCGGCTTGAGTCTGCTCACACTCATTACGCCGGTGCTGATTTTGAGCCTGCTGTGCTGCGGCTTGAGCGCCTGGTTCAACATGCAACTCGGCCCGCAGGCGCGCGCGGCGTTTTTGAACTTGAAGTATGATCTCCTGCACGAAGGCGCCAATGCGCTCATTCCCGAAGGGCAGTTGAAACATTTTACATATGACGGCAAAAACTATCAGATGATAGTCGCAAAAAACCGTGACGGCGATCTGGAGGACGTGAATCTCTACCAGATGCAGAATGAAACCAACTGGGAAGTGCTGGTCCACGCCCCCCATGGCCGGTTGGAAAGCAGTCACGGGACGAACCCAAACGTAGTGCAGGTGTTGATACGACTGACGGACGTGCGCATCTTGCGCGGTCAAACGATCGCGGCTTTTCAAAGCTTCAACATCCCGTACGCCGTTACCAACGAGCCGGTCAAACCCAAAATCAGCGACATGACATTCGGCCAGCTCCGGCAGGAATTGCGCGATTTGGAACGGAACAATCTGACCCCCGTCAAACTCAGCCCGCCGGCGGCACTCGCCGAGCAGCAACATACGAACTTGACGGCGAAAACCAACGCCTCGCCGGCGGAGATCGCCGCGCTGGTGCGCGAGGCGGAAAAAATCCGGGGCCAGCAAATCGGCGAGGCGCGCGTGGCGATGCACCGGGAAATCGCATTTTCGTTTGCGTGCTTTGGCTTCACCCTGGTCGGCATCCCACTGGGCATCCGCGTTCACCGGCGCGAAACCAACATCGGCATCGCGCTGGCGCTGGGGCTGGTGGTGGTCTATTACGGCTTCACGATGCTTGGCGTGTCGCTCGCAGCGCGGCCGGAATTTTATCCACACCTGATTTTGTGGCTGCCGAATTTTATTTTTCAAATCGTCGGTGCGGTGCTCCTATGGCGGGCAAACCGGGGGATTTGACGCGAATCCTCCATCATTTCCGGCGGAACACCTTCCCCACATCTGCCTGGTCCACGGGCTTGACGAGCATTTCGTCTATGTTTACATGCGGGGGACGGCTGGCCACCCAGACCAAAATTTCCGCAATGTCGGCGGCGACGAGCGGGTTGGTGCCGGCGTAAAGTTCCTTCGCTTTCTTTGTGTCGCCCTTGAAACGCACCAGTGAAAATTCCGTCTCGGCGAGTCCGGGGTCAACGGTGCTGACGCGGATGCCGGCGCCGAATAGCTCGTGCCGCAAGACGCGTGTAATCTGTAATTCGCCGGCTTTCGCCGCGCAATATGCCGAGGCGCCGGCATATGCCGCGCGGGCGGCCAGGGAACCGATGTTGACGATGCTCGCGCCGTCATCACGCGGGATCAACGGCAGGGCCGCGCGCGTTACGCGCAGCACGCCGAGGACGTTGGTCTGCAACATCGTCTCCCAGTCGGCGTCCTTGCCTTCGGCCACGGTGTCCACACCAAGCGCGCCGCCGGCGTTATTGATGAGCACATACAGATGACCTGCGGGCGAGCCGTGGCCCATTATCTTTTTTGCCCAGCCAAAGAATTTTTCGACGCTCGCGGTTTGGGAGACATCCAGTTTATGAAAATGCACTTCGGCGGCGCCGGCCTTTTTTGCCGCGGTGGAAACTTGTTTTAGACGTTCGATTCTGCGCGCGCCCAGCAGCAGTTTGGCGCCCTCGGCAGCGAACGCCGTGGCTGCCGCAGCGCCGAAACCGCTGGACGCGCCGGTGATGAGCACCCATTTGTTTTGCAAGGAGAATTTCATGGCGATATTTATTCCTGCGAACTGGATTTATCCGGATTCGCAACGACACGCAATTTGAGGCGTTCCGTGAATTTGTCGAACAAAAATCCCACCACCACCGCGCACAGGCAGCCGGCCATGACCCCAATGACACGCTCCAAGGGCGCACGCCAATGAGCGGTCTCGCCGGCGAGGGTCACCAGAATGACCGCCACAAACGCCGGGCGCAGCAGGTCGTCCTGCTTCAGCGCATAGCAGGCCAGGCCGGTGAGCATGATGCCGACGGCCATGGCCGCGAGCGGCTGACCGATGAGCAGGCTCAACGCCGCGCCGACGAGCGCGCCGACCAGATTGGCCATCACGCGCAGCGAGGAAGCCTTGAGCGAGGAGGGCAGGGTAGGCTGGGTGACGATCACGGCAGAGACGGCGGCCACCCAGGGCGAACCGGGCAGGTGGAGATGTTGATAGCCCAAGGCGCCTGCGAGCGCAGAAATGGCGGCTTTCGCGGAGAAAGTCACGGCTTCCAGGTGGCGTGGTTGCATGTGGTAAAAGTCCTTGGGCTTTGAAACCCATGACGGTCGCAAAGTCTGGATGGGATTTTGGCACCGGTTTGGCCGGGTGACAATTTGTTTATGTCCTTGCCCAAGGCGAGGAAATGGGGAGGGGGCGTTGGGTATAACCACCCCTCATCCTCGGTCCTTCTCCCCGTTGAGGGGAGAAGGAGGTCGGAAGAGCAAGCGAGCGTGTATCTGAATGCATTCAGGACAGCGGAAGTTCAGTTTCCAGGGCAAAGTCCAGCCCTTCAGCCGTTTAAGCGCCGGCGCGAACATGCAGTCATATTCGTAAATCAGCGCAGCAAACTTTATGCTGTGATTGGCAATTGGAGCCTCCTGGCGTCGCGCGGCTACAGCATTTATGAACTGTCTATTTTTGACATGATGCGTAGTTTTTCATTTTTTAGTCGGATTCGGTCGGATTCGGTCGGATTTACTAGGATAAATTGCATGCTGAGCTTGCCGTGGGCATGACAGAGCTGTTTGCGCTACCTGTTTCACTTGACCTCGCCAATGATCAAAACTGTGTAGTGTCGAGCCTGTGGCTCGATTCATTGGTACACAGCGCAACACTACACCCTCTCCCGAAAAAAGACCACGTAGCCGCTAACAGAATTTTTAAAAATGTGGAAACATGATCTCCGCATGGGGGGAGGGGGGGGGTATCAGCGTCTCCACTCTACAAGTGTGCAAAAATGAGGCATACCCGGAAAAATAGCTTCGACCGGAATTTTGCATAGGGCACGTTTTAGGCCGTCCTGGCGCTAAAACTCTTCCACCATTTTGCCGGCAACATGCCCAGCGCAATGAAGCCAAGCTGGCTCGCCACGAACAGCACCAGCCACTTGAACGCTGCTTCGGTAAAGCCGTAGCTATGCAGGCCAATGCCCAGCATGTTCACGCCGAACCATGACCACGCCGTGACGACGTTGCCGAAGATGGCGCAGTTGACAAGGCCACGTTCGCGGATGATGCCGCCCCACCGCAGATGCAGAATCAGCGCGTTCCACAGCACGATGATGAGGGCGCCGTTTTCCTTGGGGTCCCAGCCCCAGAACCGGCCCCAGGATTGATCGGCCCAGATGCCGCCCAGGACGGTGCCGACAAAGCTGAACAGCGTGGCGAAACAGACAATGCCGTAAATCATCCGCGCGAGGGATTTACTCGTGGCGGCATCCAGCGTCCTGGTAAACATGCCGCGCAGGATGTAGATCAAAGCCAGGAAGCCGGCTACAAAGGTGCTCGCGTAACCAACGGTCACGGCGACTACGTGCGTGGCCAGCCAGAAATTTGTGTCCAGCACGGCCCGCATCATTTCCATGGTGTCGCCCTCCAGCGCGAGGTGTTGCGCGATGATGAGGGTGATAAAGCCGATGCCCGCCGCCGTGACCGCGCCGATGCCATTCTTGTGGAATTTTTCCAGGATCAGGCCCAGCAAACAAGCGCCCCAACCGATAAAGATGGCGGAGGAATAAAGGTTTGTTACCGGAGGCCGGCCTTCCAGCACCATGCGATAAACCAGCCCGGTAGTGTGAATGGCAAAGGCAAGCCAGAGCAACCAAACGGCGGAGCGGCGGAGCGTTTCGGACAAATTGAACCAAAAAAAGCACGCGAGCAATCCGGCCAGGACGTAAATGACCATCGCATTGTAAAATGGCTGCATCTGGTTGAAGAACACTTCAGCCTGGGCTTTGGAGATTGCCTTGGGCTGGTTGCTGGCGATCTGGGAACGCAAGTCACGCAGGGCGGCGTTGAATTCTTCGGGTTGATTTGCCGCCAGCGCGCCGGTCATGCGGGCATAGTCGCGGATGCTGTCGTCCAAGGGAGCGCTCTTTGCCTTCGGAGCGTCGAGCAAGGCTTCGCCCATGCGCCGCCATTGGGGGGCGGTGCCGTTGGGCGGCAGCACCAGCGGCGGCTGAAGGCCGGCCATAAATTGAAATTCCTGCACATAGGCGACAAAGATGTTGAAATTGGTCTGGTCGTATTTTTGCCCGGCCTGCTGCGCCTGGACGGCCAGAACGCCGTCAGGGATTAGTTTTTGATAGGCGTCGAGTTCCGCCGGCCAGTTCTGCGCGCCGGCGGGCTGCACGGTGTTTCTCAAGGTGGCGTATAGCTGAAGCCGCTCCTCCATCTTCACGATGGCGTTTTCGTAGGCGGTGCGGTCAGTGGAGGCGATTTTCTGAACACGGTCGTTTTCCTTGCCGAAAGTGTCCAGCATGGGCTGAATCTGGTTCCAGGAATAATGTTTGCCGTCGGATTTTTTCGCCGCGTCGCGATCCGGCAGTTTCAGCAATGAAATCAAATCATGATTATCCAAACGGAACACGGGCCAGTCGTCGGCGACGGCGGGATCCATCATGACGTAAGCGAGCCACTCGGAGGCGGGAATGATGGTTGGGCTCTGGTTCCAGTCTTTCCACGGCTCAGTGTTGAGCGTCTGTTTTTCACGGATTTCCAGCAGCGAATTGCGGGCGAGCGAATCCATCGGCTCGATGCGGCCGTTGGCCGTGACCGGCAGCCGGGCAAATTCCGAGAATGCGAAATCCTTGTCCTTGGGCGTCTGCAGATTGCCAAAGAACCAGAGTGCCATGATGAACATGAGCACTGGCGGAAACCATTTTTGAAAAATCTTTTTTTTCATTTTTTCTTTTGTTTCGAGACAAAACCGACCAGATGAAACATAAACTGGATGACAAGCCCCAAGCCTACCATCGCGCATCCGATGTAGGGCGTCAACCAGCCCGGGTTGCGCACGACCGACAGCACCGATGACGCGGCGCGGCCCGCCTGTTCCGCCACCTGGCCGGCATCCATCTGGTATTGATAATAAGTGAAGCCGCCATAGCGCAGCGGATGATTCATGGAAATTTCCACCTCGCGCTTCTCGCCGGTCTGCTGGTTGTCAATGCGCACGCGGCTGCGAAAATCCTTGGGAATGTCGGTGCCCGGATAAACCGTGTGCGTGGCCTTGAGCAGGGTCAGCGAAAATGGATGGATCACCCGGGCCGGACGCATCGTGAAAGTGTAGTTTTTCCCATCAACCGTAATGGTCTGTGGCGCGACCAGTTCGCCGGCGATTCTCTGGGCCATGGCCGGGCCCATCTGCTCAAAGCTGTTGCGCACGGCGGCCACCAGCGTGGGATCGCCCGCCCAATCGCTCACCACCCAGGCGCCGAGCGAGCCGGCCGGCGTGCGAAATTCCAGCAGCGCCGTGGGCACGTTGCGCTCGTCCATGGTTTTGACATTCTCGGCCCTGGTGAAATCAAAATTGAGGGCGATGCCATTGGGCGCCAGCGGTGGCGCATTCTGCGTCATGGGCGGGCGGAAATTAATTTCGGAGTTGTGCCAACTGGCTCGCACGATGATGTTGAACGGCAGATTGGTAACCTCCAAGCCGGTGTTCGGGCGAAGCAACCGTTCCGGAATGGCCGTGACCGTGTCGCCGCATTGAAAAATCAATTCGTATTCGGTCGCGCTGTCGGAATAATTGCGGGTTTCGCCCTCGACAAAGTGCATTTGCAGCTCGCGCGACAGCAAATCGGTGGAGAGCTGGCCGACCAGGAGCACAATCACGCCGGCGTGGGCGATCTGGATGCCGGTTTTTTTGAAGGAGAATTCAAACCGGTAAATGTGCGACGCCACCAGGTTGACCAGCAACAATATGCCGATGAGGTAGCCGCCCGGCAGCAACAGCGGGACCTTGTGTCCAAACATATTTGCGCCGATGACGATCCATTGCTTGAAATAATGCGCCTGCGCGCCGTAAAGCCCTTCATCCGCCTGTGCCAGGATGCCGACAAAAACGAGAACGATCGCGAAGGCCAGCAGCGTAACCGTGAGCTTTAGCGACGTGAAAAACCCGACAATTTTTTTCATGGGCGGCGTTGAGGAATTATTTGGCCGCGGGATATTTTGCGGATTGAACGAAGGCGATAAACGCGTCTTTTTGCCGGGCGACCAAGTCGGGGTCGCCCATTAATTTATAGAACCAGGTCTGGCCGTTGAGCGGCAGCACCACGCCGATGAGCCGCGCCGGTTTGCCGGCCCGGGCGTCCGTGCCGCTGAAGTCGGCGAGCACCGCCTTGCCTCCGGAGGCGTCAATGGTCGGCAGTGCGGCCGCGTCATCATCGGTAATGGGCGGCTGGCCTAGTTGCGTGCGCCAGCGGTTGAGATTCGCCAGCAGACCGCCGCCAGTGCTATCAAGCTGGCTTACGTTTACCGCCGCTGACGCGTCACCATTGCCTTGAATGACGTATCTGGCCACCAGAAATTGCGCGAGCTGGCCTTCCTTCCAGTCCGCGGGCACGGTCCAAGATGGCTTGTCGCCCGCCGCGGCAGTGGTGTCGGGAGTCATTCCCGGAATGGCGGGGTGCGACGCCGGCAACTGGCTCATGTCCATGGGGGCTAGCGCGGCCGACGCCGGTTGAAACTCCAATGATTTTAAAAAGGCGATAAAGGCCGGTTTGTTCTTTTCAACCACATCCGCATCGCCCGTCATTTTAAAATACCAGGTTGACTCATCCGTGTGCAAAATGGTGCCAACAATGCGTTCCGCATCGCCGCTGCCGGGACTGGTGCCGGCGATGTCATACAAAACCGCCGGTTTATCCGCGACCTGAACCGGCTCGGCAGAATTCTTCAAGGCTGCATCGTCCAGCGGCGGTTGGCCGACCTGGCCGCGCCAGCGGTTCACATTGGCCGTGTCACCGCCCGACATGGGGCCCAATGGAATCACACTGACCTCGCCAGCCTTGCCATTTTCGGAAATATCAAAGCTGGCCACGCGCAATTGGGTCAGGGCTTTTTCCTTCCAGCCATCGGGCAGGGTGTATTTCAGCTTGGGCAGGCCGGAGTTGTCCGGCACGGGCAGGCCGGCGGGCATGGTTGCCGGCATTCCCATGGGCGAGGTGGCAGCGATGGGGGGGGGCGTGGTGGCCACCGTGTCGCTGGAATCCACTTTATAGACTTTGACGTCGTCACGACCACAGCCGGCGACAACAATGAGCAAGGCCACTGCGGCGAGCGGCAACGAATTAGAATAGGCGGAATGTCTCATTTCAATGCTGCAAATACTATAGCAGAGCAGCGGCGACAGCGAAACCTTTGTTGGCATTCACTAACCAGAAATTGCCATGCCTCCACCAAAAAATGTCTATAGCCACCCGGCAACCAAAAAATACCGCATTCCCCGCATATCGAACCAGCGAAACATTCCTGGCACACGCCTCCTGCCGCGGGGGGCGTCTGGCGACCATTTGACGCCAGGCGCCACGGTACTCAACTGACGCCCATATTGAGCAAAAATTCAATGTTGCTCCGCGTCTTCTTGAGCTTGCCCAGCATCAAATCCATGGCTTCGACCGGCGGCACGCCCGTGAGCGCCCGGCGCAAAATGACCACGCGGGAAGCCTCGTCCGGATGATAGAGCAGCTCTTCCTTGCGCGTGCCGGAACGTTCAATGTTAATGGAGGGGAAAATGCGGCGGTCCACGAGTGCGCGGTCCAGGTGTACTTCCATGTTGCCAGTGCCCTTGAACTCTTCAAAGATGACTTCATCCATGCGGGAACCGGTGTCCACCAGCGCCGTGGCCATGATGGTGAGCGAACCGCCTTCCTCGATGTTGCGCGCCGCGCCAAAAAAGCGCTTGGGCTTGTGCAAGGCATTGGCATCCACGCCGCCGGAAAGAATTTTACCCGAGTGCGGCTGCACCGTGTTGTAGGCGCGGGCCAGGCGGGTGATGGAATCGAGCAGGATGACCACGTCGCGTTTGTGTTCCACCATGCGACGGGCTTTTTCGATGACCATTTCGGCCACCTGCACATGGCGCTCCGGGGGCTCGTCGAACGTGGAGGAAATGACTTCCGCGCCTTTGCAACTGCGTTCCATGTCGGTGACTTCCTCTGGCCGTTCGTCAATCAGCAGGATGAACAGATACGACTCCGGATTGTTCTTCAAAATGGCATTGGCAACTTTCTGCATCAATACCGTCTTGCCCGTGCGCGGCGGCGCCACAATGAGGCCGCGCGTGCCTTTGCCAATCGGACAAACCAGGTCCAGAACGCGCGTGCTTAGCTCGTCCGCCGCGGTTTCGAGGATGAACCTCCGGTTTGGAAACAGGGGGGTAAGATTGTCAAAATGGGTTTTGTCCTTCGCCTTGTCCGGTTCTTCACCGTCCACGGCCTCGACTTTGAGGAGCGCGAAGAATTTTTCCTTTTCCTTCGGGGGACGGATCTGGCCGGCAATCAAATTGCCGGTTTGAAGGTCGAAACGGCGGATTTGCGACGGCGAAACGTAAATATCTTCGGGGCAGGGGAGGTAATTGAAACTTTGCGAACGCAAAAAGCCAAAGCCTTCCGGCAGCACTTCGATGACACCTTCGGAAAACAGCACGCCGGCGCGCTGGGCGTTTTTTTCGAGGATATGGAAGATGACCTCGTGTTTGCGCATCGTGCCGAAATTTTCCACGCTGTATTCCTTGGCCATGGCGTTCAGCTCGGTCATGCTCATGGCCTGCAACTTGGCGATGTTCAGCGAGGTGGCGATCTTGTCGCGCTGGTATCCCCGGCGCTCGGCAAAGCGGGTGTCTTCATCGGTTGGCTCGACGGGTGCGGACGGCGGACGCAGTTCCGCTGAAGTAGATGGCGCGGAAAGGTTTGAAGCCTCCTCCTGGGCGACTGCCTGGGCGGCGGCCTTGACACTGTCCACGGTCCGTTCCGCGGGTTCCTCGGGGATAACTGGGGCGGGCGGCACGGGCGCGGGCGCTGGCGGAGCCGGTTTGCGTCGCTCTGCGGGCGCCTTGGTGGCCACGGGTTTTACTTCTACTGCGGTTTCGGTTTCGTTTAAAGGCGCCTCAATGGCCGCGGGCATTTCGGCAACGGGAACCGCAGCCGCAGTAGCGGCGGCGGCAGCAGCCTTGGCCGATTTTTTGGCGGCGGGCTTCTTGGTGGAGACTCTGGGCATAAATTATGTTCTGGTTTGCGACTGGATTCCGATTGCCAGCGGGCAACGCGCGGAGAAAATCTCCCCGCATTGGACGGGCTGCGCCGGGAAAAGTTCAAATTGGATTTACCGACCGATTGGGATTTTGTCTCAGATCGGCAAGGGGAATATCGCAGTCAACGGTCTAACATTGACGCAAAAACGCCGCACTGTCAATTTTGAAATTTTCCTGTGCGCTTTCGACCTGGTCTATTCCGCTGCGCTCCGGCAGGTTAATGCGGGGTCAGGGTTAGACGACCGCCTCTTGTTCCTTGACGGCTTCTTTTTTTAACTCATCCAGCGCGCGGAAACGGTGCGCGGCAAAGCCGGCTTCCACACCCAGGTTGTTGGCGGGATTGTAGATGCCCACCAGCAGCAGCGAGGGCTCCAGCACGCGGCGCATGTCCATGATGAGTTCGTCTGCCTTCACGCCCACGCGCACGGCGCGGACGACATACACCGTCTCCAGAACCGGCAGTTGTAAATAGAGCTCCCGGACCGTCTCCGGCCATTTGTCATCCACCAAAACCACTTTTTGTCCGACGTTGAACATATATGTTCTGCTCAATAGGGCAGCGGAAATTTGGCCGTCAATTCGCGCACGCGCACGCGCACCTTGTGGGCGGCCTCAATGTTTTTGATGTCCATCAGGACTTCGGAAATCATGTCGGCGATGGCGGCCATCTCGGCTTCTTTCATGCCGCGCGTCGTGCAGGCGGGCGAGCCCAGGCGGATGCCGCTGGCCTGGAAGGGCGAGCGCGTTTCGAAGGGGATCGTATTTTTGTTGACCGTGATGCCGGCCTCGTCGAGGAGGTTCTGGCAGTCTTTGCCGGTAAGGTTTTTGACGCCGACATCCACCAGCATGAGGTGGTTGTCCGTGCCGCCGCTGACGAGGCGGTAACCGTTGCGCTTCATGCCGTCGGCGAGGGCGGCGGCGTTTTTAACGATCTGCTGCTGATAGGCTTTGAAACCTGGCTGCAATGCCTCGTGGAAACAAACGGCCTTGCCCGCGATGACGTGTTCCAGCGGGCCGCCTTGAATGCCCGGAAACGCCTGCGAATCAATTTCCTTCGCGTATTTTTCCCGGCACAAGATCAAGCCGCCGCGCGGACCGCGCAGGGTCTTGTGCGTGGTGGTGGTCACAAAATCCGCATGCTCCATCGGGCTGGGATGAATGCCCGCCGCGACCATGCCGGCGATATGTGCAATGTCCGCCAGCAGATAGGCGCCCACTTCGCGGGCGATTTCGCCCATGCGCTTGAAATCAATGACGCGCGGATACGCGCTGGCCCCGACGGTGATCATCTTCGGGCGATGCTCGCGCGCCATTGCGGCGAGCTGGTCGTAGTCAATGCGTTCGTCGTCCTTGCGCACGCCGTAGTGGATGATCTCGAAAAATCTGCCGGAAAAATTCGCCTTGTTGCCGTGCGTCAGGTGGCCGCCGTGGCTTAAATCCATCGTCAGCATCTTGTCGCCGGGCTTGAGCACCGAAAAATACACGGCCATGTTCGCGCCGGAGCCGGAATGCGGCTGGACATTGGCGTGCTCCGCGCCGAATAATTTTTTCGCGCGGTCAATCGCCAGTTGCTCAACCACGTCAATGTATTCGCAGCCGCCATACCAGCGCTTCTTCGGATAACCTTCGGCGTATTTGTTGGTGAGCACGGAGCCTTGCGCCTCCAGGATGGCCGGGCTGACAAAATTTTCGCTGGCGATCAGCTCGATGTTGTCCTGCTGGCGCTGGCGCTCATGTTCAATGGCGGCGGCGATTTCGGGATCAACATTGAGCAGGCGCAGGCTGGCCGGGGCGAATTTTGCGTCCATTTTCAAGACCCGGCGTTCATGGCGGCCGCCCTCAAACCTGGCGTTGATGAAGGCTTCAAGAATTTTTTTGCCGAGTTCGGCGGGAGTTTTTTGACCGCTCAAACAAAGCACATTGACGTCATTGTGCCGGCGGCAGAGGGTGGCCGATTCCGCGTCGCTGATGAGCGCGGCGCGCACGCCGGCGATCTTGTTGGCGGTGATGGTCATGCCCACTCCGCTGGTGCAGACGAGCAGGCCAAGCCCGGCTTTGCCGGCGGCGACCGCCTGGGCGACGGGCAGCGCAAAATCCGGGTAGTCATCCGCCGGATCTTTCGCCACCGCGCCAAAATCTTCAACGGTCAGGCCGCGTTCGCGCAGCCAGGCCTTGAGCGATTCCTTGAGTTCCAGGCCGCCGTGATCGGCGCCCAGCGCAAAATTGACCGTGCCGACGGCGTCGTGATCCTGAGTTTTAGACAGCAGATTTTGTTGTTCCATAAATTTCAAAAGCGTCGCAATGCCCAGTTCGATCTGGTTGCGGCATTCCACATAAACTTCATACGGGCTGCCAATGGGATCGCTGATGTCCTTCTCGTAAGGCTCCAGCGTTTCATCGAATTCACGCAGCAGAAACGTTTTCTCCGCCTGCTGCGGATAGAGCAGTGCCACGGTGTCCACATGGCTGTGCGTCATGCCAAAAATGTAATCCGCCGCGTTCACCATCTCGGCGGTGAGGGCGCGGCTGCGCTGGTGGGAAATATCCAGACCGATCTCGCGCATGGCCAGCACGGAAAAATGCGTGGGCGGCTGGCCGTCCATCGCGCCCAGGCCGGCCGACAGCACGCGGAATTCGCCGCGGCCCTTGACGGCGTGGCGAAAAAGGCCTTCGGCCATCGGACTGCGGCAGACGTTGCCCGTACACAGAAATAGAATTGTTTTCATCAAGAACCGAGCCGTTAAAAATGGTTTGCCGGAGGCCGGTCGTCAATCCGAAATCATGGCATCGTCAGGATGTCAGCCGCGCGCCGGGCGCAAAACCGCCAGCGCTTTGAGCAGGTCCACCGCCCGGGCCAGCGCCGGGTCGCTGATTACGGGCTGCGGCGGCTCGGCGCGCGGAGTCGAAATTTCGCCGTCGTCGTCGCCATCCTTGATGCGTTTGCGCACCAAATCCGCCTCGCTGGTATGATCCACAAACGCCAGCAAGTCATTGGTGGTGGAGAGGTTGCCGGGCGGAGCGGTCACGGCCTTGTAGAAGGGATTGTCCTGGAATCTTTTTTCGTCGTCTGCGCCCACCGCCACGACGATGTCCGGCAGGAGATTTTCCGTTGAATTGGTGTTGCCGATGAGAATGGCCGAGGCGGATATCCGTAATTGCGCCGCCAGCGCCGCCGCCGTGCCGCGGGTCTGGCTGTTCACCAAAATTACCAGAGGCGATTTCCGGCCGAGAAAATAATCAGCCGTGTTGGTGGCGGCGTCATCTGCAAAGCGCAGATCCAGCACGGTGCCGGCCAGATGGCTGGGCACGGCGGCGGCGCGGATTTGATCGGTGACATTATCCGGCAGGCGGCTGGCACGCACGCAGAGGACGCTGTTTTCCAGGACGGAAATTTTCACCGTTGGCTCGGCGGCGCCTGCGGTCGCCGCTATTATGGTGGCTAAAAACAAGCTGACGTACTTCTTCATTGGGCCATAAAATGCGTCACTAGCGGCCAAAAGTAAAGTCACAGTGCTTTAATTTGCCGGGCTGCGGCAATGGATGCATCCGGACACCCATCCGGTGGGAAAAATTCACGCTCATCGAAGCGCGCAGCCCGGCTCGCACCCCAACTTCCGGCAATCAGGCCACTGCTTCCTGACGCCGCAATTCAA
>Ga0181520_10002626_pt1 | contig 33052 bp, 28 predicted proteins | sample PEATcosm2014_Bin_29_FD_132451 | JGI IMG/M metagenome (GOLD analysis project Ga0181520, IMG submission 132451) | Peatland microbial communities from MTU Mesocosm Facility, Houghton, MI, USA - PEATcosm2014_Bin02_30_metaG | ecosystem: Environmental > Terrestrial > Soil > Wetlands > Peat | place...
CCCGGAAAGGCATAATCCCCACTCCATCGCCACCCTACGCATCATCCTGGCGCGACCCTTGCTCCGCAAACTCTGCCGATGTCCCTTCTGCGGAGTCCAACGTTTATAACACAGTAGTAGTAGCCGTCCTTAAATTCGACAATAATGGGGCCACCACACTCAATACGAATCTGCAAGTGATCAAGATAGGCTTGAATTATCGTTTCTGATGCAGGCGGCGGAGTTAGATTCCGGAAGCAGATTATCCCCAGGTCTCGATTTCGAGGCCTGGGGATAATCTGCTTCTCTTTCTGTAAAATTTGCTCGTTTTGCTCCATTACCCGCCTCGCCGTTGTATACTCCAACCGGTATGCAAGTCTTTACGATTCTTCCCGCCGCGGGGCTGGGAACCCGGATGGCCGGGCCGCAGCCCAAACAGTTTCTCGCGCTCGATGGTATTCCCATCCTGATTCATTCGTTGCGCGCCTTTGCGTCTGTCGAGCGGGTTACGGTTATTTATGTGGCCGTGCGCAAGACGGAGATGGAGCGTGTCCAGGCGCAGATTGCCGAGTACGGCTTGGCCAACCGCGTACAAGTTGTGGAAGGCGGCAACAACCGCCAGGAGTCAGTCTCTCACGCTCTGGCCGCATTGGCCGCGGAGCCTGATGATATTGTCCTGGTGCATGACGCGGTGCGTCCCTTGATTGACGCGGCCACCATCGACCGGACGATCGACGCGGTGATTGAACACGGGGCGGCAATCGTCGGAATGCCGGCCGTGGATACCATCAAGCAAGTCGAGCGGACCGCTCATGGCGCGCTGATTACATCGACCATTCCCCGCGAGTTCGTGGTGCTGGCTCAGACTCCGCAAGGCTTCCGCTACGGCCTTTTGCAGAGCGCCTTTGCCGAGGCACTGGCCGACGGATTCATCGGCACCGACGAGGCTTCGGTCGTCGAGCGCGCCGGCCACACGGTAGCCGTCGTCCACGGCTCGCAGGTGAATCTGAAGATTACGCAGCAGGGCGATCTTGAGCTGGCCGAGTTCTATCTGCGTCAGCGCGCCCGCTGAGAGTTGCTCGAAGATTGGAATTGCACAATGAATCCTCTGGTTGCCTTGGCAATCCACGATCCCAGCATCTTCCTCTGGCTCGCTTTTGCCTTGCTCAGTTGCATATGGTGGCTGTTGGTCGCATCTTCCAGGCCGCAAGCAGTGTGGCTTTTTTGCGCCAGTGTGCTCGTGATTCCGTGCTTCATCCTCGCGAACATTGTCGTTCAGACAGCATCAGTCATTCGACCTCTGAAGATTGACCTGTACGTCTACCAGATTGACAAGCTCTTCGGAGAGCCGAGCTTCGTGATAGGCAGACTCGTCGCACACAACGTATCACTGTGGATATTGCTTGACTTTGCCTATAATGTGCTTCCGTGGGCGATCATTGCCACGTTCGCTACCTATCTTTTCTTGCGCTCCTACGCTGAATCGCTCGCCGTCCTGCGAACGTTTCTCTTGAATCTGGTGGCGGCAGTGCCGTTGTATCTGCTTTTTCCAGTCTGTGGACCAATATTTGCCTTTCCGCACTATCCGTTTCAAGAGCCGGAGCATCTTGTTCCCCGGATGCTTGCGCTCACCGCCGAGCCGAACGGCGTCCCTTCCGTCCATACTTCGAGCGCACTCTTCATCCTTTGGTATTTGTGGCCGTGGAGACTCGGCCGTTGCATCGGCATTGTGTTTCTGGTGCTCACCATATTAGCCACGCTTGGACTGGGCGAACATTACTTCTTTGACCTTCTCTGCGCTGTCCCTTATGCCATCGGCGTCTATTGGGTGGCGAGGCTGGTTCGCATGGACACAAGAGATCAGAGCTCAGTTGTGAACACAGTTCAGGTGATTGTTGCTGCACAGGAAGATTTTCAGGGGAGATTGGACAGCGGGATAAAATCACCTTACCGACAATCGAGCAACTGAATTCGCAGGTAGTACCGCTTCATGACAGGGATGGTAACCATGGAAACACGCATCGGATTTGGCTATGACTCGCACGTCTTCAAACCGGGCGTGCCCTTGCGGATTGGCGGACTCTCGCTCGAACACCCCGAGGGCCTGGCCGGCCACTCTGACGGCGATGTGCTGCTGCACGCTCTGACCGACGCACTGCTCGGTTCGATCGCAGCGGGCGACATCGGCAGCTTCTTTCCGCCCAGCGATCCACGTTGGAAGGATGCCGATTCGACAATTTTTCTCAGCCAGGCTCTCGATCTGCTGCAGCACGCCGGCTACCGCGTTGTGAATATCGACACCACGCTGATTCTGGCAGCGCCCAAGATTGGCCCGGTCGCCGCTGAGATGCGCGCCCGCGTCGCCGACCTGCTGGGCCTGGGCACCGATCAGGTCAGCATCAAAGCCAAGACTCCCGAGGGGCTGAACCTCGATCACGTCGCCCAGTGCCACGCCATTGCGCTGGTCGAGCGCGTCATCGAGCCAGACGAGTTGAAGAGCATGAGCGCCGTAATCGAAAGCCAGCGCCAGCTTGAGGACGTGGTCGAGGACCTGATCAGTTCGGTCCACGGCACTCCCAAAAAGCGCGGCGGACTGGTCTACGACACCGAGGAGATCACGTAAGGCAGGGATCAGGGAATAGCGATCAGGGAATAGGGAGTAGGGAATAGCGTTCGGCTCTTTCTTGCACAACAGGAATCTCGGATTGAGTTGATGTACTAAAAGGTGCGACAAGCCCACTTTGTAACAGGGCACGACTTCAGTCGTGCCGCAAATATCGCAAAACAAACTGGGCTTTAGCCCTTGAGGAAATACCGTATTGGTGTGACCATGAACGATCAATCGGCTCTGACGCATCGGTGGTGGAAAGGCTCTCATGCCTCTTTAATAGGTGAAATTTTGGGAGTTGGGTTGCTCTGGGGCTGTTTTGGACTTGTGTTGATCTGGAAATGGTGGGAGATGCCCGCTGGTTCAAATCTAATTACTCATCAGATCAAGGATGCAGCGATATCGCTCTTGTGCGTTTCGGCAGGATATTTCATCGGTAAGTTGGTGCGCATCTGGCCGAAGCGTTCAAAAGCGACAGAATAGCCGTCAGGCCAGCAGAACTGGAACCCCATATTCCGCCAGCTTCTTGTCGCTCGTTACCAGAACTAGGCCTTCCACGAAGGCCTGCGCCACAAGCAGACGATCAAATGGATCGCGATGGATCAAAGGCAGCCTCGCCGCGTGATCGCCATGCCGGATACATACTGGCAATTCCTTCAAATGAAATACTTTCAAAAGTGAATCGAAGGAAGAGTCAATTTGAAGTTTTCCATTGGCTATCTTCAAGCTCAACTCCCAAGCTGTCGCCGCGCTCAAAAATATTTCCTCCGCTTCTTCCAGGATGCTCAGAAATGAAGGAACGAGTCTGGGGTTTCCCAGATCTAGCCAGACAAGAATATTTGAATCCAAAAGATAGCGAGTGCCGTTCATAGACCGCCCTACCGGTAGCACTGTTCTTCATCTTTCGCTTCATCGTCAAAAAGTTCGATTGGAATATCTTCTTCCCAATCCGCGGACAAAATCTTGATGCCCAGAAGATTCTGGCCAAATGGAATGCGCAACGGGGCGGTATTCTCATCGGACTTCACCAACTTGGCCATCACCTTGCCGCCCTTGGCAATCACAATCTCCTCGCCCTTCGCCGCCCGTTCCACCAAGCTGGAGAGGTGGGTCTTCGCTTCGTAGAGATTTACCTGTGTGCTCGCCATGAGGAAGCCTCTTATCCTTTAATTCTGCGCCGATTCTCTCAGTTGGTCAAGTTGGTCAAGCAGGGCTGGTCGCGTCTCGATTGTTAAACTACAATCACGATGCCTGATTCGACCCACACCTCACAAATGACACCCCGCGTTCGTTTTGCACCTTCGCCAACCGGCTTTCTCCACGTAGGCAGCGCGCGCACTTTTATCTTCAATTGGCTCTTCGCCCGCCACAATGGCGGAACCATGGTGTTGCGCCTGGACGACACCGACGTCGAGCGCAACACCGACGCCAGCGTCCGGTCCATCTTCGAGGGCCTGCGCTGGTTGGGTCTGGAGTGGGACGAAGAGTACAAGCAATCCGAACGCCTCGCCCTGCACCGGGGTCAGGCCGAAGCGATCTTTGCCAAGGGCCTTGCTTATCGCGACTTCACCCCTGCCCACGCGGCTGCAGGGGAGCAGTCCAGTTCGCTAGGCGCATGGCTCTTCAATCCCGGTATGCGCGAATTATCACGCGAAGAAAGCGATCGCCGCGCCAACTCGGGGGAATTATTCGCCCTCCGCTATCGCGTCCCCCGCGGCCAAGGCCGAAGCTTGAGCTTCACAGACGCCGTTTACGGCGAGCAATCCAAACTCGCTGACGAGGTGGAAGACTTCGCGCTGCTGCGCTCGGATGGAATGCCAACTTACCATCTGGCCTCTTGCGTGGACGACGCCGATCTCGGCATCACGCACATCATTCGCGGCCAGGATCACCTCACCAACACCTTCAAGCATCTGCTGATATTCGAAGCTCTCGACGGGCCGCCGCCTCAGTTCGCGCATCTTCCGCTGCTGGTTGCGCCGGATGGCGCCAAGCTCTCCAAGCGCAAACACGGTCCCGTCGTCAGCGTCACCACCTATCGCGACGCCGGCTTCCTTCCCCAGGCTTTCATCAACTTCCTATGCCTCCTTGGCTGGTCGCCCAAAGACGACCGCGAGTTCATGCCGATCGACGAAATCCGCTCGGCCTTCACAGTGGAAAACGTCAACCGCGCCAACGCTGTCGTGAATTTCACAGAGGAAGACCCCTTCGATGCCAAGGCGGTCTGGCTCAACGCCGAACACATCCGCGCCCTCGGCGTCGATGAACTCAGCCGCCAGCTCAAACCCTTCTTGGAGGCCGCGGGCTTCCACCCCACGCCCGAAAAGCTGTTAGCCGTCACCCCGCTCATCCGCGAGCGCATCAAATTACTCGGCGAAGCCCCCGCTGCCGCCGACTTTTTCTTTCTCAAAGAACTCACGCCGTATGATCCCGCCGAGTTGATTCCGCCCAAGGGTGGTGATGCGGCCACGGCCGTGCGTGTCCTGAAATATGCTCAAGAAGTTTTGGCCAGCACGGCCTTCGATCACGATTCGCTCGACCAGTCACTGCGTGCTGCTGCCGCGCAACTTGGTTTGAAGGCCGGACAAGCCTTCCAGCCCATCCGCGTCGCCGTCTGCGGACGTAAAAACGCGCCGCCGCTGTTTGAAACCATGGCTGTGCTCGGCCGCGAGCTTTGCCTGGCCCGCATCCGGCAAGCGGAAATCAGCCTGCAATCGCTTGTCTGATTCATTGCGCCTTCCCGCCGGAGAAGGCTCACCCAATCGTGTTGGCAGTTGGAGACGTGGAACACCACGGCGTTCGCGAGCAAGCCAGTCATTCCCTGTGGGTCGGCGAAGCTGGTGAACGACTGATACAAAGGTGGGCTAGAGCGGAGGTCACTTAGAAAAACTTGTAACCAACGCCCACGCTGGCGCCGTAAGGGGAGAGTGTCAAATTATTGGCCCACTTAGGGTAGTACTGGTATTCGAAATCCGGGAGCCGGAGGCTGAGCCGCCTGGTCAGCTTCAGGTCCGCGCCGCCGCCGAAGGCGATGTCAGTGTAATTGCCGTGAAAGTTAGTGCCTTGGGGGTATTGCCATGCTGGTCCGAAGTTCATCCTTGCGTCGCCGGCGAGCACCTTGGCATAGATGGTTGCCTTCCAAAAGCGGTATACGGGAATCCTCGGGCCGATCAGGTAGTTGTCCTGAGTGATGCCTTGGTAGGCATGGAAGCGCAGCCAGCGGCCTTCTGCCTCGAACTGCACCCAACGCATCAGCTTGACATCCACATAGGCGCCCGCGCCGAAGAGCGGCTGGTTGCTGCCTCCGGCGGCGGGGTAAAGGGAGTAGGAACCAGGTCCACAGGACGCAGGTATGCAATAAGAATTATCCGCAAAATCCGGTTGAAAGATGGAAGCCATCCCACCGGCGGTGATAGAAAACTGGCGGGAGGTAGCCGCGGGCACTACTTGTGCTTGAGCGGGAACAAATCCGGCGAGCAGGATCGAGGAAAAAAGCACACAAGAGAACTTCATGGTCAAAGAGTCCGTTCTGTCGGGTCGAACGATCGCAGCGGGGAAAGGAGCTGGCGTCGAGCGCGGTTTGAAAACCCCGGACTGGAATGCGCCGAGTGGCGGATTCCAGTCCGGGGTTGTTTGATCGATGCTACTGCTGTGGTGGATTCGAGGTACCGGTAAGCGGCTGCGTGGTGTCGTCTGGAGCCGCAGCGGGAGCAGAGGTTGCCGGCGGCGTGCCAGCGGCTGGCGCGTCGGTCGCGGGTGCGGCGGCAGGAGCTGGATTTGCCGGCGGCGCGGCGGCGGCTGGCGCAGCGGTTGTGGGTGCAGCGGCAGAAGGAGCCGGCGGCAGCAGCTTGGAGGCATCATAACGCTGCAGCTTGTAGAAGATCGGCGTCAACTCCAGCGGCATCTTGTCGCGGGGGTTCATGTAGGCGTAGATCTTGGCGTTGAGCTGATGCACCTTGTCATCCCAGGGATCGGTTTTGAGCCAACTGCCCAAGGGCAATGCCGGACGCTGAGTAAGGTCATCCCAGTTCAGCTTTGGCGCCATGTTCTTCAGATCGGCCATCCACGGGGTTCCGTCGGACCTGAGCAGCGAGTCGCCCAGCTTGGGCGTGTTCAAGGATTTCAGTACCTTCTCCCGTTCAAATAACTGCGAATAATAGAGGCCCGCCGAGGCCAGCCTGTCCTTGTACATGGAGTTCTGCAGATACTCCATGGCGCGTTTGGCGGCCTCTGCGTTGTCGTGCTCCGAGTGGTACATATCGATTTGCTTGAATGTGGACTCGTCGGGAAAGAGCAGCCGGTCGTTGAAGGCGTAGCGGGTATCGATGTGGTGACCCATCACGATGTGGGCCAGTTCCATGGCGACAACGGAGGCGATGGCTTCCTCGCTGGGCAGGGTGTCGACCAGTCCCTTGCTGATCAGGATGGTGTTGCCGACGGTGGTTGCTTCCACCGTGGTCGAGAGCAGGATGCGGGTATGCACCTGGTCGGTAAAGGCCAGGTTGTTTGGCACTTGCAGGTTGATGACGATCTGGTCCAGCACGGTGTTCTCATAGCCGCCGGGATTGAGCGGCGCCACCAGGCCGGCTTCGACCAGGCGGTCGATCACATTGTTTTCCGCCTCTGTAACCCAAACGCGCGCGGCTTGCAGGGGACCCACGTCCTGCGAGTCGTCGCTCTTGTCAATCGCGTCATCCACCTTCACACTGACGTTTTCGCTATCGCGGGTGGGCAGCTTGAGCGAGTAGCCCCAGAAGTGCGTCTGAGCTTTCAGCCCCATAGACTTATCGTCGCCCTTGATCTGATGGGTCTCTTCCACGTAAACGGCCACCGGGAGCCAGATTCCGGGCTGTACGTTCATCCGCCAACTATCGAAATGGAAGTTATGGGTGGAGTCTTCCTCGAAATTGGAATCGGTGTATGTTCCGTTGAAGCGGACAATATTTCCATCCACATCCTCGACCCAGATGCGCCCGTAGAAGCGGCCTTGACCGGCAATCTTGGGATGTACGTCGTAGACCCAGGTGCGCACGGAACCGAGAAACTCTCTGCGCACATAGCTGAAGACATAATGCTGGTTGTCAAAGCTATGAGGATCCAGGAACATCATCTCAGAGAATCCCAAAGGGTTGTAATTGAGTGTTCGACCACCCCTGCCCACTGCTCTGCTGAGGCTGGCAAAGGCAGAAGAGGACCCCTTGAAGAAGCCGTGCTTAGCATCATTTCTCGGCACATAAGACTTGTCAAAAAACACCTTGCCGAAGTCGATGCGGCTGAGCATGTACTCATCCGAGACCGGCACCTGGTAGAGCTTGAGGTCGGGCCTGGTGTTCTGAATGTAGGTCTCCACCAGAGGTGTGCGCTGTTGAATGCTCTTGATCAGCAGCTTCTCGCGACCGATAGCTCTTTCCACCAACGCCGCCTGCTCGGGAGTGAGCTGGTGGGCCTGCGAATACTTGGGTTCCTTCTTTTTCGCGGAGGCGCAGGTGACGCTCATAATGATGAGCAACAAGGTGAGGGAGATCTTCCGAAACGTCATGTCAGGCTCCTAAGCTGTGGTTCTTCAACTCTTCCTCTGGCCGCTTGCGCCGATCCGGCATTGGGCGGCTGAGCGCAGCTGTTGTTCTTGTATGCACTTTCGATGTTACGCCAACTGGAACGTAATTGTAACGTTGGTTGTCATGTCCACCGCCTGGCCGTTGCGGGTGGCCGGACGGAGAACGCGTCCATGTTGCACAGCGAGCCGGGCCTGCTCGTCCAAACCATGACCAAGCCCTCGTACCACGCCCACCACCTGGATCTGTCCACTAGCGAAAAAGGTCACGCGCAAGATCACATCGCCTTGAATCTTCAAATTGCGGGCTTCATCAGTGTACGTCGGCTTGGGTATGGAAACCTCTGGTTGGGTAGGAGGCAGTGCATAGACCGCACGGGGAATTTCCGCCACCGCGGTTGGCGCGGTGGGGACCCCGGCTGAAGCCACTTTTCCCGTAGCGGCGACCGGAGCTGTGGTGGCGCCGCGAATTCCTGCCGAGGCTACCTTGCCCACAACACCGGAGCTGGAGCCAATCCGGCTTCCATCGCCGAAGCCAGTCGAACCGACTTTTCCGTGCGGCGCGATGGCAGGACCCTGCGAACCGCCGTAGGGGTTGCCGATAGCGGCCACGGTGGCCGGACCTTTGGCGTTGGGATTGGGGGTGACGCCGAACTCCTGTCCATAATGCACGGGTTTTGTCGAGAATTTGACGTGGTTGTCCTGGGCCGGCATGGCCGCACCGGAGAGCGCGGACTTGGGCTGCGGCGCCAAGATCACCGCCGGCTTGGCTTCTTTGATCGCCGGCATCGTCACTTTGGCTTCCATCTGGATCGGTTTCATATCCGGCTTTGGTTCCGGCTTGGGCATGGTGATCTTGGGCGCATCAAACCGCACTTCTGGAAGCTTGGGCAGCTCTGGGGGCGGCGGGAGCTTCTCCTTGGGCTTAGGGGGCTCATGCTTGGCCGGCAAAACCAGAAGCGTCGCTTCGTATCTGTGCTGGTCGATTGCCTTCTTGGCTGTAGCTCCGATGATGAGGATCAGAAGAAGAATCAAACCGTTAACTATTCCGCTGGCGATAAATGAGCCGGGGCTGCGTTCGGGCTCGGGGAGCAATCCGATCGTGGCCCGTTCAGAAAAAGGGTTCACCGGCATAGTCTCAGTCCTCGCTCGCGGCCATAGGGGCCGCATGGTCTTGCTTCCGCGGTACTAGGGTCGGCGGAAACGGAGAATCGCCGTGCATCTGCGCGCGGAAAGCAACTCTCCGCCGCATTGACCTTGCACACCTCTACAAATATATCTCCTGATAGGCATGAAGCACTAACTGCCGTCCACGATCGCGGTGCAGGGGCAACCCGCCTCCCAGTTTGCAACTGCGGATAGTCGATGAAGAGAAGTAGAGAAACTCCGTTCATACTTATCGTGGATGGACCAGCAACTCTGAAGCAACGGCATCCGGACCAAAGCTTGTCAGGCTCCGCTCTATACGGATTACCGGCCTCGAGGACCCTGGACATTCGCTAGCTCCAATCCGCGTCCAAGGCATCCAGCAAGACTGCAATCCCACGCTTGGCGAAAGGCCATCCATTGCCCGGCCTGCTCGAGGTGGCATTGCATCGGCCAACTCCGCGCCGGCACGGTCTGCACAGTACAACGACAACAGATAAGGCAAGCCGCCTCTGGACGGTCTGAAGGCGCCCGGCGTCGACCGGTTCACCCTGCCCCTTGTAATAGACTCTAGGCTATACCAAAGTGTTTGTGAAGGGACAGTTTTTTTGTGAAGATTCTTGTCGCAGGCGGGGCGGGGTACATCGGTAGTACCGTCGCGGAATTGCTGTCTAAGAATGGACATAATGCTGTTATTTTTGACAACCTTAGCCATGGCCGGCGCGACCTTTTGCCCTCTGGAGTGGAGTTTGTCGAGGGCGAGCTGGCAGATCGTTCCGCTTTAGAAGCGATTTTCACTGCCGCCAAAGACCAGGGATGTCCCTTTGACGGCGTCCTCCACTTTGCCGCATTGATCGAGGCAGGGGAGTCCATGCTGCATCCCGAGCAGTTTTTCCGCAACAACACGGCCTCGACCCTCTCGCTGCTCGAAGCCATCCTGGCACATGGACCGCGCCGGCTGGTCTTCAGCTCGACAGCGGCCGTCTACGGAGAACCAGAAGTCATTCCAATCAAAGAAGATGCTCGTCTTCTGCCGAGCAACGCGTATGGCGAGTCGAAGCTGCTGGTTGAGCGGATGCTGGACTGGTTTCAGCGCATACACGGCCTGCGCTCAGCCTCGCTGCGCTACTTCAATGTGGCCGGAGCGCCGGAGGGGCCAAACGGGATCATCCGCGGCGAGGCACACGATCCCGAGTCACACCTGATTCCGCTGGTTTTAGATGTGGCGCTGGGACGCCGCCCGTCGATCAAGATCTTCGGCAACGACTATCCCACCCCGGATGGCACCTGCATCCGCGATTACATCCACGTCTCCGATCTGGCCGATGCACACCTGCTGGCGCTCCAGGCTCTTGAAAGCCCGCAGGCCGCAGAGGCCCGGCTGATCTTCAATCTGGGCAACGGGCGAGGCTTCAGCGTTCTGGAAGTGGTTGAATCGGCACGCCGCGTCACCGGCCACCCCATCCCTGCCGAGATCCATCCCCGCCGCCCCGGCGACCCCGCCGTGCTGGTCGCGAGTTTTGAGAAAGCGATACGGGAGCTTGGCTGGAAGCCGCGCTACACCCAGCTTGACGAGATCGTGCGCACGGCGTGGGGCTGGCATCGAAAGCGGTACTCGTAGTAGCTTGTGCCTGGCCTTGTGGTGTCTCGTTCCAGCGTGAACGAATCGCGCTGCAAGGCAGACTGGAGGCCCAGATGCGTTTCTTGTTTACTTTGTTACCGTGTTTGTTCCTGAGTGTGCTCTTTCACGCGCAGGCACCGCCGTGTTCAGGCTGCCCCAATCCGACTGAGGATTCTCTGCCGCAGTGCCACGCCGTTTGCCTCTCAGGAAGCCAACTGGCAGCACACATTGCTACCCGCAAACCGATTGCCCCACCTGGAATGAACGAGCCTCACATGAACAGCCATGGAACCATGGCGGCCTGTCTCTGTTTTTCGCAGACGGGCAAGGTGACGGATGTGAGTGTCATCTCCGGCCCCGCAATGATGCAGCAATCGGTCGTGGAATCCGTGAAGGACTGGACCTTTCGACCGATCATGGGAGTCGGACGCCGCAGCGGTGGTTGCGGAATTTTGCGGATACGTATCGACATGAATGAATCGCAAGTGAGTACGGTTATTGAAAAATAGCCATTATGTAGCTACAAATAGGACTTCATTTGGGGTTATTTCTGGTATAATATGTTGAATGTGGAGTTCGAGTGGGATCCGGCGAAGGCTCAAGCCAACTTGCGCAAGCATAGGGTTCCGTTTCTCATGGCGTGTGAAGTCTTCAAGGACGGAAGCGGGTTGAGCACGCGGATGTTTCCGGCGATTACGGCGAGGAACGATGGATTGTTCTGGGGTGCGTCGGAGATAAGCTTCTTTCTGTGGTCTATACACAGCGTGGGCAGCGGACCCGCTTGATCTCCGCACGAAGGGCAGATCACAATGAACAGCGAAGCTACTGGCTTGGTGACCTATCGGCTTGATCCTGACAACCCTCCTGTCTTGACCGCTGAAGAGCGGCAGGCGTGGACGGAACTTCTGGAGATGGGCGATGAGGGGATTAACTACAGCGACATTCCGCCACTGCCAACCACGGGTTGGCGGCGCGTCTCGGAGCTGGTTCCTGCGGAGAACAAGCAGCAAATCACGCTACGGCTGGATGCGGACCTGATCGCCTTCTTTCGCTCGACCGGGCGACGGTATCAAAGCCGCATCAATGCGGCGCTACGCGAGTATGTATCCGCGCAGAAGCAGGCTGAGCAGCCGGCGCGCGTTGCAAAAGCAGGATAAACCGAGCTTCAGATCCGCCAGTCGTCAGCGCGCCAGTTCTTGATGCGCTCCTTGATCTGCTTGCGGGTCAGGTTGCCTTCAAGCGCCTGCTTGGCCAGCTCGACCACCTCGTCATCAGCGGCAAAGCGCAGGCCGATCAACTGATCCTCGCTGAGGCGATAGATCTGCGTATGCCAGGCGGCGGGAGCCAGCGCCTGCAGGCGCAGCCGCTCCTCAAGCCGAATCACGCGGTCCTGGACCTTCAGCGGATAAGTCCGCAGCTTGATGATGGCAATGAACGCTGCCAGCGAAAGCAGCACAAACCACGGCCCCGCGAAGTAAGAATCGGCGTGATGGCGGACCATGTGGATAATCGCAAAGACCAGGTTGGCAATCAGAACCAGGCCCAGAACGTAATGATAGGGTGGATCCATTCGTCCGTGGTTCTTGTGATTCTGCGGAGTGGATTGACTCATGCGCGCCCCTGATTTCTCTCAGGCCGGAGTATGCTGCCGCGGTTATATTCATCCATGAAATCGTCGGCAACGGCGCCAGGGGCCTGAACGCCTGCGCTCCCAGGATTTTCGGCGGCGCGGGGCGAATCTGTCAATGCCTAGAGATCAATGAGGTTGCAGATCACACGATGCAAGCAGACCCGCGTGTTGCCGCGATAAGCTGGTAGTCAGCATGATTCAGGACGGCCATCAACCCGCTGAGCTGCCAAGCTCGTTCGAGACGGCTTCAACCGAAACCGCTGTGGAGCGCGCGCCCCAGGAGAAAGCTGCGGCGGAGCTGACGCCGTTCATGCGCCAGTGGACGGCGGCCAAGCGCGAGAATCCCGACGCGCTGCTGTTTTTCCGCATGGGAGATTTCTACGAACTGTTCTACGACGATGCGGTGACCGCAAGCCGGGAGTTGCAACTGACGCTGACGGCGCGCGACCGGGAACGCTCGCAGCCGATGTGCGGGGTTCCCTATCACGCCGTCGAGAGCTACCTGACACGCCTGCTGCGCAAGGGCTATCGCATTGCAATCTGCGATCAGATGGAAGACCCCAAGCTCACGAAGAAAATTGTTCGCCGGGAGGTGACGCGGGTGCTCTCGCCTGGTACCGCGCTGGATGCGGGGCTGGGGCAGGAGCAGAACAATTTTCTGGCGGCGTATTTCGAGGTTGAGGGCGAAATCGAGAAAAAAGTACCCTCAGGGGCTAAAGCCCGCTCCGATTCGGCTTCGATGATGTACGGGCTGAAGCCCGTACCCTCCCTGAAGCCCGTACCCTCCCTGAAGCCCGTACCCTCCCTGAAGCCCGTACCCTCCCTAAAGCCCGTACCCTTCATCGAAAATAAGGCCTCGGCGAGTGCCAATATTGAGGACACCTACCCTAGCAGCAAAACTACAACAAGCAGGTCCTTCGACTCGCTGCGCTCGCTCAGGATGACAGGCGCAAGTGTGGGGAACCCGGTGTGCGCGGTGGCGCTACTGGACCTTTCCACTGGCGAGTTTCGCACCGCCGAATTCACAGGTTCATCCGCACGACAGCAGGCGGTGGACGAGATTCTGAAGGCGGGATCGAGCGAGGTATTGCTGGCCGCGAGCGCAGAGCTGCCGGCGCAGCTCGAGCGGATTCCGGCGCGGACGCGCGTTGAGGACTGGGTTTGGAAGCGCGACTTTGCGGTTCCACTGGTCGAGCGCCAGATGAATGTGCGTTCGCTGGAGGGATTTGGTTTGACCGATCACCCAGCGGCGGCGATTGCGGCTGGAGCAGTCTTGCACTATGTGCGCACGACGCAAAAGAACGACGCGCTGCACGTGGACAGCCTGCGCTTTGAGGAGCACTCGACGGCACTGGAGCTGGACCAGGTGACGGTGAGAAATCTCGAATTAGTGGATCCGCTTTTTCAAGGGCAGGACGACCGGGCGACGCTTTATCACACGCTGGATGTTTGCCTGACGGCGATGGGCAAGCGGCTGCTGCGAGCGACAATTCTGCGGCCGCTGGTGGACGCCAAGACCCTGGAGGCGCGCTACGAGGCGGTGGGCGAGGCGAATGGTGACTTGGTGCGGCGCGAGGAGATTCGCCGCGCGTTTTCTGGATTGATGGACCTGGAGCGGCTGCTGGCGCGACTGAGCTTGGATTCGGCGGGACCGCGCGACGTGCGGGCGCTGGCCGGTAGTTTGAGCCGTCTGCCGGGGCTTAAGAATGCTTTGGCCGTGATGCGTGCGGCGCGATGGCGAGAGCTGGCCACGGGGCTGGACACGCTCGAAGATGTGACGGCGCGGATCAGCTCGACGCTGGTTGAAGAGCCTCCGCTGACGATGGTGGATGGCGGAGCGATTGCGGCGGGCGTGGACGCGGAGTTGGACGAACTGCGAACGATTTCGACGACCGGACGGCAGCAGATTGCAGGCATCGAAGAGCGGGAGCGGGCGAGGACGGGGATAGCTTCGCTGAAGGTCCGGTATAACTCGGTTTTTGGTTATTACATTGAAATAACCAAGGCTAACATCGCGATGGCGCCAGCCGATTATGAGCGCAAACAGACTCTGGTCAACGCGGAGCGGTTTACGACGCCGGAACTGAAGGAATATGAGCGCAAGATTCTCACTGCTCACGAGCGCTCCATCGAGATTGAGAAGCGGATTGTTGCCGAGCTGCGGCGGGCAATTCTGGAGGCTGCGGGGCAGATCAAGCGGAGTTCGGCTGCCGTGGCGGAGGCGGATCTGCTGGCTTGCTTTGCGCACCTAGCAGCGGGACGGCGCTATGTGCGGCCGATCATCGACGAGGCTCCTGTGATCGAGGCCGTGGCAGCGCGTCATCCGGTGATCGAGCAGTGGATGGAAGAGACGCGCGAGGGAAGGTTCATCGCCAACGACATTTACCTGAATGCGGCGGGAGATGGGCCGAGCTTGCTTCTTATCACCGGGCCGAATATGGGCGGCAAGAGCACTTATCTGCGCCAGTCGGCGATGCTGGTGCTTCTGGCCCAGATGGGCAGCTTTGTGCCGGCGGAGAGTTTGCGCTTTGGCTTGGTGGACCGAATTTACACGCGCATCGGAGCGAGCGACAACGTGGCGCGGGGCCGCTCGACGTTCATGGTCGAGATGACCGAGACGGCGACTATTCTGAATACGGCGACGAATCGATCGCTGATTTTGCTGGATGAGATGGGGCGTGGGACGGCGACCTTCGACGGGCTTTCACTGGCCTGGGCGACAGTTGAGTATCTTCATGCCGAGACCGGCGCGCGAACCCTCTTTGCCACCCACTATCATGAGCTGACGATGCTGGCCGAGAAGCTGCCGCGGGTGAGAAACCTGCGCGTGGGCGTGAAAGAGGCGGCGGGTGGAATTGTCTTTTTGCATAACATCGAGCCGGGAGCGGCGAGCAAGAGTTATGGCATCGAGGTGGCGCGGCTGGCGGGTCTGCCCACGGCGGTGATCGAGCGAGCCAAGCACGTGCTGCGCCAGCATGAGAAGCAGGAGCGGCAGAGCGTGCAGGTGGAGACGCAGGTTGATCCGGTGCAGTTGACGATCTTCACGCCGCTCTCGCAGCGGATTGTCGACCGGATCGAGGCGACGGACGTGAACTCGCTGACGCCGTTGCAGGCGCTGAATCTGCTGGAGGAGTTACAGCAGGAGCTGAAGGACAAAGCATGAAAGCAAAGCCCATGACGGTGGCCGGAATCATGAGCGGCACCTCGGCCGATGGCATCGATGTGGCCGTGGTGCGGATTGCTCCGGGGAAGTTGCGGCCCAGCGTCACGCTGCTGGCGCATGAAGGCTTCGCATTTTCGGCGGCATTGCGGCGCGCTGTTTTGAAGGCGATGAACGCGGATTCGATTTCGACGGCGGAACTGGCGCGACTGAATTGGAGACTGGGGCTGGCTTACGCCGAGGCTGCCAGCGCGACGATAAAGCGGCACGCAGTTAAGCTCGATCTGATCGGCTGCCACGGACAGACGCTTTATCATCAGCCGCGCGCGGCGAGTTACGCGGGCCGGAGCTTCGGATGTACCTGGCAGTTGGGCGAGGCAGAGGTGATTGCCGCGGCGATTGGCATACCTGTGGTCTCGAACTTTCGCCCCGGGGATATGCTGGCCGGCGGTCAAGGCGCGCCGCTGGTTCCGCTGCTGGACTATGTGATGTTTGCCGACTGGAAGCGCGGACGAGTGCTGCAAAACATCGGCGGCATCGCCAACCTGACGGCGATTCCCGCCGGAGCCGCTGCCGATGCGGTGATCGCCTTTGACACTGGCCCAGGGAACATGGTGATGGACGCTCTGGCGCAGGCGCTATGCAACAAGAAATTCGACCGCAACGGTAGCATTGCCGCGCGGGGCTCGGTAATTGGGCCGGTGCTGACAGGAGCATTGCGCAATTCATATTTCAAACTAAAGCCGCCGCGCACCGCCGGGCGCGAGCAGTTTGGGCGAGCTTACGCCGCAGACTTTTTGGTCGAGTGCCGGAGGCATAGCAAAAGACCCGAAGACGCACTGGCCACAGCAACCGCTCTGACCGCCGAGACGATTGCGCGGAGCTATCAAAGTTTTGTGCGGCGCAGCATGAGGGGCGGAGAAGTGGATTACATTGTCTCCGGCGGCGGAGCGCGCAACGCGACTCTGATGGCTATGCTGGCGCAGAGGCTCGAACCGATGGGATGCGAGTTGGCCGTGAGCGAGCAGTTCGGCTTGCCCGCCGAGGCCAAGGAAGCCGCGGCCTTTGCGCTGCTGGCATGGCAGACGTGGCATCATCTGCCGGCGAATGTGCCCAAGGCGACCGGTGCGGCGCGGCCAGCGATTCTAGGGCAGGTGACGTATATATAGCTTCCCCTTTCCATGGAAATTCTGAGGTTTCACGATAATCCTGGCCGCTGTGAAACTCCTCTCTCAACCTTTTTGCGGGTTGACTCGTCTACAAAATCAGAGTGTTGTTTTTTCCTCCCGGAGGCCCAAGTGGAGTTGGCCGGTGAAGAGTTGGCTTATGGAGAGCACGATGAAGATTCGGATTCCGTTTTCAGCCACGCTCGGTTGCGTGGGCATAGCCTTGCTAGCCGCGAGTTTGGCGGGGGCGCAAGCTCCGGCGCGGATTGTCGGCGCCGTCACCGCTATCAGCGGCAATACGCTTACGGTAAAGACCGACGCTGGCGTGGTTCACCAGGTGAATGTGCCTGCGACAGCCGCGCTGAAGCGCATCGCTCCCGGCCAAAAAGATTTGAGTACAGCGGAGACAATTCAATTCAGCAATCTGGCCGTGGGTGACCGCGTGCTGGTCAAGCTCGACCCTAACGCGCCTGCCGGGACGGAAGAGGCGTTGCAGATTGTGGCCGTCAAGCAGGCGGACGTGGCTCTGAAGCAGCAGAAGGACCGCGAGGAGTGGCAGCAGCGCGGGGTGGGCGGACTGGTGAAGAGCGTCGATGCCTCCTCGGGAGTGATTGTGTTGACGAGCGGCTTGGGAGCAACGGCAAAGACGATCACCATGCATACCACCAAGGCGACGATACTCAAGCGTTACGCACCGACCTCGGTAAGCTTTGATGCCGCGCTTCCGGCGCCGATTGATGCGATTCATGCGGGCGACCAGTTGCGGGCGCGCGGCGATAAGAATGCGGATGGGACGGAGATTGCCGCCTTAGAGGTGGTCTCCGGCAGCTTCCGCAACATCTCGGGAACCATCGCTTCGCTGGACACGTCATCTTCAACGCTGGTTGTCAAAGATCTGGCGACAAAGAAACCATTCACCATCCACATTACCGCGGAGGCGCAGATGCGGCGGTTGCCGGATCGCATGGCGCAGATGCTGGCGGCGCGGCTCAAAGGGACAACGAGCGGCGCGGAAGGCACGGCCCAACCGGGCGGCGCGGGGCAAAGGAGCGGGAATGGCGCTGGTGGCGGCGGGCAATGGAGCGGGCAGAATGGTGGCGATCCGCAGCAGATGCTGAACCGCGCACCGGCGATTCAACTTGGCGATCTACAAACAGGCGAGGCAGTGATGCTGGTGTCAACCGACGGAACGTCCGAGGTTACCGCAATCACGCTGCTGGCCGGCGTTGAACCTCTGCTTGAGGCTCCCGCAGCCAGTAAAGACCTGCTTTCCAATTGGAGTATGAACACCAGCGCGCCTGACGCTGCACAGTAAATTCACTTACAACCAGCGGAAACCAGCGAGGTACACGTGTATTCAAAATTTCATTGCATCACTCATTATTCAATTGCCCTTGCGTTGGCACTGACCGGCGCGGCAACGGCGCAGCAACCAGTTCCGGCCGCGCCAACAGCGCCTACCGCCGTCACGGCAACCACGGTTGCGCCGGTGGCAACCGCGACTTTGCGCGGACACATTTCTGACCCGTCGGGCGCGATGATTCCAGGAGCAACGGTCACCATCAGCACTGTGGCAGGAAAGGCCGTGAGCAAGGCAACGGCGGACGCAGTGGGAGCTTACCAAGTGAACGGCCTCGCGCCCGGCAGCTACATTGTGCAGGCCACAGTTGCGGGCTTCGCTCCATTTGTTTCGCAGCCCGTCCAGCTTGCTGCGGGCCAGGTGATGCACATGAAAATCTCGATGGCCATCGAGGTGGCGCAGCAGAGCGTCGTGGTAACCGACGAATCGCCTATGGTCAACGTGGAAGCGAGCGGCAACGCCAACGCCCTTGTTCTGAAGGACAAGGATCTGGACGCGCTCTCGGACGATCCCGATGAACTGTCGAATGAGTTAACGGCGCTGGCTGGACCTGCGGCAGGACCGAACGGCGGGCAGATTTACATCGACGGCTTCACTGGAGGGCAATTGCCACCCAAGTCGGCGATTCGCGAGATTCGCATCAATCAGAATCCATTTTCGGCGGAGTTCGACCGGCTGGGTTACGGGCGCATCGAGATTCTCACCAAGCCGGGCACCGACAAGCTGCACGGGCGCTTTTTCGGGCAGGGCAACGACAGCTCCTTCAATACCGGCAATCCCTTCACCCAGAATATGCCTTCGTATCACAGCTACCAGATCAACGGCACGCTGAACGGATCACTCTCCAAGTGGGCGTCGTTCTTCATCAGCGTAGAGCAGCGCAACAACCAGAACGACAGCATCTACTCGCTGGCCCAGGCTCCGGTGCTGGATTCAGCTACAAGCAGTTATGTGGTCGGTCCCCTTTCCGGCGGACTCTTCAGTCCGCAGACGCGCACCAATGTTTCGCCGCGCATTGATTTGCAACTGGGGCAGAAGAATACGCTCACACTGCGCTACCAGTTCTACCGCAACACCCAGCGAGGGCAGATCGGATCGACCTCGCTGCCCACGCAGGACACGACCTCGACCTCGATGGAAAACACCATCCAGTTGAGCGACTCGCAGATCATCAACGATCGCATCGTCAATGAAACGCGCTTCCAGTATCTGCGCGACACCTCTTCCTCCTCACCCTATATCGATACGGCGATGGCCGACTGGTCAGGCACAGCGCCGGCCATCAATATTCCTGGATTGTTCACGGGGGGCGGGCCATCCAGCCAAACTTCCCACGATCATACCGATCACCTGGAGTTGCAGAACATCACCACCATGTCCATGGGCACGCAGGCGATCAAGTTCGGCGCGCGGCTGCGCGACAACCGCGATGCCAACTGGACGGATGCGGGTTTTAACGGCAACTTCACCTTCGATAGCGTGGCGGACTATGTGGGTGCGCTGAATGGCGCCGGTACACTGCCCACCAGGTTGACCTATACCAAGGGGACCCAGGGCGTAACGGCCAACGTCTTCGACGCGGCGCTGTTTGTGCAGGACGATTGGAAGTACAATCCCTTTCTGACGCTCTCCGGCGGCCTGAGGTGGGAGTCTCAGAACCACATTGCAGACCACGACGACTGGGCTCCGCGCGTGGCATTTGCCTATGCCCTCGACGGCCACAAGGACAAGAAGCAGGCCAAGACTGTGGTACGCGGCGGCCTCGGCTTTTTCTATGATCGCTTCTCGCTGGGCAATGAGCTGTCGGCAGTGCGCTTCAGCGGCGGCCCGAATTCGCAGATACAGACCACCGTCAACAACCCGACCTGCTTTGATCCCACCAGCCCTGATTTCAACTCAAGCACCTCCAACTGCGCTACGGGTACCAGCAACACCGGCACGATCGTACAGATCGCGCCCCACTATCACTCGCCTTACACCGAGCAGTTTGGAGCCAGCCTGGAGCGGCAGTTGACCAAGACCACGACACTCACGGCGACCTATCTGCACTCCTTTGGAGTGCATCAGTTTGCGACGCGCGATTCGAACGCGTATCTGCCGGGGCAATATAATTTCAGCGATCCGGCGAGTTCTGGAAACCGCCCCGACGGTCCGGGCACCGGCATTGTGAATGAGTATTATCCCGAGGCGGTCTTCAAGCAAAACCAGGTAATCGTGAACATCAACGCCAGATTCTCGCCCAACTTCAGCATCATGGGCTTCTACAACTTCACCGTAGCCAACACCGACGGTGGAACGGCTTCGAACTCGTATAACCTCAGCCAGGATTATGGCCGCGCCAGCTTTGCCTCGCGCAATATGCTGTTTCTGATGGGCAACTACACGGCCAAGTGGGGCATAACATTTAATCCATTCTTGATTGCGCAGGCGGGCAGGCCATTCAACATCGTCACCGGCAACGACCTGACCGGCGACAACTTCTTTAACGACAGGCCGGCCTACGCGGATGCGTCCGAATGCACGGCCACTACAGCGCAGTACGTTCAAACCTCATACGGCTGCTTCAACATCACACCGGCAAGCGGCTACACGCCTGTTCCCATCAATATGGGCAACGGCCCGGCCGCGGTGGCCGTGAACCTGCGCGTCAGCCGCACCTGGGGCTTCGGACCCAAAATTGGCTCAACGTCGGGCGGTGCGGCTGACGGTGGGCCGCCTCCGGGCGGCGGGCGTGGGCCGGGTGGTGGCATGGGACCGGGCGGTTTTGGCGGTGGGCGAGGAGGACCGGGCGGACCGGGTAGTGGCGGCGCCAGCACGGGCCGCAAGTACTCGCTGAACTTCAGCGCGCAGGCGTTGAACCTGTTCAACGACATCGACTACGGAACGCCAATTGGAACGATAACACCTACGCTGCAGCCGGGCTCCCAGACACTCTATGGACCAGACAACCAGGTGGGAAAATCGACAAGCCTTGCAGGCGGAATCTTCTCGTCGGGCGCGGCGGCGCGGCGCATTTTCTTCCAGGCCTCCTTCTCGTTCTGATCGATGGCATCGAACGAGTGACCTTGGCATTCAGCCGGCTGCTGATCCCTATGCGGGGGTCCGCGGCCGGAAGTTGTTACGCTTAACTTTAGAATTCTGAATCTCGGACCCCGGTTGATATACTCAACTTTTCGCACCCGAGGGCAGGAACTGCCCAGGAATGGTGTGGAGCAGGACAAAAAAGCCACTTCTTGGGAACGAATTGGGATGTGCGCACGTATCAAATTAGAAAGCGGAAGGCAACGCGCCTGGCCGATATGAAAATTGTCCAGAGAGATCACAATTCTGAGTCCCGAGCGGCTCGATGGGCGTCTTCAAGAATGACGCCTCCTATGCTTCTGGTGTAGCAGGAGATAAGCGCGGCGGAAAGCATCACTCGGCGGCCATGCCTGGCGCGGATTGAAACGAGAGGGATCATGCATTTGTTCGGTACAAGCGAGTTTGAGCAGCAGCAGGAGAAGAATGCGCGGACGGCTCGCGCGGAGGCAGGCAATCGGCTACGCGCGGTAGCGGTGGTCATGCTGATGTTGGCTGCCGGAGTTCCTTCCGGATTTTCCCAGCAGACTGGCGCGGGAGCAACGGCTCCTGATCAGGCAGCCTCCGATCTGCCCGCGGCTCCGGCTCCGGTGTTGACCGAGCCGTTGAACCTGCGGCCGGCGGCGCGCGATTTTTCCAAGCCCGCAGGCAGGCTTCTGGGCAATCCCATCAACATTTACCGGCCCACGAGCATCAGCAAGGCCAGCTTTCAGAACTCTGTGCGCCTCACTGATCTGGTCAAGGACGGCAAGATCTATTTGAGCCTGAGTGACGCTCTCGCGCTGGCGCTAGAGAACAACTACGACATCGCCATCGCCCGCTACAACCTCGACATTGCGGATACGGATATTCTACGCACGCGCAGCGGCCAGGGGCCGCTAGGCGCGCCCTCTGGCCTGGTAACCGGCACGCTGGGCGGCTCCGCCACAATCCTGACCACTGGCGGCGGGCCGGGTGGAACGTCGGTCGGCTCGGGTGGCGCGGGCTCCGGCAGCGCCGGATTGTCGCTAACTACGCAAGGCGCAGGCCCAACGCCGGAGAGCCTTGATCCGTCGGTTACCGGCACCATCCAGTTGGAGAGAGCCAGTTCACCGCAAGCCAACACTCTGTTTTCTGGCGGCAAATCCTCGCTGACTACCAACACCGACCAATACAACTTCGCGTTCAATCAGGGTTTTGTGACAGGAACCGCTCTGAACGTCTCGTTGAACAATAGCCGCGTCACCACCGACAACCCTTTTCAGGATTACAGCCCGCAATTATCCTCGGCCTTCAAGGCCACCGTGACCCAGCACCTGTTGCAGGGAGCCGGCATCTGGGTGAACAAGCGCTTCATGTATCAAGCGCTGAACAACCGGCGCATTACCGACTCATCCTTCCGCCAGCAGATTCTATACACCGTCAATCAGGTAGAGACAATTTACTGGGGGCTGGTGCAGGCCTATGAGGATGTGCAGGCCAAGCAGCACGCTTTGGAGCAGAGCACCAAGCTTGACAACGACGACCGCAAGCAGTTGGAGATCGGCACCGTTGCCCCTTTGCAAGTGGTGCAGGATGACTCCAGCGTGGCCACCGACAAGCAAGCTCTGATCAGCGCGCAGAGCGCCCTGAATTATCAGCAGCAGATCATCAAGCAGGCGATTGCTCGCAATTTGAACGATGCGGCGCTTTCGGCTGCCCCGGTTATTCCCACAGACCGCGTGACTATCGAGGAGATTCCCGAGGAGAAGCAGCCGGTTGAGGCGCTGGTCCAGGAGGCCTTTCAGCAGAGGCCGGAGCTGGAACAGGCGGTGCTGACGCTGCGCAACGATGAGATCACGCTGAAGGGAGCGCGCAATGCTCTGCTGCCCACTCTGGATGCATACGGCTTCTATAGTTCCAACGCATTGGGCGGTTCGCAGAATCCGGATGCAATAGACTTCAGCACAGGAAAGTCGTATCCTGCCGGTACGTTTCCCAGCGCTGGTTATGGAACAGTATTGCAGAACCTCTTCAACAGTTCGGCTCCCGACAAGGGCGTGGGCTTCAGCCTGAACATTCCTATTCGCAATCGAATGGCACAGTCGGTGCAGGCGCGTTCGCTAATGGAATATCGCCAGGCGGAGTTGCGGCTCGAGCAGCTTTATACGCAGATTCGCATGCAGGTGGTCAATGCGCAATTCGCCCTCACCAACGACCGGGCGCAGGTGCAGGCTGCCATCGCCACCAAAGATTATAACCAGCAGAATGTTGACGCCGAAATCAAGAAGCTGCATCTAGGTGCTTCGACCACGGCCAATGTCATGCTTCAGGAGCGCGGTCTGGCCACGGCGGAGGACAACCTGATCGCCGCCAACGCCGCCTATGCCAATGCACGCGCGGGCCTCTACCAGATTCTGGCTTCGACCTTGCAGCATTACGGAATCAACCTGAACGAGGCAGCCACGGGCCAGGTGAATACCACGCCTGTTGTCCCCGGCGTCTCGTCAGCCAAGGATGCTCCCGCGACTTCTTCGGCTGCGCCGATCAATCAGTAAGAAGCGAGTCGACGAAGTCAGCAGCAGCCGCAACCCGCTCCCGCGCCTTTTAACTCCACCCCAGCGCACAAAGTTCGTGCGCCGGGGACCCCGGTCTGGCGCGGACAAGCCGAAGGCGGCTGCCGCGCCGCAGGTGGTTATCGCTCCGCCACTAGATCCAGCAGATTGAAGAACTCGGGGAAGCTGATGGCGGCTGATTCCGCGCCCTGAATCAGCGTCTCGCCCTCGGCCCGGAGCGCGGCCACGCTGAAGGCCATCGCGATGCGGTGGTCGCTGCCGGAGTCAATCGTCGCGCCGTGCAACTGCTGCCCGCCAGGCACATCGAGACCGTCTTCAAATTCAATGACCTCGGCGCCCATCGCGCGCAGATTCTTCACGACAAGAGCAATGCGGTCCGATTCCTTGACGCGCAGTTCCTTCGCGTCGCGAATGCGAATGCCGCCGCTGGTGAAGGGTGCAATCGCCGCCAGCACCGGCAGCTCGTCGATCAGTTGCGCGGACAGAGCGCCGGAAATCTCTGTCGTCCCCAGGCCTTCGGGCGGCGCGCTCACCCGCACCGTGCCCACCAACTCGGCGTTCTTCTCTTCCAGATTCAAAACCGAAACACGCGCTCCCAGAGCGGTCAGCACGTCCAGCAGCGCGGCGCGCGTGGGGTTGAGGCCGAGCGCATCCAGAACCAGGCTGGAGCCGGGGAACAGAGCCGCTGCGCAGAGAAAAAAGGCCGCCGAAGAGAGGTCGCCGGGGACTGCGGCGTCGATGGCGTGGAGCGTCTGTGGCCCGGAAATCGACACCGAATCCAGCGTGCGTGTCAGCGTAGCGCCAAAGGCTCGCAACGCCAATTCGCTGTGGTCGCGGGTACGCACCGCTTCGCGCACTGTAGTTGCTCCCGCGGTTTGCAAGCCGGCCAGCAGGATGCACGTCTTCACTTGGGCGCTGGGCACCGGCGTGGTGTAGTCGATGGCCTTCAGCGCGCTGCCTTCAATGATCAGCGGCGCGTGGCCCTCGGTGAGCGTGAGCCGCGCGCCCATCTCTTCGAGAGGTTTTTGAATCCTCCCCATCGGCCGCTTGGAGAGTGATTCGTCGCCCACCAGCGTAAAGCGGCCCTGCTGCGGCGCAAGCAGGCCAGAGATCATCCGCATCGTCGAGCCGGAGTTTCCGCAATCCAGCGGTGCGGCGCAGGGCGTCACACGACCGCCGACGCCGGTCACTTCCACCGTGCCGTCTTCGAGGCGGCGCACCATCGCGCCCAGCGCTTGCATACAGGCAAGGGTCGAAGAGCAATCGGCCCCGGTCGAGAAATTGGTGAAGCGCGACGCGCCTTCGGCAAAGGCCGCCAGCATTCCGTAGCGGTGGCTGATGGACTTGTCGCCGGGCAGGCGCAGACTGCCAAAAACATTCCTTGCCGGGCGGATGAGGCGTTCTTCTGTCAAGGCGGCTCCGGGAGACGTACAAAATCAAGTTTAGCGAATGAATCGCTTCAATTATCTTACCTTCAGCACAATCACCGTCTCATCATCGAAGCGCTCGTGCTCGCCCTGAAAGCGGCCGGCGTCGGCGAGGATGGCGTCGGCGATCTGCTGCGCGGAGTCGTCGCGGTGGCTGCACAAGAGGCTGGAGAGCCGCTCCTGGCCGTACATCTCGCCATGTGCGTTCTCCGCGTCCTGAATCCCGTCGGAGACAAAGACGAGTACGTCTCCCGGTTCGGCGGCCACGTTCATTTCGTCGTAGGTCACGTCAGGAAACAGGCCCAGTGGGAAGCCTTCAGCGCGCACCGTGGACGATTCGCCGGGGCGACAGAAGATGGGCTGCACCGCGCCCGAGTTGGCCACTTGCAGGGTGCGTTTTTCGTCGTTCCACAAGGCAAAGAGCATGGTGACGTACTGCGATTCGAGCTTGCGCTCCTGGATCGCATCGTTGAGCAGAGCCAGCATCTCGGCCGGCTTCGGCTGCTGTTGCGCCGCCGAGCGCATGATGCCGCTGACCAGTGCCGCAAACAGGGCCGCCGGCGCCGCCTTGCCGCTCACGTCGCCCAGCACGATGGCCATCTGGCCTGGGCCGTACTCGACAAAATCGTAAAGGTCGCCGCCGATCGAGCGCGCGGGCAAAAAGCGCACCGCCATCTCGGCGTTGGCCATCTCCGGCGCGGTTGGCGGCAGCAGGCGCAGTTGCACCTCGCGGGCCATGGCGATGTCGCGCTCCAGTTGCCGCTCTTGTGAGCGGACCTCTTGATAGAGCCGAGCGTTTTCGATGGCGATGGCCACCTGCGCGGCCAGAGTGGTCAACACGTGCTCGTGCTCTTCGTTGAAGAAGCCGGCGCGCGTGTGTTCCAGGTCGAGCACGCCGATGATGCGCCCCTTGTGAAACAAGGGCACAATCAGCTCCGAGCGCGTTTCAGGATTCATGGCCACATAGCGCGGGTCCTTGAGCACGTCGGGCACGTTCACCATCCGCCACTCGCGTACCGCCGCGCCCACCAGGCCGCTGGTAATGGGGATGCTGCGCAGCGGCGCGTGCGCGTGGCCAAAGCGCCATGCGTAGCGCGTAATGAGCGTCTCGCCCTTCTCGTCCAGCAGCATCACGGTGAACATCTGGTAGTCGATCATCCGGCGCAGCAAGCGCCCCACCCGCTCCAGCAGCGGGTCCAGGTCGAGAATCGAAGTCAGTTCGACAGCAATTTCGTTGAGCACCGCGAGCGTCTGCGCCTGGCGGGAGACACGCGCATAGAGGCGCGCGTTTTCTATCGCCTGAGCGATGCGCGAGGCGGTCAGCGTGAGCAGGCGCAGGTGCTCGGGACCGAAGTAGCCGGCCTGCTCGCTCTCCATGTCGATCACGCCGATCAGCCGGTTTTTGGCTATCAGCGGCACCGCCAGCTCAGAGCGCACGCCAGGATTGGCGGGAACGTAGTAATCGGCGCTGGCAACGTCGTTGAGCAGCACCGGCTCGCGAGTGAGCGCCACCTGACCCACAACGCCCTTGCCCAAGGGAACGCGCAGCCGCTGCACCTGCGCGGTGTGGCCGATCTGGAATCTCATGCGCAGCTCCTGAGTGCGGTCGTTGACCAGCAGAATGGCAAAGATGCGGTAGGGGATCACGGCGCGCACCAGCTCCGCAGTGCGCCGCAGCAGGGTTTCCAGATCCAGAGTGGTGTTCAACTCCTCGGCCAACTGCATCAGGTAGGCGACGTCAGCCGGTTCGACGCGGATATTCTCCGGGGCAAGATGCACCCCAGGGCCGGCCGGACGGTAGTCGCCCTCAAGCTCGGGTTCTTGACGCGGAGATGGCGGTGAGTCGGGCATAGTAGTCGAAGAAAATGATAGCAGCGCGAAATCGTCGCGGAGTATGAACCAGGAAAATCGTATCAGAAGATGGTGCTGAGCTTGGTAAAGGAATCCAGCTCAATCAACTGCTGGCCCTCAGGCGCGGCATCAAGCGTGGCGTGTTCCAACACCCAGGTGTCTTTGTGAAAGAGAAAGACGGCGTTGAGTCCCGCAGCAAGGGCGGGATTGATGTCGCTCTTGGGGCTGTTGCCGATCATCCAGCAGCTTTGCGGCTTGTTGCCGACGTGCGGCGTTGACTCATGGCGGCGGATCACTTCGCGATAAGTGGCGGGGTCTTTTTCAGCGACGATCTCAACCGCAGAGAAAAAACTGGCGAGGCCGGAGCGGCTCACCTTGTCGGCCTGTTCGGCGTGGTTTCCCTTGGTCATCAGGATCAGCCGGTGGCGCGTTGCCAGCTCGGCCAGCGTCTCGGCCACGCCGGGCAGCAATTCGATCTCCTGCTCTGCGATGGAGCGGGCGAAGCCCTCAATGCGCTGTCGCTTCTCGTCAGTGAGCACGGCGGGGCTGAGTTGCTCAAAACAAGTGACCAGCGACCGGGTAAAGCTCGACAAGCCGTAGCCGTGGGCCAAAATGGTCTTGCGCTCGACGGCGTTCAGCGCCTTGCGCACCTCGGCCGGTGAATGCTTTTGGTGATCGAGGTAGCTGATGAAGGCGGCAATGGCGCGCTCAAAGTAGACATTGTTCTCCCACAGTGTATCGTCGGCGTCGATCAGCAGCGTCTGGCCTGGAGGGAGTTGCGGCATGAGTTTATAGTAGCGAATCCCAGCGGCTGGAAGTTGGGTGGTTGAATGCGATTGGGTCTTTCGCAAGCTCTCATCCCCGGCGGATCAACATTGATCCATCAAGAACGAGAGCTTGCTCTGAATGACTCGTTAGCTTCTTACCCCTTGGCTGCTTCCAGCAAAGCATTCACTTTGGCCATCACCGGGAAAGCGTCGGCAACGTAAACCACATCTGCTTTGCCGCGCGTCCAGCCACAGTTGGGATCCAGGCTGATGGCGCGCCGGTCGCCGATAAAGCGCCAGCCCACCACGTGCGGCTCCTCGCCGTGGCAACAGGTCGAGAGTCCCTTGGCGTGGCGCGGCGTCGAGCCCGTCTGCCCGATCTGATTCATATGCGTCAGGAAGGGCAACACCGGCTCACCCTCGCCGCCCTGGTCCACCAGCGATTTGCTGCTCCCCAGCGATGAACTGGTGGCGTGCAGAAAGCCGAGAATCAGCTTGCCCGCCTCGGCGGCATGAACCTGGCCGTCGGCTTGTTTCTTGGTCCAGCCCGCTCCGGCGACAAAGAGCATCTTGGCGTCAGGCCGGATCGTCTGCTGCCCTTGCTCGGGCGCGCGGAAGCCGCTGACTGTGGTGCGCAGCGTTGGCAGTTCAACGGCAATCTGTTCGACCTGCGCGGAACTGGACGCGCCGGCAAAGGCCGCATGTGTGCCAGCATCGAGCAGCAGGAACCAAGGCCGCGTGTCGCGGCTGACGACGGCTTCGATGCGCTGGCGATAGAACCATCTAGTCGCCCCGACGGAATCGGAACTGCCACTCTCCGCTAAGCCCAGGGCCGTAATGTGCGTGTCAATGAAGCCGCCCAGCCGATGTGCGACACCGGCGGCAACGCGCGTGAAGCGCGAACTACCCGGAGCGAGAACGATGGTCGCGCCAGCCGCTCTCTGGAGAGCTTCGACCGCGGCGGCATCCGAGGCATAGCGCGCCTGGGCAAAGGCCTCGCCGGAGACGGCAATGAGGCGTGCGCCGGTGGAAGCGATGGCTTGGGCAGCGGCTGCGGCGTCCACGGCGACAATGCCGATGGTCAGCGAGGCTTTGATCTGTGCGACCAATTCCTTGCCGGCGGTGACGGCTTCCAATGAGGCCTTGGTAAGGGCCGAGCCGCTATCGTCTGCATGAGTCAAAACAAGAATTGATTCCATAATTTCTTACTCCGATCCCTTCACTCGCTTTCGATTGAAGGGATCGGGCTAAAGCCCGTACCCTTCAACTCCACGAAGCCTATTCGGCTCCAATCCACGCAACCAGCTCGGCGGCGATTTCGTCAGGGGACATATCTTTCACCACGCGAGTCTCGCGCTGCTGCTTGGGCAGGGCGACGGAGACGTAACGAAGGCCGTTCGCTTCGAGCTTGGCGGCTTTGGCTTTGGCCAGCGCGGGCATGATGGTGCGCATATTCGCCATGCCCACTTGGGGATTGTTGCGCGGCTCGGCCAGATTGCCGGTGGCCCACCCAAGCACGGCCGGAGTTCCCGCGCAGACCGAGAGCTGATGCTTGCCGCCCTCGACTCGCTCGAGCACCTCAAAGCTGCCGTCCTCGCGTATGTCAATTTGATCGACGCCCTGAAACTGATCGGTAATGCCGAGGCGCTCGCCGACGAGTTGCAGCGTCACGCCCGCGCCGCGCGTCGCCGACTCCCAGCCGCCGAAGAGCAACAGCTTGTCTCGGTCGAGGCCGGGCAATGCGGCGATAGTTTCGGCCAGCACGGCCGCCGTCGAGTGCGCGTCGGGAAAGCCGCCGATCGGTCCGTCGATGGGAACCAGCTCGAAGGCGACCTTCTGCGCCACGGTCATCATCACCTGTTGCAGCTTGGCCTTGGGTCCGAGCGAGAGCAGCCACAATTTGCTGCCGGGGTTCTTCGCGACGAGCGCCGCCGCTTCATAGAGCGCACTGGCAGCCCACGGGTCGAGGACCGCGGGCAGGACCATTTCATTTTTCAATCCCGGACCGGCGGGACCGGTGACAGGCTCCAAAGTTTGCAGCGGATCAGGAACGATCCCCGCGCAAACCACGATGTGCAAAACGTTTGCCATTGTTCTTCCTTTTTCTCTACGACCTATCTCTCTATATTCTAAAACGCTGTGATCAGCGACAAAATCTGCCATCCGAACACAGCTCTGTCATCCTGAGCGAGCGCAACGAGTCGAAGGACCAGCGGTTGCACTTCGGTCACCGGTTGCGCTATTCGGAGATGCCGATAATAGCGCACTCCACGATTTCTCCATTTGGAAGAAGAAATTCATAATTAAGTCGTATCATCGCGCCATCTGCTTCAGATTCATCTTTTAAAAGCCGAATTTGATAGTCTCCAGGTTTAAGAACCATTAGGTTCCCTCCTAATAATTTATGAACGACGGGAATATTAATTGCTAGTTTCACTTTCATTCCATTCAACACCGTGTCTGCAATCAGCAGATGCTGGGGATAAGCGAAATCCATCTGAGATGCGGAGATATGTATTTTGATGGGGAAGTCAGCAGGGTTGGGTTTTTCTTTGTCTTTTGCCTGCAAAGTGGTGGCGCAGAGCAGGAAGCAGAACACGGCGACGAACTTTTTCATCTCACATTCCCTCATGGGCTGAAGCCCATACTTGTTGAAGGCCCCGGATTTATGGGCTAAAGCCCGTACCCTTCAAAACGAATTTGTGCCTTTTCTTGCGGCACGATCGAAGTCGTGCCCTGACACAATGCGTGTAAAAGAACAACCGCAGGTCCTTCGACTCCGCTGCGCTCCGCTCAGGATGACAGAATTATAGTTGTTTCGATCACTTATCTTCCATCATAACTCGGGTTGGTTCAATTCCTGTTCACTCGGGTCGGCTTAATTCCTGCTCGTCGTACTCGACCGAATGCAGAAACAGCCCCCGCGCTGGAGCGGTGGGTCCGGCGGCGGCGCGGCGGCGGGCGGCGAGGATGGCGGGGACGCAGTCAGCGCTGAGGCGTCCGCGGCCCACGTCCAGCATGGTTCCCACCAGGTTGCGCACCATGTGATGCAGAAATCCGTTGCCACGGACACGATAGACCAGCAACTCGCCCTCGGGACTCTGGCGCTCTTCCCAACTCGAGGAGAAAATAGTTCGGACGGTTGGCGCAGCCGGCGCTTTGATCTGAAATCCCTCTCGCGGCATGGGGCGCGTCTCCGGCTCCGCATCGGAATCGAGGACGCGCGCGGCTAGTTCGGGATCGGTAGCCGCGAAGCTGAGAAAGTCATGCTCGCCCGCAAAAAATCGCGCTGACTTTTGCAGAGCGGCAAGGTCCATCGGCCAGGAGCAGGCGTAGACGTAACGGGCGAGCGTCGGCGGGCAGATTGCGCCGCGAAAGACCCGGTATTCATAGGTTTTGGCCATGGCCGAGTGGCGCGCATGAAATGTGCTTTGCACCGTTCTCGCTTCGAGAATTCGGATTGCATGAGGGAGTGTCCGGTTAAGTGCGCGTTGCAAGTTCACCGTCGGGATGGGTGCGGCCAGCGTGAAACTGGCCACTTGGCCGAGCGCATGGACGCCAGCGTCGGTGCGTCCCGAGCCCTGGGGCAGCGGCGATTCGCCGGTGATCCGCCCCAGCGCGGCTTGCAACTCGCCCTGGACGGTGGTTTCTCCCGGCTGCACCTGCCAGCCGCGAAAGGCCGTGCCGTCATAGGCCAGGGTCAGCTTCCAGGTCTGGAGTGCGGGTTGGGCAGATTCACTCACGGCGAAGGGCGTTGACTACAGGGTACCTGAATCAACCGCCTGGATGCGCAGTCTGAGACCTAAGCCGCGTGAACACCGAGCAGCGCGCGGCAGCGCTCGCTGAAGGTCGGCGCAACCGGGCACTCGAAATAGATTTCGCGGTTGAGAGCCATCAGCATCTGCACCGCCTCCAACTGCTCGTTCTTTGAGGAAAACGCGCTGCCCTGGTGCACGAACTCGTCGGTAAGGTATTCGACGGCGTGGGCGAGAATCTCGAGAGCACGACCGGCCTGCGGAGTGATGCGGCGTCGGCGGTCGGAACGGACACGGGCGATGGGAACGGCCGGCGCGGAAACCGGAATCGAGAAACCTGTTGAGGTGGTGGCTGCCATGAGCAATATCCTCACTCTCTTCTTCGGCACTGTGGGCTAGATTTTCAGATGACGAAGGTACTGTTTCCTGTCTTTGAACTGTGAAAAACCGCATTTCACTATGGGAATTCATCCAGCGGCGCACACACCTTTCCCTCTTCTGCTTGCCAAATCAATGAGTTGAAGAGTGAAATTGCCGGGGATTTCCGTCCGCAAACGGCCCAAACTGCGCGACGGAAATCCCGGCTTTAGGAGGACTGATTGCTAGCGTCTCATAGAACCATGTAATTATCTGCAAACGGCTGCTTGGGCGGCGTGGCGAAGCCGCTCGGGTTTGAGCTGTTCTTTCCCGGCGGTTTTTGAACGCCACCGCTGTGCTTGCCAACCTTGACGGAACGAGACTGGAAACCTAATCTCAAACCAGCACCTTTTTGCGTTGAAGCAGTTAGAGCTTCACTGATCCGGGTGCAATTCACAAGAATTTTTCCAGACTGGACAGCGATGATTCCCCCCTACCATTGGCAATATCTCCCTCTTTTACTGCAAATCCTTGCAGCGTTTGGAGTTGGACTGGTAATGGTGGTGGCCTCGTGGTACGTCGGGCGGCATCGCAATACGCCCGTCAAGCTGGCCGCGTACGAATGCGGAATTGTGGCCGTGGGCGACGCGCGCGCCAGATTCAGCGTGCGCTTCTACATGGTGGCCATGCTGTTCATTCTCTTCGATGTGGAAGCGGTCTTCATGATGCCCTGGGCGGTGATCTACCGGAGGCTGCCGGCGATCACTGGCTCCCGGTTCTTCGGCTTCTGGGAGATGGTGGTCTACCTTGGCTTTGTGGCCGTCGGGATTTACTACATCGTGCGCAAGGGCATCCTGAACTGGAGCCAGGACAAGGCGGACCTATAGGGTCTGCCATCGAATCTCCAGGACCAGCGACGGGAGCCAATTTTTACGAGTTCTAGGAACTTGTTGAAATTCGATTAGATTTCCGCGTCATGTGGGTCTTCCGATTCATCGAATAGTTATGCGTGGAGATGAGCGAGTACAAGATGGGATGTTCAGCTATGTTTCGTTGGAG
>Ga0181520_10002627_pt1 | contig 33040 bp, 32 predicted proteins | sample PEATcosm2014_Bin_29_FD_132451 | JGI IMG/M metagenome (GOLD analysis project Ga0181520, IMG submission 132451) | Peatland microbial communities from MTU Mesocosm Facility, Houghton, MI, USA - PEATcosm2014_Bin02_30_metaG | ecosystem: Environmental > Terrestrial > Soil > Wetlands > Peat | place...
AACTTCCCCGTGAACCGCCATCCGTACTTGCAGGCGGCCTTTGACAACGGCTGCGGTTCATGCCAACGTAAAACCACTCGCAGGCTGCCTTCGGCGTTGGCATGAAGGCTGCCTAAAAGGAACTCGTGTGCACGAGCACCCGAGTCATCATCTTAAAGAGTGGCTTCATGACGGGCCAGTTGTTCGGAACGAATACCTTTCAGCTTTCCTTTGCATGGACCCACCGGTACAAGGTGTCGTGGTGCAGTCCGAGTAGTGCGCAAACTTCGTTTACATTGAGAAGCCTATCGATCGAATCAAGGTAGTCAGCGAAGCTCTCGTTCATGGGGTCTCCAGAAGCGACGAAGTTTACGCAACAGTAGGTTTGCGTAGGCCGCTGTACTGGAAAACCGTAATCCGTTCCTTAACGCCGGAATATGCGGGACGCCGATTGAATCGTCATCCCGCCCCTGCGCTGTTCTCCCCTATTCGTCAACATCTTCAGGGTCCGGCATGTAGACTCGAATCTTCTTCCGCCCCCGGCAATACTGCCGGATAGTTGCCTCAACATAGCTCTGGCGGTCCTTGATAGGCTGAGTGGCGGCGCGGCCACAGTACGCAATCTTCTCAAGCAGGACTTCGCGATAGTTATCAACTCCCCGTTCCCACAGGAAGGCTCCCATCTCCGCCAGAAATCCCGAAGTAAGAACCTGGGACCTCGGCGCAATGGGAATGGGTGCTGCTGCTGGTGGGTGCAAAAGAAGGTCATTGAAATGGGCGACCTCTTCCTCAAAATCAATCTGCGGTTTCGTCATCCTCTCCTCCTCAGGTTCGTGTTGGTTCTGGCTGGAGGGGCCAAGAAGTATCAACCAGCCCCCCAGCGTTGACGGTTAGCTGGCGTTCGGCAACTCGGCACACACATTTGGGGTGCATCATCGCACGGATGAAACCAGAACATCATGCAGGCAGGGCTGGGTCAAACCTGCATCCTTCATTGCATCAAAACAAGAGTGGACAGTGGGGACACTTGGGCGCATGAGGGAACGCTGGGGTAATGCAGGCACTTAAACGAGTTTCATGTGAAGACCGCAATTTGGGCCATTTCGCAGCGCGAGGGAGGCCGAGATGGCCGCAGCAACCGCCAGCGCGAATCCTCAGACGCCCGACGAAGCGCCCGCACCCTGCCCTAAAGCGATAGCCACAGCCCACCCCAATTTCCGGCGACCAGCAATGGCATAGCGCCACGCATCGACTGAAATCCGGGTGTCTGCTTGTCTTTCCAACGGAAAATACTTCCCCTCTTTTCCCCTGAGGCTAGGATTGATCGCTACAATTCTGGCATGGCAGAACGCAAGAGAGCGCAGGGCGCAAAGTCGATCCTTAACGACAAGCGGCGGATTGCCCAGCGGCTCATCGGTGAGCGGTTGGGCATTGAGCACGACTGGGATGATGCTGCGGAAACACCCGCTACGCCAGGTATTCTTCCCGATTACGGCGAGCCAAAGCTATCGGTCAAAGAAGCTTTCGCAATCGAAGGACTAATCACGACGTTAATCAATCTCGGTTGCAACCCATATGTCGTATATTGGTGCATTCAACAAATGGTGACAGACGCAAATCTTCTTGGTGGAGGAGCCTCAATGGCGACTCGCGAAGACATGGTCGGTCTCAGCAAAAGAGTCCGAGGAGCCGAGGAGTTGATTCATAAGTATGCTAATGAGCTTCTGTTGGTGGCGGAAGCCTGCCCTAGTGCGCATCCTGTTCGGAGGGGGTGGGAGACGGACCAAATGCCGCCTGCCTCGGAGACGATGCTCGATCTTCTAGACCATCTCGCGTGGGTCAAAGGTCTGGCCGAAGCTTGGCGATCACCGAACGTCAATTCTCTTATGAAGAAAAAGGGGCTACTTTATCTTCTGGCATATGTTTGGCTTCACTCGCAAGAGCCGCACAAGCTGAAAGCGGGAAAGAAGCAGCGAAAGTACTCAAGGCAGACACCGCCAGACAGGCTGTCACGCGATGGAGCGGCCATTGTTGCGGCGATTGCATTCGTGTATCGCTGGAAGGGCGCTGAAGGGGACCACGAACGGATTGCCCTTCAGGACGACGATAAGAGTTACAGTGCCGAGGATTTGCAGGACAAATTGCAGGACTTTTGTACCAAACACCCAAGCCTATTCACGAACATGTTGAGCTTGCTGAAAGCCTTAGACAAAAACGTTGCTTCATTCCCTCTAGAGCATTGATCAATTCGCTGGCAAGTCTTGGCACAAGCAGCCCACCATTCAGGGAACGCACCGCGTTTCCCCCGTCTTAACTGAGCATCCACGAACTCGCACGGGGTTGAGTCACCTCCAGTCTGTAGCGCAGCTCCCATCCCAATCGTCCCGGTGTTAAGGCTTGTATTCCATTTTCCGGGCTAGACATTGGCCGTGCTCGCTTTTCCAACAAGCCTCTCAGGACCCAGTGTCCCAGACATGTGTTTCTCCGACTGGCTTTTGGATAAACCCTGAGGCTCGATGACTTCTGTCAAATTCCGGATTCAGTCCCCGCTAGCGATCTCGACTACTTCCACTCCGGATTCAGTCCCCGCTAGCGATCTCGACTACTTCCACTCCGGATTCAGTCCCCCATGACAATCTCGACAAGCCCCGGATCGGTCGTCGTGAGCATGGCGCATCATCATTTCATCGTTGCGATTTGAAACGCGCCAACGTGATTCACAGGCTAAGGGCGCGGCAACGGTGTGCGGGATGACTTCGCCGAGGCCCTCTTTGACATCAACTGGGCTCTCGATGACGCCCTCTTCGGCGGAGACCTTGCGGAGATGGCAGGCCTGAGCCACGACTAACCATCAACCCTGGGGTCGGTGAGGTTGCCGGTCCTTCTACATCTTGCGGAGAAAGTAAGCAAATGAATAACCACAAATTAGTGCGGCGACCTGGTGTCGCGGGAGATGCGTGGACGGGATGACTAGCCCTCTGAAACACCACCGCGCTATCACAGCGAAGGAGGAAACGTGGACGAAGAAGAACTTGCACCAGTAGCACAAGAGGTTGTCGTACCAGAAGTGGCAGCAGCCCATGAACCTGATGAAGACGACGAGTACGAGCAGTTTCACCGCGCATTTCACGTGGTCATGAATCAGTTGACCGACGACGGAGACCCCGGCGAAGTCATGGACTATGTCGGCTGCATGAAAGTCGTGATGATGCTCTTCTCGGTAGCTAAGAAGGATGGCATCGTGCACGAGGTGATCAACACTCATCTCGACTCAATTATGGCTACGCTGTTTCATTGCGACCTCTAGCCCCCAACCAAAGGGACCGACTAACAATCGGTCCCTCTCAAACCAAAGGAGCAAAAGCATGGAACCTGAAGTTACGCCGTCCACACCGGTAGTAAAGCCGGAAGTGGATTCGTACGAACAGCATGCTGAATGGCAGAGGTCGGACTTCGCCGGATTCTTTAATTGCGCGATGACCAACATCTGGAACGCGAGAGATCGCCTGCTCTTGAAGGGCAAAGCAGGGTACATTGGCTCCTTCCTGGAGATTTACAGCATCCTGTACGACGCCTGTCCTGATAACTGTCCTCTAGAGCGCGAGTTGTGGGACAGGTCTGATGCTGTCCTGACGACAATAACCGGCAATGGGCCTGATCTCTCTACCCTCGAAGACAAGGAGGACGAACGTTGGCGCGATGATGAGGAGGATGAAGACGACAAGAAGGCGAAGCTGTTGAAGAATGCCGAGAAGTTGATGGGCATTATTCTTGAGTTCAACAAGTAATCCACAATGGGAGCGGCTTCCCCATCCGGTCCCGCAACCTACATGGGGCTGGCAGTAACCGGCTGGCCCCATAACTCTCTGAGCTATATATGAGCGAGCCATTCGTAGATACAGATACGGCTGCGGCACACCTTGCGATCTCCCCACGTCGCTTGCTCGATCTTGTGCGCGGCGGCGACCTCCCTGCCTACCCACTGGCGCTTGGTCGCAAGCGGCACGTGTGGCGGTTCCGCTTGAGTGAGCTTGACCGGGCCATGGCCAGTCGGACTCGGCTAGTCCCAAATACCAACGAACGTACCTGCTCCTCATCGGTGGCAAGTAGAACATTGAGTCCGAGGAGGTAGCGGTGGGGAGTGGATTTAAGAGTGGATCGCCAAGTCAAGAAGCCCGCGTGGAAAGCACGCCGAGGCTAGAGGCCCCAGTCGTTCCAATTCGATTGCTGCCCAGCATACCTGTTCCCGAACATTACTTGGATGCTAATCGCGCAGCAGAATTCTTGTCCATCAAGACTCGCCGGGTGCTTGATATGGCCCGCGCTGGTAAGCTTCCAGCCCACGCTCTGGGTGATGGCGCTCGCCGCGTATGGCGATTCCGGCTGAGCGAGCTCGACCTAGCGATGAGGCAGGAGGTTCCCCTTGTTCCAAAAGCCAGAGAAACCGACCGATTCTCTTCTGCCTCGCGGACAGTTCAGACTTCGGTGAGAGCGTAGGCATGAGCAGATATCAGCGTGGATCGCTACGCCAAGAATCCCGAAAAGGGGGCGCAACGTGGGTTCTGCGCTTCAATACGAATCGGCCGGAGGACGGCCGGAGGGTAGAGCACACAATCGCCGTTGGTCTCGTGAGCGAGTATCCGAGCGAGTCAGCAGCCTGGGCAGAAGTCAACCGCCTGCGCCTCCATGAACAAATCAACAAGCCCGACTATAAGGGGTCGGTAACCTTTGCTGACCTTGCCCAGCACTTCATAACCAATGAATTGGGTGACCAAGCCGACGCGGTGGACCCCAAATCTCATACGACGGTTGGCGGGTATAAGCGGAACCTGAAGCTACACATTCTGCCGAAGTGGGGGAAGCGAATCGCACTGGGCATTGAGCCCTTGGAGATCGAGGCTTGGCTGAAAACGCTGAAGCGCAACCAGCGGCTAGAGAATCCTACCCTGGACCGCCAGCGCCGAATCATGAGCTTGGTCTACAAGAGTGCTCAGAGGTACGGACTCGTCCCGCGCGGCGAAGCGCACAATCCATTGCGTTTTGTGCGCTGCAAGACAACCAGCGATTACGAGGCCATAACCATCACTCCTCGGCAGGCCTGGGAAATCTGGTCCCGACTGCCGGAGCCGGAGAGCACATTGACCCTGTTGGCTGCGAGCACTGGCTTGAGGATCAGCGAGTGTCTGGGGTTGCAGTGGGCGGACGTTGATTTCACTTCGCAGGTGATCCAGGTTAGGCGCACTTGGACGGCCGGGAAAGTTGGTTTGCCCAAGAGTCAGGCTTCGCAGGCTGCGGTACCCTTGCACCCGCTACTCGCCCGCTATATGGAGGCTTGGCACAACGCGACACCCTATGCAGGAGAGACCGATTGGGTGTTCCCCAGCTTCAAATTGAAAGGGCAGAAGCCTCGGGTCGGAAACATGTTGGTTGAGGATCATTTGAGACCGGCGGCCATCGCGGCGGGAGTGCTCAACGACGGGGAATCAGTCCGATTCGGCTTCCACAATCTGCGCCATTCGCTGGCGTCGTTTCTCGTACAGGCTGGGAAAGACCCGAAGACGGTCCAGACGCTTCTTCGGCACGCCGACGTGCATACCACGTTGCAGATTTACGCCCACAGCCGAAACGAGGATCGAATGACCGCTCAGGGCGACATGTTGGCTGCATTCTTTGCCCCAACTGCAACGCTTCAGTAGGAATCATTTTCTATATAGTTGGGCAGGCCCTCTGGCCCCGAGGAATTAAACGGACTTGCTAAGCCGAGTGCATGCAAAACCCCTGGGCAGAATTGAGTCCGAACGGAGGCACCTACCTTCTTGACGTGGACCGCGAACAGATAAAGCGGTACAACTCTGTACAGGTAGAAGGTGCAAAGCTCGTCTTAGAGTCCGTCCCGGAACCGTTCATCGGCAACCCAAGATTGGCCAAGGTCGTTTTGCTGCTCCTGAATCCGGGTCACAAGCCTGAAGATCGGGATGCTCATTGTGACCCAGTCTTCAAAGCCGCGCTCTTCCGGAACTTGCAGCAAGAAGCGCAGGATTACCCCTTCTATCCGTTGAACCCCGCACTCTCCTGGACCCCAAGTGCCAAGTGGTGGACACAACGCCTCCGAGATTTGAAGGCGTCTTCGGGCCTGAGCTCCGCCGAGCTTTCAGGAAAGCTCCTCGCAATAGAGTGGTTCCCATATCACTCAAAGTCCTCTGGGCTGCCAAGGACACTGGTATGTGAATCGCAAAAGTACACGTTTCAACTCGCAAAGGAAATGCTTGCAAGTAAGTTGGTCATCCGAATGCGCTCAATCAATCATTGGGCACAGGTTGACCCCATGTTCTCTCAGGTTCCATGTCTAAAGAATCCTCGCTGCGGCTACGTCAGCAAGCGAAACACAGAGGCAGGCTTGTTTGACCGAATCGTCAAAGCCCTCAAAACGTAGCCACAGCAATAGCCATGCGAGAATAACGCTGACCCGTAGCTCACCGGTTTAGAGCGCCCTTTAACATCATCAAATACATAGGGGAGGTAGCAGGTTCGACTCCTGCCGGGGTTCTTCCCTCAACAGATCGGGTCAGTTTGGCTTTCCAAAGGAGCCGCCCGGCATTCAAGGCCACCGGCAGTTTATGCGCTAGCGTAGCGCGCCTAACCGGACGCCCAGAACCACATTCTGACGACGTTCTCCGCGCCGTCAACGCAGGTGGTTCAATAGCAATCACGGGTGAACTGCGGGTGAGCCTATTTCTCAAATTTACATCTAACTACATTAGAATGTGGTGGCCAGAGACGGGATTGAACCGCCGACGCCGGCCTTTTCAGGGCCGCGCTCTACCACTGAGCTATCTGGCCTCAGTGCAAACTCTTAGGGTGCATCTCTACGCGTGGATTCCGGACGGTGCCGGAGAAGGCGGGTAACTCCACGTACAGTTTGCTGCAACAACTGAAATAGTATACCAACTCCCATTCTCACAAGCCAAACCGGGGCCAACCGGCGCGGCTCCGGCCTTTTCAGCCGCCAAATTCGCCTGTCGCCGGTCCCAATCGCCTCCCGTGCTGCTCTACACTGGAAGGCAATCATGCGCCGCCTTGCACGTCTACTCGCCTGCCTCGCCATTGCCGCCACTGCCTGCTCTCATGCTCCTACCAGCCGGATATCCGAGAGCGAGGCGCGCACGGCAAGGGTTTTTCTGTCCTATCAGAGCCAGGGGCCGCTGGCGTTGCATGCGTTTCTTGAGCAGTTTCCCAAAGGCGCCGACCTGCACGTCCACCTTTCCGGCGCGGTCTACGCTGAGACGTTTATCCGCAACGCCGACGAGGACGGCTTGTGCGTGGACGCTGTTGCGCTCAAGTTCGCGAAGCCGCCTTGCAAGGGAAAACTGATACCAGCGACGGCGCTCTCGGGCAGCATGACCTCGGCCAATCAGAACCTCTATGACCGCCTTATCGATGCATTCTCGATGCGCAGTTTTGTTCCCACGAACGAATTCAGCGGCCACGATCAGTTTTTCTCCACTTTCGACCGATTCGGCGGACTCAACATCCGCCACAAAGGTGAGTGGATCGACGAGATTGCCAGTCGCTCAGCAGAACAAAACCAGCAGTATCTTGAGTTGATGGATACGCCCACGTTTAGCCATGCGATTAAGATTGCCCACGACCTTGGCTGGAACCCGGACTTCGCGAAGTTACGCCAGCAGTTGCTGGACCATGGACTCCGCGACGAAGTAGCTCTGGACCGCGACGACGAGCGCCAGGCCGAGGCTCGGAGGCGTGTGCTGGAACATTGCGGAACGCAGCAGGCCACGGCGGCGTGTTCTGTTCAGATCCGGTACATCTACCAGGTGTTGCGCGCCTTTTCGCCACAGCAGGTGTTTGCGCAAACGCTGCTTGGCTTTGAGACCGTGCAGGCCAGCATGGACGTGCACGATGACACGTGGGTGGGCATCAATTTCGTCCAGCCCGAGGACGGTTACATCTCCATGCGCGATTACACGCTGCAGATGAAGATGCTGGATTACCTGCACTCCGTTTATCCCCAGGTCCACATCAGCCTGCACGCCGGCGAACTGGCTCCCGGCCTGGTGCCGCCGGAGGGTCTGCGCTTCCATATTAGGCAGGCTGTGGAGCTAGGCCACGCGGAACGCATTGGGCATGGCGTGGACTTGATGTATGAGGACGATGCTCCAGGGTTGCTGAAGGAAATGGCGCAAAAGCATGTGATGGTCGAGATCAACCTGAGCTCGAACGAGGGAATTCTGGGAGTTGAAGGTGACCAGCACCCGTTCCCCAACTACCGCCTGGCGCATGTGCCGGTGGCACTATCGACCGACGACGAGGGTGTGAGCCGGATCGACATAACGCACGAGTACGTGCGCGCGGCGATTGATTATCACCTCACCTACGAGGATATAAAGTCGCTGGCGCGGACGGGACTGGAGCACGATTTTCTGCCTGGCGCGAGCCTGTGGGCGCAACCGGACGTCTTTAGCGCAGCGGCGGATCCATGCAAGGGAGATGCATTGGGCGCGCAGAATCCGTCGGCCGTGTGCAAGGCGTTTCTGGATGGGAGCGAAAAGGCAGCCGCCCAGTGGGAGCAAGAGCGGCGCTTCCGCGTCTTCGAAGCAAAGTGGTGAACTCCTAGCCAGTGGCGGGTTTGCCGGTCTGTGCGTCGGCCGGAATCTCTTCGAAATCAGGACTTCTCAGGAAGCCGTTTCCGGCTTAAACTCGGGGTCGATGGACAACGAGCGCATCCGCGAAATCTGCCTGGCCCTGCCCCATGCGGCTGAGACGCTGAACTGGGGACATCACCTCGTCTACTGGGTCGGCGACCGGGACATCGGCGGCAAAATGTTTGCGATGACCGACCTGGATGGGACCGGGATCGGCGTCTTGTGGTTCCACTGCGGAGCGGAGAGATTTCATGAGCTGATGGAAACTGAAGGCATCTTCGGCGCGCCCCACCTGGCCAGAGCCTTCTGGGTGGCTGTCGAGCGCTGGGATACGCTACGCCCGCGGGAAATTGAAGAAGAACTTCGGCGCGCACATGCATTGATCTACGAGAAGCTGCCGAAGCGCACCAAAGACGTGCTAGCGCTGCCGGAGAAAGAGCGCACAAAGCTAATCCGGGAGCGGAAAAAGCTTGTTGCGGCGCGGGAGAAGGCGAAGAAGCGGTGAGTAAAACAGGAACCTGAGGCGCGGCACGTTCGTATGGATGAATGAGGCAAGGTATGGTGAAGTTTCTTCTGTGGTGCATTCTGCTCGTGTTTTGTTGGCCGCTGGCTCTGCTCGCGCTGGTGCTCTATCCGATTGTTTGGCTCCTGCTGCTGCCGTTTCGGCTTGTGGGTATCGCGGTGGATGGCGTGTTGGAGTTGGTGGGAGGAATCATCCGGCTGCCGGGTCGGCTTCTTCGAGCTGTTTGACGCGCGCGCTCCCAGCTGCTTCCTCTTCTCGATCCCCGTTCTACCGGGAAGGACGTTGGCGAATACCCGTCTCTCGACATCCCTTCCAGGAATGCATTAGCGTTGCCCTATGGCAGGAGTTCGTCTGGCTCTGGACGGGAAGGTCGTGCTCATCACCGGTGGGTCGCGCGGAATCGGTGCGGAGACGGTGCGTTTGTTCTGCGAGGCCGGGGCGCGAGTGGCCTTCAGTTTCCGGAAGGCGCGAGAGCGGGCTGTGGCCCTCGTTGCCGAAACCGCGGAGCCGGAACGCTGCCGGGCGATCCAGCAGGAGTTGAGCACCCCCGCAGATGGCCATGCGCTTGTTACTGCGGCAGTGGCGGCCTTTGGAAGGCTGGATATTCTAGTGGTCAATCACGGCATCTGGCCGCCAGAGGATATGCCCATCTCCCAGATGCCCGAGGAACAGTGGCAGCGGACTTTGGCGGTAAATCTGGACTCGGTCTTCGGTCTGGTGCAGGCCGCCGTAGCGCAGATGGACAAGCAGACACCGGCGACCGGCGAAGCCAAAGGCCATATCGTGCTCATCAGCTCCACCGCTGGCCAGCGCGGCGAGGCGTACCACGCCGACTATGCCGTGACCAAAGGCGCTCTCATTAGTCTCACAAAGAGCCTGTCGAGCGAACTGGCGCCCAGGGGCATCAGGGTGAACTGCGTGGCGCCGGGGTGGGTGGCGACGGAGATGTCAGCGATTGCGGTGGGCGACCCCGAGATGGGAGCGAAGATCCGGGCGGGCATCCCGGTCGGCAGGGTGGCGAGTCCGCGGGAGATTGCCGGACCGGTGCTGTTCCTGTGCACCCCGCTGGCCGGTTTCATTTCCGGCGAGGTGTTGAACGTGAACGGCGGCTCGGTTCTGGTGGGATAAAAAGGTTTTTATGAGGCAAGGATTGAAGATAACCCGAGTTTTTCCGATGGCACTGGCCCTGCTGATGCTGGCTTGGCCCCTCGCCCCGCGGACGCTGACAGGCGACGACGACGCTGCAAAGAACGCGGCGCAGGCGCGCAAGGCGCTGGACGCCATGGTGCAGGCGCTCGGCGGCCAGGCTTGGCTGAATATGAAGAACCAAGTGCGGGAGGGGCACATTGCCGCGTTCTTCCACGGCGTTCCCGACACCGGAACGACCGAGTACTTCGAATTCCATCAATGGCCCGACCATGACCGCGTGGAGCTGACCAAGCACCGCGACGTGGTCGAGTTTTTTGAGGGAAGCGAGGGCTGGGAGGTGACGTATCGCGGCAAAAAGCCAATGGACAAAGAGATATTGGACGACTTCCTGCGCCGCCGCGACCACTCGATCGAGACTGCGGTGAAAGTATGGCTCAAGGACCCGAATACCATCCTGGTTTACGAAGGCCAGCATCTTGCCGAGCGGCACCTGGCTGAGCAAGTCACGCTGATCTCGGCCCAGAACGAGGCCATCACCATTCTCATGGATGCCCAAACCCACTTGCCGCTGCGGCGCACCTTCCAGTGGCGCGACCCACTTTACAAGGACAAGAACACCGACGCCGAAGAGTACGACAACTACCGTCCGGTTGACGGCTTCCCGACTCCATATTCCATCTCACGCTTCAAGAACGACGAGATGGTCCGGCAGTATTACATCTTCAAGGTGAGCTTTAACCAGAACCTGCCCGCGGATATCTGGAGCGTGGACGCAGCCGACCGCCGTATCAAGAAATAGCGGCACCGCCTTGTTTATAATCCAGACGAGCGCAAAGCGTCCTACTTGTCCGCTCTCTGGAGCCAGAGAATGAAGTTCGACATCCAGGAAATCCTGGGTTTACTCCCCCATCGCTACCCGTTTCTGTTGATCGACAGGATCGTCGAGTTCGAGTCGCAAAAACGCCTTGTGGCGATCAAGAATGTCACCATAAACGAACCGTTCTTCCAAGGGCACTTTCCCGGCTATCCCATCATGCCCGGGGTGCTTGTGGTGGAAGCCATGGCCCAGGCCGGCGGCATCATCATGATGGCCGAGATCCCCGACCACGAAAAAAAGCTGGTGGTGTTTACCGGCATCGAGCGTGCCAAGTTTCGCCGCCCTGTCACGCCCGGCGATCAGTTACGCATCGAAGTAAACGTGCTCTCGTTCCGCACCCGCGCCGGCCGCATTGAGGGCCACGCGTATGTGGATGGCAAACTGGCGTGTCAAGCTACGCTCACCTGCCAGGTGGTGACCAAGGAACGCGAGCAGCGCGCCCACGAAGATGCGTCGGCCGCGGAGAGCCAGCCTGCGCCGGAAGCGGAGAAAGATTGAGCGTCCATCCGAGCGCCGTCATCGCACCGGGAGCCGTGGTTCCCGGCTCCTGCACCGTCGGCCCATTCTGCACTATCGGTCCTGAAGTGGTTCTGGGTGAGGGCTGCACGCTGGTTTCCCATGTGGTGCTGGATGGCCGGACGCGGATCGGCGCGCGCAATACCATTTATCCGTTTACCTCGATTGGCGTGCCGCCGCAGGACCTGAAGTATGGCGGCGAGCCGACCAAGACCGTCATCGGCGACGACAATACGATCCGCGAGAACGTGACCATCAGCCGCGGCACAGTAGGCGGGGGCGGCGTCACCCGTCTTGGCTCGAATTGCCTCTTGATGACCTGCGCGCACATCGGTCACGACAGCCAGGTGGGCAGCAACTGCATTCTGGCCAACGCGGCCACGCTCGCCGGCCATGTCATCATCGAGGACTACGTGACCCTAGGCGCTTTCTGCCCGGTTCATCAGCACTGCATTGTGGGCAAGTACGCCTTTGTCGGCGGCGGCACTATCGTTACCCAGGACGTGCTCCCCTTCTCGCTGACTTCCTCGCGGCGGGAGAACAAGGCCTTCGGTATCAACAAAATCGGCCTCGCCCGGCGTGGCTTTTCGCCGCAGCGGCTGCAGACGCTGCAAAAAGCCTTCCGCCAGCTCCTGGCCGCCAGGATGAACACCACGCAGGCGCTGGAAAAGTTGAAGGCGCTCAAAGACGATGGTGCCGCCGGCGAAGACGTGGCCATGCTGGTGGCGTTTCTTGAGCGCAGCGAGCGCGGGGTGATCAAGTAGTCATGAAGCTCGGCCTCATCGCCGGCAACGGCCGCTTTCCTTTCCTGCTACTGGATGCGGCGCGGGCGCAGGGATTTCCTGTCGTCGTGGCGGCTATTCGCGAGGAGACCGACGCGGAGATAGATCAGCGCGCTGCTGCTGACCCGCTGATCTCAGTCCACTGGCTCTCGCTGGGCGAGTTGTCCATACTCATCGAAACCTTTCACAAGGAAGGCGTGCAGAAGGCTGTAATGGCCGGCCAGGTGAAGCACAAGCAGATCTTTTCCAGCATCCGCCCCGACTGGCGCCTGGCCAAGCTGCTGCTGAACCTGCGCTCGCGGAATACGGACATGCTGCTCGGTGCGGTAGCCAAGGTGTTGGGCGACGAGGGTATCGAGCTGATCAGCTCCACCCAGTTTCTAGAGCCGCTGCTGGCGCAGGAAGGCGTACTCACGAAACGCGCGCCGGACCCGGACGAATGCAAGAATATCGAGTACGGTCTGGGGGTAGCGCGGACGGTGGCCGGCTTTGACATCGGCCAGACCGTGGTGGTGGCGGCGCAGGCCTGTGTGGCCGTCGAAGCCATGGAAGGCACGGATGCAACCATCGAGCGCGCCGGACGCCTGATGGAGTCGCTGGGCGGAGACGCCTCGACTCTCGACCGCCGCCTGACCGTCGTCAAGGTGGCCAAACCCAATCAGGATATGCGCTTCGACGTGCCGGTGATCGGCGTGGCGACCATAGAAACCATGATCCGCGCCGGAGCCAGTTGCCTTTCCATCGAGGCCGGGCGTACCCTTTTATTTGACCGCGATTCGCTGCTCGAGCGCGCCAGTCAGGCCGGAATTGCCATTGTCGCGGCTCCTCGCTTATACCGAAAGGCGCAAAGTCTTTCGGTATAAGCGTCAACTTGTCTTCCCTAATTCAACCCACCGGAGGTCTTTCGTGAGAAAGCCATTTCTTTTCGCTCTGGCCGCGGCGCTTTTTGCAGCGGTCTCGTTACTGCCGGCAAGCGCGGCCGATGATGCCACGCCCGCCCTGCCCGCCGTTGGGCAAACCGCGCCCACTTTCACCCTTCCATCGCAAGACGGCACCCCCATTTCGCTCAAGAGCTTTCACGGCAAGTGGGTCGTCCTTTATTTCTATCCCAGGGACATGACCAGCGGCTGCACGATTGAGGCCCACAAGTTTCAGGACAGCCTGTCGCAGTTCGAGGCCAAACATGCGGTCATCCTGGGCGTCAGCGTAGACTCGACTGCCAGCCATCAGCAGTTCTGCACCAAAGACAGCCTCACCTTCCGCCTCTTGTCGGATACGGATCACAAGGTGGTGAGCGAATACGGTTCGCTGGGCGGCTTTCTCGGCGTCAGCATAGCTAACCGTAACACCTTCCTCATCGATCCCAACGGCAAGATCGCAAAGGTGTGGACCAAGGTGAACCCGGCGGAAAGCGCCTCGGAAGTACTCGCGGTCCTTCCCGACAAGGGGAGCTCGATCAAAGCAGCGGAGTAGGTATTGCTTCAGCGTCCAAACGCAAAAAAGCCCGGCCATAAGCCGGGCTCTTTTGCTTGCCTTGAACTGATAATTGCCAGCGTTACTTCTTGGTTGCCTTCTTCGCTGTCTTCTTTGCTGCTTTCTTCGCAGGAGCCTTCTTGGCAACTGCCTTCTTTGCCGGGGCCTTCTTGGCCACTGCCTTCTTGACTGCCTTCTTTGTTGCCTTTTTAACTGCCAACTTTTTACCTCGTTTAGTGGTTTTGCTGACGCGCTTGCCGGCCACTGCCTTCTTCGCCTTGACCTTTCCGCCCTTGGCGCCAGCGTTGCTCTTCTTTGCGGCGGATTTCTTCGCGGCCTTTTTGGCCACAACCTTCTTCTCGGCTGCCTTCTTTGCCGGGATCTTCTCCGCAGCCTTCTTCGCGGGAGCTTTCTTTGCCGGGGCCTTCTTCACCGCCCGCTTGGCTGCAGGTGTTTCCTTTACCACGACAACTGCTTCTTCTGCTACTACCTCATCGTCATCCGAAGAGGTAAGAATGCTGGAGGTCTCGACTTCTTCATCGTCCTCATCCGTGAAGTCTTCGACCCGATCGGGATCCAGCTCATTCGGCTCTCTGGTGGGATTGCCGTCGCTCATTGCATACATCCTGACCACATCTTCCATCCCATTGCCTCCAGCGGCTCGCCGCTGCACTCGATTGTCTTACCCCTCGCGCGACGGCAATTCCGATTCCGTCCGCAGAGTTCACTATAGTAATAGCTTGCACACAAACACTAGCAAAACACAAGTACGTAATGAGGTCCCGAGTCCTTTTTCATGGTCCTTCTTACTTGTGCGAGGAAGATTTCTTCTTTGCAGCGGGCCTTGCAGGGGCCTTGCGCGCGGCGCTCTTGTGTGTTCCGGCTGCTTTGGATGTTGCGGATGAATGCCCGGTCGATTGTGTATTTGCCCCCGTGGTGGAAGCCCTGCGCCGATGTCCGCTCGAAGCGTGCGCCGCAACCACGGGTTCGGCTACATGCAGGCGGCTGCCGGGTTCGACTCTAATGCCGGCCAGCCTGTTCCAGCGCCTCAGCTGATTGAGAGAGACGCCAAAGCGATCCGCAATGGTGACCAGGGTATCGCCCCGGCGCACTGTGTAGAGCCGAGTGTGCGCGGAGGGCGCCAATGAAGGCGGAACCGGAACCACCAGCGCGGTAACGCCCTCGAGATTGTCGCTCGCATGCAGTTGATTGGCTTTTGCCAGTTCCGCGGGCTCAACGCGGTATTCCCGCGCCACTGAAGCCAGGGTGTCGCCTGCCGCCACCGGATGGTAGCGCCAGGAGTTGCGCTTGTCTTCAGGAACAAGGGCGATGCGCTCATTCAAAAGCGTAGCCGTGCCGGCCGGAAGGTGCAGGTCGAACGATGTGTCGGGTGGAGTCTCCATCCGCAGCAGGCTGGGATTGAGCGCTATCAACTCATCCACCGGCGCACCCACCAGGTCCGACACCAGGCGCAGGTCTACGGAGTAATTGATGGTGACCGTGTCGGTCAATACCGGGGGATCGAGCGTGACATCGTCGAATCCATACTGTTTTGGATTGTTCGCGATAATAATTGCGGCCAGAATCTCCGGAACGTAATTTCTGGTCTCCCCGGGCAGTTCGTTGCGTTTGTAGAGTTCCCAGAAGTCGGCATATCCGGTCTTCTGGACAGCGCGCTGCACATTACCCGCACCCCAGTCATAGGCAGCCATGGACAGATACCAATCGCCAAGCTGGTCGTAAAGGAACTTCATGTAGCGGGCGTAGGCGCGCGTGGACTTCTCAGGGTCGAAGCGCTCGTCCACATAGCCATTGCGGGTGAGGCCATAGTTGCCGTAGGGCATGAACTGCCACATGCCGCCGGCGCCAGAACGGGGGCTGCGATTCACGGCCCGCGGCTGGAAGCCGGACTCGGCGACGGCAAGGTAGATGAGATCCTGCGGCACACCTTCTTCGGCCATGACGCGCTGAATCATCGCCTTGTAACGGCCAGAGCGTTCAAACGAATGCTCCAGGGTATTGTGGCCGCGCTGCGAGTTGGCGAAAAAGTTGATGAAACCGGCCACGTAGTCGTTCATCACCAGCGGCAAGTCGGACTTCGTAGTGGCCAGATCGGCCCTGGCCTTGGCAACAAAATTCGGATCCACTTGGAATGTAACGTCGCTGGCCACGTCGGCTGGCGTGTCCTCCACCTTGGGCGCAAACCCGTTGCCCTGCTTCAGCGCTTCCATCTCCAGTGCATTCACCTGGTCCACAATGCGATCGAATTCGTCCTGCAACTGCGCATTGCTCCTGATGTCGATCCCGCTCGACAGCATCAGGTCAACGGCGCGATCGAACTCGACCTTGGCCTCCGGCAACAGTCCCTTGCGATAGTCGGCATCGCCGCGGGCGTAGGCTGCTTCCACCTGCTGAATAAGCACCTGCACATGCTGCTGCTCCCTGGAAGGAGCAGGCGGTTCAGCAGCAGCAGGAGCCTGCTGTGGGGCCACTGACAAAGCCGGAGCGGTGGCCTCTGGCCGCGGTGGAGCAGCTTTGTGCTGGGAAGGGTCGCAGCCCGACACTGAAAGGGTCAGCAACAGACACGCCGGCGGTAGAGACCGCCTCAACTTCAAGCGCGCGAAACGGCGCAACCAACCCCGCGAGTGTGAGCGAACAAAAGACACTATGCCGATGATAAGCTATGCCATGGAGGCAATGCGCGCAGTTGGGCGCTCGTGCCCTCTTAGGCAAGCCCCCCCATGGACGCCCGCTTCCTTCGCAACTTCGCCATTATCGCCCACATCGACCACGGAAAGTCGACGTTAAGTGACCGTCTGCTGGAATTCACCGGCTCGGTTACCGGGCGCGAGATGCAGGCACAGATCCTTGACGACATGGATCTCGAGCGTGAGCGCGGCATCACCATTAAAGCCCACGCTGTGCGCATGATGTACAAGGCGCACGACGGCAACACCTACCAGTTGAACCTGATCGATACGCCAGGCCACGTGGATTTCAGCTACGAAGTTTCGCGTTCGCTGGCCTCCTGCGAGGGTGCCCTGTTGGTAGTGGACGCCAGCCAGGGCGTAGAGGCGCAAACGCTGGCCAACGCCTACCTGGCCATTAACCACGGCCTTGAAATCATTCCCGTCATCAACAAGATCGATCTTCCCTCGGCCGATATCCTGCGCACACAGGAAGCCATCGAAAAGGCAGTTGGACTGGACGCAACCGACGCCATTCCGGTGAGCGCTAAGACTGGGCAGGGCGTGGACGAGGTGCTGGAGGCGATCGTGCACCGGCTGCCCCCGCCCACCGGCGACCCCGAAGCGCCTCTGCAAGCGCTCGTCTTCGACTCCTGGTTCGACGCCTATCGCGGTGTCATCGTGCTGGTGCGCGTCATGCAGGGAACCATGCGCAAGGGCCAGCGCATTCGGTTCATGTCGAATGGAAAGTCATTTGAAGTAGAGTCGATGGGCGTGCTGATGCCCAAGCCGGTCGAGATCGGGCAGCTTCTGGCGGGCGAGGTCGGCTTCTTCGCGGCCACCATCAAGAATGTAGGCGACACCAAAATTGGCGACACCGTTACCGACGACAGCCGGCCCGCTTTAGCCCAACTTCCAGGGTTTGAAGATATCAAGCCGATGGTGTTTTCAGGCTTGTATACCGTGGACTCGCACGAGCACACGCTCCTGCGCGACGCTCTGGAAAAACTGCGGCTCAACGACTCCTCGTTCTTTTTCGAGCCGGAAAGTTCGGTGGCGCTGGGATTTGGTTTCCGCTGCGGCTTTCTTGGGCTGTTGCACATGGAGATCATTCAGGAGCGGCTGGAGCGCGAGTACGAGCTGGACCTGATTACCACCGCGCCCGGCGTGCGCTACCACATCACGCTCACCGACGGCAGCGTGATCGAGGTGGATAATCCATCGCGGTGGCCCGAGCCCACCAACATTGACTCGATCCGCGAGCCCGTCATCACCGCCAAGATCCTGACCAACGAGGAGTATGTTGGCGGAATCTTCAAGCTCGTCGAAGAGAAGCGCGGCAGGCAAATCAACTTCGAGTACGTGACGCCCACGCGCGTGATGCTCACCTACGAACTGCCTCTGAACGAGATAGTGCTCGACTTCTACGACCGGCTCAAGTCCATCTCGCGCGGTTATGCGTCACTGGACTATCAACTGGCCGGCGAGTGGGAATCGCCGATGGTGAAGCTCGACATCCTGGTCTCCGGCGAACCGGTCGACGCGCTGTCGATTATCGTACATCGCGACTTTGCGTACGAGCGCGGGCGGGCTTTGGTGTCGAAGATGCGCGAGCTTATTCCCCGCCAGCAATTCGAGGTAGCCATTCAGGCCGCCATTGGCGCCAAAATCATCTCTCGCGAAACGGTAAGCCCGCTGCGCAAGAACGTTCTGGCAAAGTGCTACGGCGGCGACATCAGCCGCAAACGCAAGTTGCTGGAAAAGCAGAAGGAAGGCAAAAAACGCATGAAGCGGATTGGCAAGGTAGACATTCCCCAGGAGGCCTTCCTGGCGGTTCTGCGCGTAGGCGAAGACCAGCAGAAATAGGCGGTTCCTATTGACTGAACGGATACTTCCGTCACCTCCCATTAATCTGGAATTGTGGAAACCTCCGGAATCTCGGCTTTTCAGCGCGGGTCGGCGAATCCGCCTTCACGGGCAGTCTAAACGATGGCTACTCATTGATAAATAAAGGGTTGCCACGCCTATCAGAAGGGAGGGCAGTTGGCAACAAAAGAAAGCGGGGTTTTTGCGCTCGCTTTCCAAAAGTAATCCACATTTTTTTCCACAATAGGGCGGGGAGCGCGGGATTTGTTATTTGTCTATTTTGGTGATGTCTTTTCGAGTACACAAGAATCCGCTTTCACGACAACACAAAAGCCCCGATGATCGGGGCTTTTGTGAGTCTTTCAAGCCATTAACCGCTGTCGATTCCTACTGGTTCGGAGGTGCCTTGGGGGCAGTCCGTGGAGCTGGCCTGGGAGCTTCTAAACCACCTGCCGCAGACGCAGGCGGCGCGGGAATGCCCGACTTCTGATTGTAGGCGTCTATGATCTCTTTCGTGATGTTGGTAGCCGTGGATGCATAGAGCACCGGAGACTGCTGCTGCGAAACGTCCAGCACCAGCGTAAATCCGTGCAGTTCCGCATAGGCTTGCATCACGTCATAGACCTTGGAGGCCAGCGTGTTGTAAACCTCCTGCATCTCCTGCTGAAAATCGTTCGAGGCATCTTGGCTATCGCGATCCAACTGCTTCTTCTTGTTATCGATCGCGGCGGCTTTGCTCTGCTGCTCGACCGGCGTCAGCGTGGAGGCCTGGGCCTGCAACTGCTTGGTCAGGTTATCGACCTCGTCGCTTAAGGCTTTGAGCTGCTGACGCTTCGGGTCGTACTTCTTCTGCAGGTCGGCGAAGTTGCGCTGGCCCTCGTTGGTTTGGGCCACAGCCACCTGAAAAGCGATGACGGCGACCTTGGCGGGGCCCGCTGTTGCGGCGGGAGCGGCCGGAGTTTGGGCTGCGGCGCTCAGGACAAAGCCAGAGGCCAGCGTGAGAATGAGTGCAAGCGAACGCTTCATTTGATTCAAAAGCTCCTTCGGGATTCCTGTGTGGCTGTCCGCGCTGAGGCGCGAAAGCAAGCCTGTGCCTCCTGAGCAACCTCACGGTCTCTTTTACGGAAACTCTGCGCCGGTTGGCTGCAGAGGCAGGAAAAGACGCGAATGGAGACGTCAGCAGGAACTAGATGGATTATAGGAGCCGGGACTAGGAGCGTCAAACGGGCAAACAATCAATTTCACCCTGCTATTGGTCCATTGGGCGGCCAACGCCCGTAAAGGTTGCACCGCACCTGTATGGGGAACCGCGCTGAAATGCGGCATGACCGCAAAGCTCAGCCCAGTCAGGTTCGGAAACAGGAGAAGCTAGGCAAGAACAAAGAAGGAAATTCTTAGCATTGGCCAAGCTTTTGCGGGCAGATGATCGGCCAGCTTGTCGGCAAAGGTTTCATTGAAGTGCATGGGCCGGTCTTCGTCTTCCGCGGCTGGCTTCCACTTTGAGTCCAGCAATGCGGCTCGAACATTGAAGAGCAGAATCCCGGCGGCGATAATCACAAGTATCCCTGGTGGTTGTCCCTGGACCATGCAGCAAAGCACGTTGAGCAGGAAGATTCTGAAAACCATTCCCGCAGCCGGCCAATTGCGCTCTGTAGCCGCGTCGGTGGTAAAGCCTGCCGATAGAAATAGAAGACTCGCGCGACTAATTCGCGAGTCTCAACCCCCAAAGAGCTGAACATCCCAAGGGTCAATGCTCGGGTGATCCTTGGGGGCTAGTTAATTGGAACTGAGATTTCTGACCGTCTGAAAATAATGGTCGGGACGGGCAGATTTGAACTGCCGACCCCTCGCACCCCAAGCGAGTGCTCTACCAGGCTGAGCCACGTCCCGACACAATCGAGCCGGCTCGGGTGAGCCGACTGCAGGGTCCCGTTCAGTTTACACCAGCACGGCCATGAGCGCTCGACCCTCTGAAACCTGGTCTTTGCGGGCGCGCCGGACGCTGTTCGATGTCACTGCGCGGGTGGAACAAACTCAGAAGGCAAAGCCGAGCCCACGCCGAAGAAGAACTCTTCCATCTGCTCGACGAGGAATTGCTGCGCCTGGGGGGTCCAAGGCTGAAGGCGGTACTCGTTGAGTAGCATTTTCTGGCGGTCCACCCACTCCGCCCAGGCCGCCTTGGAAACGTTCTTGAAGATCTTCTGACCGAACTCCGAATCGAAGGGCGGCTCGTCCAGCCCCTCCATTTCCTTCTTGTTGCGAACGCAAAAAACCATGTGTGCCATTCGTGATGCTCCCATTGCCATTGTATTGGATTGGATACCGTCAGGTTTCCGATGATCGCTCTCCCTTGTCCTGAGCTGTTCATCCTGCGTTCGAGCCGGAAATTATTCTTGACAATCCCTCACCAAGTAGATTCTCTTAAGTCATTCAGGCTTCATAGCTTCCCAAGTATTGGTGTCCGGAACCTGCTCCCCCTTAAATCACGCGGCCCCGAGTGCGGAGTACCCGGCCTCCCGATCGAGCCCTCAACGTATAAAAAGGAGTTAGCATGCCTGACGAAACTGTCCAAACCGGCCTGAGTGACAACGCTGCCTCCGGCCTTGCCTACTTCACCCTGATTCCGGCGATCATCTTTCTGGTGGTTGCCCCATACAACCAAAAAGCCAACGTGCGATTTCACTGCTGGCAATCGATCTTTCTGGGGATTGTCTGCATCGTGATCGACGTAGTCCTGACCATAATTCCGTTTGTGGGGTGGATCATCCTCCCACTGTTCGCCCTGCTGATCCTGATCGTGTGGATATTGTGCATCGTAAAAGCTTTCAACGGACAACGTTTCAAGATCCCGGTAATTGGCAATTTCGCCGCGAAACAGGCAGGGGCATAGGCACGCTCTATCTCACTACTTGCGCGGCTGCGGTCTCTAGGGGGCTGCAGCTGCGTCCATCCCCTTTTGTTTGGCTTTCCTTCCAGGTATGCCGCATGCCGCATACTTTTGTTTGCAAAGAATAGCTCGACGGGCCCGGTTCCCAGCGCTTGTTTGGTTGATATTCGGCTCAATCCCCCTATGCATTCCACGTTTTCTTAATGTGGATTGTTGTATGTTAGCTATCAACAGCGGAACAGGCATTCTCAACCTGAAAAGGAGCGATCATGTCCGAAACCAATCCAACCGGTCTCACTGACAATGCTGCCGGCGCCCTAGCCTATATCACTATCGTCCCGGCAATTGTGTTCCTGGTTCTCCCGCCGTATAACGCGAGTTCTTATGTGCGCTTTCACGCATGGCAGTCTATCTTTCTGAACGTCGCGGCGATTGTTATTGGCATCGCATTCAGCTTTCTTACGGTTTTTGGCTGGATGTTTGGGATGTATTTCTTCGTTCTCTTAACCCGGCTGATCTGGCTTGCGTGGTTCTTGATTTGGCTGGTTTGCGTCCTGAAGGCGGCGAATGGGCAGCGCTACAAGCTCCCTGTCATCGGCGACCTGGCCGAGAAGCAGGCTGGAAACTGAACGTTGGAATTCCTGGCCTCATCCTTTGTGCGAAGAGACGCACAAAGGATGAGGCGCCTATCCGTTGATCACCACCCGGTCGAAACAGTGGTATACAAAGAACCGCAGGCTGCCAAACAGCCTTGTGAGTGCCTCCACCGGTGGCCCTCCCGCAGTCTCGTCTTGACAACAAGATCATCGGACAGACGACCGGTAAAGGCAAATTTCAAAAATGTTTGGCTAGCACTTACCCCTGCACGTCGAACTGCTCTGGATGAAGCGTAGCGTCGCTCTTGACCAGGATGTTCTTCCCCGTCAACTCCTCGAACTCCACCAGCCAACTGGCGTTGTTCGATTTCAGCACCTTCACGGTTTCCGGATTGACGCGCAGCAGGATATCCGCGCCCTCGAAGTGCTTCTTCATCTTCCGCAGCTCGGTGTAGATCTCGTTGCAGACCGTCGTTGGGCTCTTGACCATGCCGGTAGCCTGGCACGTTGGGCATGGGACCGAAAGTGTCCGCTCCAACGATTGCGTCACGCGCTTGCGCGTGATCGCGACCAGCCCAAAGTCATTGAACTGCAATACCTTGGTGGGCGCGCGGTCGGCCTTGAGAGCTTCTTCAAGCGCGGCCAGAACCTTGTAGCGGTTCTTGCGCTCGTCCATGTCGATGAAGTCGATTACGATGATGCCGCCCAGGTCGCGCAGCCGAATCTGGCGCACAATCTCGGGAACAGCATCGAGATTGGTCTTCACGATCGTGTCCTCGAGCCGCGCCGACTTGCCGACATATTTCCCGGTATTGATGTCGATCGCGACCAAAGCTTCAGTCTGGTTGATGACGATCGACCCGCCACTCTTGAGCCACACCTTCGAGCGCAGCGCCTTCGAGATCTCGTCCTGAATGCCGAAATGCTCAAAAAGCGGCGTCTCCTTGGTGTAGAGCTTCACGCGCCGAACCAGCGTCGGCGAAAAACGGTTCAGGAAGCGCACAATACGTTCGTAATCCGCTTCCGAATCCACCCAGATGTTCGAGAAATTCGAACTTACCTGGTCGCGAAGAATACGCTCGATCAGCGACAGGTCGTGATAGATAAGCGCCGGAGACTTCGACGTGTCCGACCGCTGCTTGATCTCATCCCAGAGATGGATTAGGAAGCGAAGGTCGGCGCGGAGTTCCTCCTCCGACGCACCCTCGGCCGCGGTTCGCACAATGAATCCGCCGGACGCTTCGCCGCGCTCGTTCACCAGAATCCGCTTCAGCCGATGCCGCTCCTCGTCGGAGGCGATTTTGCGGCTGACCCCGATGTGGGTCACCGTAGGCATAAACACCAGGAACCGCCCGGGCAGCGCGATGTGCGACGTAATCCGTGCGCCCTTCTTGGCGATCGGCTCCTTGGCGATCTGAACCAGAATCTCCTGGCCAGGCTTCAGCAAATCACTGATGATGGGCAGGTCCGATGTCTGCATTGACCGGCGCGACGGACCCCCACGGTGGTTTCCACGGTCCGGTGCTCCCGGCGCGCCCCGCCCACGCCGGCCTCCTCGAGCGCCACGGTCGCGGCGTTGCTGGCCGATTCCCGTTTGATTTGCGTCGCTGGTTGCAGGCTGGCCGTCAGCCGTAACCTCATCATCTTCTTCATCGAAGGACTCGTCTTCGGTGTTCTTTTCGTCGAAATTCAACTGGATGCGGTGGTCGAGGTGCGCCTCCTGAAGCATTTCGCCCAATTCGCCGGAGCGGATCTGCGTTGGAAGCGTCTCCTCCTCGAAATCGTCCAGTTCATGCTCCTCGGTCTTGTGGCGGCGAAGATGCGGAACGGCTTCGAACTCCTCCCCCTCGATCACTTCCTCTTCGATCAGGCCGGCGCCTGGGGTATACGACGAAATCGACGGCACGGAACCGCTGACCGGTTTTGCCGCGGCGCCTTCATCCTTCTTCGTGCCGAAGCCGAAGAGGCGAAAGCCCGTGGGGCCAGTGGGGTCAATCCGATGAGAGGCCTCAGCGTCAGATTCGGCCTCCGAGGCCTCGTCGCTGACAACTCCGCCTGCTGCTTCTGCGTCGAGCGCGGCCGCCGCTTCGTGATGCGCTGCATCTGCTGTGGTCTCGACCGATTCCATTTCTTGTTGTTCGTGCTCGGCCGATTTTTCTTCGAGCTGGCTGGCCTCAAACTCCGGCTCAGGTCCATGAGGCTCGGGATCGAACTCCTCGACCTCCTCAAACTCTTCGCCGAACTCGTCTTCCTCAACCTGGTCGGGAGCTGAGCCAGAAGCAGCTTCTAACGGCTCAGCTTCAGACTCCGGTTCACGGGAATGATGCTTTGAGATCGATTCGCCGGGCAGCAGGCCGCTGCCGTCCCACTCCAGGGGCGTCTCAATCAGCGTGGATGGCTTGGAGAAGCCGCCGGTACGGGTGGGAGCCACAACATCGTGTGCTGACTTTGCAGCTCCCTCCGCCGCGCTGCCGCCGTACTTTGAGAGCGATTCGCCCGGTAGGACAAACGGAACCGGTGCGGAGGACGGCTCACGAGGCGCGCGAGGCGCAGTGCCGGACCACGATGAACCCGAAGGTCTGTCGCCGGAGTGAAACGCCGAGGCCTGAATGTCAGGGGCTACCTCGGACTCCGCGTTTGGCTCGGGAGTAATTTCGAGGGATGATTCTGGTTCCTTTTGCTCTTCGCTCTGGCCGGTCTGACCGCGGCCACCGCGCCGATGGCGTCGTCCACGCCAGCGGCGTGCACCTGTCGCCTCGGAATCATCTAGGCCCTCGCCAGCCGATCCGGAGGTTGCAACCGGCTCCGAAGCAGGCGCAATTGCGCTAGGCGCCTCGGCGGCACTTTCTTCCGCTGGGCGGTGATCGCTCGGCTCGCGGTCCTGGCGTTGGTCCCGTTTGTGTCCTTGTCCAGAACGGCCCTGCCGTTCGTCTTGCCTGCCGCCTCCGTCCTGGTGGCGGACTTCGCGTGGTGCCTGGTTGGGGCTGGTGGCCGCGGCCTTTTCCAACTCGTCGGTCTCTTCCGAGTCCTCGAGCTCCATGAAGTCGGTTACATAAAGGAAGGCGTCGCGCTCCAGACCCAGGTCTACAAAGGCAGACTGCATGCCGGGCAGTACGCGGGTGACGCGCCCATTGTAAATGGACCCTGCAAGGGTGTACTCGTTTTCGCGTTCGTAATAGATTTCCGCGAGTTGATCGTCTTCAAGAATTGCTAGCCGCGTCTCATGCGGAGTGCTGGAAATACATATCTCTTTTGCCATCGTACCTTTCCGTCCGGCAGCTTAAGGCTGCCGGCACACGCGGTAAGGAGAGATGGAGACGCGCAAGACCGGTAGAAGAGGGGATGTGCGGAAAGGACGACCCGAAAGACTTTAACGTGACGGCTGCCGCGCGGCCACCGGCCCCTGCGGGCGGCGAACCATGGCGGATGTTCAAAAAAACAAGCCGAACCATTCGAGTGCTGCGGTAATCCGATTGCAGAGAGTTTGTGGCCAGTTGTTCCGCGGTACCCAGCGATGCCACGACCCTGAAGGGTGCCCCGGCGTCCACTTTGTCGATGGGGTGGAACCTTGTTGGGAAGAATCCCATCGGGGCCGTTCCGCCGCTTGCGTGTGCATGGCCGTACTGCGCTGAAAATGCGGAGACCAGGAAAGCGGAGCTTGATAGCTCCAGGCTCTCCGAGCCGTCCATGCAATCTGTTGTGCGCATGCGGTCTGCCCGTCTCTGCGTGCTCATGAACCCTTGTCCTGCCGGGCGCGGTCCATCCGAACCTTGCCGGCGAAATGCTTGAAACTCCCTCTCTTGCGTTCCCGACGGTTCCGGGGAGACACAAGAGGCGAACTTGAGAATTGGCGCCCCGGCCTTCAATGCCGGTTCACCTTAGTTAACGAACCGGCGCATGCGGACATTCATCGCCGCACCCAACGCCAGGAACGTGAACAACACCGAAGAACCCCCGTAACTCATTAACGGTAAAGGAATTCCGGTGACAGGCATGAAGCCGATGACCATTCCGACGTTGACCAATATCTGAAAGGTCAACACAGCCACCACTCCCATGATAATTAGGGAACCGGACAGGTCCGCGGCTGTTTGAGCGTTCTGAATCAAACGCATCAATATGGAAAAGTATAGCAGCAGCACGAAAAGTGCGCCCACAAAGCCGTGCTCTTCGCTGAAGGCGGCAAAAATGAAGTCGGCGTGGGGGATGGGCAGAAAGTTCCCCTGGGTCTGTGTGCCCTTTGCGGCGCCCTGGCCCCACACTCCCCCGGCGCCCACCGCAATCTCGGATTGAAGCAGTTGATATCCGGCGCCTCGCGGGTCGTTGCTCGGGTTCACAAAGCTGGTCAGCCTGGCTTTCTGGTACGGTTTCAGAATCTTTCCGCTGGTCCACGCACCGGCAACCAAGACCAGGCAGGCGGTCGAAATGATGACAGTCTGGCGAATGTTGATGCCCCCAAAGAAAAGTCCGGCGATCAGGATCGGTGCATATGTAAGCGTCGTTCCCAGGTCCGGTTCCTTAATCACCAGCAGCATCGGGATGCCCACCAGGACAAATGCCTTGAAAATGTCTTTCCAGGTCAGGCCCCGTCCGCCCAAATTGGCAAAGTACCGGGCCACTATCAGTACCAATACCAGCTTCACCCATTCCGAGGGTTGAAACAGCATAGGCCCGGCCTTGATCCAGCGCCGTGCACCCAGGGCCTTGTGTCCAATTCCCGGCACTAAAACTGCCGCAAGCCCCACCAGGCAGACGCCATAAGCCCATGGAGCCCAATCAAGCAGGCGGTGATAGTCGATCTTTGAGAAGATGAACATGGCCACCAGGCCCCCGCCGATCCACAGCAACTGCTTGGTGTGGAACCCCACGTATTTCGTGTGCAGAGTGGCCGAGTAGATCTCAAGAACAGAGAGCGCGCACAGCAGCAGCACCATGGCCAGAAGTGCCCAGTCGAATTCACGAAAGCTGAAGATCCGCATCCTGGGGCTCATTGATTCCCTCCCGCACTTGCGGAATGTGCCGTCGCCAGCCCTGCCACTTCCTGCGCGGATCTAGCTGCGGCCGGCCGCATTCCGGAATGCGCCCCCGGCTTGGCCTGGCCAACAATCTGTCCGTCCTTCACAAGGAATGTGCCAGCCTGCATCCGGGCCGTGTCGTTCTTCTCGTTTGCCGTTTTTCCGCCAGTTTGCGGAGTGGTCCAAACTGCCCCCATCTCCACCGGAGCGGCGGCTTTCATGGGAACCAGGTTATGTGCGAGTCGTCTTTGCTTCTCAACATATGCCGCAACAACCTTCGCGCCGATGCGTGCCGGATAATAGCTGAATTCTCCGTTCTGCCAAAGTACGGCCACCACCAGTTCCGGATTGCGCCGCGGTGTTACGCCCACAAACCACACATTCGGATTCGTAGCTTTGCCCTTATTCGTCTTTTCAAGAGCCTCGTGGCTCATTACCTGGGCGGTCCCGGTCTTGCCTCCGAAATCGATGCCCTCGAGATGTGCCGAGCCGGCAGTGTGGAAGTAGCCGGGTTGCGTCACATCCGCCATGCCATCGGTCACTGTAATCCACGTTTCGGGGTCCATCGGAATATCCACATCCCCACTCCCCGGATAGCTCTCCAACAAGCCCTTGCGAAAATCTGCCGCAAGTTGATCGGAAAAGACAACATGAGGACGAACCAGATGTCCGCCCGACGCAATGCCGCCGATAATCCGCGCCAATTGCATCGGCGTTGCCTCTACCGCGCCCTGGCCGATCGAGACATCCAGTGTTTCGTCCGGATACCAGCGGGCGTGGTAGTTCTTCAGCTTCCACTGCGCCGACGGCATCAGCCCCGCCTGCTCACCGGGCAAATCGATCCCGGTCCTCTGCCCGTAGCCGAACTCGGTGGCGTACTTCGAAATTCTGTCGATCCCTAGTTTGTCGCCAAGCATGTAATAAAACGTGTCGCAGGAGTAGGGAATCGCATCGTGAATATCCACCGCCCCGTGGTGTTCGTCGCAGTGGTGGAAGAATCCGTAAGGACCCCACCCCCCGGAGCAGTTGATCTTCAAGTCCTGCGCAATCCCCTCCTCGAGCCCGGCCACCGACATAAGAATCTTGAAGGTCGACCCCGGCGCCAGTTGCGCCTGGATGGCCTTGTTCAAGAGTGGATGGTCAGGGTCGTCGATCAGCTTGTTCCAGTCCGTGCGGTTGATGCGCACCGCGAAAGCGTTGGGATCGAAGCTGGGACGCGACACCATGGCAAGAATCTCGCCATTGCGAGGATCCATCGCCACAATCGCGCCATTGCGGTCGCCCAGCGCCAGCTCCGCGGCCTTCTGCAGATCGTTGTCGATCGTCAGCTTCAGATCCTGCCCCGGAATGGCGTGCTGGATGCCCAGGTAGCCCACTTCGCGGCCGTGGCTGTCCACAATCACTTCACGAGAGCCGTCCTGGCCTCTCAACAACTGATCGTAGGTCTCCTCCACGCCCGCCTTGCCCACCACATCGCCCGGCTCATAATACGCAAAACGCGGGTTGTTCAAGTCTTCTTCGCTCACCTCGCCCACATAGCCAATCAGGTGGGCGGCAAAGCCATCGCGAGGGTAGAGGCGACGTTCCTCGTCGATCGTCTCAAGTTCCGGAAGCTCGTTGCGGTGAGCCTCGATAAAGGCCTGCTCGTCGGCGGTAATGTCCTGCTTGATGGGAATCGGTTGATAGCCAGGCGCGGCGCGGTAACGGCGCAGCGTGGCGCGCAGTTGATCCAGGTCCACGTTCAGGCCGCGCGCTATCAGCGGCAGATCCGCATCCACGTTGCGGGTCTGTTCGCGCACCAGGAAGCAGGAAACCGAGGGATAGTTATCCACCACCAGCCTGTTCTCCCGGTCGAACAGCTTCCCGCGAGGAGCCAGGATCGGCACCTTGCGTATCCGGTTCTGTTCGGCAAGATTGCGGAAGTTTTGCGCGCCCAGCACCTGCAATCGCCAAAGTTGCGCGGTCAGCGTCAGCATCACCAGAAGAATGCCGTACTGAACCATCACCAACTTCAGGTCGGAAAGTTTTTCGCCGCGTCTGTTGTCGTGTGAATCCATGCCGCTAAACCTTAGAGTACTGCTGTTTCCGCTTCGTCCCTATCTCCATCAGCCCACTAACCACTACCGACTAACCCCTAACCTCTAATCCCTGTCTTTCACGATTCTTTGATCTGCAGACGGTCAAGCAGCGGAAACAGCACCATCGCGATCAGCGAGTTGCCAACCGCGCGCAGCAGTTCAGTGAACCATCGCCATTCCAGATCCAGCCCCAGCAGAACTCGATAAGTGAAAACAAAGATCGCGCTCGAAAGCAGGGAAAGCAGAAAGTTGAGAATGAGCCGAATCGTGTGGTTTTCCACGTCAATGCGAACGCCCACCGACGCGGCCACGAATCCTACCACGGTTTTTGCCACCCCGTTGACGCCGATGGCGTGGTGCGAGAGCGCATCCTCGAGCAGGCCCATCGACGCGCCCATAATGGTGCCTTGGACGGGGTTCCGGCGTCCCAGCGCAAAGTAGACAGTAACCACCAATGGCAGATCGAACCAGACATAGGGCCCCACCACGCGCGGCAGCCACGCCTGCAGCACCAGCGCCGCCAGCGGCAACAGCGCGTACACTAGCACCGGATAGCGGCGGATCTCCATGTCGCGGCGAAAATTCACGCCCAGAACGGACATTACTGTGGTTCCCTCTCCGGCTTGGCTATCGCGGGCGCCGCCGCCTGGGGCGCCCCGGTTCGAGGCCTGGCTGTTTGCGGCCCCGCTGCTTTGGGTTTGGTGCCCGTTGTCGGCGTCACTGTCTTTGGAGTCTCTGCCCCGTCCGGCTTCGAGCTGTCCCCCGATTCGGGCATCGTTCCTGGCGCATTTCCCGGCGTGAACCGGTCCGGGCGCAGGGCCTGGGGTGGGTGACTCACCGGATTCGGGTTCGAGGTGTCCAGCAGCGGCTGCTGTTCCGGCGGAAGGTTGGGGTCAATCAGCCCAGGAAGCCGCTCCGCCATAATCTGCGACGCCTTCAACTGGTCTTTGATGGCTGTCGCATCATCGCCCATGACGACCTCGCTGGTCGCCAAATCCTGTTGCTCCTCAGGTGAAAACCGCGGCGCGGTGTTGGTGATCACCAGCACCTCGTCGAGACGGTCAAGATGGGCGGCGGGTTTCACAATCACATCGATTAAGCCGTCGCGGTCTGGATCGCGCGCCACTTTCTCAACTTCACCCACCGGAAGTCCCCGCGGAAATACCAGGTCGCCGCCCGCGGTCAGAACTTTTTCTCCAGCCTTGATGCGCTCGTCGGCCGAAACCCGGACAACCTCGAGTTGGCCCGAGGCATTCCCGGTAAGGATGCCGCGAATGCGTGTCGTTTCAAGGATCACGCCAGCACCGCTAGTCTGGTCATTGACGAGCAATACCTGGGCAGTGCTGGGAAACAAGTCGCGCACCTTGCCCACGATCCCGTCTGCCGTAATCACGGCCATATCTGGCCGCAGGCCGTTGTTCGAACCTTTGTCGAGATAAAAAACGCGCGACTGATCGCTGCCGCTTGAACCGATGGCCTGCGCAGCCAGGGTGCTGTAAATATACCGGTGCTGGAAGTCCAGCAGCTCCTGCAAGCGTTCGCCTTGGCGCGCGTCTTCCAACAACGAAGCCTGTTCCAGGCGCAGCCGGTCGATGGTCTTCTGCAAATCCTGGTTTTGTTCGCGCACATGGACCAGATCGAGATAGTTCCGCCAGACGCCGATTACGGCCATCTTCGTGCCTTGGATTCCTCGTTCCGGAGGAGCGACCAGCGCTTCCCCCCAAAGCCGGATCAACCGTACGCCTGGCGGGTCCTTGGGTTCGTACGTGGCGCGACCCTCGTCGGTGCGGCGCACCTGCACGGCAAGCCCCACGATCTGCACCAAGAGAATGGTAAGCAGTACGATCAGGTTCCGGTAGCGGGTGAAGAACGATTCCATATTGGCTAAGGGATCAGGTTTCAGGTGTCAGGGATCAGAAAAACCGGCTAAACCTTCAGCAGCTCCTCGATATCTACCACGCTATCCTGATCCCTGACCCCTGATCCCTGTTCTCAGTCGATCTTGATCTTGCGCAGCAGCCGGAAGTCGGACAACATCTTCCCGGTACCCAGCACCACGGAAGCGAGCGGATCGTCGGCTACGGAGACAGGGAGGCCGGTTCCTCGCGAATGCGCTTGTCAAGATTCTTAATGAGTGCGCCGCCGCCCGTGAGCACGATGCCGCGGTCCGAAATATCCGCGGAAAGCTCGGGCGGGGTGCGTTCCAGGGCGACGCGAATTGCATTCATGATTACGGCGATGCACTCGCCCAGCGCCTCGCGAATCTCGCTGTCGTCCACGGAGATGGTCTTGGGCACGCCCTCAATCAGGTTGCGCCCCTTGATCTCCATCGATAGAGGCTTGTCCAGCGGAAACGCCGACCCGATCTCGATCTTGATGTGTTCTGCCGTGCGTTCGCCGATCAACAGGTTGTACTTGCGCTTCAGGTAGTTGGTTATGGCCTCGTCCATCTGGTTGCCGGCCATGCGCACCGAGCGCGAATACACAATCCCCGACAGCGAAATCACCGCAATATCGGTCGTCCCGCCGCCAATGTCGACCACCATGTTGCCGCCTGGCTCGGTAATCGGCAGCCCCGCGCCAATCGCGGCCACCATTGCCTGTTCCACCAGGTAGACCTCGCTGGCCTTGGCCCGGTACGCCGAGTCTTCCACCGCGCGCTTTTCCACCTGCGTAATCTCTGACGGAACCCCGATCACGATGCGCGGATGCACCAGCATTTTCCGGTTGTGAGCCTTCTGGATGAAGTAGTTCAGCATCTTCTCGGTGACTTTGAAGTCCGCGATCACGCCGTCTTTCATCGGCTTGATGGCCACGATGTTGCCGGGCGTGCGGCCCAGCATCTCTTTGGCCTCCTTGCCCACCGCCTCTACTTCGCCGGTGTTCTTGTTGATGGCCACAATCGAGGGTTCGTTGACAACAATCCCCTTGCCGGCCGCATAGACCAGTGTGTTGGCCGTGCCCAGATCAATGGCCAGGTCGCTGGAGAACATGCTGAAGAGCGAGCGCAGACCGTGTGACCGTGTAGAGCGTGAGGGATAACCATTCAATGACATTGGGAAACTAGCTTTACCTCATGGCTTATTGTACGGCCAACGGCCCGTTGCCGTATTGTACCGGTGAAAACCATCGCGGCAATCGCATGAGTGATTTTCATTTCGGTATCTGGTTCCTCCCGCCATCGAAGTCACGGAATCTAACGCCTTCTTCCCGGGACAAGCAAAGAGGACGTAGAGATTCTGGAGCGTCCACTGGAGAAGGATTACAGTGCGATGCCTGGGGATGGGGCAGCCGTAAACGTCACTCTCGGCGATCACTCGCGAAGCTCCGTACCAGAAATTGGAATCAGGGCCAGTGCTGGTCGGTGATTCGCGGTCGATAAAGCTGGCGATTGCCTGACTGGTTGCAACGACGGAAGCAGAAGGATAGTCGCCTTCCATTGGAATCAGATTTTTCTCCACGCTGTTTGTCATGGCTTACGTCTCAACCCTTGATCCGTTCTTTTGATTCGTGCTTTGCGCCCCAAAACGACAACGGGCGACATCCAGGATGCCGTCCGCCAAAATACCGCCCGTGGGATACAGCCTTGGAATCGATCTACGCCGTGACCGGCTCGCTGGCTTTCACCTTGACCGGCGTCAGCCAGCCGAAGCGATCCGGCTTGAGCCCGTTGGCGATGCCAAAAAACTCCTCGGCAATCGTCTTGGTAATTTCGCCCGGCTTGCCGTCGCCTACCAGAATCCGGTCAATCGAGCGGATCGGCTGCACCTCCGCCGCTGTCCCCGTGAAGAAAACCTCGTCGGCAATGTAGAGCAACTCCCGCGGCAGTGACTGCTCCGTGACCGTGTAGCCCAGGTGCCGTGCGATGGTCAGCACCGAGTCGCGGGTAATCCCCGACAGCGCCGAGTTGGCCAGCGGCGGCGTGTAAAGAACCCCGTTGCGGACAATGAAG
>Ga0181520_10002628_pt1 | contig 33035 bp, 23 predicted proteins | sample PEATcosm2014_Bin_29_FD_132451 | JGI IMG/M metagenome (GOLD analysis project Ga0181520, IMG submission 132451) | Peatland microbial communities from MTU Mesocosm Facility, Houghton, MI, USA - PEATcosm2014_Bin02_30_metaG | ecosystem: Environmental > Terrestrial > Soil > Wetlands > Peat | place...
CTCACCCTGGAAGTAGCGATAGGTGCGGCCCCTCATCGTGTAATCCTCAAAGGGCGGCAACTGATCGACACTCTTGTAGAAAGTGACCGGCAGGCGTCCGGCGGGGTTGTTCTTGCCGCTGAGCGTTTCGGCCACCGCCGCGCCGCCTTCTTCGCCCGGATACCAGGCTTCCAGAATGGCGTTGGCGTGCTCCTTGGCCCAGTTGACGCCCAGCGCACTGCCGTTGACCAGCACCACCACCAGCGGCTTGCCGGTTGAGGCCAGAGCCTCAATCAGATCTTCTTCCGGCTTGGGCAGGTCGATTGAGGTGCGGTCGCCGCCCTTGAAGCCGGGTTCGTCGACGGGCATCTCTTCGCCTTCGAGTTCGCTGGTAATGCCCACCACGGCTACCACCACGTCGGCATTCCGGGCTGCTTCAATGGCTGCTGGCTGCGGCCTCCGGTCCAGCTTTGACCAGACCAGCTTGGCGATGGGCCCGTTGTTGGTGTTGGTGTCATAGCCGTTCTCGTTGGGGGCGTAATCAACCTCCAGCTTGGCGGGCTTGCCGGCTTCCAGGTGCACGTGGCCGACTTTGGCTTCCTTGCCGTCCGAGCCCCAGGCAGAGGTTACGCTCTTGCCGTCCAGGCGCATGCGGAAGAAACCATTGGCCAGCATTCCAAGGTTGTAGTCGCCAGTCTCCGGGGCGGTCAGGTCGGCCGTCCATTGGATGGAAAGCCTCTGGGCGCCTTTGGTCTCTGGCGGAAAAGGCTTGAGCGAAATGTCCAGAACAGGGTCGATGCGCGAGGCCAGCGAGGCTGAGCGGCCGGGGTGGTTGATGTCGCTCATATCCATCTGAGCAAAGTCGATTTTGACGCCCGGCTTTCCATCGACGCTCAGCGCGGAGGCAGGCACCGGCTCGGCATCGTGACCGAGGAACTGCGTGCCCTGAACGTAGCTGACAGTCGCGTTTGAGAATTCCGTGCGGATGCCGTCCAGGATGGAAACGGTATGCGTGGGTTGGCCGGCGTAGTTGCCCACCAGGAAGCGGGTCTGCTCGGCCAGCGGACCGACGACGATAATCTTCGTGCCTTGAGTCTTGAGCGGAAGCACGCCATCATTCTTCAGCAGCACCATGGATTCGTTGGAGATCTTGCGAGACAAGGCGCGGTGCGCGGCAGAGTCAAGCTCATTCTCGTCGATCTTGGAGTAAGGAAAAGCCTCTGGCGGATCGAACATACCCAGCTTCATGCGTGCCGTGAAGAGGCGCTTCAGAGTGACGTCAATGTCGCTCTCTTTGAGAAAGCCCTGCTTGACGGCGTCGGCATAAGGCTTGTAGTCGTGGTCGCCGGTGATCGGTGGGCCACCGTCCGCACACTCATTGTCCATGCCTTTGATGAGGCTGGTAGCCGATGCTTCCGGCTGCGAGGTCTTGAAGTGGTGGCCGTTGAAGACGTCAATCACGGCGCCGCAGTCCGAGACTACGTAGCCCTTGAAGCCCCACTTGTTGCGAAGCTGGTCCACCAGAAGAAAATCGCTGGCGCAGGCGGGCTGCCCATTGATGGCGTTATAGGCGCACATTACTGAACCGGCCTTGCCCTCGGTAACCGTGGCGCGAAAGGCCGGCAGGTACGTGTCCAGTTCGTCGTGCTTGCTGACGTCCACATCCGCGAAATGCCGCGTAGGCTCAGGGCCGGAGTGAACGGCAAAGTGTTTGGGCGTCGAGATGACCAGATAGTGCAACGGATCGTCGCCTTGCATACCGGTGACAAAGGCCACGCCCATGCGCGCCGTCAGGAAGGGATCTTCGCCGTAGGTCTCCTGGCCACGTCCCCAGCGGGGATCGCGGAAGATGTTCACGTTGGGAGCCCAAAAGTCCAGCCCCTTGAGGAAGAGATTCTTCTCGTGAGCGCGCTGGGCCTGCACGTATTTGATGCGCCCTTCCGTGCCGATGGCCTCGCCCATAGAGTGAATCGCGGGCGTGTCAAAGGTGGCAGCAAGGCCGACCGGCTCGGGGAACTCGGTGACGCCGTTATTGATGACGCCATGCAGCGCCTCGCTCCACCAATCGTAGTAGGGCACACCGAGCCGAGGAATGGCGCGCGCCTGGTTGACGAGCTGGGTCACTTTCTCATCCAGCGTCATACGCTGCACCAGATCGGCAGCGCGCTGCTCGGCGGTCAATGTGGTGTCCAAATAAGCGGGCTTGGGAGCCTGTTGCGCCCCAGCCGTCCACACCGCTGCGCTACACACCAGTGCCGCAGCCATCCATCGCAATCCAAAACACTTCATCTGTTTCCTCTTTCAGGGATCAGGGATCAAAAACACACGATCCAGCCCCAACTTATTCCTAGACGTTTCAACTTACTCTACGGTTTCCAACGCTAAAGCGCACACAAGCCAATGTCAAGCGCGGAGCGAGACAGTGAAAGTCTCCCATGAATTTATATCATTTGATGTCAACTCAGGATCTTTCTGATCCCTGATCTCTGACCCCTGACCTCTGCTCCATAAAGGACCGCAAAATCAGCGTAGCCGCCACCTGATCCACCACACGCTTGTGCTCCTGGCGCGCGTGACCGGCTTCGTACAGAATCTGATGCGCCTCGCGAGTGGTCAAGCGCTCATCCCACAGGTGAATCGGCAAACCGGTCAGCGCGCCCAGCTTGGCGGCAAAGGCTTGGGTCTTCACGGCCTGCGGACTGGCCTCGCCGGAGAGATGCACGGGATTGCCCACCACGATGCCCACTACGCCAAAGCGACGGCAGAGGCGGCCGAGAGAGCGCAAATCCTCGCGCTGATTGTGCCGCCGCTCGAGCGTCAGCACGGGCTGCGCGGTCAACCCCAATTCATCCGACACCGCAACGCCAATGCGCCGGTTGCCGACATCAAGGCCGAGATACCGTGGATGAGAAACAGCTTCCAGCGTTCAGCTCCCAGATACTAGCTTACGGCGCGCATTGGGTCGGTTGGCAATCTTTCTTGCTGCTATTCCTACTTGGAAAGGTCGGCGATCTTCAGGTGATAGGGCTCGAGCAAGCTGGCTGTTGCGTGTTCTACGGTTGCCAGAGCCACCTGATAGTTGACTTGTGTTTGGAGCAGGGTGAGTTCGGCGGCGGCCAGTTTGGTCTGCGAGTCGAGAACGAAGAAGTTGGTTTCGGCGCCAAGTTCAAATTTGCGCTGATCGGAGGCCAGAGACTTTTGTGCAAGGTCAAAAGAAATTTTGCCGGCTTCGAGCGCCTGTTTTGCTTCTTCCAATAGATGGACGGCATCGGTGACTTGCTGGGTGATCTGCTCCTGAATCTGGCGAGCGTTGTACTGATCGTGCGAGCGCGAGACGAGCGCAGAGCCCAGCCGCGCCTGTTCGCCGCGATTGCGGATGGGCAGGTTCAGCGTCAGCGCGCCGCCGTAGCCGGGAAAGCCAAAGCCGAAGGTCTGACCCATCGACGAGCCAAAGCCTCCCGGCGAAATCAATTGTCCGGTGGTGAGGTTATATTCATTGCCGCCGAGTCCGGTGCTCTGGTAGAAGCCGGTGAGCGTGAGGTTTGGTTTGAGCTGATTGTGGGCATACTCAATGCTGGTCTTGTCATTCGCGAGCGCGTCTTTGGATGCTTCAATCTCCGGACGCTGGCTGAGGGCCTGCGCCAAAGTCGACTCCAGGTCAATGTCTTTCAGGGAGCCTTGGGGCTGGGGTTGCTCGGTCAGATTGAGCGGCAGGGTGCGAAAGCGCGGGTCCTGGTTGGCGCCGATGGCCAGGCGCAGAGCGTCTTCAGCCTGGGTTAGCGCATAGCCGGCTTGAATGACCTGCACTTTAACTGCGGCAACTTGAGACTCGGAGCGATAGATGTCCAACGGCGGCAAGGCGCCAAGTTCAAGGGAGCGCTTGTCGCGTTCGTAACTGACCTGCGCAAGGCTGAGCGACTTCTGCTGCACCTCCAGCGCGCCGCGGGATTGGACGGCATACCAATATTGATTGATGACTTGAAGGATGGCATCGTTGACTTGGGCTTCAAAGCTAGCGCGCGATTGGGCCAGCGAACGCCGCGCGATGACCAACTGCGCGGTGTTGGCGAAGCGGCCGGCATTCTGCAATAGCGGCTGGGTGAATTGAAAAAGAAAGGTGGAATTGAAGTAGGGATTGAAATAGTTGTACGAGCTGTTGGTGGAATATTTGCCGCTGCTTAAAGAAGCCTGGAGGTTGGTTCCGGGGGTGAAGGTTTGCGAAAGCGTGACCTGGCCGGTCTGGGTGAGTGCGTTGACCGCGATGGTGCTGGACGTGCCCACGCCCTGCAACTGGCTGTAGCTGGGAGTGGAATAGCGGTTGATGTTGAGCGTGCTTTGCAGTTGTGGATCAAAGGGCTGGTAGCTTCCAAGCAGATTGAATTTTTGGTATTCAATCTGCGTTTCCTCAAGAGCGATGTTGCTGTTGTTTTCAAGGGCGAGCAGAATGGCGTCGCGCAGGCTTAGGGTGAGCTTATTGTCCTGCACGTAGGCTTCCAGATGCGAGGGGGCGGGGGTTTTATCGGAACGGACGCGCGCGGTGAGCAGGCCTCGATAGCTCTCCGGAGACTGGGCCGGGGACGATAAAATCGGCAGCGAGAGAAAAAAGACTGCGCAGAGTGTGAACTTCATGGCGGTGCTCCAAAATTTTGTTCTACGCTTGGAATGAATTGAATGGGTGTTATTCCTATTAGAAATAGGTTTCGGTTTATTCATAGCGAATGGCCTCCACAGGGTCGAGGCGCGCGGCCTTGGTGGCGGGATAGATGCCGAAGACCAGGCCGACGGAGATGGAAACAAGAAAAGCCAACGCGATGGAGCTGAAGGTGACGATGGTGGACCAGCCGGCCAGCCACGCAATGACGCGCGAGATAAAGAATCCAAAGACCACGCCGATGCTGCCACCGGCAAAGGAGATCATCATAGCCTCGACGACAAACTGACGAACGATGTCTGACTGGCGAGCGCCCACGGCGCGGCGCAAGCCGATTTCGCGCGTGCGTTCAAGGATGCTGGCCAGCATGATGTTCATGATGCCGATGCCGCCGACCAGCAGAGAGATGGAGGCGATGGCCACCATCACGGTGTTGAACATCTGCTCGGTGCGCTTCTGCTGGGCGAGCAATTCCGCCGGAACAATGACGCTGTAATCGTCCGCGCCGTGATGCGAGGAATCGAGTACCGCATGAATCACCTGCGCCGCCTCGGAGAGATTGCTCTTCTCGCTCATGGCCAAATAGATGCCGTCGATCTCGTCCCGCACATCGCTGTAACTGTCTTCCAGGCGAAGCATGGACGACTTGAGCGGAATGTAGATGTTGTTGTTTACGTCGCTTGAAGTCGAAGATGCCGAGTCGCCCTGCGAGCTGAGCAAAGGACCGACCACGCCGATGACGCGCAGCCATTGCTCATTCACTTTGACGTACTGACCGATAGGGTTTGCGGCTCCAAAGAGATTCCACTTGGCGGCCGCGCCCAGCACGCAGACCGGCGCGCCTTGGTCGTCCTCCGATTGGTTGAAGAAAGCGCCGTTCAGCAGGTGCAGCCCGGCGATGCTCTGATAGGTGGAATTGACGCCCATCACCACCGGCATATCGCGCTGCGACTTGGGTAGGATTTTCTGCGGAGTGAGTTGCTTGCGTGGAGTCGCGTCCACAATGCCTTCCACATCGGCTTGAATGACGCGGTAATCCTGAAGTGTGAGGCCGGGTGAGATTTTGCGGACCTTTTGATGGGCTTGCCACTCCATGGTTTCCTTGGCTTCGACAATCAGATTATGCACTCCCATCTGTTCGATCAGGGCCATCACCCTTTGCCGCGCGCCGGCGCCGATCGAGAGCATGGCCACCACGGCGGCCACGCCAAAGATCATGCCCAGCATGGTCAGCAGCGAGCGCAACCCATGCAGCATCAGGTTCTGAACGCCCAACTGCACATCGCGCATCCACTGCTGGTAGGCGACCAGGAAGCGTTCCGAAAGCAGTGTTTCAATCGCGGTCATCAGGGTGTCCCTTCGATACTGCCGTTGGCGGAGCCAGGGGCGGTGGATTTGCGCGGCGCGGTGGGATCGATCAGCGCCACCAGGCTGCCCGCATCGACGCCTTCCACGGCGGCGCGGCTTTCGCTTTGGCTCTTGATCGTAACCTCGCGCGGATCGAAGCCGTTGGCGGATTTGACGTAGACAATGCGCTTGCCGTCTTTGAGAAAGAGCGCTAGCCGGGGGATGGTGAGCACGTTGGACTGGCTGCCGCCCTTGAAGAGAATCTGCGCGGTGAAGCCGGAGCGCAGGCGCGGGTCGCTTTCGGTCAGTTGGATGGTCACCTCAAAGCCGCCGCTGGAGCTGGCATCCCACATGGGCCGCGTAGAGACTCCACCCAAGCTTTTGACCACGCCATGAAAGACGCGCCCGGGCAAGGCGTCGAAAGTGACCTCGACAGGTTCTCCCTGGTGAATGTTTCCATGATCCTGCTCACTGACTTTGGAGGTAAGTTCGAGGCTCATGGGGTCTACGACATTGGCAATGGCGGTGCCGGGATTGACTTGATCGCCGGCGCGAAAATCCGGAAGGCTCATGCCGGTAAAATAGATTCCGCCCGCGGCCTGCTGGTTTTTCTGAATGGATATGAGTCCATTCATGGGCGCGGTAACCTGCATCTTTCCCAGATTCAACTGCGCCTGATCCATGGCCAGTCTGGCTTTGTTGGATTTTTCCTGCGCCAGATAGATGGCAGCCTGGCCAGTGGCCTTGTGCGACTCGGTGTCCTTTTCCTGCTCGGTCAAGACGCGCTTGGCCTGATCAAGCGCCAGCAGGTTCTTGTCCGCGTCAATCTTGCTTTCGAGTTCGTTCTTCTGCACGTCCAGCTCGGCTCGGCGCACATTGTAGCGGTCCTTGAGCAAGGCGACTTTATCTTCCGCGGCAAGCACCACGGCGTCGGCCTTGGCCTTAACAATCTCCTGCTCGGCTTGCAGATATTCAGAGCGGTTCTGCTCCAGTTTGTAATGCTGTTCGCTGGGATCAAAGGCAAAGACAAGATCGTCTTTTTTAACCATGCCGCCGGTGGGCGCGAGTTCGGTAATCTGCAACGAGTCGCCGCCGATGGCTGGAGCGGTGAGCATCAGTTCGTGGCTGGCGCGGAGCTCTCCGGTCGCGTGGACCTCCAGATCGAGCGTGCCGCGCTTGACCAGAGCCAATGGGAGTTCATCTTTCTTGGAAGGCAGATGAACGCGCCGCGCCGCCATCACCGCGCCGGCGGCTGCGGCGAGCGTCAGCAGAACGAGAATTGCGGCAATGCCACGAGGTCGTTTCATGCGGGCGTTCTCACTCCTTCACCGTTGGATCTTTGAGGCTGACTTGGTCGCCTTCGCGCAGTCCGCTGGCCACCAGAATACGATCGCGACTGCGCCGTTCAATCTGAATGGGGCGCTCCACAAACGCCGATCCATTCCAGAGATAAACCACTGTCTGACCGGATTTGACGAAGGAAGCCTGCGCGGAGATGGTGATGGCATTGGGGATGCGATCGACAATGACGGTGGCTTGCACGGTCATGCCTGGCTTGAGACGCGGGTCGCTCTGATCGAGGGCGATCTCAACATCAAAGTTGCGCGGAAAGGGCCATCCGGCGGAAAAATCGGCGCTTGCGATTGTGCCAATGCGCTCCACCTTGCCCGTGAATTCGCGGTCGGCAATGGCGTCCAACTGCACGGTTACGGGCTGCAAAACCGCCAGGCGCCCGCGCTCAGTTTCATCCACGCGCGCGGTGACTCGCAAACTCGAGGCGTCGGGCAGCTCCGCCATGGCCAGCCCGCTCCAAGCGCGCTCGCCGGCTTTGAAGACGGTTTCGCTGCCGTTGTGCCAGATCTTGAGAAGACTGATTGTCCCGCTGGCCGGAGCCGTCAGCGTCATTGCGGCCAGCGCCTTGCGTGCCCGTTCGGCGTCGTAATCGGCTTTTTTGCTGGCCTGCTTCTTGCTGTTGATGGCGGAAACATCGATCGATTGATCGCTGTTGAGCTGCGCCTCCGCCTGGCGCAAGGCCTGCTCGGCGTCAGCCACTTTCAGATCGGCTTCCTCGCCCTCGATCTTGGAAACCACTTCGCTCTTGCTGGCATCCAATTTGGCCACCGCCAGGTCGTATCGCGCCTTGACCACCGCGGTTGTATCCTGCTCGACGCTCAATCGGCCCTGGGCGCGAATCTGTTCGATCTCGGCTTGAGACGATTTCAGTGTCGATTGATATTGCGCCAGGTTCTGCTGCGTTTGGGTCGGATCAAACTGAACCAGAACATCGCCCTCTTTCACTTGCGTGCCATCGGGCACGATCTTCAGAATCTGCAAATCTCCCACGTTGGCCGGGGCAATGATGGTTTGAGACTTCATGGCCTTCAATTCGCCGCGAAACTGAATCACATCCAGAAACTCGCCGCGCTTGACTTGCATGGTGGGCAATATGGGAGCCTTTTTCGATGCGTGTGCCAGAGCATAAATGCCAACGCTGCCCACAGCGAGAGCGATCAGCGCGGTCAGAGCCTTCTTTCTTCGACTTACATTCTTCCGCCACGTTTTCATTGGGAAGCACTCCCAGAGCTGTTTTCGCCTGTAAGATCCACTGCCGCCGATAGATCCGGCATCAGCCGTGGATCGTTTCCCTGGATGGAAAAAACGGCCGAGTAGGTGCGCAACTGCGGAGAGAAATCGCCTTTTTGACCCAAAGGATCAATGGATTCCAGTCGTCCGTGAAAAGTCAGATCTGGATACGCATCAAGGTGCATCGCTACCGTTTGCCCCACATTCAGACGAACCAGATCTTCCTGGTTGACCGGCGCGCGAACCTCCATCCGAGAGGGATCGATCACCTGCAGAAAAGGCACGCCCGGCCGAACCTGATCACCCTCCTGCACTTCGCCCATGTGCCCCTGCTTCCAGATGGTGTTGAAGACCACCAATCCGTCGATGGGCGAGTGAATCTGCATCAACGTTGCATTGGCCAGAGAATGCAGCATGGTCTCGCGCGTGCGGTCGCGCTGAATTTCAAGAATGCGAATGGAGGCCTGGGCCGCCTTGCGCTTCAGGTCGAAGGTCGCCTTCAATTGCGTCAGCGTGGCTTCGGCTTCATCCAGATCTTCGCGCGCCTTTTCGGCATCGATGCGCGAGAGCAGCTCAACCTTTTCCATCTCCAGTTTGGCTTTGCTCAAAGCGCTTTCGGCCTGCTTGATCTCGGTTTCATCTTTGGCCACGGCAGCCTCTTCCTTGGCCTTCGCTTCCAGAACGTTTTCATTTTGCGTGGCGCTTTCGGCCTGGCGGTCAATCGAGTCGCGCAGTTGTGCCTGGCGGTCAAACTCCACCAGCAAATCCCCTTTTTTCACGCGGCTTCCGCTGGAGATGAGCTTGGTGATCGTCAAAGTACTAACTTGCTGGCCGGCCAAAAGCGGCGCCTGGATTGATCGAGCCTCTACGGCGGCCGTGGTGCCCTTCAGTCTTGGCGTGGCGTTGGGTGACGCGGCGAGGGAGAAAGAACTGGAAACAGAATTGGATGTCTTTGCTTTGCAACCCGACCCCAGAAGTGCGGCACAGATCGTCAAGGTTGACAGCAAAAGAGTTCGATTGCCGAGATGGAATGCATCACTGTAAGCGGCTGGAGGCACGGGATTGGCCAAGCCTTTCGGGCTGTCGAACAGGGTGGCGGCTTTTACAGGTAGGCCAACAACAACCAAGGGTAGAAACATTCAGGCCTGCTTCAGTGGAACAGGTTTTCTTCAATATACAGAACGAGCCGCGTAGAACCAATGGACACGCGCGCCTCAAGCTCTCCTCAGGTTGAGCGGCCTGAAGAGGTCAGTTCTTTCTTGGACGCACCGAAAAGGATTTTCGCTCACGACCAATGATCCCCGGTTGATTTTTTGGTTGGCGCCAAGACAATAGAGCTTCGCACATTTTCTGCTATGGAATCTCGCGTCGGGACTGAGCGGCTGCGTGTACCCTTGAAGATGGGAGTATGCGCATGCGGAAGTTTCTGGTATTGGCTTGTTCGGCGATGTTGGCAGGGGGCGCGGTTCTGGCTCTGGCGCAGAGCCCGGCTTTGCAGAACGCGACGCGACCTGCGCCTGCGCCGGTTCTGAAGTCTATGCTGCCGGAGGACTTTGCCGGATGGACGGCGGCGAGCGCACCGATAAAGATTTCCGGCGCGACCCAGGCAGATGCGGCGATTGCCGCGGCGCTCGACGAGTATGAGTTTACCGGCGCTGAACTGGCCGTGTACAAGCGCGGCGGCGAGACGCTGACCGTGCGCGCGCTGCGCTTCCGCGATGCCAGCGGCGCTTACGGCGCGTATTCTTTTTACCGGCAGAACGGCTGGCCGAAGGAGCAGATCGGCGCAGGAGCAACCTCGAACCACAACCGGGTGCTCTTCTGGGTTGGCGATACCGTCGTCGATGCAACGTTTTCGCAGATTGAGCCGATGAGTGGTTCGGAGCTGCGCGAGCTGGCGGCTGAGCTGCCGCAGCCCGATGGCTCCAAAGCGCTTACGCCTCCGATTCTTGCCAATCTGCCGCAGTCCAATTTGGACGCCCAGACGACGCACTATGCCGTTGGCCCGGCCAGCTATAGAGGCGCGGGCGGCGTGCTGCCAGCCGATCTGGTGGGCTTTGATCGCGGCGCAGAGGCGGTAACCGCGAACTACTCGCTGCACTCCGGCCCGGCCGTGCTCACCATTATCGACTATCCAACGCCGCAGATGGCCGCGGCGCAGGAGACAAAGATTCGCGCTTATATCGAAGGCTGCAAGCACGCCGACAAGCAGACGCAGGCCGGCTGGACCAAGGGATTGCAGGACTCCGATCTCGTCTCACTGGAAGTGAAGCGCAGCGGACCGCTGGTGGCCGTGGTCAGTGGCGACGCCATTCCCGACGAAAGCCACAAACTGCTGGCGGCGGTTCACTTTGAGGCCGATCTGACCTCGATGCAGCAGCCGGTCGAGAGCGAGGTGCTAAAGACAGGCAAGTTGCTGCTGGGCATTGCCCTCCTGGCGCTGGTGGTCTGCGGCATCTCGCTCTTCCTGGGTCTATTCCTGGGCGGCTTTCGCGCTTTTTATCGGAAGGCGCGCGGATTACCGGCCTCGTCGGTCTTCGATGAGGAGTTCATTCGGATCGATCTGCGGAAGTGAGCAGGGGATACTCCTCGGATTTGGAGGGTAGTTTCCATGCGGAAACAAGCGAGGACCCGGAGATCCACACTACAGCCCACAGGGAGGTCGGCGCGACAGTTTGTTTGTCTTCGTGGGTCACCAACGGCGATGTTGAACTCCGTTGTGAAAGCGCGGGCGGAAACCCGAAAAATGACGGGAAATCCCGAGCTTAATAGGGTAAATAAAGGAAATAAAAGAAGTAACAAGGCGAACAAAAAACGAATTAACCCCTTGTGGATTCTTTTTAGAGTATCTTGAAAGTCGTTGAAAACATACATCTTATTCCGAGATAGATTTATCCTTGACACTCCCTTCCACGGCACATACTATGCAGCCAGAAAGTTCTGATGGTTTTGCCTCCGTTGGAACTATTCTCCCTGAGGAGAGAGCTGCCCTGTTGCCGGGCGGCTCTTTCCGTTTTCCGGGTGTGCCAATCCCACCTGCTGTGGGGCTCGTCGCTCGCTGTTCGCTCGCACAGCCTGTTTCAGCGCTCGCGACCTGCCGGTTCCGGGATTTGCGCTTCCAATTCGATGGCGTAATGAATCCATCGATTCTTGCCATTCCGCTTGGCGGCATACATGGCGCAATCGGCCTGGCGGATCAACTCATCGGCATCAGAGGCTGTCTCCGGATAGACGCTGATGCCGATACTGGCGCTGACAGAGAGCGTGTTTTCTTCGGCAAGCAATGGAATGGAGAGCGCCTCGAGCAGGTCGGCAGCCACGCGCGCCGCCTCGTCCTTGGCTCGAATCTCATTAAGAATGACCAGGAATTCATCGCCGCCGAGGCGTGCAACCATGTCATTCTGACGCACCCGGGCGCGCAGCCGTTCCGCCACCTCGATCAGCAACATATCTCCGGCCGAGTGGCCCAAGTTGTCATTGACCGTTTTGAAGCCGTCCAGATCGATGAAAAGCAAGCCAATCAATCCGCCATCTTTTTTGAGTTGACGCATGAGACGGTCAATGTTTTCCGTCACCATGCGGCGATTGGGCAGTCCCGTCAACGGATCTTTGAGTGATTCGACAACTGCGGCGTCGCGCGCAATTTGCAGCTCTGTCTGGCGGTGCTGCAAGTCGGAGATGTCGATGGCCGTGGTTTCATAGATGGTTCCCTTGGGCGAATCCACTGGCGTGATGTTCATCAGCAGATGGATTTGAACGCCGTCGATGCGGCGCAGCGAAGCATCGCGATTGCTTTGCGTTTCATTGTTGATCAGGGATGCGCGCAACAGCTCTCGCTTCTCCGGTTCGGTTTCAAAATCCCAGTAGTTGGAGGAGGCCAGTTCCTCGCGCTTGCTCATGCCCAGCAGACGAACGAAGGCCATATTGAAATCGATAAAGGAGCCGTCCGGGCGCCAGCGAAAGACTGGGGCGAGGTTGCGCTCGAAGAGGCGCTGGTATTGCGAGGCGAGCTGGAGTTCGTTCTCCATCGCGGAGCGGATGATTTCAGTTTGTTTGCGTACCGTGCGCCGCAGCATGGTCACCCAGACAAGAACCACACAGACAGACAGGCCCAGGGCGCTGACCAGCATGAGGAGATGCTCAAAGGAGAACCAGCCATTGCGGTCGAGTGCCATGTCGGAGGGAGATTCCATCAGCAGTTGGAAGGACTCCGGCACCTTGACATTGGTTCGGCGCAGCGCCGCGACTCCCGTCAACTCGACATAGGAGCCGTTGGGCAGGCCGGTGATCTGGGCGGTATTGCCGTTCGGAAGACGGCCGCTGAAGCGCACCTTGCCGGCGGAGAAATAGTAGGTATTTTCGGCTGTGCGGTCATCATGACCAATCAGGCGGGCCTTCAGGCGTACCCTGACCCCGTACAGCGATTGGTTGACGATCTCCCTGGCTGTCACATCGCGAGGCGCAATATAGCCGATTTGCGAGTTTTGGGCCAGATGTGCAATGGCATCGGAGAGCACCACAGGAGTCAGTTCCCCATCGCCGGGAAAACCTACCACGTCCACCGTATCGCCGAGTTGCAGATTGCCGATTTCCAATATTTTGATGCTGACGCTTCCCGACGCATCCTGAAGCATGGCCTGCTGGGGTGACTTCCAGGTGACTGTGCCGCGAATATGCACGGGATGAATTAATCGCTGATCGGCGTCGGCCGGATGCAGGCTGGCGATCGGCATGGCCGGAGAGGTAAAGTTCTGGACCGGAGTGTTGTCTATCTTTTCAATGGCATCGAGATCATTCACGTAGAGCTGCGCACCCACCAGCTTTCCTGATGCATCGGGATGCATTCCGCAAGCGCCTTTGAGGCGTACGGTCGCGCCGATCAGGTTTTGCGAGGCGGTGTTAACCTGCATGGGAACGATCACCCAAGCCATCGATCTTCCATCGAAGATGCGATAGCAGACGCGGCCCATGTTTCTTTGATCGCAGGGGCGCAGCACGCCTTCGGTGCTGACGAAGCTGCTTACGGAGACGGATGCGTTCAAATCGGAGACGCTGTAGGCAAGCGCTTTGGGAGATTCACCGGGGCCGAGAAGGTGCAGCACTGGATGGGTCAGGTTCCAAGCATGCATTCCAACCACGGCAATAGCCTGCAAACGGACGCGAGAGAAGGCTGGATAATGGACCGTGTTGCCGGCTGGAATCGAGAGGAAGACCGGACCGGTGGAATCCTGCACAAAGATAATCTTCCAGTCAGGATCGAAGTAAGTCACCACTCCCTGCAAATCGACGGGAAAGGACTGGCCGGCCTGATATTTACTCAGCCGCTGAATTTCGTTGACAGTCCGCAATACCCTATGCGCAGGCAAGGGTTGGGAAACAGCCGGCGCAAAGAAGAAAAGAAAGACAATCTGGGGCAGAAGACAGAGAACTGCTCTGGTGGGCAAAGCGCTCCGGTATCTTGCCGATCTTTCAGTTTTTTTCATCTTTTCACGGCTGACTTAGTGCCCCATGCAACCATTGCCCGGCTTATATCAAGCCAAATTTAAAGCAGAGCTGTCTTCCTATTCTTCTTATTTATCGGCCTGTTGCGCTGTTCCATTAAAGAATCGGGCATTTTAGTCAGCCAATTTTTGTTTCAAACAGACCACCTGCATGAGCCAACCAAACCTTGCCAGATCTTTGAAAAACAATCAGGCCCACGGTTGACCGTGGGCCTGATTGCATGGCAGCGAGAAAAAGCTCTACCGCTACTTCTTCTTCTTGGGTTCTTCCTTGGGCGCGGGCTTGTTTGCCGGTTTAGCGACTGGTTTTGGTTCAGCCTTTGGTTGAGCCTTTGGTTCAGCTTTTGGCGCGGCCTTGGGCTCTGCTTTGGGCGCAGCTTTTGGTTCGGCCTTTGGTTCAGCCTTTGGCATAGCCTTGGGCTCAGCCTTTGGCATAGCCTTAGGCTCAGCCTTTGGTTCAGCCTTTGGCGCGGCCTTTGGTTCAGCCTTTGGCATAGCCTTGGGCTCTGCTTTGGGCATAGCCTTTGGTTCAGCCTTGGGCGCGCTCATTGGTTCAGGAGCATGCTTTTCCTGGATTTGCGGTTTGGCGGCGGCGGCAGGATGCCCGCCATTGGCCTTGGCGTAGGATGTCTTGTCCGCCTTGGCGGCTTCGACGTGCTGCTTCTGAACGGGAGAAGGAGGCATATGCGACTCTTTCATCGCTCTGGATTCATCCGGCGTGGGATCGTGGTGGATTCCGCCGGGGCCACCGGCAAAGGCGACATGGCCGGGATTGACAACGATGCCTCTATTCACACGCTCGTGATCCTCAAAGACAAAGCCGCCAAACCGCCGGTCATTCACATCGATGTGGATGACCGCGGTGTTATAGAAGAAATGGCCGCCGCGCCACTCGCCACCGGCAAAGCCAACGCCGCCGAAGCCGAAGCCGTAGTTGACGCCGCCATAGTAGCCGATGTGCGGACCCCAATAGCCTTCATGGAAGTAGTAGCGGCCGTTGGTCCAACCCCAGTAGCCTGGGGTCCAAAGCAGGCCGGGGTGGGGCGCTGGAACCCAGGCGCCGGGAACCCAATAAAAGCCATTCAGGCCGAAGTGCCAGTAACCCGGCGTCCAGAACAGATCCGGGGCGGGCGGCGGAGGCTGCACTTCGACGGGCAGCGCGGGCGGCGCTGTATCGGCAACAACGGCGTTGGGGTCGGCCATCGCTACAGGAGCAGGAGCCGCTTCGGCTGGAATCCAGCGTGCGCCGTCCCAGACAAAGGTTCCAGTACGGGTGGTACCTGCGGGGATTTGGCTGAGCGCCTGCTGCGCGACAGCAGCCATTAAAACAACTAGCGCCAGCACTAGCCAGCGCGCGGAACGAAGAGATTGCATAGGTGAATCCTCCAAAATCCTGGCGGCGCTGATATTCGAATCAAATTCAATCGCCGCGTATGTTGAGTTGAAACACTATCTCCCGGCAAAAGTTGCACGGAACAAGGGGGAACCAATACCCACTCAACCGGCAAGATGTAGAGAGCGGTGCATTGGTTTCGGCTGGCGTGGAAGATCTCCCATGCCGCTGCTGCCAGCTTACTCGCCAGTATACTGCCAGGATTCCGTTCTAGTCCGATGAATCTCATGCGGATTAGAATTTTTTTGTTCAACCACGAAAAGCTCTTCAATTCAATAGCGGTAGCTGAAGCCCATACCGACGACCTTTTGGGCTTCCAGATTCACTGGAATGAAGACAGTCTGTGGGTTGGGAGAGGGAAGATAAGTTGGCTGCGGGATCGTTCCGATATTCCCCGCCACATGTCCGATTCCGATATCGAAGGCAAAATGCGGGTGCTCCCGCTGAGTGACGCGCACGGCATAGTCCACCGTGGTAGGTAGGTCTGCCTTGCCGGCCACCAATGGAATGCCATTCGGGGGATTGGTGCCCAGGCCCTTGGATGTGCCCGGCTCCTGCGTAAAACCCGCCGATGGCACGGCCACGATGCTCTTGCCGAGGGGCAGAGGAATGCCCAGACCGCCGAAGAATCTTCCACCGAAGCGCGTACTTTGACCGCCAATGCCGAAGATGGTGGCATTGGTGGCCTTCCAGCCGAAGTTCGCCAGGAAGGGAACCGGCTTCTTGGCATAGGTCTTGGTGACAGCCAAGTAGATATCGCCATTAGTGTAGTTCTTGACTGCCGGAATGGCTACCGGAGCGCACAGCGATGTTTCTTCGCAATACTGATCGTAGAATTCGACGGCGATCGGGCCCGCCTCGCCTGTGACAAACTTGTCGCCGGTGCGCACCACGCCGCCCACCGCTAGCCCCGGCGACCAGGCGCCGAATTGGCCATCCTTGATCGCCACCACCTTGCCGTGAAAGATATTCATGCCGTTGGCGTTCCAGAGCTGACTGAAATCCGGCGTAACCGGGTAAGCGGTCGCCGCCGCGGTTGATCCTTCCACAAAATTGCCCATGACAACGGTGGTCGGTCCGCTATTGCCGAGTTGATGCACGCTGCGGGTATAGCCAGCCTCGGCACGGTTGCCAAACCCCTCAGTGATGCTCAACGTTTCGAAATCGCCGATCACGGCCTTGGCGTCGATAAAATGAACGCCAACGGCAGGGTGGGAAAGGACGTGGCCTTTGGCCGATTCGACGACGTAGGCTGTGGGCGTCAGAAAGCCACCGGTCTGGCCTTCGAGCGTCAGGTATTGGGCGTTAAGTTGCCGGCTGGCGAGCAAGGCGACCGCGAGAAGGCCGCAAACTGCGAGTTTGTAAAAGTTGCGAAGATTCACTTTCAACTCCAGTGGAGTGCAGTCGCCTGCCTCCGGTGATAACGATTACTCAATTCCTTGTAACATAACCAATGCTGCCTCGTCTCCAACATTCTTTGGGTGGTAGACTCAACCCATGACGCGCGGTCTTTTTGTTACCCTCGAAGGCTTGGATGGTTCCGGTAAAACTACGCAAATCAACCGTCTGGCAGCTTGGCTGAAAAAACGCAATCATGACGCCCTGGTGACCCGCCAGCCGGGTGGCACGGCGACCGGCGATCGCATTCGCGCGCTGGTGCTGGACTCCGGTTCCACCAACCTGGCGCCAATGGCCGAGATGGCCCTGATGTTTGCCGACCGCGCCCAGGCCATTGCTGAAGTGATTCGACCCGCTCTGACTGCCGGACGCATTGTTCTCTGCGACCGTTTTACCGACTCGACCGAGGCCTACCAAGGTGGCGGGCGAGAGCTGGGTTCGGAGACGGTTCTTGCATTACATCGGCTGATCTGCGGAAATCTTCAACCGGATCTGACGCTGCTGCTGCTGCCTGATCTGGATGCTTCGCTCAAGCGCGCGCGCCGCCGCAACCAGCGCGTGGCCGAGGAGAGCGGCAAGGACGAAGGCCGCTTCGAGCAGGAGCGGGATGCATTTTATGGCCGCGTCTGGCAAAAGTACCGCGCAATCGCCCAGCGCGAGCCGCAGCGCGTAGTGCTGATCGAGGGCGATCTGACCATCGACGAAGTCCACGAGCAGATTGTCGAAGCCGTCGCCGAGCGGCTGGCCGTGCTGACTGCCGGAGCTCCCGCGTGATGTGTTGTTCGTACAGAGTGAGGAATATAATCGGGCGGTAGCGAGTTTCACTCCATTCCACTTCTTTGCGAGAACTTATGAATCCGATTCGTTCCATTCTTCTTGCCGCAGCTTCATTTCTTCTAGCCGCGCCTTTGCTTCCAGCGCAGGTCTCTGAATCCGCCATCACCAAGCAACTTGAGAAGCTTCGCTCCCTGAACGATCAGCAGCGACCGGTGGCCACGATCAAGCTCGCCGGCGAAATCAACATCCTTCCTGACGGCCCCAACAAAGTGGGCCTCGCTAATAATCTGGCCAATCTGGTCACCGAAGGCGATCAGGGCGCCGCAACCGTGCAAGCGGTTGCCGAAGCACTTGCGCAGGCGCTGGCGCGGTCTCCGCTTCCTGCCAAGAACGATCAGCCCCCGGCGCCCTACCTTGAACTGGCTTCCCTGGTTCGCTATAAGAATGTGCATGTGACTTTGAATGATCCGCTCTTTGTGAAAGCCGGCCAGATTCTGGTTGCCAACGACGCGGAGATCGAGAAGGCCGATTTCACACTCAAGGATCTGCGAGGCAAGAAGTTCACCCTCTCCGAGCTTCACGGAAAGATCGTGATGGTCAACTTCTGGGCCACTTGGTGTCCGCCCTGCCGTATGGAGATGCCCGATCTCGATTGGATCTATACCCACTTTCAATCGCAAGGCCTGGTTGTACTCTCGATTACCGATGAAGATTTTTTCACGGTTGGTCCCTTTATCGGCAGAGCTGGATATCATCCTCCGGTACTGATCGACCGCGACAAAAAAGTTCACAAACTCTTCCACGTCGAGGGTATTCCCAAGACGTTCATCTTTGGCCGCGACGGCAAGCTGGTGGGCGAAACCATCGATCAATGCACGCAGCGCCAATTTCTCGACATTCTGGGCAGAACCGACCTGCATAACTGACCGGCTCATCGCACCACCGGTTTGCGCTAACCTCCAGGTCCTCGCTTGTTTCTTATCCGATCATTTCTCTGTGCCTTGGCAGAGTCTGCCCAATTACACTTTAGAGTGATGATCCCGGAAGACCCATTTGCGCCGCGGCACGGTCTCAGTCCACAACTGGGCCTCACCTTTGCCGCGCCGCGCCAGCCGCGCCGCATCTGGCCGGTGCGCGAACTGGTGGGCCAGGTGCGCGAACTGGTCGAGCTGGAGTATGGCGACGTCTGGGTCGAAGGCGAAATCTCCAACTTCCGCCCAGCGCCCAGCGGCCACGTTTACTTCACCCTGAAGGACGCCGAGGCGCAGCTTCCCGTAGTGCTCTTTCGCCGTCAGGCGATGCTGCTGCGCTTTCGGATCGAAGACGGCCTGCGCGTACTGGTGCGTGGCCGGGTCAGCGTCTATGAGCAGCGCGGCCAGATGCAACTGGTGGCGGAGACCATGGAGCCGGTCGGCGCGGGTTCGCTGCAACTGGCCTTCGAGCAGCTCAAGGCCCGTCTCAAGGCGGAAGGTCTCTTCGACGAAGAGCGCAAGCGCCCGCTGCCCGGCTTTCCGCACACCGTGGGCATTATTACCTCTCCCACCGGCGCAGTCATCCGCGACTTTCTCAACATCGTCGCCCGCCGCCACTCCGGCCTGAACGTGCTGCTCTGCCCGGTCACGGTGCAGGGAGATTCCGCGCCTGCCGAGATTGAAGCGGCGCTCGCCGAGCTGAACGCCGACGGCCTGGTAGACGTGATCGTCCTCGCCCGCGGTGGCGGCTCGCTGGAAGATCTGGCGGCCTTCAACAGCGAGCGCGTTGCCCGTGCGATTGTCGCATCCCGGCTTCCCGTGGTCTCCGCTATTGGTCACGAAACCGACTTCACCATCGCCGATTTCGTCGCCGACCTGCGCGCACCCACGCCCTCTGCCGCCGCCGAGCTTATCACCGAGGCGCAGCACAAAATCGCCGAGCGACTGGCCGAGCAGGCGCACCGGCTAGACCGCGCCGCCCGCTTTCAACTCTTGCAAGCCCGCCAGCGGCTCACCCGACTGCCCGTCAGTCGCGCAGAGGGGCGCGTGAACGCCCTGCTGCACCGGATGGCCCAGCGCCTGGACGACCTCAGCTTTCGCCTGGAAGCGGAGGCCGTAGCCCGCGTTCGCCGCCGTCAGCAATATCTGGCCGAGTTGGCCGCCGCCGTTCTGCGCCACGATCCCCGCCGCAAGCTGGCCCTGGCACGCGAAGAGCTGGCCGCCTGCCGCACCCGCCTCGATCGCACCGAGGAGCGCCGTCTGCATGAGTCCGTGAATTACTGGAGCGCCCTCGATGCGCAACTGCAATCGCTCTCGCCGCTGGCCGTGCTCGAACGCGGCTATGCGCTGGTGCTCGACGGTAAAAACAAAGTCATTCGTTCCACCCTTCAGATCGGCCCCGGCGACCGCGTCATCACCCGCCTCTCCGACGGCGCATTTATCAGCTTTGTCGAATCCTCGGCAACCTCAAAGAAATGAGATGATCGATCGTCAGCGAAGGAGTTTATTTCTTTATGAAAAAAATCGATTCCGTTCGAATAAAAATGACGGTTGATTCTTTACAAAAATCAAAGCCACAGATTTTTGGATCAGATTCCCATGGTTTTCGATTCAATCCACCATTGCCTGAAACAGAAGTTTTGGCATTTGAACAAAAGTACAAAATCTCTCTTCCAGAAGATTATCGGCAATTCCTCACATGCATAGGAAATGGAGGAGCCGGTCCATATTGCGGGATTTTTCCTCTTGGCAAAATGGACGATAACTTCGGATTCACAGTCTGGCAAGAAAATGATGGCATGGTTGGTATTCTTTCCATGCGGTTTCCACACGATGATGCTTGGAATGATTTATCAGCATTACCGTCAGAAGATTTATTCGATAAAGATCAATCAGAATATGACAGACTAATTGAAGTTTTTGACAAAATATACTGGAATAATTCACTTGTAAATGGAGCTATTCCAATATGTCATGAAGGATGCGCAATTCGTATTTGGTTAGTAGTCGCCGGAGCTCAGGCTGGAAATCTTTGGGAGGACCGTCGAAGTGAGAATGGCGGATTGAGGCCACTGCGTTTGTCAGACGGCTCTATTGCGACCTTTGCAAGTTGGTACGATGAATGGATGAACGGATGTATGGCCGCAAGTTAATCTTTCATGTGGATGGGCTTAAATTTTTGTCGTGATGAGAATTGATGAGAAGTGAGATAATGACCGCAAATACCGCACGCAAACTCTTCGGCACCGACGGCATTCGCGCCGAAGCTGGCCAATACCCCCTGGATGCCGCCACCATCTATGCCACCGGTCTTGCCCTCGGCCACTCCCTGCGGAACTCCGTTCGGGGGAGTCTTCCAAGAGTGATTCTGGGTCGCGATACCCGCGAATCCGGTCCATGGATCGCCGCTATGCTTGCTGCCGGATTGCGCAAGACAGGCGTTCGCGTCGAGAGTGCGGGCGTCGTGCCCACTCCAGCCGTCGCCTTCCTCGCACGCACCCATGGCTTTCAGGCTGGCGTCGTCATTTCAGCCTCGCACAATCCATGGCAGGACAATGGCATCAAGCTCTTCGGCGCGGATGGCTTCAAGCTCGCCGATGCCGTCGAGCTGGCCATGGAGGAGGAAATCCTTCATCACGCGGCCAACTCCGATGCGCCCGATCCCGCCACACTGCCCGACCTCGAAGACAATCCTGCGCTCCAGGCCGACTACATTCAGTTCCTGATCGACTGCGTGCCTGGGCTATCGCTTGCCGGATTGCGCATCGTGGCCGATTGCGCCAATGGCGCCGCGGCTGCGGTTGCGCCAGAACTATTCCGTCGACTGGGTGGTCAGGTCACTTTGCTCAACATCGCGCCCGACGGCCGCAACATCAATTTGAACTGCGGCGCGCTGCATCCGGACTTTGTCGCAGCGGAAGTGGTCGATCGCGGAGCCGAGTTGGGCCTCACCTTCGACGGCGACGCGGATCGCTGCATGTTGGCCGGTGCAAAGAACAACGTAATCAACGGCGACGCCATTCTGCTGGTTGCCGCGCGCGACCTGAAAGAGCGCAGGCTGCTCACCGGCGATCTGGTCGTCGCCACCACCATGTCCAACATGGGCCTGGAAGCGGCGCTCAAGCGCTCTGGAATCAAGATGCTGCGCGCGCCCGTAGGCGACCGCTACGTGCTGGAACAGATGCAGCAGCACAGCGCCGCCCTCGGCGGCGAGCAGTCCGGGCACATCCTGCTGCCCCATCTGGCCACAACGGGCGACGGCCTGCTGACCGCGCTGGTGGTTCTCGATCTCATCGCCCGCAGCGGCAAAACCATCGACGAGTTGACCATCGATCTCAAGGTCTTTCCACAGGTGATCGTGAACGTGAAGGTGAGCGAGCGCAAGCCCCTGGAGTCGATCCCAAACGTCGCCGCCGCCATCCGCGCCGCCGAAGAAGCGTTGAAGGATTCAGGCCGCGTGGTCATTCGCTATAGCGGCACCGAGCCGCTGGCCCGCGTCATGATCGAAGCCGAAAGCGAAGCCGCCATGCGCCTGCACGCGGATGCCATTGCCGATGCCATTCGCACGGAGATAGGTATTTAGCACGATGAAACAACAATAAAACCGGCCGTTCAGTTTGCGCCCACGGAACCGTTTGCAAAAAGTTGGCGCCCGCGCTGTAATCTCTCGGCTTAATTCGATGCGCTTTCCGCCCCCTTTGCCTTAAACTGGTCAGATGGAAGAATTCAGCCGTATTCAACGCCTGCCGCCTTACGTCTTTAACATCACCGGGGAGATGAAGGCCTTGGCACGCCGCCGGGGCGTGGACATCATCGACTTCGGCATGGGCAACCCGGATGGAGCCACGCCCAAACACATCGTAGACAAGCTGGTGGAGTCGGTCTTGAAGCCGGTCACCCATCGCTACTCGGTCTCGCGCGGCATTCCGCGGCTGCGCAAGGCCATCTGCAATTGGTACAAGACGCGCTATGACGTGGATCTGGATCCGGAGACCGAGGCCATCGTCACAATCGGCTCCAAAGAGGGCATAGCGCATCTCTGTCTGGCAATTCTCGACTCGCGCGACACGGTGCTGGTGCCCAATCCCAGCTACCCTATCCATATTTATGGGCCGGTGATTGCCGGGGCGCACGTGGTAAGCGTGCCGATTCACGACCGCGAGCAGTTCCTGGCGCAACTGGAGGATCTGATTCCGAGAATGGTGCCGCGGCCCAAGGCGCTGATTGTCAACTTTCCGTCGAATCCGACCACTGAGTGCGTCGAGTTACCGTTTCTGGCGCGGCTGGTGGAGTTGGCGCGCGAGTACGGCTTCCATCTGATTCATGATTTGGCCTACGCCGACTTGGCCTTTGACGGCTACAAGCCCCCCAGTGTGCTCGAAGTTCCGGGCGCCAAGGACGTGGCTGTGGAGTTCTTCACGCTGAGCAAAAGCTACAATATGCCTGGCTGGCGAGTGGGCTTCATGGTGGGCAACCCGAAGCTGGTGGCGGCGCTGGCGCGGCTGAAGAGCTACTTTGACTACGGAACTTTCACGCCGATTCAGGTGGCGTCAATTGCCGCGCTCGAAGGGCCGCAGGAGTGCGTGCACGCAATCTGCGAGAACTATCGCAAGCGCCGCGATGTGCTGGTGGAGGGGCTGAACAAGCTCGGCTGGCCGGTGGCGCTGCCTAAAGCGACAATGTTCGTCTGGGCGCAGATACCGGAGCAGTTCAAGCATTTGAAGTCGCTGGAGTTCTCCAAGCTGCTGCTGACCGAGGCCAAGACGGCTGTTTCGCCGGGAATCGGCTTCGGCGATTATGGCGATGGCCACGTGCGCTTCTCGCTGATTGAGAACGAGGAGCGGACCCGTCAGGCGCTGCGCGGCATGAAGCAGATGTTCGCCAAGGGGTAAGTCTTCTAGTTGTATCAAAGCCCTGTTTTGTAACAGGGTACGACTTCAATCGTGCCGCAAAAGCGGCAATAGGGATGCGGGCTTTAGCCCCTGCGGAAATGTCATGCAGGAAAGAAGCTTCATCGAAAGGTTCTACAAATGAAATTTTCTGTATTTGCTTTGCGTATCGCTGCGCTGATCCCGATGGTCTCTATGTGTGTTCTGCCGCTCGAAAGCCAAACTAACTCCGCGACCTCGCCGCAGATTCAAAAGATACAAAACGGCGTGCAACTTACTCTTGGCGATTTAAACATCAAGGCGCAGTTTTACGCCGAGGGTACTGTCCGCATTGTGAAATGGCCGACGGCGGGAAAGCCCGATAAACTCAGCCTCTCTGTGATTCAAAAAGAACTGCCGGCTCTGGATGTCAAGGTTGCGGAGGATGCGGCGGGAGTTACTTTGAGCGATGGGTTGGTCAAGCTGACGATCAGCAAAAGCGACGGTTCGATTCAGTATCTCGATAAAGACGGTAAGGCGATTCTTCAAGAGCAGGGCCGCGCGATCTTCACGCCGGCCACGAATCCGCGCGAGGAGAAGGCCTTCAACGTTCAGCAGAATTTCAAACTAAGCGCCGATGAAGGAGTTTATGGCCTTGGGCAATTTCAAGACGGCATCATGAATTATCGCGGGCACACCATGAAGCTGGTTCAGGCGAACACGGTGGATGTAACTCCTATGCTGGTGTCCACCGCCGGTTATGGCATTCTCTGGGATAACTACTCGAAGACAATCTTCGATGATAGTGGAAATGTGACCTCGCTTTGGTCCGAGGTCGGCGATAACATTGATTACTATTTCTTTTTTGGTACGAGCATCGATCAGGAAATTGCCGGCTACCGCAAACTGACCGGCGATGCGCCGCTGTATGGCAAGTGGGCCTATGGATACTGGCAGAGCAAGGAGCATTACGCCACGCGTGATGAGTTGCTGGGCATTGCCAGCGAATATCGCAAGCGCCAAATTCCGATTGATAACATCGTGCAGGATTGGAATTACTGGGGCGATAACGATATGTGGGGCGGCATGGTCTTTGATCCAACCCGCTATCCGCGCCCCAAGGAGATGGTGGACGAGCTGCACAAGGAACACTTCCATCTGATGATTTCGATCTGGGCAGGGCTTGGGCCAAAATCAGATATTTATAAAGACATGGATCAGCATGGATATTTGTTTCCGACGGTTGGATGGGCGGGATTCAAGTACTTCGATGTTTATAATCCGGAGGCGACTGATCTTTATTGGAAGTATGCCAGCAAGGGTTTGTTTTCGACAGGCGTTGATGGCTGGTGGATGGATTCGACCGAACCGGATATTGTAAATGCGCTGACGCCGGAGGGTGAAGAGTTTGAGATGAAGCGCGAGAAAGACAATTATCTCGGCACATTTGCCCGTTATCTCAATCCTTACTCGCTTCTGGATACGGAGGCGGTTTATAACAATCAGCGCAAGGAGACGGATCAGAAGAGAGTTTATATTCTGACCCGCTCAACCTTTGCGGGACAGCAGAGGGCGGCGGCGACAACGTGGTCGGGAGATATAGGCGCGGATTGGCCGGTCTTCAAGAATCAGATTGCCGCTGGCGTCAATCACAGCATGGCTGGCATTCCTTATTGGACCTTTGACATCGGCGCTTACTCGCTTGGCTGCCAGGGCGGCACATTTATGAATGGCGGCAAAGATCCGGCCTATCAGGAGTTATATACGCGCATGTTCCAGTTTGGCGCATTCGCGCCTATCTTCCGCTCGCATGGCTCGGAGACTCCACGCGAGATATGGGAGTTCGGCGAGTACACGCCGGTGCTGCAGAAGTTTGATAACTTGCGCTACCGGCTGCTGCCTTACATCTATTCGCTAGGCTGGCAAGTGACGCACGATCAATACACCATCATGCGCGGCTTGCCGATGGATTTCCCTGCCGATCACAAAACTTACTCAATCAACGATCAATATATGTTTGGACCGGCCTTTCTGGTTGCTCCGGTGACGGAATATATGGAGCACCGTCCGCCGGAGTTAGGTGTGCTGGTGGGGCCGGAGAACTTCAAGACCAAGGACGGCAAGCCCGGACTTGACGCCACTTACTTCTGCGACGATCAGTTCAAGACACCCTGCCATCAAGCTATCGAGCCTGATGTGAATCTCTTCTGGTATACCGGCTGGCCGGACTTTATTCATAACCCCAAGTTCTCCATGCGCTGGGAGGGCAAGCTGACCCCCGCAGCCAGTGGAACCTATCGCTTCAATTTGAAGAGTTTTGGGCCGCGACGGGTTTATCTGGACGGCAAGGAGATCGAACATAACTACGAATCGATGGAGTCATGGACCGTTCCTTTCGAGTTAGTGGCGGGCAAGGAATATGACTTCAAATTCGAGACGGCGAATAGCTCACTTGGCGCATTCCGATCCATTCTCTTCTGGAAGACGCCGGCGATTCATGCCGATGAAAAGATCGTCGAGCATAGGGAGAAGACGCGCAATGTCTATCTGCCCGCCGGAACCGAGTGGATTGATTTCTGGACCGGTGAAAAGCAGTCCGGCGGTAAGAGCATCGTCGTAGATGCGCCGGTTTCGACGATGCCTCTGTTTATCAAAGCTGGATCGATAGTGCCGATGGGGCCGCTGGTTCAATACTCGAATGAAAAACCGGCTGACCCAATAGAGTTGCGCATTTATCCCGGCGCGGACGGAAACTTCACGCTCTACGAGGATGATAACGACACCTATAACTACGAGAAGGGTGTTTATGCGACGATCAACTTCAATTGGAACGACGCCACGCGCGAACTAACTATCGATGCGCGCAAGGGGGATTTTCCAGGAATGTTGAAGAGCCGGAGCTTCCACGTAGTGTTGGTGGGAAAAGGCCATGGAGCAGGCGTGGAAGTTACAGGCACTCCGGATCGGACGATCGCTTATCACGGTGAAGCGGTGGTGGTGAAGCTGGACCGTTAGAGCGATTGGTTGGCCGCAGTCAATCTTACAAACCCAGGTCCCGAAACCGGGACCTGGGGCATCCATTTTAATCCGAAACAACTGAGGTTCAATCCTTCAGCGCGATAGCGTTGGGATAAATCATGACATTCTGCGGCGAGTCGACTTCCGCGTCCGGCACCTTGAATTTGAGCTTCATATCCTCAACCCTAGGCTTGCCGGCCTCGGGAGCTGCAAAGGCGAGTTCGTATTGGTTCTGAAAGATGCGAGTGAGTTCTTTGAAGTAAGGCTCAAAAGAGACGGGATTACCCATTCCCATCCAGAAGCTCTTGCCGCCAGTGGCTTGCGTCACGTCGATCAGATAACTCTGGCCAGCCATGTTCCCGTACCGAAGTCTCCTGCCCATATCCTGGCTTTCCCAATAAAGCGAGAACACCACCAGTCGCGCGCGGACTGCATCCGTGATGGCGGATTCCAGATACGGGTTATTCGGGTCGTAACGCATATTGAACGGATCGACGCCATCGGAGATCATCACCACCTCGCGCCGCGCTGTTCTGTCTTGGGATGGCCAGCGTTTGGCGAGATCAGAGAGACAGAAATAAGGGCTGGCACTGGCGCCTGGACCGCCTCCTGGCAAATGTAGCGCGCGCAGAACCAGCGCATGGTCGGTGGAGAGCGGACCGACAAAGTCGGCCTGTCCGTTTTGCATATAGGCGATGGCTGACTTGATGTTGGGTGGGAGGCTTTTCACAAAGCTTTGGATGGTTTCAAGCTGGGTTCCCAGACTGGTGCGGGAAGAGTTGTCGATCAGCAGCACCAGTTCGATGTTGTTATCAGGGCTCTGGAAGGGCTTGAAATCGTTGATCTTGGCAATTTTCCCGCCGATTTTGAGCGACAGATCCTGGGCGTTGATGCTTGGCGGCGCCGCGCCGTCCTTTTTAGGCAGAACCGTAACCACGGCCTTTCCCAACGCTTGCGGCGCATCATTCTGTGAAAAAGCGGTTGCGGTCAGCAGCGCAGTCACAGTCAGGCAGATGGCGATAGCTGAATTTTTCATCGAAGTTGCTCCCTTCAAGGCGCGTGCGAGCAGACCGAGCCCATGCTCCCGGCCTCTACGTGTGATTAGACGACCAATTCGATCCACAGGTTATTAGATGCACGGGAAAAGCTGAGAGTTCAAGGAGCTTCAAGACGGATCGTCTTCCTGATTGAGTGCGGTGGGCAGAAAGGGCTGCGCAAGTTGGCCGCTTAGGCTCGGAGCAGTGCGCGACTTGATTCCGTAGATTGCCGGCCATTGTTTGGGCAAGTACCAGGAACCAAAGAGAATATCCATGATTGGCAGCATGGAAGCGTAATTCTTGTCAGTGTGCTCGTCGTTGGTGTGATGCCAATGATGGAAGGCGGGAGTGGCGATAAGAAAACTGAGCCAGCTCAATCGCCAGCGCAAGTTGGCGTGAATAAAAAATCCCCACATGGTCCCTAGCAGCAGGATCAGCAGCGGTACGGTGTCCAGATGGTAACCGACTGTTGGTTGGGCCAGGCCGAGGGCATAGAGCGGGACAAAGCCGCACAGGCGCACAAAGATGAAATCCACCGGGTGGGCGCGCGAACTGACCATCCAGTCCATCTCTTCGGCGCTGTGGTGGATGGAGTGAAAGCGCCAAAGTAGTGGAATCTCATGCGCCCAGCGATGTCCCCAATAGTATCCCAGCTCGCCCGCCACCAGCGCCGCCACCAGCCGCGCAGAAAGCGGCAGACCGGCCGACCAGGAGTGAACCGCCGCAGGGACGATCCGGCGCATGAGCCAGGCAATAGCCGCCACCGGAAAGACCATCACCAGCTTGGGAAGCAGTCCGTTCAGATAGTAATAGCCGAGATCAGTGAAGATGGATTTGCGAAAGATTTTTTGCCGATGAAGAGCAAATGCCCGCTCCAGCGGCACAAAGATAAGCATCAGCAGCATCAGCCAAATACTCAGCCGGAGGATGTCCACCGCCCATGGTGGAAGCTCCTGAATCTGTTGCAAGAGGGATTCCATCGCGCTCCAAGGAAACCATGTACTAGATACAGAAAAAGGCAGCGGCGTTCGAGCCACTGCCTCTTTTCATCATAATGAAAATATTCTAGGAAGACTTGCGCCATTTTCTGGATTTCATCGCGCCCACTCCCGCCAGCAAACCTGTAAGAAGCAGGGGCAAGGTAGCCGGCTCGGGAGCCACAGAGTTATCCGCATTCATCGTAACCCCATCCAGAAGTGCAAAGGGAGGAAGTTGAACGTTGCCATAGGCGAGGAAGGAAAGCACGTCCGTGGTGCTGTTGGCGGTCAAATCGAAGCTCTGGTACTGCCAGCCGGAGAAGCCTTCGCTGGGAAGGTCATAAATGGCTGTCGAGCCGCTGGAGCCGTTGCAGCCGATGTTGGATGAGGCGTTGGTTCCGCCGGAGAGAGGTTGGCTGCCGCCATCTACGTACGACTCTGCGCTGCTGCCCAGGCAGACATTCATCGCCTGCACGGTCGGGCCAGTAAACCCATATTGCTGTGCGGCCGCCCACCAGAATCCCACAGTGTATGTATCGCCCGGAGTCAGGCCGCTGATCGTCTGCGAGAGCGAAGAGATTTGAAAGTCGCCATCCAGCGCAACATAGTATCCGCCGTCGGGGCTGGTGGCAGGCAGACCGTTGGCCGAGCCGTCCTGCGGTCCCCAAAGCGCATTGTCACCGTATTCACTGAGCACTGCGCCGACCTCATCGGCGGTCCCTGGACCGTACACAAAGGCGTAGCTGCCGTTGGGTGTGGGAACCGACCAGTCGGCCAGCGTGGTGTTGTAGCCGATCTGGCCAACGCCGCCGTTGATTTCAAAGCTGCCATTCAAGACCAGGCTATCGGCGTGCGCCAGAGGAGCCAGCAAAAGCAGCATCAGGGCCGCCAGCCCAAAGGGCATTGCCTTTTTGTGAATCTGAACCATATTCGCGGTCTTTTCTATCATGATCTTCAAGTACCCTCCCAAAAATTGGTTGGTTGTCTCTTGCCAGCAATGCAAAACATTCTTTCGACATTTGCGATGCAATTTGCCTAAACCTGAAATGGATAGGGGAAGCCTAGGATCAGAATAGCACAAAATAAGACTAAACGTATCCAAAAAGGAACATTTTTATCGTAAACTCTTATCTCACTGATTTTATTATGATAAAAGGGAGATTCCCGGTTGATTGCTCGACGATGTGGGGGTAAAGATCAGCATTGAAAGGTGGATTTTTCACCGGTCAATGAAGTACATTTCTCGAAGCTCAAAGATTTTCCTGTTTGTGCAAGCTGCAGCGTGAAGCCTGAAGTGCACGCCGCAGCTGTAGCAAAACCGCGATAGTTGGTCCCAGGGCAACGACTCTCAAGTGCTGTTTTCCTCAAGAAAACAACACTTTGAAAAAGCCGATTTGGTCATGGAAACCGAGGTTTTGCTCTCATCAACCACCCCAACGAGCACAGACCTCCCATTGGGAATTCTGGCCAGAAGGCCGGCGCAACTCATTTTTCAGAAAGACCTTATCTCCGGCGCATCTTTGCCAGCAGGCGGAGGATCTCCAAGTAGAGCCAGACCAGCGTGACGATGATGCCAAATGCGCCGTACCACTCCATGTACTTGGGCGCGCCGGCCGCCGCACCCCTCTCGATGAAGTCAAAATCCAGCACCAGATTCAGGGCGGCGATGGCTACTACAAAGAGGCTGAAGCCGATTCCGATGATTCCCGAGCCGTAGATCAGCGAGGCGCCAATATTCAAGTGGAAGAAGCTGAGCAGCATCGACAGCATATAGAAGAGGCAGATGCCGCCGGTGGCCGCTACAATGCCCATGCGCAGCTTGGCTGTGACCGGGATCAAGCCGGAGCGATAGGCGAGCAGCAGAGCTAGCAGCGTGCCAAATGTCAAGCCGACGGCCTGAATGGCGATGCCCGGATACGACGCGTTCAGAAAGGCCGAGATGCCGCCCAGCACCAGGCCCTCGAAGAGCGCGTAGACCGGCGCGGTGAACGGAGCCCATGACTGTTTGAAGACGGTAACCAGCGACAGCACCAGTCCGCCAATCAGGCCGATGAAAAACAGCGGAGCGATATCGGCGAAATCATGCGACTGCATAAAGATGCTCCAGGTCCAGGCTGCGGAGGCAACCACGCAGAGCAGAAGAATGCCCGTCTTGTTCACCGTGCCGGTCAGGGTCATGCGGCTGGTCTCCACCATTCCCCCTCCATAACGGGTAATCGGTGAGCTTTCAAAAGCCTTGCCGTTCAAAACCGGATTGGATGTTTTCATCAGTGCCATGTTTTTCTCCTTGGTCGCAACCACGGGCAGACGACCTGCCCACAGGCGATGAAACTGTTGCATCTGATTCAAGTGTAGAACGGAAGGGTGGATCGAGTGAATTCCGCGCAATTGAACGCGATAAGCTTTATGATGCCTCTTGGAGGGGCGAATCTCATGAATTTGACCGGCAACACGATCCTCATCACCGGCGGCGGCTCGGGCATTGGCCGCGGCCTTGCGGAAGAGTTTCACAAACTTGGCAATCAGGTGATCATCGCCGGCCGGCGCAGTCAGGCGCTGGACGAAACCACGGCCGCCAACCCCGGCATAAAGTCACTCATCCTGGACGTGGCAGACCCGGCCGCCGTTCGCGCCTTTGCCGCCCGCGTGGTGGCCGATTATCCTGCGCTGAATGTGCTCATCAACAACGCCGGCATTATGCGCGCCGAGAACCTGCTCGCCCAGCCAGCCGATCTCGCAGATGCCGAGGCCATCGTCACGACCAACCTGCTAGGGCCGATCCGGCTGACGGCGGCGCTGTTGCCGCATCTCCAGAAGCAGCCCCGCGCTGGCCTGATCAATGTCTCCTCTGGGCTTGCCTTTGTCCCGTTGGCGCTCACGCCCACTTATTGCGCCACCAAGGCGGCCATTCACTCGTACACGCAATCGCTTCGCCATCAACTGCGCGGCACGCCGGTCGAGGTGATTGAGCTGATTCCGCCGTATGTGGCCACCCACCTGATGAACGGCGCCGACGACCCGCGCGCCATGCCGCTCGCGGCCTTCATTGCTGAAGTCATGCAACTCTTCCACACGCAACCCACACCGGCAGAAATCTGCGTAGAGAATGTGAAGGGGTTGCGCCTGGCGGCCGAAAGCGGCCGGTACAGTGCGGTCTTCGGTGGCCTCAACGCCTCCAGGCCCGATGGCCATTGAGTTCGGTTGCCCCAGGTCTCTACTTTGAGACCTGGGAATCCATGAACCTCCCGCGCGCGAAATGCGAGCGTCTGGCCCCACCGCAAGCGGCTTACGAGATGCGGTGTGCGCCGTCCGAGGCTTTGCAGATGTGAATCTCGGGCTTGATGCCGGTCTTGGCTTGGTAGCGCTTGCCCAGCTCTTCGGCAAAGGCTTGAGCCTTGTCCTGCTCGACCAGATTCACGGTGCAGCCGCCAAAGCCGCCGCCGGTCAGGCGCGCGCCGATGACGCCGGGCAGCTCATTGGCCAGATCAACCAGCAGGTCGGCTTCGACGCAACTGCCCTCGAAGTCCTTGCTGTAGCTGATGTGCGCTTCGGCCATCAGGCGGCCGACTTCCTTCATGTCGCCGCGCAGCAGAGCCTCGCTGGCGGCAACGGTGCGCAGGTCTTCCGAGATCACGTGCTTGGCGCGGAGGAAGGACTTCGGCTCCATCTCGTTGCCCCACTTGGCGAGGTCATCGAGCGTAGCGTCGCGCAGGAAGGGCACGCCGCCGCGATGCGAGTTGATGATGGCGCAGGCGGCCTCGGACTCGCGCCGCCGGGTGGGATAATCGCCCCCGGCAATCGAGTGCTTGACCATGGTGTTGGCGATGACGATCGCCACGTCGGCGGGGATGGGCGCGAGGCGGAAGCTCAGGTCGCGGCAATCGAGCAGCAACGCGTGGTTGGCCTTGCCGTTGGCGCTGATGAATTGGTCCATGATGCCGCAGTTGGCGCCGACGAACTCATTCTCGACGCGCTGACAAAGACGGGCGAGGACAGGACGTGGATAGTCTGCGCCAATGAGCGAAAGCACAGCGAGAGCAGTGACGACTTCCAGAGCCGCCGAGCTGGAAAGGCCGGAGCCTAGCGGCACGTCGCCCCAGAGGCTGAGGCTGAAGCCGGGAATCTTGTGGCCCTCACCAGCGAGGATGGAAACGACGCCCATCGGGTAGTCGCTCCAGTGCTTCGTGGCGACGGGCTTGGCGGCGGCGTCAAAGCTCTTTTCTTCGCCGTAGTTCTCTGCCCAGATGACGATTTTGCCGTCAGCACGGGGCGAGATGGCGGCCAGCGTGGCAAAGTTGATGGCGACGGGCATAACAAAGCCCTCGGCATAATCGGTGTGTTCACCGATCAAGTTGACGCGGCCCGGAGCAACGAAGATGGCGGGATCGGCATTGAAGCGGGCAATGTGGGCAGAGCGAAGTACGGCAGGATCATGCATGGTGAGTCTCTCCAAAATACAGCCTTCAGCTTTCAGCCGTCAGCTATCAGTTTCCGGTTGCAGGTTATCAGCTTCAACTTTCAATGCGGTCAATGGC
>Ga0181520_10002630_pt1 | contig 33025 bp, 36 predicted proteins | sample PEATcosm2014_Bin_29_FD_132451 | JGI IMG/M metagenome (GOLD analysis project Ga0181520, IMG submission 132451) | Peatland microbial communities from MTU Mesocosm Facility, Houghton, MI, USA - PEATcosm2014_Bin02_30_metaG | ecosystem: Environmental > Terrestrial > Soil > Wetlands > Peat | place...
AACTACCTTGACAAAAAGCGGTACAGGGAATAATTCTTATTAGTTACCCTTTTTTGGCACCCAAAGGCTATGAGACAATATTTCTCGGGCTGATTCCGGTTCTCATTTTTCAAAGTATTATTGTTTATAGCGAAGCTGTAAATACTATTATTACAACATGCTTCTTTTACGGTATATTTTGCGGCTGTATTATCATATTTAATGGATTCAGGGAGTTAATTCAGCAGATACCTGTTCTCATATTAATTACGATCGCCATTCGCGTATATTCAATAGTCTTTTTGAATGAGCTTAAATTACGTGTTCATACGCAGAAAATCATGAGAGAATTGGAGTTCGCATACGCAAAGGTTGAAGTGCTCACATTAACCAATGAGAGGCAAAGAATGGCCAGAGACTTACATGATACCCTTTCTCAAGGACTTGCAGGCACCATTATGCAATTAGAAGCGGTAAACGCTAATCTGGATAATAATAATGTAAATCGGGCCCGGGAAATTTCCCGAAATTCCCTGGAACATTTGAGAAAAACTCTATCGGATTCCAGGCAAATAATAGATGATTTGCGCCTTCAGACAGCCGCTGATAAGGATCTTCCTGCGGCAATAGAAAGTGAAATAGCCGAATTCAAGTCTTTGTCAAACACCCATATCACGGTGAATATCAGAGTGGAATCCCGGATTCCTTTAAATATATCCAAACATATTATATACATTGTAAGAGAGTCTTTGAATAATATCGCAAAGCATGCAAAAGCAATTAGCGCGATTGTTGAAATAATAGAAACCGGCAATCAAATAAGTATTAATATCAAGGATGACGGAATAGGTTTTAATGTCAGGCAATTAGATTATCCGGCCGGACATTATGGTATTCTGGGAATGACCGAACGTGTAAAAACAATCAATGGAAAGATTAAAATAAGCAGCAAAAGAAAATCCGGCACAAATTTAATTATTATTATACCGATAAAGGAAGAAAGATGATAAAAGTAAATAAAAAAAGAATAATGATCGTAGATGATCACATGATAATCAGAGAGGGGTTGAAACTAATTTTCGAGACAGAAGAAAACTACAAGGTTGCAGGTGAAGCGGAAAGCGGAAAGCAAGCTCTTGTTTTGATTGAACAGATAAAACCGGATTTAATACTGATGGATTTGCTTATGCCTGAAATGAGCGGCATAGAAGTAATAAAAGCCTTGAATGAAAGAAACAATCCGATACCGATAATTATTTTAACGACCTATAAAGATGATAATTTAATTCTTGAGGCACTTTCCCTTGGAGCGAAGGGATATTTGCTTAAGGACACTACCCGTGAAGAGCTTATCAGGACTATTGAGTCTGCCATTAACGGAACTGTACTTCTTCAACCTGAAATCAGCATGAGTGTCTTTAGATCAAAAAAGAAACCGGATCGATCCGCTGATTCTTCCAAGATATTAATGACAGAAAGAGAGTCGGATATTTTACAGGCTATTGCAAAAGGCTGCCCGAGTAAAGTTATAGCTTATGATCTGGGAATATCAGAAAGGACAGTTAAAGCTCATTTAACCAATATATATAGCAAGTTAAAAGTCGATTCCAGGTCTGCAGCGGTAGCTGTTGCTATTGAACAAGGAATTATTCATATTGAGAATTAATCATCCTGCCAAAATTAACCCCGGGCAGCTCTGCATCTACCGGCAGTTGAACCCCTGCGGGGCTCAAGACTGGCGGATGTTAAAACCCTAGAAGATGCAATTTTTTTTCTACTTCTTCAGCTCTCTTAAAATTGATGAATTCAGGAATATTCATTCGAAGTTCACCTAATTTTCTATCTTTAATAGAATTATAAATTTGAGATATCTCTTCCGGCGGCACAGACAAATATTTTACACCTAAAGCAACCAGAAGCATGCTGCCTAAAGGATGGGACGCCATTTCACCGCATGCTACAACCTGTTTTTTCTGATTTTCACATTTCATTATAATATTTTTAAGCAAATCTATGAACGCCGGGTGTGTAAATTTATTATATCTAACCAGTTCAGGCTGGTCCCTGTTAACCGCAAAAAAATATTGCAAAAGATCGTTTGTTCCAATATTGATGAAATCAACATCAGGAAGAAATTTTTCAATTGACATTGCTGCCGATGGTATTTCAACCATAATTCCTATCTTAATAATATTTTCCGGTATCTGCATTTCTTTAAATGTCTGGAATATTATCCTTTTTGCACCATCAAGGTCGTCTATACTGGTAATAAACGGCAATATCAACCGTAAATTTTCAGATTGACGGCATTTCAGTATGTTATCAAGCTGCTTTCTCATGATTTCAGGATGAGAAAGTAAAAAGCGGATTCCGCGGTTCCCCAAATCCGGATTCGTCTCTTTAGCCGATTTGAAAAATATAGGCGTCTTATCGCCTCCAATATCATAAAAACGAATTGAAAATGTATTCATACCTTTGATATCGAGTAGTTCTCTATAAAACGCTTTTTCCTGCTCATCGGTAGGCGGGCTTGACTGCAAAAGATAAAACATTTCACTGCGGAACAGGCCTATATCGGTTATTCCCTGGCTTCGAGCCGATTTAATATCCGACAGGTTGGATGCATTGCACATGAGATTAATTTCAAAATTATCAAGCGTATAAAATTTATTTTGAACAGTTTGAATTTTACTCTTTATTGATACATCTTTATGAGATTTTTCCAGTATTTTATACCTTTTGACAGTATCCTCATCCGGTTTTAATATCACGTATCCTTCATACCCATCAATTATTAATGAGTCATCATTATTTACCATTGATGATATTTCAGGTATGTTTATTATTACAGGCACTCCAAGAATCCGCAGCATTAAAACCGCATGCGAATTTTTTGTCGCATCTTCCAGAATTATACCGGCTACTTTACCGGCTGGAATTTCAGCAACCTCAATAGGAGTCAATCTGTCCGTGATAATGATATCGTTTATTTCTATTTTCCTTAATAAGTTAATACGGTCAAGATTTGATGGAATTAAATTATAAAGAATTCTGTAATATAAATCTTCGAGGGTATTAAATAATTTCAACTGCAGATTATTATTGGATTTCAAAATCCCTTTTCTTAAATTGATTATTTCCTCGGCGATAACACTTTCACAATTTATCGATTTTCTCTTAATTGTTTCTTTAATTGAATTAAGAAGATTGGGATCCTCTGAAAGGCTCAATATTGCGTTAAACATTGATCCTATCAAATTCCGGTTGTCCTTCTTTGCGTTTTCAATCAGAAAAATAATCTGATTTCTTGTTATTTTGACGGCGAAATCAATTTTTGCATATTCAGCTTCTACAACGTTAACAGACCGTTTATTGTTTTTTATCTGCGCAATATCTAAATTCTTTAAAATAAAAGCTTTCCCGTTGACAATCCCCTTGTTGACAGGAAATCCGGAAAAAATTATCTGCTCTGTGGGTATATTTTTAAAATTCGAATCCAACTTACTCTCCAGTTATGTTTTCAGCCTGTTTAAGAGCCGGTATGGTCACCTGGGCCCAACCGGCTCTAAATCTCTTCATCGCTGCCGCTGAACGGGATCCACATACTTTTTTCAGTGCTGATTAAAGTTATGTATGAATGCATCATCCCATAGTTTGAGCAGCTTACTTTATACCATTCGACTTCATTATTGCGGGCAAATTCATCCTTTATTTCATCAGTCAGAATAACGCTCGTTTTCTTAAACGTGTGCAATCTATTGATAATGAAACTCTGGTCTTCTTTTGTAAGGTATGAATAAACCGGGACTATCGCATGCTTATCGACTATCTCTACAATATCTTCTGGATAAATCCGGTCTTTAGGCTCAATCTCGATATTTACAACACTTAATTGGGCAAACAGGCCCCCCTTAATTTCATCACCCGAGAGCGGAAATGTAGTAAGAGCCGGGACCGATATTTTGAAAAGTACCTTGGGTTTGGACATAGTGACATGCGCCTTTACACTGTATGTACACAAATATCTGACAAGGCATTTTTCTTTGGACACAGGAGTGATTTTTTCGATGAAGAACGGATAATTGAAGTCGATTACCACCATTGACGCCTTTAATTCGTCAAGATAATCCACAATATTTGCAGTTAGTTCGCTGGTCCCTATCTTTTCCCTGTGTGAATGCAGGATCCTTATAAATTTATCTATCCATTCCGGTTCAAACTCCCTCATAATGCGGGCATTGATGGAAATATTGGCGATAGTCGGCTGCCCGTCGGGATTAAATTTCGATATAACCTTCATTGGAAACGGAAAATCCCTGATCCCCACATCTTCTAAAAAAGCTTTTTCTTTAGCCATTTCCTGCCTCCCTATATCATACGAAAATATTCCATTTTTTATAATTAAAACAATAGACTTTTATTTTCGAACCCGGTTCCGAAATATTATAAAAGTCCTTTTCTCCTGCATCTTTTGTTTTATATTTTACCCCTAAAAATTTAAGCCGGTTTATTATTTCCAGAATAAATCCTTCCGCAGGGAGCAAATTTTCACATGAAAAAACTATGGAATCCACCCCTCCGAGTTCGGCTGTAAAAGCCCCGATATATTTCACTATACTATAGATGAAAACTTCTTTCACATCCGGCGAGGATCCCTTGTCGGATTTGCCGATAACATTTAAAAAATCATTATTCCTGCCCGGAAATGCTGAAAATCCGCTTTCGCGGCTGAGCAGTCCGTTAATTTCATTAAATTCCAATCCAGCCGAATTGAGATTGAATATTATCGTGGGATCGATATCGCCGCATCCACCGGATGACATTATCCCCTCTATGCGGGAGAACCCTATGCTTGTATCTATGGGTTTATTTCTGCTTACAGCAGCTATGTTTGTATTATTTCCTAAATAAACGCTTATCAGTCTTCGTATAGCTCTTTTATTAACCTTTACGGCTTTTTTGTAAACCCATTGGTGCAGTAAACCATATCCTCCATATCTTTTTATGCCGAGCTTGCCGAGCTCATAAGGAATAGCATAAACACTCGATTCCCGGGGAAGTTTCAGGAAATAAGCCGTATCGCAAAACAAATAATGCCTGGCTTCGGGAATTTGTTTCAACCAGTACTTTGCAACCTTGAAGGTAATATCATTATTCTCAGGGTTAAATTTAATGCAGCTCTCATAATCAATAATATTTTTATCCGTCAGCCGGATTACAGGAGATTTTATTTCATCCCCCCCATTATATAAAATATATCCTATTTTTTTTACATCTTTTATACTGCCTATCTTCCCATTCACTCTTTCCATGCATTTCCCATCAAAAAAAAATCTATAGCCCTCTTCTCCGGTTTTTCCTTCGTTCGCCAGGAACCAGTTCAAATAGGGAGCATCAGGTTCAAAGAGCAGCATTTTTTTCTTCCTTTAACAATTTCAATCCTTCCCATGCAATTACGATTTCTTCGTCAGTAGGAACTGCAATAATCCGCACTTTTGAATTCCTTGAATCCAGGAGTTCGGGTTTTTTCATGCCGTATTTTTTATTTTTGTCTTTATCCAGGACAATCCCGCACCATTCCATGTTTTCACATACTTTTTCCCTAACGAACGGATTTTTAATGCCTATATCGTCCGTGAAAATCAGGACATCAATACCCCCGAGCGCGGCAACAATAAAACTTCCGATATATTTTTTTAAATGCTGTATATACATTCTGAAAGCAAGCCCGGCATTTTTTTCACTTGAGATCCTGCCTATGATATCTCTGATATCGCTTGAAAATCCGGAAACGCCGAGAAGACCGCTTTTTTTATTGAGCAGATTCAGCAGATCGTCATTTCTGAATCCGTAAAAAACCATCATATATATCATAATCATGGGATCGATATCCCCGCTTCTTGTACTCATAACAAGTCCTGACAGAGGAGAATATCCCATGGATGTGTCGACCGAAAATCCGTTTTTAACCGCCGCCACGCTTGAGCCCCCCGTTCCAAGATGACATGCGACAATATTCAATTTTCCCAGCGGCTCCTTTAAAAAATCGGAAGCGGCCCTGATAACATATGAATACGAAATCCCATGAAACCCGTATTTCCTGTAATTATATTTTTCAACTATACGCTTCGGAAGCGCATAAGTATAAGCATAATCAGGGATAGTTGAATGAAATGCGGAATCGAAAACAACATATTGCCTGACATCTTTAAAAAATTTTCCTGATTCAAAAATCACGCTCAGGGCTATAGGATTATGGAGGGGAGCAAGCGGGAGGCATAATTCCAATTTTTTCAGGCTGTCCGGGTTGACAAAAGCCGATCCCCTGAAATATGTCCCTCCATGAACAAACCTGTTGCCTATTAAATCAATTATTACATTATTTTCTTTTATGAATTTTAAAATAAGACGCGCGGCCTGTTCATAACTTGTTATGGGCAATTCATCCTTTTGAATTAACTCTTTATATTCATGTTCAATAAACGAAGGCTCGCTTCCCGTGACTCCAACCCTATGCGCTTTGCCTGTTATTAAAACTTCAATTTCATTAAAATCTTCAACTCTGAAAACTTTGTAGGATACCGATGAACTGCCGCAGTTAAAAACCAGAATGTTCATGTCGATTCAATTTATTCACTTTGCGGATAAACGTTCGGCATCTACCCTTTTTAAAATCTGGATATTTAAATTGTTAATGCTTCTGATAATCAAAACATCTTTCCCCAATTCTTCATTGATCCCTTTTATAAACACAAGATTGGCGTCGCTGTAAGAAATATTGAATTTACTGATTTCAATATTTTCTGGAAGCAGTATCAAAATCAGATTCTCTTTGCCGACGCCCATGTCTTTCCCGAAGTCATCAATTTGTGACTGCATCTTTTTCATTTCTTTTGAAAAATCGGACATAATAAAATCTCCTTGCCGGTATTACCGGTTTTTTAACTCTAAATGATATTTGAACTTAAACAAAATAATGATTATAGTCAAATTTATACTGGCCAAGGCACCCCCTGGAATTATGCAAAGGCTTTTTTGACTCCCTGCATGTAATATCATATATTCATTTATGTTAAAAAACATAACAGGTTTTATAAAAAAGGAAAGCGTTTTCTTTGTTTTCTTCGGGCTGTTAATTTTACTGTTAATTATTTTTCCATCCCTGATACCGCAATACCCCGGTTACATAGATTGGAACACCATGATAACCCTGACAGGACTGATCATTGTAACAACAGGGCTTAAAGAGAGCGGTTATTTTGATAAAATTGCCGCGATGATGCTCGTAAGGATACATTCAGAGCGGGCCATAGCCTTATTCCTTATTGTTCTTTCAGCTCTGCTTTCAGCATTCATTACTAACGATATAGCGCTTTTTATAATCGTTCCCCTGACGGTAAGCCTGCTTAAAGGGCTGCAAAATGACCTGAACAGGCTCGTGATATTTGAGGCTATCGCTGTAAACGCAGGTTCTGCGCTGACACCGATCGGTAATCCGCAGAACCTTTATCTCTGGCATATCTGGGGCATACCTTTTCATGATTTCATCCTGAAAATGATGCCTCTGACATCCATTTTAATTATCCTCCTCACAGTCTTCACGCTTATCAGCTTCGGGAATGAAAAGCTCGTGATAGAAAAATCCGAAATTATCCCCAAGGATAAAAACCTGTTTATATTCTCATTTCTTATGATGGCCGTTTTTATTGTTTTTCTTGAGTTAAGAATGGAAGCGATCCCTTTTATGCTGATCGTTTTTACTTACCTGATATTTTTCAGAAAAACCCTTTTGAAGATGGATTTCTTCCTGCTTATGCTGTTTATGGTCATGTTTATAGATTTTACAGTTCTTTCGAAGGCATCCTTTGTCAGGGGATGGTTTCATATCCTTCCGTTGGATAAATCCGGATCTCTTTTCCTCATATCCGCTTTTTTATCTCAAGGAGCAAGCAATGTGCCCGCAGCTATCTTTTTATCAAAATTCTCAAATAATTACCAGGCTATCGCTTACGGTGTTAACGTCGGCGGGCAGGGTTTTATTATCGGATCACTGGCCAATCTGATAGCATTAAGGCTGTTAAAGAATAAAAAAGCCTATTTTGAATTTCACAAATACTCGATCCCGTTTTTCCTGATCAGTCTTATTGTTTCTTATTTGTTATTTTTTTTTAAAATTATATAAAGGGCACTTCTAATAGCTGCCCCCCTACGGGGACTAAAGCCTTTGGGGACCAGCTTGGTAGTGCTTGTCCTGGCGCCAGGCCAGGCACCAGGGCATTGGGCGGAATTATTAGATTCATTATCAATTTTGTTTTCCAAAAATCCAGTTTTTGGCCCTGAGGTCCTTAGGGGGAACCGCCCTAAACTGAAAAATAGCTCCGATCCGTGGGAAGTAAATGTCAATGTTCAGATATCATAAATTATCTATATAATGTTTGATTTGAGCCTGAGACCAGCGCAGCTGATCGATTAAATGCAATATAACCGGAATAGCTTCATCATTAACGCCAAAAACTTCCTTTAAATCTTTAATAAGCAATATTCTTGAGATATCTTCAATGTCTAAAAGCGTTTTTTTGATATCGATCGGGATAATCCACTCTCTTTCAATGCAATCAATTATAAAAATTTCATCAACTTCATATTTTTCAATTACTTCTGTAATTTCAAATATCGTTTTAATTACCATATCAATCTCTCCCGGATTACACTATTTTTCTAGGATTATATGGGTTTTTCCTGCTCCATTTTTGAATAAATTCCCTGAATTCCGCATCAGTCTTTTCCGGCAGCGCCACCTCGATAACAACTATCTGGTCACCCCTTATTTTACTCTTTCCTTCAGGCAGACCTTTCCCCTTGATGCGGAATTTAGATCCGGTATTCACACCGGGCGGGATATTCATCGTGACTGATCCGTCAATTGTCGGAACTGTAATTTTCGAGCCGTTGACTGCCTCATCCAGACTCAACGGAATTCCAATTTCAAGATTATTTCGATTTATTTTAAAAATTTCTGAAGGCTTGATTGATATCTCGATATATGCGTCACCCGGTATACCGGCACCGATACCCGGCCCGCCCCGGCCTTTAATCCGCAATTTGTCTTTTTCATGAATGCCGGCCGGAATCTTGATCTTCAATTTATTACCATCGGGCAGCTGGATTTCTTTCTCACAGCCGATAACGGCATCCTTGAGGTCTATCATCAAACTATAGAGATGATCCTGTCCGGGAAAATCCATATTTCCGGTTTTACCCTTATAATTTGAAAAAAACGACTTGAAAAGATCCTCGGTATTTTCATCAAAATGATTCGTATAGCGTCCTTTACCATCCTGATTGCTGTAAAACGGCCTGCCGCTGCCGCTGTCTGAACCTTCAGTGAATTGAGCGTCAATCAAGCCTTTTTCGTATTTTTCGCGTGCTTCTTTATTCTCAATTAATTTATATGCAATGCCAAGCTCTTTAAATTTCGCTTCCCCTTCTTTATTATTGGGATTCAAGTCGGGGTGATATTTTTTTGCGAGTTTTCTATATGCATTCTTAATTTCTTCATCGGATGCATTTTTTGATACTCCAAGAATTTCATATGGATCTTTCATAATTACCCCGGTAAATAGTCTGCCTGTTATATTTTACTTCGGGCAGGGAAATACTACAAATTTTTACTTGCCATTTCAAGCCCCTGCGGTTTTTTTTTAAAAATCACCCGGACCATGATATTTTGTTTTTTATACGGTAATAAATGTATAATATTATCGGGAAAAAGGGGAAATTTTATGAAAAATATACCGATTTTTATTTGTTTATACCTTCCCTTATTATTGTTTTCTGGCTGCCAGCTCGGTGTAAGCTATAATCCTAATTCCGTATGGAATTCCCAGCCCGTTCTTATAAATCCCTATCAGACCAACCAGGTTGATTCGCCCGTCATATCCCTCGAAACTGCTCAGAATACCGCTTTAAATACTATTATGTCTTTTTCGGTCTTATGCCGGACGGTGAAATTTGCGAGGATTGGATGGTAGACGCCTTGAAAAACAATGTAGTGATGGGAGGAATGATCCTCGGATCTTACAATCCAACGAATCAGCACAAGATATATCTTTTGTCCTGTACCGAGGCAACGATCTATTCAGACGCCTATTTCAACCTGCCGACGAATAACGATACAGTACGGTTTCTATCCCGGGGCTGTCGTTCCCGTTGAAAACGGCTTGAAAAAAACGAAAATGAGGTTACTTATGAAAGCAATTGTATGCACGAAATACGGACCGCCGGAAGTTCTTCAGCTAAGAGAGGTTGAAAAACCAGTCCCCAGGAAAGATGAAGTATGCATTAAAATTTTTGCGACTGCTGTAACAGCAAGTGACTGTATAATCCGGGGGTTTAATGTTCCTGCCGGCTTTTGGCTTCCTATGGGCCTGGCGGTAGGTTTTAAGAAACCCAGACAACCAATACTCGGGATAGTGCTAGCCGGAGAAGTTGAATCTGCAGGCAAAAATATAAAATCATTTAAAAAAGGCGATCAGGTATTTGGATGGGACCTTTTTCCCGCTTTCGGCACATATGCCGAGTACAAATGTATGCCCGAAAAAGGGATGCTGGCAATAAAACCGGCAAATTTGAATTATGAGGAAGCCGCCGCCATTCCTTACGGGGGACTTTTGGCATTGCCTTATCTAAGAAAAGGAAACATCAGAGGCGGACAAAAAATACTGATTTATGGAGCTTCCGGAGCAGTCGGTACTTCCGCCGTACAGCTTGCCAGGTACTTTGGGGCGGAAGTTACCGGGGTTTGCGGCAGCACGAATCTAGAATTGGTAAAATCTCTTGGCGCCGGCACGGTAATCGACTACACTAAAGAGGATTTTATGAATAGAGGAGAATCTTTTGATTTTATTTTCGATGCCGTCGGGAAAAGAAAAATCTCAAAATTAAAATCACAGTTCAAAAAGGCGTTAACTCCAACCGGGAAATACATTTCAGTAGATGATGGGACTCCAGAGATACATATTGAAGATTTATTATTGCTCAAGGAACTGGTTGAGGCGGGAAAAATAATACCTGTCATTGATAGACAATATCCATTGGAACAGATGGCCGATGCTCACAGGTATGTCGACAAAGGTCATAAAAAGGGAAATGTAATAATAACTGTGGGACATAAGAGGCACTAAGGAGAATATTAATGGATCCAACAATTCTTCGCAGCGCCCGGTTTGTTCCCGGATTTACGAGCAATTTTGAAGGCAGACACTTCACAAAATAATCTCAAAATATTTTTTTAATCTATTGACAAAGCTAAAAGAACATTATACAATAAAGTAACATTATGTTTTAAAGTTCTTTAGACACCGCTGGAGCCAGGGTTATGAAGATTTTTCCCGGAAATTCAGTCGGTTATTTCAAAACCGCCAGGATGGTAATTTCGGACGATCTGCGCTGGATTTGAAGAAATCTGGAGGATATTTATGAATAAAACGCTTTCTGCCCTGATTTTAGGGTTGATTTCGGTTTGTTCCGGATACTCGCTGACCCCCGAAGAAATTCTGACCAATTCGGATCAAAACAGATCGGTATCCGCTAATTGCGAAATGGTCAGCTACCTTGAAGATTACCGTTTGGGAAAATTATCTGATAAACAGAAATTAATATGTTATATAAAAGGATCTGACAAATCCATGGTCTTATTTCTGGAACCTGCCGGCATGAAAAACAGAAAAATTCTTATGATCAGGGATGATATGTGGGTTTTTTTGCCTGGAACAAAAAAACCTGTGCGTACAACCGCTTCCCAGAGGCTCCTTGGCCAGCTTTCAAACGGAGATGTGCTTAATGTCAGATTTACCGCTGATTATCATGCCGTTCTGGCCGGAGATGAAACAATTTCCGTTCCGAATTCCGAGAAAAAAAACTGCTACAAGCTTGATCTTACGGCCATAAGGAGCGGAGCAGCTTATCATAACCTTTCATTATGGGTCGAAAAGGAAACCTTTTACCCTGTAAAAGCCGAGTTTTTCGCCTTGAGCGGGAAAAAAATGAAAACCGCTTTTTATAGCGATATCATGACGATTGAAGGGAAAAATGTAATAACAAAGACCATCGTTCATGATGAGATAATCAAGGATAATTATACGATGATTAAGACCGTAGACGAGAAGGAAAATGCGGTCGAGGACAGGTATTTTAACAAGGAATACCTGCAGAGGTTATGAGTATGAAGGCCGCTTTCATTACGGTAATTATCATAACAGCTTCTTTTACAGTTCTAAGCGGAGAAACCGGATCTGACGAAATTTCCGATATGCCTGTTTCAAACACCCCTGGCGGCATAGATAGTTCCAGCAATTCAGATATAACTTTCAATGCAAATCTTTATAATATTGAAAAATTATCCTCTGTTAATACCGTCCTTAACCCTGGCGGAATATTAAATAATTATAACAGCTATCTTGCAGGTGGTCTTTCCGGAGAGTTGATGTATTATCTCTATTTCAGATGGAAAACAGACTCACTTTCATATCAAGCCTCCGATATAGGATATTATTACGTAGCTACGAACAACGAACAGTTGACTAACCTTTTGACAGAGAACTATATATCCTGGCATTTGGGAAGCTTATTTGCAGATGCCGGCAAGAAGAAAATAACTCAGAGCGTTTGTTTTCTCACTACACCCATGGATTTTGCTTTATATAGCTATAATGACATCTCGAAAAGCAAATCTTACAACCTTCAATTTTCAGAAGGGAAATACATGGCCAATTTTGACTGGTTTTCCGATTTCGGAGCTATTGGTTTTAGCTACATCCCGGAAATCGATTTTACGAGCAACATCCTGGAATACTTCTCAAGCTCTCAAATACAGCAGGAGGAATTGCGCTATACTGCCGATTTTGGCGGTGTAGATCTTGGCCTGGCCCTTTCCTATGACAATATATGGCGGGCAGGAGCAAATATTACGACAACGATCGGCGATTACATTGAGCTCCATGCCGAGGCGGCCTATCTCGAAAACGACCCGAGGTTCAGCTTCGTAACAAATATGGAGATAACAGGCGGCAATGAATACGGACCTATATACAGCCCTCTCCTTGCAAGCACACAGTTTTTCATAAGCAATGTTTGCCAGATAATAATCGGCGGGACATACAATGCGGAGGTTTTTTCACTTTATATAGAATATTATTATAACATGGATGGTTATGATTACAGTGACTGGGCAAATATCAGGAATGTAATGAAAAACTACAGGGCAGATTACGATAACCAGCCCGCCGGGCCGGTAAGCGTGGCAAATCTCGGGACATTGATGAGCATGCTTGGAAATACAAGCTATCTTAATATATGTCAGGATTATGCTATGGTCAGGGTTACCACGCCCCCGACTTCTTCCGACAGTCTATCCCTTGGATGGACCACTCTTTTGAACCTGGAGGATTTCAGCGGCATGGAAATATTTTCCGCCTCATACGGCTGGGACCATATGTCTCTAACAGGCCAGTTTAGTTTCGGCTTTGGAGATCAATATTCCGAATTTATGCTTCTGGGACAGAACTGGGCATTGGAAATTGATATCGTATTGTCTATTTAGATTAAGGTCCTCATCGACGCTAAAGCCACTGTCAATATCCCGGATTAGGGCGGCCAGTCTGCCCTGATGAGAGCCTCCACTTATGGCCGGATCGAAGCCATCAAGATCTTGCTGGCTATTCCACAAGTTCAATGGTGTCGAAATAATAATTAGATATATACAGGGCAGGCCCGGTAATCAGATCCAGCCTTACGAATATTCTTCCTTCGTTATGGTAGTAAAGATATTTTTTTCAGGAGCCTTTTCCTGGTTCGTCAGTTCAAGTATGAATGGACTTCCCTGGCCGAAACTGCAATTCAATTCTAATAGTAAGTAACTGTAGAGGTCCTGTTTGTATTATTGTGCTGGTATATCAGCCGCCCGTTAAAATCAGCAGAGTAAATAATATTTTCATGATATGAAATATTGGCTGTATTCCCCGGATTAAGGAGAATATTCTTATCAATGAGTTTCTTCGAATCAAACAGCCTTTCCAGCTCTACCCGGTATTCTTTACCGCTGAGTATGTTCGGCCCAATCAAGAAGGAATTGTTAGTTATTCTTGCAACATGCTTCTTATTGATAGTAAGTTCATATTCATAGGGTCCGATCAAGAAAGCTATGAGGCCCCATATGATTTTAATCGTTTCCATCTTTCAGTCAATTTTCCTGCACCCCTACAATAATAAAACAGATGAGAATGGCGTTACCTTTACATCCTAAAAATTTTCCATAAAGCTTTAGCAATAAGAGTTGATACTATCGAACATATTGATTTTTTTCCGCCTGGTGAAAATGACACAGGTCTAGAACCCATTATTGTTGGATCAGCCATGCAATTTATTGCTGCTAAATCAGTGTATTTTATCGAAGGGTTCGTATATCTTCTTCTGTTTTTGGTCTTGTCCTTATAATTGATCGCTTTTTTTGGGCAAAATTGTATACAGGCCACGCACTGCTCGCAGTGGTGTTTAAAGTAAGGATGTCCTGTGTCATCTAGACCAATATTTCCAACCGGACAGACTTTTTCACAAATTCCGCATTTAATGCAATCATTCGAAACATTGTAATATTTATCCATTTCTGGAACCAACTGGATTAAAACTTTGTAGGCAATTTCCTGAAGAGGCTCAGTTCCTGGTATTTGATTGACTTCTCTATTCTTGATGGACTCGAGAATCGGCACAAAATCAATTTCCGATTTTTTTGCCTCCTCCTCGACAGTATCCTTCATATCATAAGAAATAATATAATTTGAAAACATATCAAGCGCCATGCCGTAATTAAGAGTAATTCCTTTTCTATTCAGTAATTTCTTTATATGGCACAACGTGTTGCCATCATACCTTCCTGCAGTTACCACAGCGTAATAATAAGTATTTTTGTTTTGCTGCAAATTGAGGCGACTAATAAATTCCGTAACTTTTCTCGGTTCTCCCCGATAATAGGTTGGTAAAACAAAACCGATAGTTTCGCATCCTCCCATTAAGTCATATCGGGTGTCACTGCCCATTGAAATAATATCGCAATCACCTAATGCCGCTGCGATGTCTTTTGCCACCTTGAGACTGTTCCCTGTTCCCGTAAAAACATAAACAATGTTTCTATTCATTTTACCCTCCAAACAAGTATTTATGCACATATATGCATATAACAAACTAAAAAAAGCCATTCCAATCTTTCTTGATCCATCTTATATTTTTATTACACCCGCGTATCGGATTGGAGTAGTTTTTTTAAATTGGTTGTTGTTTTTTCAAATTGATCAACAATAAAACTGCTGTTAACTTCGTAAAATACATTTCGCCCCTGCTTTTCTTTTAAAACGATACTATTGCGCCGCATCAAATCAAGATGTTTTGAGATCACTGAGCGGTCCTGTGGAAATCTTTCTGAAATCTCTTTGATATTTTTCTTGCCACAACAAACAAGATAAATCAAGATATCACTTCTAACAGGATCGAATAATGTTTTGTAAAAATCAAAATTTATACTTTCATAAAGTGACTGACCGCATGCTAAGTCATTTTTAATAATTCCCATAGTAATGCTCCATATATATTATATATGCACACATATGCACATGTCAAGTTTGAGATTCTCAATCAGTAATTCCCCATCATAAGCCCATAATTCTGCTATAATTTAAAGTTTATTATATTAGGGGCGGACTCAGAATTCGGACATTTCAAATATATATCCTGTCATTTGACCGCCTTTACAATCCCGCGGAGTGAACCGTCAAAAGAAGGCTGAAAAAGCTCCACTGTTAACCCTTCCATTGCGAATATTTCACCGTATTCTTTTGTGTGTGATTTGTCGGTAATGATCGCTATTCCTTTCGGTTTCAAGACTCTCGCTATTTCCCGGCAGGCTTTCTCTCTCCCATCTTTGGTAGGGATGTTGTGGATACAAAGGTTGGAAAGAACCACATCAAAGGTATCGTTGGGAAAGGACATGCTTCGCACATCCTCATTTCTTACTTCAACTTTTTCAAGGACCCCCTCAAGCCCGGCATTTCTCATGGTATTTTTATAAGTATTGCTGTGCATATCTCCCGAATTCCAAATATCAATGCCGATGCTCTTTCCCTGAGTCAATTTTTTGGCAGCACCAATCATTAAAAGTCCCCGTCCAGTGCCGATATCAAGGACTTCTTCATTTCCTTTCCAATCAATCATGGAAATCATCTTGTCCCTGCGGTGTAGTTTGCCGAGCTTAATGTAATAAAGATATGAACCACAAATAAGAACCATTAACAAACCGCTGAGCATAAGCAATAAGGCCACAATCTTCAGGCTGAGACTGGGAAAAGTGATTAAAGCAACTCCACCGCCAAAACAAACTACTCCCGCAAAACAAGCAATGGCGACGCCGAAAGGCGAACCATCAAAACCATAATCCGGTTTGGATTTCAGTACGCTATTTGTCATGATTCCCTCCTTGATAAGATACGTAGCGTATCTTATATTTATTATACACTTTCCGAAAATAAAATACAATATGTATCTTATATTTTTTTAAAACAAATTGTATAATATTCCTTACAGAAATACAGACAGAGGAGATGGTTATTCATGAAAGAAATAAGCGTGAATACAAGAAAGCGGGGAGATACGTTAGTCGAAAGTATTTATGATGCAGCTGTAAATCTCATAATAGAAGTCGGCTATGCCAATCTCACTTTTCAGCGGATTGCGAAGGCAGCAAAAACCAGCCGCAGTGTGTTGTACCGCCGGTGGACAAGCATGTTTGACTTACTTATGGAAATAGTTGATGACAGATCATCTAAAGCGCTCGGCGGTCAATTAATCGACAGAATAGAAAATACCGGAACTTTACGGGGAGATCTGTTAAATTTGCTTACACTCTACCAGAGTATCTACATAGAAATTGGTCCGGAAATTTTGAGTGCGGTTTTTTTTGAAATAGGGCAAGGTAATAAAAAAGTACCCGGAGCTGAGATAGACGCAGCAGCAAAAAATATTTTGGTTATGCGAAAATTACTGGAAAATGCAAAGTCAAGAGGCGAAAAGATAAAAGATGTCAGCGACATAACACTGTCCTTGCCGTTTAACCTTATTCGCATGGAAAATCTTATGTATAAAAATGTTGATTCGAACCAGATTGCATTATTTGTCGATGAAATACTGTTTCCTGTTTTTACTGTCTAACACCTGACAGGTGTAAATTTTTAGAAAAAGCGAATCATCTTTCCGACCTGAATTAAAACAAGATTTTATGCTTTATAAACAAAATAAATTATCGCTTGCTCAGGCTGCCGAAATTACCGGATGTTCGGATATATTCTAAACAATAAGGCTATGGTAATAATATTTTTGGCAATAATCGGAATTCAAAGACGCCAGCGTGCGTTTTCTGGTAATGAGATCTTCCGACGGGGTTTTCCGCGCGGCTTTCGACGGATGCGTAATCTACCCCTCAGTAAGGATTAATACCGAAACAGGAAGCTGCAATCCGATCCCGCTTAACAGGGTTTCAAAGAACGGCAAAGTAATCATCACAGTAGCCGATCTGCAAAGCGGAATAGCCTATTTCCAATAATTTATACATAAAAATAAAGCCCGGGGGAAACCCCGGGTTTTTTATTTTCCCGTTTTCATCAAACGGACGACGTCTATTAGGTGTTTTTCTGCCCTCTCGATCCTGAAACCCGCATTTTCAATGTTTTTCTGGGTTTTCCTGTTCATGTATGTTCCCATCATCGGCACAGTCACCGGCACCGTGCAGAATACAAAAGCGGAAATGATTGAATCGAAAGTTTCATTTCCAAACTCCAAATTCTGGTCATCCATCTTTATCAGCTCGACATTTGAAAGTCCCAGCTTCCTTATCCGTTTCACCGCCTTTTCAAGCATACCGCCGCTGAAATCAATAGCGGTCACAATGGACCCTGCGGGATAAAAGGGCATATTCTTTCCAGTTCCTACCCCGATATCCAGGATTTTACCGGAAATATCATGCTCTTTTCCTGAGCCTGGAAAACAACAACTTTTCAGCCGGGAATTCAAACAGATCATAATTTTTCGATGCCTGGTCATATTTTTTGGCAGTGTTTTTCATAATTACCTCTTAACAAAATAAGACGACTACTTTCATAAATTATCTCCAATTCTCTAACTTATCTCCCGCAGCATCCGCCCCTGGCCCCTCCGGGCCCGGGTAAGTTGGCCCTTGCTATTAAATCAGCTTTATTAAAATTATTTACATCATCGACTACTGCCCCGAAACCTTTGATCATGCCCATCCAGCAGGTAAAATGAAAATCCTTCGAGGCTTTGAGAAGCGGGGTATCTAGCTGGCCTTTGGTGAAGTCAAGACCTCCGCCATATTCGGGGAAAAACACTCCGCTGTTGCAGGATGTCAGTTGTTTGGCTGCAAATTTTACTTTAAAAGCCGCGCCTTTTTGAATTACTATGATAGCCGGAGTGTACCCATTCTGATCCACGTTGACCGTAACTTCCTGAACATTATTTACAACAGGCGGAACATATATATCGTTTTCAGTGAGAGGCCTTCCGGTTCCGCCATTGCAGCAGCCTCCTGCATAGTTCTGGGGCACGGACTGATCGTTTGTTTTAATGGAATTGGGATCAACTTTTGTCACATCATCGACGACCGTTATTGAGCTCCGGATCATACCCATCCAGCAAGAATATCCGAATTTTCCGGCAATATCCGGAGTGAATTCCACGAGATTATCCCCTGGAGCAAGTTTTTTCGTTATATTGAACTGGGGAGCGATGATGCCGTTATTACAGCCGTTCAGCGAGGCGCTGCCCGCCTTGATTATCCATTTTACAGGTATTCCCCTCTGAACGACGATGGGTTCATATCCATTCGGACTGACCACCATCGTAACTTCCTGGTAATCGCCTTTAACAGTCGCGACATTAGCCTGTGCCGATGTAAAAACTACTCCGTTTCCGGACAGGGCCAGGCCCCTGTTCACCATTACTAGCCCGAGGAACATAACAATTAACGCACTGATGCGGATAAGGCTCCCTGAAAATTTTCGTGACAGCAAAGACGCCGCGGTCCCCAGGCCGAACATCAGGGGGACAGTGCCTATCGAGAAAAATAGCATAGATAAGGCTCCTGCAAGAGCGCTGCCCGTTCCAAGCGCATATAGCTGCATAGCCTGCAGGGGAGCGCATGGCATGAGTCCGTTTAAAAGACCGATAATGAAAGGCCCGTAGCTTCGCTTTTTTTCTATTCCCGATTTTTTCGGGGCTAATTTTGAAAGGACGCCGCTAAAAGGCAGCCTCACTTTCTTCAGGAAAGAGAATAACCCCGCCATCCTGAGACCCACAAAAATCATCAGGATCCCGGCGCCAAGTGTAATACCACCCTTTATCGCAGGGGAAAAATTGAATACGGAACCAACTGCGCCGATTATTCCGCCTAAAACCGTATAAGCGATAACCCTTCCGGCATTATAGAGTATGCCGTTAATATATTTACTTTGTCCCCGGAGGGGGTTGCCCCCTTTATCGACACCCTGCGTGCATTGAGAAATGCTTATGCCGCCGCACATTGCAACACAATGAAGGGATGTTATAAGACCGACTATAAAAATCATTCCAAGTCCCATCGATGAATTCACCTGGGGGATAAAATTAAAACCTATAGTCTTCTGGATAAGAAAGTATGCTCCAAGAAGAGCTAAACTAATACCGGCTACCTGCGCGATTTCAACCGCCTTTCTGCTCGGACCTGTATCTTCCGAAACTGCCCCGGCTTCATATCCGGCTTCACGTATAACTAATTTTATCTCAGCCTCGGATATCACTGACTGATCATACTCGATCCTCGCCATTTTTTTTGCATGGTGAGCCTCGACCTGAATGATGCCCTTTTTTTTCTTCAAAGCATCCTCGATAGTGTTTTCACAGTGATGACAGGTCATTCCTTCAATTTTGAATATCTTGCTCACATTCATAAATTAACTCCTAATTTTATCCTTTTAAGTGAAAGTGAATTTGTTACTACCGACACAGAGCTGAATGCCATCGCTCCGCCTGCAATAACAGGGTTCAGCAGCCCAAGCGCGGCAAACGGTATTCCGATACTATTATAAACAAAGGCCCAGAATAAGTTCTGCTTTATTTTCCCCATTGTCTTCCTGGAAAGCCTGATCGCGTCCACTATGGACATCAGGTCGTTCCTGACAAGGGTTATATCCGAAGCCTCGATGGCTATATCCGTTCCAGCTCCTATGGCTATGCCGATGTCAGATGCGGCCAGGGCAGGCGCGTCATTGATACCGTCCCCTACCATCGCAACGATCTCTCCCGATTTCTTCAGTATTTCTATTTCCTTTGCCTTATCCCCGGGAAGGACATCCGATATAACTTTCTCTATGCCGGCCTGGTCTGCTATCGATCTGGCAGTCCTGAAGTTATCACCGGTTATCATCAATGTTTTTATACCCATCTTATGGAGCGCCTTAACCGCCCTAGCCGAGTTCTCCTTTATAGTATCCGCGACCGCTATGACACCCGCGACGGCACCGTCATAAGAGGCCAGCATTGCTGTTTTTCCTTCCCCTTCCAATTTTTCCATTATAGAAACAGAGACGCCGGAGATATCAAGGCCGTATTCCGAAAGAAGCTTCTTATTACCGAATAATATTTCCTTTCCGCCGGACCAGGCTACTACCCCTTTCCCGGGGATATTGTCAAATTTCTCCGATGTCCCGAATATTCCTTTTTCCTTCGCGGCTTCTACGATAGGCTTTGCTAGCGGGTGGTTGGAATTGTTTTCAGCAATGGCTGCGAATCTCAGAACGTCATCGGAAGAAAACCCTTTAAAGGGAAAAATGTCAGTTAGTAAGGGTTTGCCGTTCGTTATCGTACCCGTTTTATCGAAAACAACCGTGCTTATTTTATAAGCCTTTTCGAGGGCTTCCCCGCTCTTGATAAGTATTCCCTTTTCAGCGCCCTTTCCGGTTCCGACCATTATAGCTGTAGGAGTCGCGAGTCCCAGGGCGCATGGACAGGCTATTACCAGGACGGAAACCGCAGCGATCAGGGACCTTGCCAGTTCATGACCCAGGAACATCCAGATTAAAAAAGTCAACAGGGCTATTCCCAGCACCGAGGGGACAAAAACATTTGCTACCCTGTCCGCAAGGCGCTGAACCGGCGCTTTCGATCCCTGGGCTTGCTCCACGAACTTTACTATCTGTGCCAGCATTGTATCTTTACCGACCTTTTTGGCTTCAAAAGCGAAACTTCCATTCTGGTTCATGGTTGCTCCTATAACAATGGAGCCTATCTTTTTCTCAACAGGCATGCTTTCACCCGTCACCAGGCTTTCGTCGATCGAAGAATAACCTTCTATTATGACCCCGTCGACAGGGACTTTTTCACCCGGTTTTACTATTACCCTGTCTCCGATTAAAACATCCTCGACAGGCAGGTCCGTTTCGACGCCGTCCCTGATAACCCGGGCGGTTTTGGCCTGTAGCGAAAAGAGTTTCTTAATAGCTTCGGAGGTTTTCCCCTTAGCGACGGATTCGAGGTATTTGCCGAGAAGCACAAGCGTGATTATAACCGCTCCGGCTTCAAAATAAAGCTGTTCCGGATTGCCTCCGAGAAACGCGTTGTAGAGGCTGAAGAAGTATGCTGCGGAAGTGCCGAGAGCTACGAGCACATCCATGCCGGGCGAAAGCGATTTCAAATTGTGCCAGGAGTTTTTATAAAACCTGAAACCTATTACAAACTGAACTGGTGTAGCCAGGGCCAGCTGGAAATAGGGGTTTTCAAATATCGGGATTTCGATTTTCAGGAGCATCAATAACATTCCTGCAAGCAAAGGCAGGGAGAGGACAGCCGAAATTATAAAGAGGATGCCGAGATTTCGCATTTCCCTTTTCCTTTCAGCAGCAGCTTTATCCTCCGCTTCTTCCTTAAACTCTATCGCTCCGTACCCGAGATCCAGTACGGCTTTGATCATGCCGGCAGGTTTTATCAATGCGGGATCGAATTCGACATAAGCCCTTTCCGATGCAAGATTTACATTAGCCAGGTGAATACCTTCCAGGCTTGAAAGCTTTTTTTCAATCCTTCCGCTGCATGACGCACAGGTCATTCCGCTAATGGAAAGTTCGACAATGCCCTCCCTCTTTTCCATTTCTTTTTCCGGAAGTATGGCCCCGTAGCCGATATCTTCGATTTTCTTCTTTATATCCTCGATATTAACCTGTGAATCGTCGTAGGATATATGAGCCTTTTCAAGGGCAAGATTGATATTCGCGTTCAATATTCCGGTAAGCTTCATAAGCCCTTTTTCTATCCTTTGAGAACAGGATGCGCATGACATCCCGGTAATACCCAGAGTAATCGCTTTTTCCATATCTCGTCTCCTTTATTTAACAAATCATTTTCTCAACAGTTTCAAGAAATTCCTCAATAGCCCCATCCTTTTCTTCCTTGATCTGACCTATAACGCAGCTCCTGAAATGAGCCTCCAGGAGAACCCTTTTTACGCCTGCGAGGGCCGCTTCGACGGAATGGAACTGATTAAGGACATCGTCGCAGTAAATATCGTCCCGGATCATCTTGGTTATTCCCCTTACCTGCCCCTCTATCCTGTTTAGACGGGAAACCATGTTGTTTTTTAATTTCTCTGAATGGTGAGCCGTTTTTACTCCTTCGGTATCGCAATGTTCGCATTTTCTTTCCATAAAATCTCCTTTTTTATAATAGTATACCCCACCACCCTATATTTAATAATCAAACCATACTAACATACTTTAGGACTGTTTGTCAAGCAGAATTAAAAAATTTTAGAGATGTAAATTCTGTTGTTCAGGCATATTCGGTTTCTTTGATGATAAGCTCAATTCCATTGACTGTAGTTCGGAACGGCACCATCGAACCCGGTTCTCTTGAGAGGCAGGTGGCGTTGAAAATCAGCGGTAGCAACCTGGCAAAGAGCGATTTTGCGGGAGTTGTCGCGCATAATGGAAAGTTCTCAGCAAGCGCGCTGAATGGCTCCGACTTTTCGGGTGCGGATCTGACCGGCAGCTCTTTTAAGAGCAGCGATCTGCGCGAAGCCAGTTTTGACAGAACGAATCTTGTGCCGAATAATATATATTTTCTCTTACTCTACTTTGCCCCTGGTGACAAAAATATTCCCATGGAACCTGATATACCACACCAGTAAACCACCTAATTCATTATAATCTACTGGCACCTGACTGGCGGAAGTTTTTCGGGAAAAATCGAATTTTTTGATCTAAAAAAATGCTAATATCAATTTACAATTGTTATTAGCAAATTATAATTAACAACCATCTCAAATATTTACTATACAAGAATATAAGAGCCAACTCCCCTCCTGATTATTATGTCAAAAATAAATTTGAAAAAAGCCTTGACTTGGAGTCCACTCAAGGTTGTATAATATTTATATTCAAATAAGACTGGGGGCAATTCTATGCTGATTGCAGAAGTAAGTAAAAAATTTGATCTTTCGCATGATACTCTTCGTTATTATGAACGTATCGGACTGATCCCGTTTGTAAAACGAAGAAGCGGGATAAGGGAATACACTGAAGAAGACTGCAGGTGGATTGAATTTATCAAGTGTATGAGAAATGCCGGTCTCACGATTGAAGTATTGCTCGAATATGTAAAGCTTTTCGAACAGGGGGATCAAACCATCCAGGCCCGGAAAAAACTTTTGATCGAGCAAAGAAGGATTTTAATGGATAAAGTGGAAGAAATGAAGAAAACGATAGAACGATTGGATTTCAAAATAGAAAGATATGAAAAAACGGTAATGCCAAAGGAAAAACAATTAATAAAACTGGAAGATTCTATTTATTGATTATATGGAGGGAAACAATGCAAAAAGTATTATTAAACAATGGTGTGGAAATGCCAATTTTAGGCTACGGTGTTTTTCAAGTAACCGATCTCGAAGTATGCGAAAACGGCGTTGTTGATGCAATCCAGGCCGGGTACCGCCTGATTGATACAGCAGCTTCTTATATGAATGAAGGAGCTGTCGGCAAAGCAATCAAAAGAAGCGGCGTGGCACGGGAAGAGCTGTTTATCACCACAAAACTCTGGATTCAGGATACCGGTTATGAAAACACAAAGAAGGCTTTTGAAAAAGCATTGTTACGCCTTCAGCTGGATTATCTGGACCTGTTTCTGATTCATCAGCCCTATGGGGATATTTACGGCTCCTGGCGGGCCATGGAAGAACTTTACAAGGAAGGCAGAATGAGAGCCATCGGCATCAGCAATTTCCCTGCGGACAGGGTTATGGACTTGATAATGCATAATAAGGTTGTTCCTGCCGTAAACCAGGTCGAAACCCATCCATTCTGTCAGCAGGTTGAAACTCAAAATTTCCTGCTGGAAAACAAAATTCAGATAGAATCCTGGGGGCCTTTTGCAGAAGGGAAAAACAATCTATTTCAGAACGAACTGCTGCTTAATATTGCCGGGAAATACAAAAAATCAGTCGCTCAGGTCATTCTCCGCTGGCTGACACAGAGAAAGGTCATCGCTATTCCGAAGTCAGTCCACAAGGAAAGAATTATTGAGAATTTCAATATTTTCGACTTTAATCTAAGTACTGAGGAGCTGGATAAAATAGCAACGCTGGATACAAAGAAAAGCCTTTTTTTCGATCACCGTGATCCTGAAGCCGTAAAGCGGTTAAGCAGCAGGAAACTGTATATTTAGCAAAATAAAAGGAGTAAATCTATGGCTATCAATGAAACAGCGAATAAAAACCATGAGAAACTCTTCCCGAATTACAAGTCCGCATTAAAAGTAACCGATCCGGAACTGATAGAGGTATTCGAAAATTTTGCTTTTGATGAAGTGCCAAGCTATGGAAATCTGGATGCCAGAACCAGGCTCATGGCGATTTTAGCTTCTCTGATTGCCAGCCAGGCTTTAGGGGAATATAAAGTTATGCTAACCGGTGCACTTAATATTGGTGTTACTCCAATTGAAGTCAAAGAAATAATCTATCAGGCTGTCCCCTATGCCGGGATGGCGAAAGTTTTGATTTTATCCATGCAACGAATGAATTACTGGAAAGCAGGGGGGTAAAGCTTCCTTTAGAAGGTCAGTCTACCACAACACCTGAAACGCGGCTTGAAAAAGGACTTGAAGTGCAAAAATCAATATTTGGTGAAACAATCGATAAAATGTATAAGGAATCGCCTGAAAATCAGCTTCATATCCAGAAATATTTATCGGCAAACTGTTTCGGCGATTATTATACAAGAAAAGGACTGGATATAAAAACACGGGAACTGCTGACGTTTTCAATGATCTTATCACTTGGTGGATGTGAACCACAGTTAAAAGGGCATATACAGGGCAATATGAATGCAGGGAATGATAAAGAAACATTGATGGGCGCAGTAACTCAATTATTACCCTATATTGGATATCCGAGAACTCTCAATGCGATCAGGTGCATAAATGAAGTCGTGCCCGAATAATTTTAATCAACTTAAAAAAAGGAGTTTCTTATGAAAGAAGTAACAGTATTAATTGGATGCGGATTGATAGGTACTGCAATCGCAAGAAGAGTGAGCTCCGGGAAGCACATTCTGCTTGCTGATTTACGGCAGGAAAAAGCGGAATTAGTCGCCGCAGTTTTGAATGATGCCGGGTTTGAGGCCAGTACTGCGGCCATAGACGTATCATCACGCAAAGCGGTAGAAAGTCTCGCCGAAAAGGCCGCAAGCCTGGGTGATGTGACAGGAGTTATCGATGCAGCAGGCGTTTCTCCCTCCCAGGCTCCGATAGAGACGATTTTGAAAGTGGATTTATATGGCACTGCCCTTGTACTTGAAATATTTGGAAACATTATTGCTCGTGGCGGCTCCGGCTTAGTAATTGCATCCATGTCAGGCCATCGCCTGGGCGCTCTCACGGATGAACAGAATAAGCTTCTTGCGACTACGCCTGCCGATCATCTCCTTTCGCTTCCATTTCTCCAGCCGGATCAACTGAAGGATACTTTGCATGCCTACCAACTCTCAAAACGCGGAAACACTTTACGGGTTATGGCGGAAGCCGTCAGGTGGGGCAAACGAGGCGCCCGGGTAAATACAATCAGTCCAGGTATTATTATAACACCGCTCGCTAAAGATGAACTGGCAGGCCCTCGCGGTGAGGGCTACCGGCGAATGATCGAGCTCTGCCCTTCTGGGAGGGCAGGCACCCCTGACGAGGTTGCCAATGTCGCAGCTCTTCTTATGGGACCGGATGGTGCTTTTATAACCGGCAGCGATATTCTGATGGATGGAGGAGTTACTTCTTCGTACTTCTTTGGAGAGCTCGCTCCGAAAGAAAAATAACTGATTGAAGGAGAGAATAATGAGTGCAAACGATCTCAGCAAAAGCGTGATTTTTCCCATTGGGGATAAACTTGAAAGCGATAATTTCAAAGGAACTGTATGGCTCAACCGGCTGACACCCGCAAGTTCTGCCTGTCCGATCGGAAATGTGACTTTTGAGCCGGGATGCCGAAACAACTGGCACAGGCATGCGGGCGGTCAGATTTTGCTTGTGACCGGCGGCAGGGGCTATTTTCAGGAATGGGGAAAGACTGCACAGGAACTTCACGCAGGAGATGTCGTCAATATACTGCCCGATGTTAAACATTGGCATGGTGCGGCTAAAGACAGCTGGTTTGTCCATCTTTCGATCGAGGTAAATCCCGAAAAAGGCCAGGCAGCATGGCTGGAGCCGGTATCAGACCAGGATTACAATAAATTGAAATAAAAAAGGGCAATGTTCATTACCGTTTTGTGGTTGACATGGCTTCTTTGAAAACTAATTAAGGGTAAAAAGATGAAAAGTGTTATTATCCTTGGAGCAGGCGGTAATATAGCAAGGCATGTAATTGGTATGTTAACAAAAAGGAATGACATAAAGTTGACCTTGTTTCTTCGTAGCAAAAACAGATTAAGGAACAGCGACATTTCCCAATGCCGCATCATAGAAGACGACGTTCTGGATATTAACCAGCTTGAAAAAGCAGTAACAGGACAGGATATTGTGTATGCCAACCTTGCAGGAGACCTTGAAACAATGGCCAAAAACATTTTGAAAGCAATGGACAGCAAAGGAATCAAAAATTGATTTTTATTTGTTCTATCGGTATTTATAATATTCCTTTGAAACCGGTTTTAAGGTCTTACCGGAAAGCTGCTGAGGTAATTGAGGCATCCGATCTAGAATATACTATTTTGAGACCGACCGGGTATACTGATGCAGATGAAGTGGCTTATGAAATAACAGAAAAAGAAGAACCCGAAAAAGGTTCGGAAATTTCTAAAAAAAGCCTTGCAGCATTCATTGTCAACATCATTGAATCTCCTGAGAAATACAAACGAAAAAACCTTGGCATAAATAAGCCATAGACTTATAGAATTTATAATTTACGGAGGATTTTCATGAACAGGAATATTTTAGTTCTTTCGGCAAGTCCGAGAAAAAGCGGAAACTCGGATCTGCTATGTGATCAATTTATGACAGGGGCAAAAGAAGCCGGACATGAAACTGAAAAGATATTTTTAAAAGACAAAAAGATCAGTTACTGTACAGGGTGCGGCTCCTGCTTTAATGGAAAGAGCTGTTCGCAGAAAGATGATATGGGCAATATCCTGGATAAAATGATTTCAGCTGATGTGATAGTAATGGCAACTCCTGTTTATTTTTATTCAATGAATGCACAGATGAAGACTTTGATCGACAGAACCTGTTCCCGTTATACAGAGATAACAAATAAGGAGTTTTATTTTATCGTGACTGCCGCTGACAGCAGCATACAGGCGATGGAAAGGACACTGGAAGGTTTCAGGGCATTTACTTCCTGCCTGAGCGGAGCAAAGGAAAAAGGAATCGTTTATGGAACCGGCGCATGGAACATTGGAGAGATCAATGGAAAACCCGCGATGAAACAAGCCTTTGAAATGGGAAAGCTGGTCTGATCAAAATTACTTGTTTTAAATAAAAATTTATTTGTAATTTCAAATCAATGTAAATGGTTGCCGGATAAGGAATTATGATGCAGAGGAGAAGGGGTCGGAATGTCGGGCAATTCCCTGCCCCATATAGAATAACGCAACATGGAAATCGAGTTTACTGGCCATTGATCCTTCGGATCAAGACAAGCACATGACTGGCGGAACAAAACTCTGATTTTTTTGAAAATTCTGTGAATTGACTTCAATGTAATACCGCCCGGCCTGCACTGACCTCCAGAACTAATTGTTAACTGCCTTAGGTGAGGGTTGTAATATATACTTGGTGGCAATTCCATGTAAAATTCCCGACTCATCAAACCACAATTTATCCAAGCAAATCGAACGCTCAAACCCGGTGCCGGGAAAATCCTTTTGATGGTAAAGCAGCCAGTATTCCCCATTTTTATTCTCAATAACACAGCATGAGCCCGGTCCATAAACATTGCTGTTTTGAGAAATAATCGGATTTGCTTCATATTTTTTAAAAGGTCCTGCCGGGTTTGAGGAAGTTGCGCAACCTATTGCGTAATTCCTGAGATCGGCGTTATTTCCGGAATAAAGCAAATAGTATATATTATTCCGTTTGAAAATCCAGGGGGCCTCGTTCCTGGGAGAATCCCAGCCCTGATCGAAAGTCAAAAGCCTCTTAGGGAAACCTTTCAACGTTACCGGATTGCTCATAGGCTGGACATATATTTCAGTAAAATTAGAACTATAATAAAGATAGAAAGAACCGTCTGTATCCTGAAACATCTGTGCGTCCCCAGAGCTTTTTATTAAAATTCCCAGATCTTTATATTTACCGTCAGGCGTACTTGAACTGGCCACACCTATTTTGTAGTTCACGGTATAATAAAGGTAAAATGTTTTATCGGAATGGCTATAAAAGATATCAGGAGCCCAGAAATCTTTCTCGCTCCCCGGGCCGAAGATCCTGTTTCCCTTCGACCAGTTGACAAGGTCTTTAGATGTATAGATATAATAACTCACATTATCGCCGGTTCCTGACATATAGTAAGTCCCATCATATAATAAAATGCAGGGATCGGCCAGGTTGAAAAGGACAGGATTTGTATATCTTCCGGAAATAGCCGCAGAATTTGCACCTTCCGGCTTTGCTGCGCATGAAGATAAGACAACAAACAGCAATATTATATACATTAAACTTCTCATCTGTAATTCTCCTAAAAATTCTTAAATCAGTTTATTATATCAAAACCTAATAGGGATTTCAATGTCTAGGCTACCTGTAAATATTAAATATTACCAAGCAATTAAAAAAGGCAAAAAAACACAATTCGAAAGAAAAGTTCTCGTCTCTTGCCAGTGCCAGTAAACCACCTAATTCATTATAATCTACTGGCACCTGACTGGCGGAAATTTTTCGGGAAAAATCGAATTTTTTTGGTCTGAAAAAACAGAATTTCAAAATTATATTGATACTAACTAATTCCATTTGTTATTCATTACTAATCATATACTGTACAGGAATATAAAATCTATTAAAATGTAAATTTAAGATTCGTTATTTAGAGTTCCACCTCATGTGAATACTAATTTCAATATCGTTTTATTTCTTACTGAGTTTCAAATTAATTTCATGAAAAGAAACTCTGAAATTGAAATTGACAAGGTTATTTTGCAAATATATAATAAGCCTCAATCGAATCAATAAGCGAGGGGGGTACCTTGAAATCATATATTGTTTTAATCCTTGCACTTTTTATAATAATCCCTGAATTCGGTTTTTGTGCGGAAACCAGTTCCAATTCGAATTCCGGTGCAGTGATCGTCCAGGCGACAAAGTTCTATGTAATCCCGATCGACAATTCAACACTCCTTAAGCAGGATTCATTCCAACTCGTTGTATTCAGATCCATTTATAATTTTATGAGGTTTATACCGTCGCTCGACGTTCCCGACGACAAGCTTATGAACGACCTATTCTGGGTATCTCCCATGCTTTCCAGGTGGGAAAAGGTCAACCCGTCCCTTGCGCCCAAGGCAATCTTCGAAGCGGATTATATTCTTTACGGAGATTACACGGTTAAGGAAAAGGACCCCGGCAAGGCTTCCATAACAATGAGGGTATGGTCTAAAAAGGATAATAAAAACGTGTTTACAAAAACATATATAACCTCGACCGATATTGAAATCTTCGACACGATCGATACGATCCTGAAGGATGTGATCGAGGGGACTCTCAGGATCAATTATTCGGTGGCAAAGATCAATTTCGATGTGAAGGCCGGCAAGGAAAGATACGATATATTTATAAACGGGAAACCGATAGATTCGGCTGACAAAAAGGATTACAAAAAAGCCCTGAACGTACTAGGACGGCAGAAGTACGAAGTGAGCATCGTGCGTACGAGGGATGGTAAAACGGTCTATAAGGACTCAAAGTTCCTGGATACGGGGGAAAAATTTCAGATATCCTATGTCGCAACCGGATCGGCGCTCGTCGACGGCATTGTGCATGGTGTCAGGGGAAAGGAATATCATTATTCAATCGATGGAACTCCTTCTTTTCCCGGCCAGGTATATACCAATATGAACGCGCTGACGCAGCATTCAATTCTTGTCCTCGATGCCAAATCAAACACAGTTTACTCCTCCGATTTCAGCGTACTCGACGGGGCGGAAACGCATGTCACCCCCGAGGAGAAATGGGCCGGCCCGTTTCACTTCGATATCTTCACAGGGATCCCTTCAAGCTTCATAGGGGCCGGATTTGCATATTACCCGGACAGGTATTTCTGGCTTGAAGTCTCATGCGGGGGCGGGGGCATGTATTCTCCAATGACAGCCGGGTTTGTCTATGCAGTCGCCCCAGGTATCAGCGCCTGTTATTATATAAATGGCGACTTGTCGGAAGAACTCAGGTGGGGCGTCGGCGTAAACGGGACATATTACCAGTACATAGCCCCCGGACTACCGTCAACCCCGGCCTTCGGATACTCAGCCGGAGCCTTCGCCCTTCTCGAATGGCAATGGCTCTTCATAAGGGCAGGGGCCGGATATGAGTTCGACGACAGTACCTTCTTCCCGGCCGTATCCATCGGAATCAAGTTTTAGGAGAAACAAATGCTGAAAAAGACTGGCGTAATAATAGCAGTTATGTCTACAATCCTTGTTAGCTGCTCACTACTGATGAACCCCGGGTACAACGACAGGTACCTTCAATCCAGTTCATCAAGTTCCTCCATTTCATCCCCTTCATGGAAAACCGTCGGTTCGCCCGGATTTTCCGCAGGAACAGCAAGCTATGTCTCCCTGGCCGTCAACAGCGGGACTCCCTACGTAGCTTTTTGCGATGGTGGAAATTCGGGTTATGCAACAGTAATGTATTATAACGGTTCTGAATGGATTAATACGGGATTAAACCCTACTGGAGGGTCTCCGGATTATTATACTTCCCTGGCTTTCTACGAAGGTACCCCTACTGTGGTTTATGGAGATGGACCTTCAAAGGAACCTTCATGCCAATATTATAACGGATCCTCCTGGATCTATATTGGTGGTTATCATTTTTATCCAAACGCAAATAATACATATTTTTCCCTGGCCTTTGACCAGGAAGGTTATCCCTACGTGGCTTTCTGTGATGGTAATGGCGATTTAAAAGTGTTATCCAATAATAGCAGTTCCGTTTGGGATATTTCAACCGGTGATATTACTTCGAGCGCTGTTAATTATACATCCATCGCCTTTGATCCCTATCTTCCTTATGTGGCTTTCCAGGACAACTCAGTAAACGATTTCAAGGCATGCGTTATGAGGGATAACAGTGGATGGTCTCCTTATGGCAACATGGATTTTTCCGCCGGACAGGCAAACTATATTACACTTAAAATCTATAATGGCTCTCCCTACGTTTCTTACCAGGACGTTTACAACGGCTCGAAAGCCACTGTAATGTACTGGAACGGTTTGACATGGGTCCCGCTCGGCACTCCCGGATTTTCGGCGGGACAGGCAAGCTATGTTTCTATGGATATCGACAATAACGGCAGGGTCTACGTGGCTTTTGCAGATTCATCGGCAAACGGCAAAGTAACGGTAATGTACTATAACGGATCAGCATGGGTAACCCTCGGCACTCCCGGATTTTCGGCGGGGACAGCCAGCTATGTTTCGCTTGCCGTCTGCAACGGCGTACCTTATGTGGCTTACCAGGATAGCGCCTACAACAAAATAGTCGTGATGACATATAAGTAAAGCCTTCCTGCCTTAACGGAGCAAAGGAAAAAGGGATAGTTTATGGAACCGGCACATGGAACATTGGAGAGATCAAGGGAAAACCCGCGATGAAGCAAGCCTTTGAAATGGGAAAACTGGTCTGATCAAATATTACCTAACTTACGTAACAAACAATCTATGATTTCAAACCCATTTAACTTATGGTAACATAAATAATTATAATTCGGATGGGGGTACAAATACGGCGTATTTCATTACTCCGTATAGAATAACAAGGCTTGAAAATATTTTACTAGCACCTGACTGGCGGAAGTTTTCATAGAAAAATCGAATTTTTTCGACCAAAAAAAGCTTTTCAACCTATAATTGTTATTAACTATTTACAATTAAAATACCAATGCTAATATATCACATATTAACATAAAATTAATCAAATGAAACAGAAACCCATGAAACCGAACTCCGTTCGTCATCCTGGGGTTAAATGACAACAGTAGCCAGGTAATTTCATCATCAGTTATTAAAAGTATCATTTCCACTATGATCGCCTAATTAACCGAAAAAAATACTATTCGGTACTCATATTGTATTTTGGACCTTTGGTGCTATCCGGCACCTCAAGTGACCCAGGGGTCGGCAAAATAACGACCCACCTAATCGGCAACTAAGTGACCCACCCCCCGGCGTTTTAGTGTACCACCTGATGTGATATAATTTCAGAAATC
>Ga0181520_10002632_pt1 | contig 33008 bp, 23 predicted proteins | sample PEATcosm2014_Bin_29_FD_132451 | JGI IMG/M metagenome (GOLD analysis project Ga0181520, IMG submission 132451) | Peatland microbial communities from MTU Mesocosm Facility, Houghton, MI, USA - PEATcosm2014_Bin02_30_metaG | ecosystem: Environmental > Terrestrial > Soil > Wetlands > Peat | place...
ATGATCAGCGCCAGTATGCTGAGTCCAACAATCAGAACAATCGGATCGGTCATTTGTCCCCGGCCCTTTCGCCCGGGAGGGTATGGGTGAATGGTTGGTGTTCAGTGTTTACTTCTTCTCGGCTTTGCCGCCGTTCCTGGGAAAAACCTTGGCCAAAAATCCCATCAGGAAGATCCCAACCAGGATGGCCATGTCGGTGATGAGTACAGTCGTGTGCGTCATTGCAAAGAACTCCAGTTGTCAGAGATCAGGGGTCAGGGTCAGTTGGTTTGGCGTTCAGTGAGCGGCGCATGTGGACCGGAGCCTGATCCCTGATTCCTGACCCCTGATCCCTCTTCCAGCACTTCTTCCCAGCGCCGGACGTAGGCAACTCCCTTTTCATAGCGGACGACGAAGACCTCTTCCTGTTTTTGAATCGGCCCTCCGTCCTCGGAGCGCGCGGGAGCCGATTGGCGCACGCCCAGTTGTTCATAGACCATCTCACCGGTTCCGCCCGCCCGTATGGGGGCCGAAACCCTGCCCACGACGCCGACAATCTCTGTCTCGTCGGCGGTGAGTTCGCGCTCGTGGGGAAGCAGCACCTTGGCCAGGAAGAAAAAGACGATGGCCCCGCCAGCCAGGCCGCAAACCGCTGCCAGCAACAGAACCACTCCAGCCACGAAGCCGCCGTAGCGCGTCAGCAGGTACCCCGCCGCGCCAAACCAGCAAAGGAAAAGCATGATCGAAAACGCGTTCCACCAGGGAACCGTGGCCGTGCCCTGCCCGTTTGCCAGCCCACCCGCGACCTGTCCCGCGTGCGGCAGATGGGCAACATGCCCGGCGCCCGGAAGGTGGACAGGGTGCGGCACATGCGGCGCGTGAAAGTGTCCGCCGAAATGCCCCATACCGCCCAGCAGCGAGAACGCGCTCAGAAAGAGCCCTGCAAGAAAACAAACCAGATAGAACGATTCCCAGGTCATTTTTGCGCTCCTTCTTTCTTACCGCGCCCGTGTCCCGATTTCATTTGCGCGCAGGAGTTTCCCGGTTCCCTAGTCCCTATTCCCTCAGTCCCTTGTCCCTGCCTTCTCGGTCGCAGCACTTCAGTCAGGCGCGGCATCAGGCCCGGCGTCTCCATGATGGCTTCGAGCAGCAGCAAACTCTCCCGCGAGTGTTCGTGCCGGGCCAGGGTCAACAACGCATGTTTCAGCTCCGGGTCGCGCCCGAACCGCTCCGCCCCGCTCACCAGCCACAGGTCCAGCTTCTCTTCCACATTGCGCAGTTCGCTCTGCAACTCGGGGTGGTAGCCCTCGGGATCGTCCACCAGGTAGCCGGGATGGACCTTGAAAAACGTGGCCAGTATCTGCCGCGTGGTGTTGGTCAGGTGGGGCCGCGCGCCGTTCTCAATCTGCGACAGATAGCTCTGGCTCAGCTTCCTGCCGGTCTCGGCCTCGATGGCGCGGACCATCTCCTGCTGGCTCAGGTCGCGATCGAGGCCGCGCAAACTACCCTCGACTTCGCGCAAATAACGGATTTTTTGGCCTAGCTTCATGAAAACAGGGGTCAGGGATCAGAGATCAGGGGTCAGTTTGTTCGTGCCTGATTCGCTGCGTTCCTGAGACTTTCCGCAATGGGTGGGCCGGTTCGGCCTTCACTACATTGCAATATGCAATAGATATATCGCAATACGCAATAAATTGCAAGAGGGTTCCGCAAATTATTTTCGGGCTCCGGGTTTTCATTGGATCTGCGCAGGGCAGGCCGTGTAGAGTGGCCTTTTCAGAGCTTCGCCGCAGAGATATCCGCCCCGGAGGGGGCGGTTCGAGAGTAGCCCAGGGCAAGCGAAGCGCAGCCCTGGGAATAGCCGCAAAAAATCTCCTGCGCCCCGTCGGGGCGCTGTGAATCGTCTAGAAAACTCTGTTCATCAGGAGGCCAGATCGATGCCCAACCCGGTCGTACACTTCGAGATCCTCGGCAAGGACCAGGCCTTGCTGGAGTCCTTCTACAAGAGCGTCTTCGACTGGAAGATCGCTCCCGCCATGGAGGGCTATTCGCTGGTCGATACCGGCGCCAGCCCCGGCGGGGGCATCGGCGCCATGGGCGCGGCGCGGGAACACGTCACCTTCTACGTCGGCGTGGAAGACGTGGCCGCGGCGCTCGCGCTGATCGAGAGCAAAGGCGGGCAAAAAGCCTTCGGGCCGCACCCCATCCCCGACGGCGGCATCATCGCCGGCTTCACCGACCCCGAAGGCCACCTCATCGGCCTGGTCCAGGGGCCGAAGTAGAACGACGAGCCGATTGCAGCGTCACTGTATACCGGCAAGGGCATGAGCCGCTGCCCGCACGGTAATCATCAGTGTCATTGGATTCGTGGGCGATGCCGTGAATCCCAGTTTCTCGTAGAAACGCTTCGCGCTCTCATTGATCGCATGGACGAAAATTGCCCGAATGCCCGCAATTTCGGCGGCCTGGGCAGTTCTCAGGACAGCATCTTTCAAAAGGGCCGTACCGACTCGGCGTCCCTGGAGTTTGAGATCGATGGCAAGCCGCCCAATCACCATCACGGGGATTGGGTCGGGCATATTCCGCCTCACGCGGCCTGGTGCGTCCCTGTGCGCCACGGCGCCGGCAGCCAGCGCATAATAGCCGACCACTTGCTGCCCGATGCAAATCACATAGGTCCGGGATGCGCCGCTTTCCTCATTTTGAAGGGCCCTGCGCTTGAGCCAGTCGTCAAGTTCCTGCACGCCGCATCGGAACTCCGAGAGGTCTTGAGATTTGTTGAGTTTTTCAGGAGCGGAAATGGCCCCAAGCTCTACTTGTCCCATGGCGCCTTCGTCGTGAGCAAGCGAGTCAACCCGGGATTCTCTGTCGGCGGCGCGTCCAGCAGGTCGATGAAACGCTGGTAGGCCTCCTCGTCCAGATTGAAATAGCGCTGGTCGAGCAAGACGGACTCCGCCTCCCGGCAGGCTGCATCCAGCATGAAATCGGAGCGGCTGCGGCCTTGCGCCTCGGCTGCCCGGTCAATCAGCGCCTTCTGGCTCCGGCTGACGCGGAGATTGATATTCTCCACGCGCAAATTGTTCGATTCGGGAACCGCGGTGCCCATTAGCTGGCCCTCCACTTGTACGCACAATCAATATACATCGGCGTGCGCACATTGTAAATAATCGAAGGAGAGAATCCGATGTTTAGAAATCCAGACCTCGGACACCCGGCTTGCAGCCGTCCTATCGATGGTTTCTAGGAATCTTCGTTTGAAGCCATAGGGCGAGAATCATGAATCCGACCAATGCGACTGTCCGTAACGTCTGTTTGAGGAAGAAACCAATTCTGGCGCTCAACAGATCGCGGCTATAAAACCTGCCTGGGCTCAATGGATCGTACCGGATAGCCAACGTCTTTCCTTCGTAGAGTTGGAACAGCGGGGAGCCCTCATGGACTTTGATCTGGGCTTTGTGCTTTTGTCCGCATGCGTCAAGCCACGCGATCAGGTTCCTCGATAGGTCTATCTCCTCCGCTCCAGATCCTCGATACCACTTGACTTTGGACGATTCGATGATGGCCTCAGTCTCCGAGCACTTGTCGAATCCGCGCAGCCGCTCCCACCACTCAATCAGCATGTCGTCTCCGAATGCGACCTCTCCCGCAGCTACACCGCAAAGTCGATAAATCCCCGCTGGGGGTCGGTGGAGACCAGCTTGGCGGTGACCTTGTCGCCCACATCGAGCCCCTTGCCGCCTTCGACCACCATGCCTTCCACGTGCGGGTCGAGGGTGCGGACGAAGGTGCCGTATTTGTTCACGCCGGTGACAATGGCCGGGAAGCTCTGCCCGATGCGCTTTTGCAGCACCACCGCGGCGATGCGCTTCTGCATCTCGCGCTCCACCTTGCGGGAGGCGTCTTCCATCAGCGTGCAATGCGCGGCGATGGCGTTCAGGTCGTCCTCGGAGTAGGGCTGCGGCGCCTTGGCCAGCCAGGCCTTGAGCAGCCGCTGGGTCACCACGTCGGGGAAGCGGCGGTTGGGCGCGGTCGAGTGGGTGTAGTCCTGCACGGCCAAGCCGAAGTGGCCGGGCGAAACCTCGTGGGGTTTCACCAGCACGTACTCGCCGGGTCCCATCAGCTTGATCACGGTTAGCGAGATGTCCGGGAAGTGGACGGGGTCCTTCTGTTTCTGCGCCAGCAGGAAGTCGTTGAGCGCCTTGGAGTCCGGCTCGGCGGGCAGGGTGGTTCCCAGTCCCTGGGCCACCTCGACGATGCGGTCCCAGCGCTTGGGGGTGCGCACAATGCGCCGGATCGACGCCACACCGGCGTCTTCGAAGGTCTTGGCGATAACCCCGTTGGCCGCCACCATGAACTCCTCGATCAGCGAAGTTGCCCGGTTCTTTTCGAGGCGGGTAATCTCGATTGCGTGCTCGGCCTGCATCAGGGGACGCGTCTCGATGGTCTCAAGATCGAGCGCGCCGTGCTGGAAGCGTCCGCCCACCATGCGCTGAGCGGCTGCGTCTTGCAGTTTGAGTTGCGCGGCCAGGTTGGCGCTTGCCGCAACCTTCGCCGGAGCCGGCCCGGTGCCCTCAAGCCACGCGCCCACGCTGTTATAGGCCAGTTGCGCCCGGTTGCGCACCAGCGCCCGGTAAGCCTTGCCATTCGTGGCCGTGCCCGCCGGGTCGATGCAGAACTCGATCACGATGGCCACGCGGTCTTCGTTTTCGTTCAGGGAAGTAATGCCCTCGGAGAGTTCAGAGGGCAGCATGGGAAAGACTTTGACGCCGGTGTAGACCGAGGTCGTCTCGCTCTTGGCGTGCCCGTCGATCACTGTGCCCTGGGCCACGCGCGCGTCAACGTCGGCCACGCCGACCAACACGCGGATGCGGCCGTCGGCGAGTTGCTCGGCCCACTCGATCTGATCGAGATCCTTCGAGGTATCGTTGTCGATCGACGACCAGAGCAAATTGCGCAGATCTTGTGCGCCGGCCGCGGCGGGTGGCGCGAGATGGGCCTGGATGGCGGCCAGTTCCTTGTCGGTTCCGGCGGGAAAATCCGGCTGGAAGCCGTGTTCGATCATGGCGGCGTGGGCGGCGGCGACGAGGTTGAAGTGAACGGGCTGATTGGAGTGCATCGGGGAGCTCCTTCAAACTGAAGAGCCAGCCTACCATGCCGAGGTGACGGGGTGGTGTTCGTGAGTTCCCATCCTTGTGCGGAAGTTGCCAGAAGCAGGTCCTTCGACTCCGCTGCGCTCCGCTCAGGATCTCAACACTGGAGAGCAAAAAAGGGACGGCCGGATTTCCGGACGCCCCTTTTTCACTCGCTCAGCGAATCGCACCGGTGACTGGCTTATGGCGCGTCTGTGACGTTCACCGTCAGGTAGACACTCTTGCTGACCACGGTGTTGTCCACGTAGGCGCTCCCGGTGATCTTCAGAGTGGCCACTCCCAGGGGAGTACCGGAGGCGTTGACCAAGCTGACATTGTTGCAGCCGATGCCTGCGCCGCCCAAGCCCACCATGAGCAGGAGCAGAATCCAGAAGCGCTTGGCTTTGCGGCCGGTGAAGATGCGCGCCCGCCGCCCGAAGGGCAACAGGAAGAATGCCAGCACGGCCAACGCGGTTCCACCTGCCGCATGAGGCCATAAGGATTCCGGCTTTCGGTTGGCCGCCGTGATTGACGAGCTGGTGGTGAAGGTCTGCACCACAAAGGTGACCGTGGCCGTGGGTACCACCTGCTGCGGACTGGCCGTGCAAGTCATGTCGTCCTGCGAGGGGACGGCGCAGACCAGTTGGATCTCGTTGTTGAAGCCGCCCAAGCCGGTGACGACAAAGTCGGCCGAGCCCGCTGAGCCCTTGACGATGTTCAAATTGGTGGCCGGATTGGTGGGCGACGGGGTGATGGTGAAATCCTCAATCGTCAAGGTAAGCAGATTTGAGGTTGCCACGTCGTAATAAAGGTCGCCCAGGTAAGTCGCGTAGACGGTATCCTGCCCGCCGGGCAGCGTCTGGGTGGTGAGAGTGGCTGTGGAAGCATCGCTCAGCGCCACCGGCACCAGGGCTACTTGGCCAATCACCGTAGTGCCGTTGTAGAAGACCACCTGGCCGGTAGGATTCGATTCCGAGCCGGTGGCCGGCGTGGAAGCCGGCGTCACCGTGGCCGTGAGCACCAGCGCCATTCCAGGCTGAACGGTAGAGAAGTTCGAGGTGAGCACCACGTAGTCGGGCAGCGTGGAAGCCGCCAGGGGCAGTGCCGTGGACGTGCTGCCGAGCCAATTGATGTCTCCCGAATAGATCGCTGTAATGGTGTGGGAGATGTTATCAGGGAGCTTGACCCCGGTGAGCGTGGCCGTATTGGCGGCGATATTGGCCGTGCCCAACAGCGTCGTGCCGCCATCGTAGAAGCTGACGGTTCCGGTCAGGGTGTAGGTTGTTCCGGTCACAGGGTTCAGCGGCGCGACGGTTGCCGTGAGCGTCTCGTTCACTCCGGCGGTCAGTGTAGCCGGAGAGGCGGTCAGCGTGGTGACCGAGATGCCCTTGGCCGCGACAATAGTCACAATGGAGGAAGTGGAGCCAGTGTAGTAGGTGTCGCCGCTATAGGTGGCCTGCAGCAGATGCGAACCGGCATTGACCAGGGGGATGGTGACAATGGCCGTCGAAGGCGCGCCGGGCACGACGGTTCCGGTTCCGACGCTCGTACCATCCTCGGTGATGTTGACCGATCCCGAGGGCTGCGCCGCGGCAGGATTCGGGGAGGTGATGGTCACGGTGACTGTCATGGAGCTGCCGGCGGTGGGGGTGAGGCTGGAGGGCGTCAGCACCGTGGTTGTAGCGCCCTTGGAGACCGTCAGAGTTACCGACGACGCAGTGGAGGTGGCGTAGTAGGTGTCGCCGCTGTAGGTAGCCGCCAGAGTGTGCGACCCCGGGGTCATCGAGGGAATGGTGATGGTAGCCGTGGAGGGATAACCCGCCACCACCGCCTGTGTTCCCACTGTAGCCCCATCGAGGGTGAAGGCCACTGTGCCGGTCGGCACCGTGCTGCCGGGGTTGGTCGCGGTGATGGTCGCCGTGACCAGCAGTGAACTGCCACCGGCGGGCGTGGTAGTCGCCGGGGTAACCGTCATCGTCGTGGGGCTCTTGGGCACGGTGATGGTGGGCGCGGTCGCTGTCGAGGTGGCGTAGTAGTTGTCGCCGCTATAGGTGGCGGTGAGCGTATGCGTGCCCGGGGTCATCGCGGCCAGAGTGGTGCTGGCGGTGGCGGGGTAGCCTGACACGGCGACTGCTGCCACCGTCGCACCATCCAGCGCGAAGGTCACCGTACCGGAAGGCTGCGTCGAGCCGACGGTCGTGGCGGTCACGGTGGCGGTTACCGGCAGGGTTGCGCCCAGCGCCGGGGTGGTGGTGGAAGGAGTCACAACCAGCGTGGTGGTAGTCTTGGCCACGGTAAAGGTGACCTGCTGCGAAACCGAACTGCTGTAGTTGTTGTCGCCGCCGTAGGAGGCCTGAAGGGTGTGCTGCCCCGTGGCGGGAACGGTGATGGTCACGCTGGCTGTCGATCCATTGGCCAGGCTGCCGCTGCCCACCGTTGCCCCATCCAGCGTGAAGCTGACAGTACCGGTGGGCGCTGTGCCGCCCGAGTATGCCGTGACGTTGAGCGTCGCCGTCACCAGCATCGAGCTGCCGCCCAGTGGCGTGGTCGTCGAGGGAGTCACGGTCAGGGTGGTCGCGCTCTTGCCCACCGTGAGGGTCACGATCGGCGAAGTGGACCCGTTGTAATTGGTGTCGCCGCCGTAGGTCGCCTGCAAAGTATGCGTTCCGGTGGCGGGCGCGGTAATGCTCATGGTGACCGTGGTGCCCGAGACATTGGCACTGCCCACAGTAGCCCCGTCCAGAGTAAAGGTCATGGTCCCGGTGGGAGCAACACTGCCGGTAGCTCCGGCGATGGTCGCCGTCACCTGCAAGGAGCTGCCCGCGGTGGGCGTGGTGGTGGAGGGAGACACGGTCAGCGTCGTAGCGCCCTTGGCCACGGTGAGGGTGACCTGGGTTGAAGACGAGCTGCTGTAATTGGTGTCGCCGCTGTAAGTGGCTTGCAGCAGGTGCGACCCGGCGGATGGCGCCGTGATATTGGTGGTGACCGTGGTGCTGCCCGAATTCAGCGTTGCGGTGCCCGCGGTCACGCCGTCCAAGGTAAAGGTCACAGTCCCGGTGGGCGATGTGCTGCCGTTGATAGCGGGCGTTACCGTAGCCGACACTTGCATGGTGGCTCCGGCGGCCGGCGTAGTGGTGGAGGGATTCACCGTGGTTGAAGTGGCGATCTTGGACACGGTAATCGAGACGGCAGGCGAGGTTGAACCGCTGAAGTTGCCGTCCCCGCTGTAGGTGGCTACAAGACTGTGCGTTCCGGAGGCAGGCGCGGTAACGGTGATGCTGGCCGTGGTTCCACCTGACAGGCCGGAGGAGCCAATGGTGGTCCCGTCCAGGGTAAACGACACACTGCCGGTGGGCGTCGAGGAACTGGCGGACAAGGCAGTGAGGGTGGCCGTGATTTGTAGTGAACTGCCGCCAGACGGCGTGGTGGTTGCAGGGGTTACCACCAGCGAAGTAGCCACCTTGGCTACCGTAATGGTGGTCACGGCCGAGGCCGACGCGGCATAATTCGCATCGCCGCTGTAAACCACCTGAAGCGTATGCGTCCCCTTCGCGGGAACGGTCACCGTGAAGATTGCGGTGGTGATGTTCAAGCTCAGCGTGGTGGTGGGCACCCCATCCACGTTCAAAGTGACCGTGCCGGAGGGCGGAGTGTTGCCGGGATTGGTCGTCGACAGCGTGGCGGTCACGGTAATGGTTGCGCCCGCCGAGGGCGACGTATTGGAGGCAACAATCGCCAGGCTGGTCGGACCGAGCTGTGTGACAATGTCCACCGGCGCCGATGTGTTGGCCTCATAGGTCGCGTCCCCGCTGTAGACCGCCTCGATCTCGTTGTCGCCCAGGCCAAAGACTTCCCCGGTACTCAATTGGGCCGTTCCATTGGACTCGACGGGGGATGGAGTCGCCACCAGATTGACGCCGGTCGTGGAGTCGTAGAAGAGCACCGTGCCGGCAGGGGTCCCACCGTTCCCTGTGGTAATTGTGGCGGTGATGGTAATCAGCAGCGAGGGATTGATGGGCGTTGTCGGAGCCGAAGTAATCGTCACCGTATCCGCGGCCGTGCCCGTATTCATGGGCTTGGCCCACTCGGTCACCAGCGCCTGGGCGTTCACCGAACCCAGGCCGGTGGCAAGATCGTAGCCGGGAACGGCGTTGAAGCCGATCTCTTCCGCCGGGCCGCAGCCCGGGCTTGCGGGCACGCAGGGCAACAGCGCGCTGCCCTGCTGCACGTCGTTGAAGATGCCGCTGTACCGGCTCAAAGCATAGAGATTGGGGGCAAGATTGCCCGGCTGGCCGTTTTTCTCAGCGATCAACGCGGCGATTCCCGCAAAAAGCGCCGTGGCTGCGGAACTGCCTCCGCTACGCACCAGCGTGCATCCAGCAGAAGCCGAGGAGTTGCTCAGGCAGAAAGCCAGGCCGCGGTTCGCACCGGAGTCGAGCGCCGTAGGCAGGGCAAGATCGGGCAGTAGACGCTGGCCCGAGGTGAATTCGGGACCTTGGCCGGAACTGGCTTGCATAGCTGCCTGGGTCGGCAACGGCTGCCAACTGGGCGCGGCGTAAAGGGTGCTGCTGCCGCCGCCCCCGGCATAGGCCGGATCGGCGCTGCTGACCGGCGACCACGCCGCGAGGCTTGAACCGGTTGCGCCGATGGCCGCAACGCCTATTGCTGTATTCCAGGGTGTGGAGGCCAGCGCATTGACCCCATAGCCGCTGGCCACCCGGGCTTCATTGCCCGCCGCATGACAAGCCGAGGGTCCGCTGTCGCCCGTGGCGGCAATCACCGCGATGCCCTCCGCCGCAGCCTGGCGGTATAGCGCCGCGTAAAAAGCCTGGTGCGCTTCGCTGAGAGCTGCCTCGCAGGAGGAATAGCCGACCGCGACGGTGTGCGCCAAGGCCTGATCCACAATCGCCGCCAGCGACAGGTCAACGCCATCGGTAGCGCCGGTGGTGGACGCGGGAACCAGCACGATCTGCGCGCCGGGAGCAGCCGCGCCGGCCCAGGACGCTGCCTGCGTTGCTGCCGCCTGGTCGTCTTTGAGGCCGGCGTCGGCGCCATTGGGAATCACCGAAAGCGGATTGGCCGGCAGACCGAAAGCCGCGCGGAAAGCGGCCACATCGGCGCTGTTCACATTGCTCCGCGCAGCGATGGCGATGCTCTGGCCCGCGCCATCGGTTCCCGCGGCTTGCAGCGCGTCAAAGTGGAGGAGCTGGGCCAGCAGATGCGGAGTGAGGGCCTCTGCTCCGGCCAGGGAAGTCTCGGCAGCGAGTTCCGCGGAGGAAGCGGTCACCGGCTTGACTGAGGTGATGGCGGAAGCGGCGACGGCCCCATCCAGCGAGACGAGTCCATGAATCAGCGGTGCAAGCGCGGCGGGCACGGCAATCGCACCTGCCAACTCCGGGCGAGCCCCGGCGGGCGTGGCTGCGGATTGCAACTGGGTTTGGAAGGCCTGATTGACTTGCCCCACTGTACCGGAAAACTCGATCCAGCCACGGCTGGCGGGTAGGGGAGCGACCTTGAAGCCCTGGCTCTGGAGCCAGGCGGAAACGGCCTCGACATCGGCCGCAGAATTGGCGTAGGCCGCGGCAAAGGCTGCCGGTGTGAGCCAGTGGTGATACTGGGATGAAGTGGGGTCTTGCTGTTTCTGAAGCTCGGAATCAAGCGCCTGCTGCTGGTCAGGGGATGGCTTGAGCAGCAAAAGCATCCGCTCCAGGCGCGTGCTGGCGGACGCCGCACCCAAGCTCGGCCATGGCGTCAGCGGCTTGTTTGCGGAGATTGTCACTGCCTTGGAGCTACGCCAATCGCCAGCCAGCCGGGAGGCCTGGCTGCTCACCGACTGGTCATTCCCGGCAAAGCGGACGGCCGGCGTCTGGGCAACGGCCGCTCCAAAACTGGACAGGAGTAGAAGCGCAAACAGCGGACCGTAGCTTCGTTTGTGCACTATGTTCCTCATTTTCACGAGTCCTCAAAAGACCTGCGTCTCCATCCTGAAAGATCGGAAAGGCCCGCATTCTATGTTCCTTCAAGGAACGGTCTTAACACCCTACCACTTTTTGGCAGGGCGCCCTGGGATTCGTTGTGTTTCGCACCGATTGTATAGCGGGGAGAGGTTGATCCAACAGCACATTCTTGCAATGTAGGTACGCGGTAAACCGGGGAGTAATGTCCAAAACGAATACCGGCCCACCATCCCTCCGGCGGATTCTTGCCGTTGGGCTGGTGAGCCGGTGGTGTTCTTACTGGATGCCGAGGTCGGAAAGCACCTTGGGTTTCGGTTCGTCCACGGCCAGAAGATTGTGGCAGGCCGCGCAGTCTTGAGTAATGCTCTTGCCGTCCTTGGCCGCGTGGTCGCCGTCGTGGCAGCGGAAGCAGCCCGGATAGCTCATGTGCCCAATGTGATTGGGATGCGTGCCCCAGGTGATCTTCATCTCCGGAGACACATTGTGCGTGAAGATATACACTAGGCCCTCGCCGGCAGCCTTCACCAAATCGGCTTTGCTGGCCATCACCTCGGGATGCTCGCTGCTATAGAAAGCGGCCAGTTGCTGGGGAATCTTGGCGCGCGCCTCAGCTTCGGTGGCGTAGTTGGCCTTGAGAAGCTCCAGGCCTTTTTTGTGGACGAAGGGCAGGTCGGGGCTAACCGCTCCCTCAACCATTGCCCGGTTGAGCGCGTCTTCGGCAGTCTGCATGGTGTGGGAGGCGCGGTTGTGGCAATCGACGCAATCCATCACTCGGCGCTCGCCTTGAGGCGTTGCGCCGTTGAGGGCCGACGCGATAAACGTGGAGGAGGAACCATCCGCGTTTTGCTTCTGCACCCAGGGGATATTGGTGCGGGTGGGGTCGGTGGTGATGTATTCGATGTGGCCGAGGTGGACTCCGTGGATGCCGGTCAGATGGGAGAGCGAATCCCGGCCGCCCAGGTGAAGCACCACCACCGACTGAGTCTCGGAGTTCTTCTCGTCGTCGGCGAAGGTGGATTTGACCAGCAGCTTTTCGCCAATGAACCGGGCAGGCGTGTGGCAGCCCTCGCAGATCTCGCGCGCGGGGCGCAGGTTCTGCACCGGCGATGGAATCGGCGTGGGATAGCGGTCGAAAGCGACCTCGATGAGCTGCTTGGTCCCATTCACCTTGGCGGCAAAGTAGGAGGACGCGCCGGAGCCGATGTGGCAATCCACGCAGGCCACATGGGAGTGGGCGGAGATCTGGTACGCGGCGTACTCGGGGTGCATCACGTGGCAGGATTGGCCGCAGAACTGCGGCGAGTCCATATAGGCGGCGCCACGATAGCTGGCCATGGCCACGACCAGGAGATTCACAATGGTCGCCACCAGCACGATGTCCACGCCATGGCGGAAGATGCGGTCGTTGAAATCGACCTTGGGAAACTCCACCGGAATCTGTCCGGCTTTTTGCAGTGCTTTGCGGCGCAGATAGACGCCGACGGGGATGAGAGCCAGTCCGGCAATAAACAGCGCCGGCAGCAGCAGAAAGAAGATGATGCCGAGGTAGGGGTTATCGTTGGGCCGGCCGAACAGCTCCACCAGCCAGTAGCCGATCATGGTTACACCGGCGGCGCTGGTGATGGCTCCGCCGGCAAGACTGATGGGGTTGTTGCCGAAGAACAGAGCCGGCCGTACCCAGTTTTCACGGAATTTTTGAAGCAATGACATTTAACCCCCTGCGCTTAAACTGACGGCCCGCCGAAGACGGCGGGCCTCATTGTGCTTCTGGCATCGATTGTACTGCCTACTTGAGCCCGCGATAGTAGATCACCGCGGCCTTGAGGTCGGCGTCGGGAAGGGTGGAAACCGACTTCATCTTGGGACTCGACTTGATGCCGGCAAGCATCTGGTCAACGGTCAGTTTCTTGATCTCAGGATCACTGACAGCCTTGATCTTCATCATGTTGGCCATCTGGGGGCTAGGGATGCCAGCAGCGCCATGGCAGTTCGCGCACTTGGCTTTGTAAGTTGCTTCGCCTGAGGATTGGGCGAAGCCCACGGCGCTGGCCAGCGATACCACCACGGCCAACACCAGTTGAGAACGGAAGATTTTCGTCATTGCGACACTCCTTCGGGTTTGCCACCGCCATTGTACGGCGCGCCGCACAACTTAGGTGAGTCTTCTACAAGCTGAAACCCCGGCGACCGGGAGGAGTCGTTGGGGTTTGCTACAAGTAACTTCGATTCTCGAACCGGCCGTCCACCACTTCGATCGGCAGCCTGTTCGATAAGGGCCATGCAGAGCGGTTCCACAATTCACGTGTCCTTGCGGCATCCCGCGGGGGCATTTTCTTGAGGAAAATGGCCTTGGATTGCGGTGTCTGCGGGGTACAACAAGTGAGGGACCGCGGTAGCCCCTGCAACTGTTCAACGCGGCTCCAAGTTGGCCGCGGCTTCGGCGCCTGAGGAAAAGAAGGGGTGAACCGCTCGATCTTTTGACCGATCCACCCCGGTTCGATTCCAATAGAGCGCTGGGCTCAGAACTCCCAGTGCAACCCAAGCGTGATGTTGTTGGCATGGAAGTTACGCGGCGCCGTTTCTCCAGCGGGCGAAATCGTCATCCCTGTTTGCCCGCCCGGTCCGGAAACTCCGGCGAGCGAACTGCAGAGAACCGGTGTCGCCGGTGTAGTTGGAGTTGCACTGGCGGTGGCGCAATACTGCGAGCCGCTCGGCCCGCCCTCGCCGTATCCGTAGAAGTTGTAAGCCGCCTTCCAAATCAATCCCGGCCGAGACTCCCAGGAGAAGTTCAGGAAGGGCGATTGATAAGTGGACACCAGCGAACCGGCAACATCTCGCGCATCGTTGTAGAACCGGGTCCCGTTGACCGAACTGATGCGGTAGCCGAGGTTGGAGTGAACCTTCTTCACCGGCGAATACGTGAAGGCAACGGAACCGAACTGCGTCGGAGCGTCCTCGAAGTCCTTGGCCGGCCCGAAGTCGTAGGTGCCAGACCGGGTAACGGCCCCGCAAGCCACGCCAGTGGGAGTCGACGCGCCCGGATAGGCCGTCGTCGAGCCGTTGAAGGCGAGGTAGCAGATGTTATCCGCCGTATAGACGTCGCTATAGACATAGCTGAAGTCCAGCCCGTAGCGATCGTTCGGGAACAACGCGGCGCCGACGCTGGCCAGGCGGGTGTAATCGACATGCTGCAGCGGGGCGATGTACGCTGTCGTGTTTCCCGGAAAGTTCTGCATGTTGTTCGTATTGTTATGCCGCTCCAGATCGTTGAAGGCGCCCGATACCGTGGCCCAGGGCTTGGGCCGATAGAGCGTGTGGACACGGTAGTGCCGAAGCTGACGGAAACCCGCGGGGGTAATCGCGTTGTCGTTGTACATCGCTTCGAAGCTGCCGTTGATGTTCCAATTGGTTGCCGGACGGAGGGCCGCGCTGACAATTCCACCGTTCTCGTGAATCTCCACCGTGCCGGAGGTCGTATCGTTGGCGGTAAGAGGAACGTTGTGCGCCGCGGTTCCCTGGCCCTCGGCCATCAGGTGGTCCTGATAGCGGTAGGTCAGCGAAAACGTGGTGCGCGGCGTTGCGTCCCATCGCACGGTTACGTCGTTGGTGAAGAATCTCTGGCCAAAGTAGCCGGCCTGGGGAGTGCCGATGCTGGGGCCGCCCTCACTGGGCAAACCGGGCGAATTGCCGGTCGTCGCCGTGGTGGTGGTCAGATTGTTGTTGTTGATGGTTTCCTGGCCCGCCGTCGTGGGCACCGTCACAGTGGTCCCGCCCGTATAGGAGGCGGTTCCTGGCTGATGTACGTTCGAGAAAGTCACCTGATCTTCCAGGCTGACTGTCTTCGTCGCTTCCCAAACGAAGCCAAAGTCGGCAGCCATCACTTCACGCTTCGCGTTCGCGCTGGCCGTACCAGTGTACTCACGCGCCGCTCCAACCAAGCCCTGCAGGTTCTCGTAGTAGTTGGGCAGGTTCATGTTCGCGTTGGTGTAACGCACATCGCCGTTCATCTCGAGGTTCCGGATGCTGGAGCTTTGGAGCCGGACAATCTCGGTCGGGAAGATGGCCCGCGTGGGCTGCGAACGCAAATAGCTCGATATGACATCGCACGCCGGATCGATGACCGGCAACCCGCCCGCCGAATTGGGATAGATGGTTGTGGTCGCACTGGCCAGACTTGTCTTATTACAGGTGATGGTGGGTGTGAGAAGGTCATAGTTCTCGAGCAAAGTGACTTTGGTCCCATCCGCCTCCTGCAGCGTCATGTAGGCGGGATCCATCGTGAAGTATGAGTTGCCCTTGTAGTGGTCGATCTGCTCCTCAAAGGTCAGCCTGGTACCCTGGACCGGCTTCCAGTCGATCGCCCCCAGGAAGTCATCGCTGCTGTGGCGCTGATACTCTTGCAAGAGGAGGCTGTAAGAACCGCCGAGTTGATAGCCGCTCGGCGTGAGGCTCGGCCCCTGCATCACGTTCTGAGAATAGCCGAAGCGGAAGGTCACCTTTGAAAGCGGCAAAATGGTCAGATTGGTGTCGGTCATACGCCGTACGGTATTGAACAGGAACGGCGACTGTGTCACCTGCGGCCACGCGTAGTGGCCGTTAGGCGCCGAAGAGGGCCCAATCGGAAGCGACTGCCCGCTGGGGATGTTCGCGTTGCCCAGCAGGTCGTAGTCGAAATACCGGCGGTCGCGGCGGAAAGTGCTGGAGAACTCGTAGGCCTTCGCCTTGGAGAAATCCAGTTTTGCGAAGTTCTCGGGATCGCCGCCGAATCCATTGGTGATTGCTTTCAGGTTGTCGAGCAGCGGATTCTTGTTGCCGGGCAGCGCACGCATTTCGAACGCCTCACCCAATACACGCGGTCCGCTGCGCTGGTTGATCATCGTGTTGTACATGGCGCCGCTGCCCACGATGCCGTTCATATGCCCGCCGGCCTCGATGGACTGGTGGATGGCATAGCCGGCCGGAGCGGAAATCTGCGCTTGCGGCGGAGGAGCCGGTGCTGCCGAATCTTGCGCGGCGGCGACTCCCATCATAAGTAGAATTGCAACCCCAAGGGTCCCAGCTGCTCGCCGGACCATTGCTGGAGATTGCTGCAGATTGAAAAATCTTCCGACAGTGTTCATATGAAGCCTCACTTGGAAAAAACTCGCTTACCTCAAAACCTCGAAGCTGCGTGCAAAACTCCCTAACAATCCGGGCCGCGCGGTATGCTAAGGCGCGGGCGCGACCCGGTTCCATGGCTCCTAACGGAGAAACGCCACATTGAGGTTCGACCCATGGATGTAGGTGTGGCAGGTTGTGCAAGGCTCTAAATCGTCCGACCCCGCGCCCTGCCCGTGTACCGTGCCGCCCGCAACCCGGCTATGACACTGGTTGCACATGGTGTTGATCGTGGGCATGTTCAGCAGGCGGGCATTCTGCGAACCGTGGGGCGAGTGGCAAGAGCTGCAACCCTCGGCCTTCACCGGAGCATGCTCGTATACAAAAGGCCCGCGCACATCGGTGTGGCACTTGGTGCAGACTGCGTTCTGGTCGGCCGTCGCTTTCAGGTTGCTGTTGCCGAAGGTGCCGTGAACGTTGTGGCAGTCGCCGCACGTAATCAGGCCTTCATTCACCTTGTGGTGGAACGGCATGTTGAACGCCGCCTTGGTTTCGGCATGACACTGGAAGCAAAGCGCCGGCTGCGACGCCTTGAGCAGCTTCTCTTCCTTGCTGGCGTGAACACTGTGGCAACTGGTGCAGCCGACGTTGGCCTTGGCGTGAGGCGAGCGCACGAAGTCGGGATGGGTGCCGGCATGACAGGTCAGACACTTGGCATCCACTTCCGTGGCGCTGGCCTTGGCGGGGTTGAAAATCTTGCTGGTATCGCCGCCACCCTCGACGTGAGCTTTGCCCGCGCCATGGCAGTTTTCGCACGTGACGTTGGCAGCACCGTGGGTCTGCACCATCTTCGAGTGCGGATTGGTGGCGAAGCCCTTGGACACTTCCTCGTGGCAGGTGGCGCAGGTGTCGGCGCCCACGAAGTCCGCGGGAGCAGCTTTCTTTTCCGGTGCGCCGGCGGATTTGTTTTCGGGCGCCGGAGCACCCATGGCCGTAGCGCAGGTCAGCCCCGCACCCAGCATTAAAGTCAAAAAAGCTCGCAGTCCCGGCATCGTACCCGGAGCCGCACCCAACGGAATTCGCGTTGCAGGCCTATCATTATTCATTGAAAATGCCACCTCGATTGCTCTCGTTGCACCTTTCGGCAAATGCTGCACCAATGTCTAGCTGTCGGATTCAGCCATTCCCGATCTTGCGGGGGAAGCGGGGGAAACGGCAGCGGGTCCTCGGGAACACAATTGACCGCCAGATGCCCTTTGTGCGGAGCATCACTTCATCCGCGAATCGTACCCTCTAGTTTCGTCCCCGGACGGTGATACACGTCACATACCATAAAGGGGGTGCTCCCGGAACTGCATTTCTCTTTCAAACGTGACGTGCGCCCCGGGTCCAACGGCTGAACACCGGCAAGGGAATCCTCGCACACCGAAACACGCGTCGCGCCCAAAACTCCCGAGCGCGAAACCCAGAAGACACGGCTCCGCGTGATTAACGGCATTCTTGGTGCAGAAGAACAGGCTCGCCTCCTATTTTGCTATGCAAGACTGATCAGTCTGTCAAGGTTGGACTGGTCGAGCCTCCAGATGGCGGAGCTTCTTCGATTCCGAATCGCGGTGAATCCGCGCCCCAGAATCGGCAGCGCGCACGGCACTCAAGCGGGCACGCTTCCCGGCGAAAAGGTCTCAACTTTCTGAGCGAAATGGGCCTGCGGCACGCCTCAATATAGACGTGAGGCCCATCACATCCACATGGGGCAGCGGTCCCGCAAAATCTCACCATGCAGGCCCCTATATTTGGGAGGGGCCAGACCACTTTTTGCTCTTGTGAGGCTTCCGGGGCCTGCTAGGCCGCCTGGAGAGCAGATGAGGCAAGAGAGCTAGAGCGGCTGCGGACAGGGCAAGACCATGGCAGATACTGAAATTCTGGCAGGAACGCACGCGCGGCAGAAGCACATCACCCGGCAGGTTCCCGCAGGTTGCGCTGCCTGCGCCAATCGCCGCCCTGGATGGTTTTGCTCGCTTGGCAGCGCTGTGCTGGCCGACCTGGAGTTGGTCACCAGCACCATATCGCTTCCCGCACAGGCTCCGCTCTTTTCCCAGGGGGAGGACGCGCGCTGCCTTTACCTGATCTGCAGCGGTTACCTGAAGCTCACTGCGGGGCGGCTACAGGACAAGCAGATGATCGTCCGCGTGGCCGGCCCGGGCTCCATGCTCGGCTTGTACGCGGTGCTCTCCCACGGCGTCTACGAAGTCTCGGCCGAGTCCTTGACCTCTGTCCAGTTGCGTCCTGTCGAGCGGGAGAGATTTCTCGGCTTCCTGCGCACCCACAAGGAAGCCCAGATGCGCGCCGTGCAGTGCATCTGCCAGGAATACCGCTTCGCGCTGCAAGATGCCTGCCGTATTGCCCTAGCCGAGACCGTGGCTGCCCGCCTGGGGCGCTTGCTCCTGGAATTGGCCCATCAAATAGGAGAGCACCTTGACGGCGGCGGATTCCGGTTCCCGCTCTTGCTCACCCACGAAGAGATGGCTTCCATGGCCTGCACCACCCGCGAAACCGTTACCCGCACCCTGGGTCAGTTCCGCAAGGACGGCTGGATCTCGATCGAAGACTCCCTGGTCACACTCCACCATCCCGAGCGCCTGCAAACGCTGGCTTGAATCCGCACCCGGCGAGACCGGTTCCGATTCTTGCGTTTTTGACGCTCCCAGCCGGTGTGCTTCCCAAGTCCAAGAGCTATCATCGTTATTGTTAGGTGGGAGTTCATGCTACGTATGACGCGTTTTTTTGCTGGCTTCTTTGCCATTCTGCTCGCTAGCTGCTTTGCTGTTGCCCAGAGCCCTGCTCCGGCGCAGCCTGCCGTCACTTCCGCCGAGAGTCCGGAGATTCGCGAGTTCCAGAAGATCGAAGACAATTGGTCCAACGCCGTCAATCAGCGCGACCAGTACGGTTTGGAACTGGTGCTTTCGCCCTTATTTGTCGATGTTTCCGCCAGCGGCGACATCACTACGCGCAACCAGCAACTGGCCCAGTTGATTACCGGCGACGATAAGACTCTTCACTACGATCAGCGAGTCATTACCGTACGCCTGTTGGGCGACATCGCAGTCGCCAACGGCACCTACACGATGCACCACAAGGTCAACTCCGCCGTGGTTGACGAAAAGGGCGTCTTCACCCACGTCTTCGAGCGCATGCGCAGCGGATGGGTCTGCATCAATTCCCAGCGCACCGTGCTGCGCGAAGACTCGAACGTCAAGGTCAAGAAGCCGTCTACCGCCGAGTTCCCCTTCCATATTCCCCTGTTTTCGAAGGACAAGGACAAACAATAGGGCCGGCGGCATCGCCGCTTTCTGATATCGAGACGCAAAAGACCCGCTCATTTCATATTTCTGGAATTGGCGGGTTTCTTATTCCATAAATTTGCTGTTTTCGAGAATAAGCCATCCCGTTCCCGGTTCTCGGATTGAGGGTGACGAGCGACATCCACCCCGGAAAAGTGGGCTTTTGCTTCAAATACTGGAATAGGCCTATTTCTTATTCCAATTTTATCTGTATTTATGGAATAATAGGGGCGCACAGCTCAGGATCAGGCGTATTCGATGAGCATTCAACGGGAAACCGGAAACTACCGGCTCTCAACTGTGGTTGGGGAGCAGGTGCAAGCCTATGTCCCCCATCCTCTGCCTCCCGATCCCCCATTGGATCTCGCGCCGCTTTACGGCTTGCTGGACCGCGCGAACCAGGCGCTTGGCCGGCTGGACGGTTCGATGGCACTTCTGCCCGATCCCCAACTTTTCATCTACCTCTACCTTCGCAAAGAGGCGGTTCTTTCCTCACAGATTGAGGGTACCCAGTCCTCTCTCTCCGAACTGCTCCAGTTCGAAAGCGGCTTGGCGCTGGACGGGCCGCTCGACGACCTGCGAGAGACCTCCAATTATGTCGCCGCCATAGAGCACGGGCTGAACAGGCTGAAGGAGGGTTTTCCCATCTCTCTGCGTTTGCTCTGCGAGATTCACGGTGTGCTGCTTCGCAAAGGCCGTGGCGCCGAGAGAACTCCCGGCGAGTTCCGCCGCAGCCAAAATTGGATTGGCGGTTCTCGGCCGGGAAACGCACTCTTCGTCCCGCCGCCTCCCGAGGCCCTGATGGAATGCCTGGACGCATTCGAGAAGTATCTCTATGACGACAAGTTGCCGCTGCTGATCAAACTCGGCTTGGTCCATGTGCAGTTCGAGACCATTCACCCGTTCCTGGATGGCAACGGGCGGTTGGGGCGGCTGTTGCTGACTCTATTGCTTTGCGAGAGCGGCGTGCTCCGGGAACCTCTCCTCTATTTGAGCCTTTATCTCAAGAGCAATCGCAACCGCTACTATGAGCTCCTGCAGCGAGTTCGAACCGGCGGTGCATGGGAGGAATGGCTTCAATTTTTCCTGGAAGGCGTAGAGAGCACCGCACGCCAGGCGGCGGAAACTGCGCTCCAGCTACGCCAGCTCTTCCTGGAGGATCGCAGACGGATTCAGGCGCAAACCAAGTCGGCAGCCTCCTCCTTGCAGGTCCACGGCTACCTGCAAGCCAAACCGGTGGCTTCCATTCGCTCCATTGCAACCGGCATTTCAATGACCGTCACCACGGTGACCGGGATTCTCGCCCGCCTGCAAGAGTGGGGGATCGTCAACGAGATTACCGGGCAGCGCCGCAACCGGGTCTTCGCCTACCGCGGCTGCCTCGACCTGATCGGCGCCGGGACCGAACCGATCGGCTAGCCGGCTATCCGCTTGGCCCCCTGCATTCGGATCGAGACATGCACCAGGCTGAGCGCGGCCGGGGTCACGCCGGGAATGCGGCTGGCCTGGCCGATGGTGCCGGGACGCACCCGCTCCAGCTTCTCGCGCATCTCCCGGGAGAGCCCGCTGATGGCGCGGTAGTCGATCCACTCGGGTATCCCCAGCGCTTCGGCGGCCTTCAGCTTTTCAATCGATTTTTTTTGCTGCTCCAGGTATCCGGCGAACTTGAGTTCGGTCTCGACCGCACGCACCTCGTTGCGCAGAATGCTGGGCAGCCCGCCATTCCGAAGCGAATTGGCAATCTCTGCCAATTCCGGCTCCTGGTCCAGGGCGTCGCCCAACGCGCCCAGAACCGCCTGGATGCCCACCTCGGGCCGCTTGAGCAACTGCGCCCAGGTCAGCCCGGCGGTTGCCGTCAATTCTCCGAATCCCGCCCCAGCCAGCTTTTCGGCATTCACTTTGCCCGCGGTGAGCAGGCGCTCCAGCGCGAACATTCGCGCCTGTTTTTGCTCGTACTCCGCCCAGGCAGCGTCATCGATGAGTCCCAGCCGGCGTCCGTGCGGGGTGAGCCGCCGGTCGGCATTGTCGATGCGCAGATGCAAGCGGAACTCGGCCCGCGAGGTAAACATACGATAGGGCTCGTTGGTCCCTTTCGAGATGAGGTCGTCGATGAGGATACCGGTGTAGCCCTCCGTGCGGTCCATGGTGAAGGGCGGCTGGCTCTTGAGCCAGAGCGCTGCGTTGATCCCCGCCATAATGCCTTGGCAAGCCGCCTCTTCATAGCCGCTGGTTCCATTGATCTGCCCGGCCAGGTAGAGGCCTTCCATGCTCTTGACGCGCAACGAGCGGTCCAGCTCGGTGGCGTCCACGCTGTCGTACTCGATGGCGTAGCCGGGACGCAGCATCTCCGCCTGGTCCAGGCCGGGAATCGAGCGCACAATCCGCCACTGCACCTCCATGGGCAGCGAGGTGGACATGCCGTTGATATAGACCTCGTGGGTGTGCAGTCCCTCCGGCTCCAGGAAAAACTGGTGCTGCGTCTTGTCGGGGAACTTGACGATCTTGTCTTCGATTGACGGGCAGTAGCGCGGCCCGACGCCCGCAATCTGGCCGGAGTACATGGCCGAACGGTGCACATTCTCGCGGATAATCTGGAGCGTCTCCGGCGTGGTGAAGGCGATGTGGCAACTGATCTGCGGCTGCACGATCTTCTTGGTTCGGAAACTGAAGGGCGTGGGGTCCAAGTCGCCTGCCTGCTCCTCGAAGGCCTCCCAGCGGATGGTGCGACCGTCGAGCCGGGGCGGCGTGCCGGTCTTGAGCCTGCAAGTTCGCAAGCCTAACGCGCGCAACGCTTCGCCGAGAAGGACAGACGCCGGCTCGCCGCTCCTCCCCGCCGGGTACTTCTCCTCGCCGCAGTGAATCAGCCCGTTCAGGAAGGTGCCCGTCGTAATAATGGTGGCCCCGGCCAGCAGTTGACGGCCGTCCCGCAGCTTGAGGCCCAGCACTCGGCGTCGCTTGCCCTTGAGGCTGTCATCCTGAGCGAAACGCAGCGGAGTCGAAGTATCCGCGTCTCCTGTTCCTTCTTCCCTGTTCCCTGTTCCCTGTTCCCTCTCGTCGAAGACGAGCCCCACGACCTCCGCCTGGCGGATATGCAGCCCGGGCTGCGACTCCAACACTTCGCGCATCTTCACGCGGTAGAGTTGCTTGTCGCACTGTGCCCTCGGACTCCAAACCGCCGGCCCGCGCGACGTGTTCAGCAGCCGAAACTGGATGCCCACGGCGTCGGCCACCTCGCCCATGATGCCGCCCAGCGCGTCGACTTCGCGCACCAGGTGGCCCTTGGCCACGCCACCAATGGCCGGATTGCAGCTCATTTGCGCAATCAGATCCAGATTCATGGTAATCAACGCGGTCTTCAGCCCCATGCGCGCGGCAGCCATCGCAGCCTCGCAGCCAGCGTGTCCTGCACCCACCACGACCACGTCGTATTTTTCAGAAAAGGCCATCCAAGTCCATTCTACGGATTCGTCAATCGCGGCGTATAGGACAACAGGCCGGCACGAGCCTGGGGAGAGGGTCTCATGCCGCAAGCCACTCTGGGGCATCTCGTTCCATCCCAGTTCTCTTCAACATTCCGGGCCAGGGAAAGAGGAATCGGGCAGAGCCACGAGCATGGGCCAACGGCGCGGAGATCGCTCCGGTTCAAGTCTCAAGGGCCGAGATTTCCGTACACTACACTAACGTACCCTTTTCAGTGGTTACTGTTGAGCATTTTAGTGTTTCTTTTGTACCGTTCAGGTCTACGATTGCACATTGGACGAAAATTCAACGCCATTGGAGACCACCATGCACAACATGATTCACAACCTCTCAGTGATGATTCACTGCCTTACAAACCGTGAAGAAGCACAGGACTTGGTCGAATACGCTCTCCTCCTTTCGTTGATCTCAACTGCGGTAATTGCGGGGGCGCAGTCCGTGGCCGCCGCGGTAAACAGCATCTTCACAAGCGTTAGCACCTCTCTGGCCTGAGCGAAAGTTTAGTCTCAGGGGCAGCAGTCCACCGCGCACGTCCGGCCTGTAAAGAGAGCTGCGGGGAAAGTCTGCTCGCAACGGAAGTGCCCTGCAGAAGCCTCGCAGGGACCGGAGCGGTGTTGGTTGCGGGGTTCTCAAAAGGGTCAAAGCCCATGCCCTTCACCCCACCAGTTTCCTGTAACTTTCAGATTTTTTGTGACTTGATTCAATTCACCGTCGGTGGAAGCGAAAGAGCCAGGAACAGTCTTCACGCAGGACCTCGGATGAGCACGCCCTCCGGGCTGACGCTATCGCCGATCCCATTTGCCTTTCGACAGTACGCCCCAGGCCAGAAGGCCAATTCAACTCGCCTCTCGATTTCGGGGGGCTGAAACCCCGCGCTCCCTCCGTCAACACTGCGCGAATCCCCTCCCCACGCTTGAGAGAGATACTCTTGTCGCTACGCCTCTTTTTCGGCGGTAACGGCTGTCTTCTTGTCGCGGTGGCGGACGGAGTGCGCTTTCCCAGGGCTGGGCGGCTCCATGGTCTCGGCGCTTTCGGCCGCGCGCAGGTGGTGCTCCATCTGTTTTTGTGCGCCGATGGAGTCGCGAGCACGGATGGCGCGGAAGATTTCGCGGTGCATTTCCGCCATTTCGCGCAAGTAGTTGGCGCGGTCCACAGTCTTGCGGCGCTTCTCGTACATGGCCGAGGTGATGGTCTCAATCAGCGCAGCCAGGATGGGATTGCCGGAGGCCTGCGCAATGATGCGATGGAACAGAACGTCGTGCTTCAGGAAGTCCGTGGGCGAGTCGGCGATCGCGTACATCTCCGCCACCTCTTCGGCCAGCGCCGCAAAGTGCTGCTCGCGGGCACGCTGGGCGGCCAGGGAGGCAAGGCTGCTTTCGATAATGACGCGCGCCTCGAACATCTGCCAGGACTGGAAGCCGTGCAACGCCCCCATCAGGCTGAGGGAGGCTTTGTTGAACTCGGCAGGACCGTCGGCCACGAAGGTGCCGATGCCGTGGCGCACCTTCATCACCCCCATCGCCGCCAGATAGCCGATGCCCGTGCGCAGGCTGGCGCGGCTGATTTTGAGGTTGCGGGCGAACTCCCGCTCGGGGGGCAGCTGGTCGCCCGGCTGCAAGGCGCCGTTTTCGATGAGTGCGCGGATGTGGTCAACCACTTTCATGGTCCGGTCGGTATCCTGCAGATCCTGCGTCGATCCGGGCATAAGCGGCCATTCTCCTGTAAATTCGCGGAAATACTCGACACGTAAAGATTAGCACCAATGCTCTGGTCTGAGAATATTTTCTTCTTCCACTGGCCACCTGCGGCGCGGTTGTGTATGCTAGTGGTCAGACCGCACTATGGATGCCGCCACGCCCTTCGCCAGGCCGGACTTACGTTCTTCCCTGGCCAAGGGACCTGCGAGGATGATCGGCGCGCACTATGATTGGACGGGCTTGATCCTGCCCGTTTTGTGACGGTGCGAGATTCCATTTTGAACGAGTTTGGATAAGGAGCGAACGAGCGATGAGTCACGGGTTGAATATTCGCAAGGATGCGGAGTTGGATTTTCTGTCGCTGGGAGCGCTGGTGCACCGGCTGGATCCGGGCATCATCCCCTTCCGCAAGGCGACCGAGTGCAAGATTCACGTAAGCGGCGGCGAGTTCAACGTAGCCGCCAACCTCTCGGACTGCTTTGGGATGAAGACGGCCGTGGCCTCGGCCATGTCTGACTATCCCATCGGCGATCTGATCGCCGAACGGGTACGCGCCATGGGCGTCAAGCCCTTTTACAAGCATTTCAAGCACGACGGCGTGACCGGGCCCAACATGGCCACCGTCTATAGCGACCGCGGCTACGGCCTGCGCGCTCCGGTCGTCTTTTATAACCGCTGCAACGAGGCGGCAGCGCAACTGAAGCCGGGCGACTTCGACTGGGCGGCAATCTTTGCCGGCGGAGTGAAGTGGGTCCACTCGGGCGGCATCTTTGCGGCGCTTTCGCCCACCACCGCTCCTCTGGCCGCGGAGATGATGAAGGCAGCCAAGGCCGCGGGCGCCATCACCTCGTTCGATCTGAACTTCCGCGAGAAGCTGTGGAAGATCTCCGGCGGCAACGAGAAGGCCGTCGAGACCATCGGCACCATTGTCGAGAACGTGGACGTGCTGGTGGGTAACGAAGAGGACCTGCAGAAGGGCCTGGGGATTCCAGGGCCGGAAGTCGCGGCCAAGTCCAAGCTCGATCCCAGCGTCTTTTTCGGCATGATCGACCAGGTGACCAAGAAGCATCCCAACGTGAAGGCCGTCGCGACCACCCTGCGCGAGGTGCACTCGACCAACCGGCACAGCTGGAGCGCAGTAGCCTGGCTGGACGGCAAGACCTACACCGCGCCCACAGCGGAGTTGGAAGTGATCGACCGCGTAGGCGGCGGCGACGGCTTCGCGGCCGGTTTCATCTACGGCCTGCTGACCGGCGAGGAGCCTGAGGACGCCATCAAGCTGGGCTGGGCCCACGGCGCGTTGCTGACCACCTTCCCCGGAGACACCACCATGGCCACCGTGGAACAGGTTCGCGCTTTCGCCAAGGGAGGCTCGGCGCGCATCCAGCGGTAACTGTGACCATCTCTCCTGGCTGGCGGCGATGCGATGAGGCGCGCCGCCAGCCGGGAAAGGCAGTTTCTGCCTTCATCCTTGCAAAGCTATGGGGTGTTGGTCTCTGATGGCTACGAAGTTGGTTTCATGAGAAAGGATGTGCCCCATGCGCATCAAATTGAATGTTACGGTCCTGTCCGTCGGCGCGCTGGCATTGCTTGGAACCCCCTCTGTCTTTTGGGGGGCCAGTGGCGATCCCAAAATGGCCCCGATTGTCCCGGCTTCATTGCCCCAATTGAACGCGGTGGATGAGCGATTTCAGTCGTACAACATCGAGATGGTCGAAGTGACGGGCGGGCGATTCTGGAAGCCGTATGCAAGCAAAGGCGAGGCGAAGCCAACGGACGCCAACCAGCCAGCCGGCTTGAGTCCTTCGCTTTTCGAGTACCGACCTCCCATCAACCTGAGCAACGCGCGGCTTCGTAAACTGGCGGCGGCACTGGGGCCCACGTATGTGCGGGTGAGCGGGACCTGGGCCAACACCACCTACTTCCAGAACTCTGACGAACCAGCGCCGGCGACGCCGCCCAAGGGTTTCGGGGCCGTGCTTACCCGCCCGGAATGGAAGGGCGTCATCGATTTTGCCAACGCCGTGGATGCCAGGATCGTGACCTCGTTCTCCACCGGCGCAGGCACCCGTGACGATGCAGGGGTGTGGACCCCGAATCAGGCGCAGCAGTTCCTGGACTATACGAAATCGGCAGGCGGCAGCATTGCCGCGGCGGAGTTTATGAACGAGCCAACCTTTGCCGAGATGGGCGGGGCTCCAAAAGGATATGACGCCACGGCATACGGCCGCGATTTCGCAGTCTTTCGCGCCTTTATCAAGCAAAGCGCGCCCAACATGCTGATCCTTGGCCCTGGCGGCGTCGGAGAAGGCTCGGCGCTGCTTCCTCCCAGCATGCACGCCATTACCACGCCGGCAATTCTGGCCATCACCGGTCCCGCATTCGATCGCTTCTCCTATCACACCTATGGAGCGGTCTCAAGCCGTTGCGCAGCCATGGGAGGCGACGCTTCGACCAGCAGCGATGCGGCACTGAGCGCAGATTGGCTCTCCCGCGGAGCGGCGAACTTCGACTTCTACGCGGGAATCCGCGACTTTCTGTCGCGCGGCAAGGGGATGTGGCTGACGGAGACGGCACAGGCGGCCTGCGGCGGCGACCGCTGGGCCTCGACCTTCCTGGATAGCTTCCGTTATCTCAACCAGTTGGGCTCGCTGGCCCAAAAGGGCCTCCAGGTGCACATGCACAACACGCTGGCCTCAAGCGATTACGGCTTGTTGGATGAAAAGACCTACGAGCCCCGGCCCAACTACTGGGCAGCGCTGCTGTGGCGGCGTCTGATGGGCACAACGGTGCTGGACCCCGGCGATTCGCCCTCACCCAGCTTGCATCTTTACGCGCATTGCATGCGAAGCGAGCCCGGCGGAGTGGTCCTGCTCGCCATCAATGCCAGCAAGGACGAAACCAAGACGCTCGAAATCAACTCGGCGTCCGACCGGTACACACTCACCGCAAAGGAGTTGATGGGCACTGCCGTCGAGTTGAACGGCAGCGAACTCAAGCTGGGCGCCGACGACGCGCTGCCGGAGTTGAAGAGCGTGGCAGCCCACGCCGGAAAAACCGCCTTTGCCCCGCTTAGCATTACGTTTCTTGCCTTTCCCAAGGCGCATGACGCAAACTGCCTTCAGTAAGGCGGGGCGCAAATCCGCAGTTAGCATCTCAACACGGTTCAGGAGACTGTATGAGTGAAGCATCGTGCGATATTGGCCTGATCGGCCTCGCCGTCATGGGACAGAACCTTGTCCTCAACATGAACGACCACGGCTACAAAGTGGCCGTCTTCAACCGCACCGTCTCCAAGGTGGACGATTTCATCGCCAACGAGGCCAAGGGCACGCAGGTGGTGGGAGCGCACTCCATGGAGGAGTTCACCAGCCTGCTCAAGCGGCCGCGCCGCGTGATGCTGATGGTCAAGGCCGGCGACACCGTCGACCAGATGATCGACCACATTCTGCCGCATCTTGAAGCCGGCGACATCATCATCGACGGCGGCAACTCGCTGTTCACCGACTCGAACCGCCGCACCAAGACGCTGGCCGACAAGGGCATCCTGTTCATCGGCACCGGTGTCTCCGGCGGCGAAGAGGGCGCGCGCCGCGGCCCGTCGATCATGCCCGGCGGCAACCCCGCCGCATGGCCGCACGTGAAGGAGATCTTCCAGGCCATCGCCGCCAAGGTCGAGGACGGAACGCCCTGCTGCGACTGGGTGGGCGAGAACGGCGCGGGCCACTACGTCAAGATGGTCCACAACGGCATCGAGTACGGCGATATGCAGCTGATCTGCGAAGCCTACGACCTGCTGCAGCGCGGCCTGGGCCTCAGCGCGGACGAACTGCACGAGGTCTTTGCCGAGTGGAACAAGGGCGAACTGGACAGCTATCTGATCGAAATCTCCACCGAGATTTTCGCCCACAAGGACGAAGACGGGCAGCCCCTGGTGGACAAGATTCTGGACACCTCCGGCCAGAAAGGCACGGGCAAGTGGACCGCCATCAGCGCGCTCGACCTGGGCCAGCCGGTCACTCTGATTGGCGAGTCGGTCTTCGCGCGCTGCCTCTCGGCGCTGAAAGAGGAGCGCGTCAGCGCGTCGAAGATTCTCACCGGACCGGCCACCAAGGCCGCCGTAGGAGACCGCGCGGAGTTTATTGAGAACGTGCGCCGCGCACTGTACTGCTCGAAAATGACTTCGTACGCGCAAGGCTACATGCTGCTCAAGGCCGCAGCCAAGGAGAACGGCTGGAACCTGAACATGGGCGGCATCGCCCTGATGTGGCGCGGCGGATGCATCATCCGCAGCCGCTTCCTGGGTAAGATCAAGGACGCTTACGACAAGAACCCCGCTCTCGAGAACCTGCTGCTCGACAGCTTCTTCTCCGGCGCGATCAACCAATACCAGGCATCGTGGCGCAAAGCGCTGGTCCACGCCATCGAACTGGGCGTGCCCACTCCGGCGTTCTCCACGGCGCTAGCCTTCTTTGACGGCCTGCGTAGCGAGCGCCTGCCTGCGAATCTCCTCCAGGCGCAACGCGACTTCTTCGGTGCGCACACCTACGAACGCATCGACCAGCCGCGCGGCCAGTTCTTCCACACCAACTGGACCGGCCGCGGCGGCCGCGTGTCTTCGTCAACCTATAACGCGTAGCTCGAACAACACGCGGTTCGAATAAGCAAACAAATGCCCGGACTGTCCCCCCCCAAGAAGGGGCGACGGACCGGGCATTTCTCCATGCAGGGCACATCTACACACAGAGCATTTCTATCGAACCGTCCAACGATCCCACCCCCAGGAAGGCTGTCATCCTGAGCGAAGCTCAGCGGAGTCGAAGGACCTGCGGTTGCTTCTCGTCATTTCCGAATAGCCGGTCATCCGCTCACGACTCGGCCGAGCTGCAGATTTTGCGATGCGCGCTTCCAAGCGGGATAATGACAGCTATGAAAACCAAGCAATGGATGGAAAAGCGAAAGATCATTGAATTCTTTGTTCTGTTTCCCTCTTTTGCGCTTATCTATTGGCTTGTCGACCTGCTCTTGCATTGGCACGTAGGCAATTCCGGAACTCACTGGCCTGTAGCGCTTTTCTGGGGAGTGGCTATGTCCGCAACTACCACCTACAGTGGCTTCTGGCGGCGCAGACACAAAAATGATCGATTGTAGTTCGCAGATGTTTGTTTGTCTCTCGGGAGATGAGCGCTGCAACCCTGCTCTTGGTGCATCGTCGCCAACTCGGAAATAACGACCTTTGAAACTCTCAAAAGCAACCGCAGATCCTTCGCCTGCGGCTCAGGATGACGCTGCTGTGGGGAGGGGATAACGGTGCCGGGCTGGCATTGTGCTTGTATCGTCGCATATGCGGAGATGACTCATTCCTTGCATAGAATTACTCTCCTCTGGCGCACAATCGTTCTGGGGCGCGGTGCAAGCAGAATCCAATACTCACAGGCATCCAGGGTGGTTTGGATTCCGCAAGCCGGAAAACCCGCCGTTAACCCCTTTGCTGGGACGATTTTGCGCACAACCCCAATGGCGAGACGAATTTAGCGCGATACCCCTGCCGCATCCCACTGAAAGCACGCCACTTCTTCCCAGAATACGGGTGAGGGGGGGGACACGGAATCGGGGGGCTGGCTTGACTGCGCCACAGTCCAGAGCTGAATCCCATCCTGTTCTTCATGGAGCTGAAGTCCCCTGTTTGCTGCGCGTCCAGATCCCTCCGAACAGATCTGGAAGCGCCGGCAAACCACCGGACGCTCGCCGCCGGCGCCCTCTTGAAAAGCGATTTTGGAGAGAACTGGGCAGCCGAGCCCGGGTTGTGATACAACAGAGTCTCCAGGAGAAAGAGCAGAAAAAAGTCCTATAAAAATCGATTTACTGTAACGAAATCATCGGGACGCATTCTGCTCTTGCGTGGATGGCGCTCAACCGGGCAACGCTCAGGCTCAATTCAGAGTTCTCTTGGAGGATAGGAGATTCGCCATGGGCGAAACAGTTTTCAGCTCTTTCGAAACAGTTGCTTACGAGGGTCCTTCCAGTGAAAAGGCCCTGGCTTACCGCTGGTACGATGCCGACCGGGTCGTGCTGGGCAAGCCTCTCAAGGATCATCTCCGCTTTGCGGTCGCCTACTGGCACTCGCTTGCCATGCGTGGCGGCGACCCGTTTGGCGGAGGCACGCTTCAGCGTCCGTGGTTTGCCGCCGGCGACCCGATCACGCAGGCCAAGGTGCAAGCCGATGCGGCCTTCGAGCTGTTCAGGGTGGTCGGTCTGCCCTTCTTTTGCTTCCACGATGCCGACATCGCGCCGGGCGGAGACACGCTCGCCGAGACGCTGAAGAACTTCCACATCATGGTGGATTATCTTGAAGCCAAGATGAGCACGTATTCCACCCGGCTGCTGTGGGGAACCGCGAATCTCTTCTCCCATCCGCGGTTTATGGCCGGCGCTTCCACCAACCCCGATCCTGAAGTATTCGCCTGGTGCGCGGCCACGGTGAAAAACTGCATGGACGCCACAAAACGGCTGGGCGGTTCGAATTACGTCCTCTGGGGCGGACGCGAGGGCTACGAGACTCTGCTGAACACCGATATGAAGCAGGAACTCGATCAGATGGGGCGTTTCCTGACTTTGGTCGTGGAATATAAGCACAAGATCGGTTTTGACGGGCAGATTCTGATCGAACCCAAACCCAAGGAACCGACCGCGCACCAATATGACTTCGACGTCGCAACCGTGTATGGATTCCTGAAGCGCTTCGGTCTCGAAAAGGAAGTCAAGCTGAATATCGAAGCCAACCACGCTCTGCTGGCAGGACACACGTTTGAACACGAGATCTCGACCGCGGGCGGCTTGGGAGTGCTGGGCTCTCTGGATATCAATCGCGGCGATGCGTTGCTGGGCTGGGACACCGATCAGTTCCCGAACGAGCTGTGGTCGATGACCATGAGCATGTATCACGTGATCAAGGCCGGGGGCCTGAACCAGGGCGGGTGCAACTTCGACGCCAAGGTGCGGCGCCAGAGCTTTACACCCGAAGACATGGTCCACGCTCATGTGGGCGGCGCAGACCTGTGCGCGCGCGCTTTCCTGACGGCAGCCAAGCTGATCGAAGACGGCCGTTACGATGCAATCCTCAAGGACCGCTACTCAGGCTGGAAGTCGCCTGAGGCTGTGGAGATGCTTGAGGGCAAGCTCTCGCTCGATCAGATCGAGGCGGCGGCTCTCAAGAACGGCATCAATCCTCAACCGCGCTCGGGCAAGCAGGAGCAGATCGAGAATCTCCTGGCCCGCCTGATCTATACCGATCAGGTCTAGAAAAGGAGGCCCGAGCCGCAGGGTTCGTGCGGTCCTCCAGTTACCCCAGGGCAAAGCAGCGATGCAGGCGGCCTTCTTCAGCAAGAAGAGGCCGCCTGCTCTCTTTTCACACGCTGGAGGTCGGGCCTGGCTTTCCTCAGGCCGGACGCAGCGGGCACGCGCTACCGCTCATTCCATCGCCGTGGCAACCAGTGTGGCACAGGTCCTTCCCGGCGAACCAACAGCTAGTTGCGTGCTCCGGCCAGGACAATGACACCATCTCTCACTCCGATCGATGCAAAGGCCGCGGCAGACCAGGGCCATCGCACGAGCGGAATCTCGACGACAATTCTGCCGTCGTGCGCCGGGCCGCTTCAGGATGCTGAATGCCAGCTTTTCAGGGATGGAATTCTCCTGTGACTGCACAGTGAGCCGATCCTTGCAGCCGTTCGTGCATAATCTAGACACGATGGCTCTTCTTTGGAATCCCGAGAGCTGGACCAGGCGTCTGGCGGAGTTGGAAGCGCAGAGCGGCGAGCTGAAAGAAGCGCCGCTGCGGCGCGATGTGCGCTCACTGGGTACGCTGCTGGGCGACGTGTTGCGCGAGCAGGCCGGCGAGGAGCTGTTTGCCCAGGTTGAAGCGCTGCGACAGGGCACCATCCGGCGGCGCGACGCCGAAGCCCGCGGCCAGGTCGAGGAAGCCGCACGGCTGGCCTCTGCCTCGCTGGAACTGGTGCATTCGCTGCCCGTCGAGCGCTCGATTGTGCTCACGCGGGCATTCGCGTTCTACTTCGAGCTGATCAACCTTGCAGAAACCAACCACCGCAAGCGGCGGCGCATCGCTTTGCAATTGGGCGGCGCCGCGGGCCGGCAGCGCGGGTCGCTTCTCGGCACTCTCTGCGAGATGCGGCGCGTGGGCATCGGTGCGGACGAGGCCATGGATTGGCTGAAGCGGGTGCTGATTGTGCCGGTGTTTACCGCGCATCCAACCGAGGTGGCGCGGCGCTCGGTGATGTTCAAGCGGCGCCGCATCGGCGAGTTTCTGGC
>Ga0181520_10002633_pt1 | contig 32981 bp, 26 predicted proteins | sample PEATcosm2014_Bin_29_FD_132451 | JGI IMG/M metagenome (GOLD analysis project Ga0181520, IMG submission 132451) | Peatland microbial communities from MTU Mesocosm Facility, Houghton, MI, USA - PEATcosm2014_Bin02_30_metaG | ecosystem: Environmental > Terrestrial > Soil > Wetlands > Peat | place...
CCACTTTGCGCGGATTCCCACTTTTCCGAACACAACTACGGGTACTACTGGTTTATCTCTATCGTTTCTTAAACCCTAACCACCACCCGTAGAGCGAAGCCGAAAACAGTGGGGAATTCGCCTTACGGAATGCGGCGAGCCAAAGACCTACCTGACGAGCGCCGAAACAACAGGCAACTCGCGGAATTCACAGAATGAGACCGGTTTTCCACGCGCACGCCTGTTGCAGGATGACTACAATCGGGATGGAGAAAAGTGGCCGCTTCCGATGACTCGCAAGTTGTTATAGAGTGAGGGCATAGGGCGCGGCTTACTAGAGCAGGGGTGGGGTATGCCGAGTGCCGAAGCCGAAGTCGATAGGCCAGCCGGGCGATCAGCGGTCGAATCTGGGGTCGAGGGGGCAGCGATGGAGATTACGGTAAGCCGCCAGGATCTGGTGAAGGAACTTACAGCGACACAGAGCGTGGTGGAGCGCAAAACCACGATCCCGATTCTGTCGAATTTTCTGCTGGAGGCCGACCAGGACCGCCTGAATATTACTGCCACCGACCTGGATCAAGCTATCCGCACGAGCACCGCAGTGAAGGTGAAGAAACCAGGATCGTGTACGATTCCCGCGCGCAAGCTTTACGACTACATCAAGCTGCTGCCCGATGGCGATATCTCAATCAAACTGCTTGAGAATCACTGGGTGCAGATCAGGAGCGGCCGATCGAATACGAAGATGGTCGGCATGGCGCGCGCGAATTATCCGCAGGTGCCTGAGTTTCCGACTGTCGCTTCGACCAGCATTTCTCTCGCCTCGCTACGCACACTGATTGCACGCACAATCTTCGCGATTTCAAATGAGGAGTCGCGCTACACACTCAACGGCGCGCTACTGGTGCTGAAGGCCGAGTCGCTGGCGATGGTTGCAACGGACGGCCACCGACTTTCGTTCGTCGAGAAACCGGGCGAGACGCTTGAGGGCATCAGCGGAGAAAAGCGCGTGCTCATTCCACGCAAGGCGCTGCAGGAACTGCAACTCCTGTTGTCGAACTCGGAAGCAGAGAAGGTGGAGTTTGCCGACGACGAGCACACGCTCTTCTTCCGGGTTGGTCATCGCACGCTGAGCAGCCGGAAGCTGACCGGACAGTTCCCGAACTTTGAGGCGGTGATGCCGCGCGACAACACGAAGTTTGCCGTGGTGCGCTCGAGTGAGCTGTCAGCGGCCATCCAGCGCGTGGCGCAGTTTGCCGATGAGCGGTCGGGAGCGATTCGGATGCGGCTCGAGGACAACGAACTGAAGGTGAGCGCGAATTCGACGGAGTCCGGCGAGAGCGAAGACACCATCGACACGCCGTACTCGTCAGAGGCGATCACGGTCGGCTTCAACTCCGGCTATATTCTCGACTTCCTCAAGGCGCTGGACAACGCGGGCGAGGTTCGCCTGGAGTTCAAGGACGCGCAGTCGGCCGGGCAGATGCGGCCTGAGGATCCGGACGCCGAGTACAAGTACCGCTACGTGCTGATGCCGATGCGGATTTGACGAGGCGAAGCGTCGACACTGCAATCTCGATCGCCGCGTAACGGCGAACGGCGAGACAAGCAATCAAAATTGAAAAAAGAAGCGGCCGTTACGCTGCGGCGGGCGCCGCGCAATGCGCATCTCGACGGAGCGCTAGCCTTCAAAAGCACCATGCTTCTTCGTCCGGCTTGCCCGGCACGGTAACGACCAATCGGCCTGTGGCGTCTTTCGGAGGCTCGACCTCTCCGTAACAGCCCAATGCGCCTTCAGCCTGGTAGGTGGTCTGTGCGTTCTTGAATGTCCATACGGGATACGCGCAGATATCCGATCCTTCGAAAGAATCTTTGCCACCAAGAATCTCCAGATCCGGCTTTTCTGATATCGCCCGCGGCTTATTCCAGGCGCGATAGCGCAGTTTTCCATCCGCGATGGCGTCGACAACGACGCGATGCGTTTGCGTCTGACAAATGTACTTGGTTTGCGGTGAACCCTTCGGGAGAGCAGGTAGAGTCTCCTCGTCATTCACAACTTCGATCTCATATCCGCGTTTCGTCGCATTCACCCAGATGACTCCCGAGCCGTACATTAGCCCTTCGATGTTGCACCCGATCTCATCAATGGGCTGGTCCAGAATCGCCTTGCGCACGGAGGTAGAGAAAACCTCCTGGAAGTGCGTCTGGAGCGCCTGCGCGTCGTCCAGTGAGTAAGCGCCGCCGGAAGCATTTACTCGGAGCGGAAACTTGACAAGGAACGCGAGTGACAAGGCATCCTCTTTGATCAGTGCAGCGCGCAACTCCCGATCAAATGCGTCAAAAGTGAGAAAGTATTTTGCCTCGGCCGAGCCGTCCGCTGGCATGGCTTTGCAGGGGTCGCGATGACCTGGAACTTGCGGGAACACGGGTGCAGAAACTAACGCCGCAACGAGGAACAAAAAGGCAATTGCTTTCATTCGATCCATCATAGAGCCCAGTCTGCGATTCGAGCGCAGTGAAACGCTCTACGCGGCGGCGGGCGCTTGCAGGAAGTGCAGGGCGCGGATCAGGTAGGCCTTCAGAGCGTGGCGATGCACGACCGCGTCGAGAAATCCCTTTTCGAGCAGGAACTCCGAGCGCTGGAAACCTTCGGGCAGCTTTTGCCGGATGGTCTGCTCGATGACGCGTGGGCCGGCGAAGCCGATCAGCGCACCGGGTTCGGCGATATTGAGGTCGCCGAGCATGGCGAAGCTGGCAGTGACGCCGCCAGTGGTGGGGTCAGTGAGCACGCAGATATAGGGCACGCGCGCGTCGTCGAGCTGGGCCAGCGCGGTGGAGATTTTGGCCATCTGCATCAGGCTCACGACGCCCTCCATCATGCGCGCCCCGCCTGAAGCAGCCACAACGATCAGCGGCTTCCGCGTTTCTCTGGCGCGGTCAACTGCGCGTGCGATGGTCTCGCCCACCACCGCTCCCATCGACCCGCCGATGAAGGCATACTCCATGGCGCTGAGCACGACTTCATGAGGGCCCATCTGGCCGACGGCGTTCAAAATCGCATCATCGAGGCCTGTGTCCTGGCGCGCCTTACGCAGCCGCTGCTTGTAGGGCTTTACGTCGGTGAAGTTGAGCGGATCGGTGGAGCGCAGGCCGGTATCAACAAGCTCATAGCCGGGCTCGAGGAGCGTGTCAATGCGCTCGCGCGCCGAGAGCTTAAAGTGATGCTGGCACTTGGGACAGACCAGCAGATTGGCTTCAAGGTCCTGTTTATAAATGGGTTGGCGGCAGCCGGGGCATTTGACCCACAGGCCTTCGGTGCGCACATTCCTCGAGCCTGTTTCCGGCCCGTTGTCGGGTCCGGTCCCACCGGCTCCGGAAGAATACTCGCCGTCTTCGCGCTTAAACCACGACATACCGAACCCAATTGTAAATGGATGGAGCGATAGCAACCGCTTAACTTTTCGGAGTCGAACGGGCCGCGATCCCGCGATGTTAACGCTATCCGGAAGCCAGCAATGTGGTACGAATCTTGCAGGAGCTCGAAATCCGGCCAGGGTGATGATGCATGTTTGAGATCTCGCGCACGGTTGTTTCGATGAGCACCGCGGGAGTGCTGGTTCTTGCTGCCGGCATCGTAACGCGCCGCCATGGGCTGACCCGCGGTTCATTGCTTGACCGCGCGATCGCGTTGGGGCGGGTTTTTGTTGCGGCCCCGCTGGCGACCTTCGGCGCTCTACACCTGGCTGCGGCACAAGGGCTCACGGGGATGGTTCCCACGTATTTGCCGTGGCCATTGTTCTGGGTTTATCTGGTCGGATTCGGACTCATCGCAACGGCTCTTAGCCTGATCTTCGACCGGCTTGTGCGCTGGTCGGGGCTGCTGTGCGGCGCCATGTTTCTGCTCTTCGTAGCGATGATGGATCTTCCCGGGGTCATTACGCAGAACCATGATCGCTTTGCCTTTGCATTGCTGGCGCGAGAAACGGTATTCGGATGCGGACTGCTGGCCCTTGCCGGCAGCACAGGCCCGCGAGGCTCGCGCCTGGCGCGGCTGGTAACGCCATGCCGCATCGTGTTCGCACTGGTTGCGATCTTCTATGGGGTGGAGCATTTTCTGCACCCGGAGTTTCTGCCGGGCGTGCCTCTTGAGAAATTGACGCCGGCATGGGTGCCGGGGCTGCGTCTGTGGGGATACGCCATTGGCGCGTTCCTGCTGGTATGCGGTTTGTTGGTGCTGATCAATCGATGGGCGCGGCAAGCAGCCGCGTGGATCGGAATCGCGGTTACCGTTGCGGTGATCGTAATCTACCTGCCGTTGCTGGGACCGGCTCACGGAACCGACCAGGTCATCGAGGCGATCGATTACATCTTCGACACACTTCTATTCGCGGGGACGGCCCTGATTCTTGGTGAGGCGTTGGGCCGAACACAAACCGTCGACGGGAACGGGGCCAGGGCTGATTGAACGGGCCGTCATCCATGCTGCGCGACGCCGATCCATTCCGCTCAAACCGATCCACTGCCCGAGAACGATCAACATAGCCGATCGATTTTCTTTTTCGTATCATAAAAAATGCGATGGGTATCGACCAATGGAACAATTTCTTCGTAATGGTAGGAGGCGGAGCTGCTGCTCTCGCGGGCCTGGTGTTTATAGCCATGTCAATCAATCTTTCGATCATCACCCGGGATGCAACTCATAAAAATCGCGCCATAGCAACGTTGACGGGCTTCACTGCCGTGTTCATGATCTGTGCATTCGCTCTCATTGGAAATCAAAACTATCAATGGATCGGCATTGAGTGGTTGGTCGTTACGCTCGTTCCCACGATTACTTACATCCGGGTCTACTTCGAGGCCACAAAATTGGGCAGAAGCTCCGTGGGGCTCAGCATCGGTCGATTCATCGTGGGCACAACTTGTTACCTAGCTCAGATCGCAGGTTCCGCGTTCCTTATCAGCGGATATGTTGCCGGACTTTATGTGGCCTCGGCAGCTATGGTGCTCTCCTTCGCTTTTTTCATTTCAGCCGCGTGGCTTCTCATCACCGGCATTCAAGAGAATCAGGCTTAAACAAGTGCCAATGTCCCCAAAATCACAATAAGGGCGATGCGGCCAAGCGTGGTGTTCGTGCCCGCAATTCATCGCCGCGTGATCAGCGAGTTCAGCGGCTCCGCGTCGATGTTGGCCCAGCGAGAGTGCTTGGCTTCCGGCTTAGCGCGTCCTTCGTCGGTCAATACTCGATGCCGCGCTGCGCGAGGATGCCCTTTTGGTAAGCATGCTTCACTTCGCGCATCTCCGTCACGGTGTCGGCCAGCTCTACTAGCAAGGGGTGGGCGTTGCGCCCAGTCAGGATGACGTGCACCATCTCCGGCTTTCCCTTGAGCGCCTCGGCGACCACTTCCGCATCCAGCATCCCGTAGCTGATGGCATAGTTAATTTCGTCGAGGACGACCAAATCCCATTCGCCCGAGTCTATCGCCGCGCGTGCTTCCTCCCACGCCGCCTGCACCAGGCGAATGTCTTCCGGATCGGCTTGAGCGCCGCCGACCTTCACAAACCCGCGTCCCATTTGCTTGAGAACGAAGTTCGATCCGAGGGCTTCGGCTGCTTCGAGCTCACCGTAATGCCACGAACCTTTAATGAACTGCAGCACGAGCACCTTCATGCCGCATCCGACGGCGCGCAAAGCCGTGCCCAGCGCGGCAGTGGTCTTGCCTTTGCCGGGGCCGGTGTTGATGAGGATGAGGCCTTTGCGGGTGTCGCTCATTTCAGTTCTCAGTTCGTAGTTCTTCGTTGCGAAGGTCTCGCAGTTCGCGGGCCCGGTTCAATCTTCTTCTGAGAACTGCGAACCATGAACTGTCTTCAATGTCCCTTGTGGTACGGATGACCCGTGAGAATTGTACATGCGCGATAGAGCTGCTCCGCCATCACGAGACGGGCGAGTTGGTGAGCCAGCGTCATCGGTCCCAATGAGAGCAGCTCGCCGCGGCGTTTGCATTCTGCTCGGGCGTCTTCGGACCACCCGTCCGCCGGTCCGATGGCGAAGACGACGAGCTGCGTGCCATCATTGCGGCGCGCGCCGAGCCAATCGGCCAGTGCCTCGGAGCTCATTTGCCGGCCGCGTCCATCGAGAAGCATGAGCGCAGGCTCCGTGCGGCCTTTTTGCCGGTCGATCCAATCGAGAAATGCCTTTTCGTTCCGGAAGGCTTCAGATCCGCAGCGCGCAACCCCAACACAACGCTTGAGATAGTCACTAACCTGTCCCCCGAATGGATCGCGCGATCCTGGCGGAGCGCCTATATGGGCGAGGGTAACCTGCATCGTGAGGAGAATACCTCAAAACGCCGGTCGGGAAGCGCAAATCTCTCGCAGCCATCTCTCTGAAAACCTGAACCTTGAGTTCAATTTTGGATTACCTGGACGTTGATTTATGGAAAATCATAAATGCAGATCCGGGGTTCGGTTGCGAATGTTGCCGGTGACACGAAATGGTGATCGACAACCCATTTGTTTTCTATTAATAAGCTATCAGGAGAGCCGTTTGCTGAGAATGGCCCACCGCGTGCAAGGTTAGCGGCGAGGGGTGTTCCCCAGTTTGCATCGTACGCGCTTGAACTTCGTTTTGAAGCGCAGGGAACGTTTGGTCCAGCCCTCACTTCTCGACATTCGATTCGCTTTACAACATGTCTGTTAGGCGAGTGGCCGTCTCGCAAGGACGAATTGAAGTCAGCAAGCCGACGTGACTTCCTTTTTGAGAAGAAATAATTCCAGTTCACTGTGGAGGTTTCAGGATGCGGATTCCCCGATTTCATTCTGCGATGTTTGCGCTCGCGATTGTGGTGCTCGTTGGTTCTCTCGCGTTTGTCGACGCGCCGGCAGCCGTGGCCCAAGTCACTGTGGCTGCGATTCACGGCACGGTCACCGATCCCAGCGGAGCACTGCTCCCCGACGCCAAGGTCACCGCACTCAACACCTCTACGGGCATTTCGACAGAAACCACCTCGAACAAAAGTGGCTATTTCCTTTTTCCCTCGCTCCAGGTGGGTGGTCCGTACACAGTGACAGTTTCCGCGACCGGCTTTGAAAGCTTCGTGGCTTCAGGTCTAACGCTGAACGTGAATGACAACCGCGAAGTGCTGGCCACGATGAAGGTGGGCGGAACCGCGCAAACTGTCCAGGTAACAGCCACAGCGCTGCAGGTTGAGACCTCGAATACGCAGCTGGAGTTGGTTGTTACGGCGAGCCAGATCGAAAACATACCGATGGAAGGTCGTGACGCGGCTGGACTGCAGAAGTTTGAGGCGGGCGTCATGGAGTCTTCCGACCGATTTGGCACCTACTCGACCAATGGCAGTCAAACGCCGCAAAACGATGTCATCGTGGATGGGGTCGACGTCAATGATGGCGCCCTGCAAGACGAGGGCATCATTGTGAATCCCGACGCGCTTCAGGAAGAAAACATTGTCGCCAGCACCATGAACCCCGAGTTTTCGCGCAACTCCGGCGGCATTGTGAATGAGGTCATCAAGAACGGAACCAATACTCTCCATGGCAGCGGATTCGAGTATTACCGTGACACATTCATGAATAACGGAGACTATTTCTCCCAGACCCGCCCCATCTTCCACCAGAATCTGTACGGCGGCACGGTGGGCGGACCAATCTTCAAAAACAAGTTCTTCTTCTTCGCCGGATATCAAGGCCTCCGCAATAGGACCGCGGCAACACAAGAGGCATCGACGTTTACCGGAACAAAGGGTTCAACGCCGACGGGCAACTTCGCCGGCGACTTTACCGATGATCTGAACTACCTGTCAGGCGCTGCGAACAGCGGGGGTTTAAGCGGCAACCCGATCCCGTTCAACATCGGCTCCTGCGTCGCGGGAGTCGACACTTGGAGTTCCTGCTTCCCGAGCGGAACCGTCGTCATTCCTCCAGGCCAGTGGAACTCGGTCGCATCGAATATCATCAACAAATACGTCCCTCAAGGCAACGCCGGCACGGCGAGCTCTCCGCTTTACAACTTCAACCCTCTCAGCACAGATGCGCAGGACCAGGGAATCCTCCGTGCCGACTATACCCCCAGCGCCCGCGACTCCATCTGGGCATCGTCCATCTTCGAGTCAAGTCCAAGTGCTAATGCATTATCTTTCGGCGGCGGCAGCTTCCCGGGATTCGGCCAGCACGCGGCCGAGCATCTCAAGGTCTTCAGCGCCGACTATACCCACACCTTCAGCGCGAACAAGCTGAATGACCTACACGGCGGCTACTATCGTCTCAATTTCCCTTCCGTTATTCCCACCCCCGTCCAGTCGCCCAGTTCGCTTGGCTTCTCCATCAATCCTCAGCTTGCCCTGTCGGGGATTCCCTACATGTCAGTCGGGAACTACTTCGCGCTCGGCAACAGTTACGAAGGGCCGCAGCCGCGCACCGATACCAACCTGACCTACGCTGACAACTTCACCTGGATTCGAGGCAATCACTCCTTGAAGTTGGGCGCCTCGTATGAGCAGTTCCGGGTGCACAATCCCTTCGGCTATCTCAACAACGGTTATTACTACTGGAACGGTTTTGGACTCTACAGTTCCGGCGACCCGCTCCTCGATTTCGCGATGGGTATTCCGGACGGGTATGAGCAGACCAATGATGGGTTCATTGACGCGCTCTCGAGCGAAACGTTCGCCTACGTTCAGGACAACTGGAAAGTCAGTCCCGACTTCACCTTCAACTTCGGCACAGCGTGGGATATCGAGCAGCCCACGCAGGATAAGCAGTTTGACGGACTTGGAGTCGTCTGCTTCGCAATCAGCAACACATCCTCAAAGGTCTACCCCGGCGGACCTCCGGGGCTCACATATGATGGCGATCCCGGATGCAATGAGGCTGGCGGGCCAACCACGCACTGGAACCGCTTTGGTCCCAGAATTGGTATCGCATGGTCCCCGTCCGAAGGTCCGTCGGCGCTGATCGGCGCTAACGGCACGCACAGCTTTTCGATTCGCGCTGGTTTCGGGGTTTACTACAACCGCGACCAGGAGGAGCAATCGCTCCAGAATCTGCTCGATCCGCCGGCGTTGTATTTTGACTTCGGCGCGAGCGACATCACCTGCAACACGGGCCCCTACGCGGGCTACCCGTGCAGTCCTGCCTTTGCAAATCCTTATGCAGATGTAGCAGGCAATGGATCGCTGCCCAACCGTTTCCCTTATGCCACACCGAAGGCGGGCGCGAGCGTCAACTGGATCGCAGATGGCTATGCTGAACTTGTTCTCAATGCGTTTGCTGCCAGTTATGTCCCTCCCTACACTTATAACTTCAACGTCAACATCCAGCGCCAACTCGGATCCCATTACTTGGCTCAAGTCGGCTATGTCGGTTCGGTGAGCCATCGGCTTGAAAGTTGGTACGAAGGTGACCCTATTACGCCCGCCGGACACGCATCCTGCGTTGCCAATCCCGCGTGTGTGAACGATGCCAACAATGTCCATCGCGACTTCTCGCAGTACACCGCGGACCCGGTGCTCGTGCCCGGCACGTCGATTCCATGGTTCCTTTCCGCCGGAGAACAAGCTTCGGAAGGGACTTCCAATTACAATTCTCTGCAGGCCAGCCTCAACAAAGCCCTCGATCACGGGTTGCAATTCAGTCTTGCGTACACCTATGCGCACGCACTGGACGACGGGTCTGGATACGAGAGCGTCACAGGTGGCCGTGCCAGGAATTATGTTCCCGGCTTCGAGTACCTCAACTACGGTTCCTCCGACTTCGACGCCCGGCAGCGCCTTGCCGCCACCTACGTTTACTCCGTACCCGCCGCCGGGTTCCTGAGGAACAACGCGATCTTGCGCGAGACCCTGGCCGGCTGGGGCGTGAGCGGTGTAACTGCTCTCCAGACCGGGTTCCCCATCGGCATCACCACCGGATCCAACCGCTCTCTCTGGTGCGACGGCGGCAGCAAATTCGGCTGCCCCGACAATCCAAATACGTCCACCAGCAAGATCAAGACAATGAATCCGCGCAGCGCGACCAACCAATACTTCGACACGACGCCGTTTTCGATCGAGGAAATTGGCACTTTCGGCAATACCGGGCGGAACTTCTTCCATGGTCCGGGATTCAACTACACGAATCTAAGTATCACGAAAGACATTCACTTCACCGCGGACGCAACGCGTTACGTGCAGTTACGTCTGGAGGGTTTCAACGTATTCAACCACGCCAACTTCGCCCCACCGAGCGGAACCTTTCAAAGTCCCACCTTCGGCGTGGTCACGAGCGTGGATCACAGTAGCGAGGTAAACGGCGATCCCTCGCCCGGCCGTGCCGTTCAGCTGGCAGGCAAGATCTACTTCTAACCCTTCGGCATCCGGGCCGAATCCAATGAGAGGGGCGTCCCGAATGGGACGCCCTTTTTTCAGCTGACCTGAATGCCGGAGCGGGGCAATGCCGCTTAGCTGCCGAAAGATGTGCCGGCAGCCGCGGAGATCGACAGGATCAGGGACATCCAGGAGCTGCTTAGAAATGGTGTGGAAAGGTGGCTCGAATATCTCCGATGTCCATTTTTTGCAATATTATGGCCCAAGACTATGGGTTTTCATATTCGACTAACACTTTCGGGGGAGCTTGTAGAGGGCGATGTCATTTTGTTTCAACTAGTTGACCATGACTGCCGAGGCGAATTCAATTGGCACATGAATTGCCTTAAAGACCTCAAGGATTCTAACCACGTTTTCTGGATTCGCATCCAGCGGGCATAGGCCTGCGTGGTCGGTTATTACGCAAAAGTTTGTAAGGACCGTGGATTTTCACTTGTTTTGATCAACCAGCGAAATCGGACTTGCTCACCTTTGAGCGGCCGAAAGCGCACAACCTGGATGGTGAAGCTTGCCGTTGAAGGCCTTCCGATTCAGAGATTCTCTGGAGGATTTGCGATGCGGTTTTTTAGTACGAAGAGTGTAATGGCGCTCCTCTACTCCCTGTTGGCGATGTTGGTGTTGGTATCTTTGCCGGCCAGCTATGGGCAAGTTACCGCAAGCATGGCGGGTACAGTGTCTGACCAGAGCGGCGCCGTTGTGCCGGGCGCCTTGGTGACGCTGACCAACAAGGCGACGAACGTGAAGCTCACGCAGACGACGAACGCGATCGGTTCGTATCGCTTCACCGAGGTGCCTCCAGGCGCGGGCTATGAGGTAAGTTTCTCGGCCAAGGGGTTCGAGACCCTTGTGGTCAAGGATATTTACCTGATTGTGTCGACCGTGCGCACGCAGAACGCGACTCTTGCGATCGGCGTACACGAAGAGATCCAGGTATCGGCCGCCAACTCAGAGGTCACGCTCGACACCTCCGACGCCACCGTCGGCAACAACATCGACGTTCACTCGCTCGATTCGCTGCCCGTGCAACAGAGGCACACACCCACCGCGCTCTTTGAGATGCAAGCGGGAGTCACAGACACCGGCTCGGTGACAGGCTCACGCGTTGACCAGAACGACGTGACTTTGGATGGACTGGATGTGAACGACCTGGTGACCGGCGGCGTGGGCTATAACAGCAGCCCGAATGGCATCGCGGAAGGCATCCGCAACCAAACGATCGTGGGCGGAGCGCCGGTTGACTCATTGGAGCAGTTCACCGGCAGCGTGGCCGGCGGAGATGCCGACAGCGGCCCCGGCAGCGGCGGCCAGTTCAGCCTGGTGACAAAGGGCGGCACCAATCAGTTTCATGGCAACCTGAACGAGTACAACCGCAACACCTCTTTTGTGGCAAACAGCTGGTTCGCCAACAACTCCGTTCCCATTGTTCCGCGCAACCACCTGATCCAGAACCAATTCGGCGGCAATATCGGCGGCCCGATCACCATTCCGCATCTGTTCAGCGGCAAAGACAGGGCATTCTTCTTCTTCGACTTCAACGACAATCGCATTATCCGGTCCGTGCTGGCCCAGAGGACAGTTCCTCTCGACAGCCTGCGCGCAGGCAATGTGAGTTACATCAACGACGCAGCCGGAGATACAACGCTGCTGACGCCGTCCCAGTTCGCGGCGTACGATCCGATCGGATTAGGGACGCCCAGCCAGTGGCTCAGCGCGTTCACTGGCCGCTTCCCGCATTCCAACAACTCGGACAGCGGAGACGGCGTGAACTCGGGCGGATTGGCCTTTAATGCTCCCGACGGCGAAACCGCGACCAACTATGTCGGCAGGGGAGACGTAAACCTGAACGACAAGATGAAGCTCTTCGCCAAGTTCTCCTTTATTCGCAGCGACGACGTGCTCGCCATTAATGCGCTTCCCGGCGATCCGTTAACAGACCCGCAGAGCGACCGCTCCTATGCCTTTGTGGTTGGGCATACCTGGCTGATCAGTTCGAACACGACCAACCGCTTAACTCTGGGCGAGACCGTTCAGAAGCTCTCCTCAGTGGTGACATTTAATCCGTCCAGCGCCACCTGGAACCCGAATGGAACCACCAACTATACCTTCGACGACGGCACGGGTCCGGCGCTGGTTTCCGCGATGTATGACGCTCCGGGAGGAAATGCGCAGCGCGTTCCAGTTCCAGTGTTGCGCGACGACTTCAGCTGGACGAAGGGTCGCCACACGTTCGAGTTTGGCGGCAGCTTCAAAGATATTCTGATGCACCTCACGACGATCACAGATTTCAATGAGGCCGAGGAAGGCATGGGCGGCTATACCCTGAGCCTTTGCGGTCCGGCTCCGGGCGATTGCGCTCAAGGCAACCCAGCGCTGCCGGCAAGCGCGTCCCTCCGTCCCAGCAACATTGAAGACACGGGCGCCGAGGGAAACGTGGCCGAATATGACTGGGACCAGGCATTTGCCTTCATGATCGGACGCATCGGCGAAGTCTCGTCGGTTTTCAACTACAACAAGGCCGGGCAACCCCTGAAACAGCTCACGGGCGACCAGCGTTTCTACCAGAGCTATCAGACCCAGCTTTATTTTCAGGACAGCTTCAAGGTTGTGCCCAGCCTGACGGTGAGCTATGGCATGGGCTACCAGTTCTTCTCTGTGCCTTATGAGACGCGAGGACTGCAGGCCGTTGAGAATATTACCTTCCAGCAGTACCTTGAGGACCGCGTGACGCAAAGCAACGAGGGAATCTCGGGATCAGGAGCGGTTCCGCTGATCTCGTACGCGCTGGGCGGCAAGGCCAACGGCCGATACGCACCCGGGATGTACCAGCCGGAGTATAAGAACCTGTCCCCGCACGTTGCCTTTGCATGGAACCCAGGCTTCGACAAGAAGATGGTGATCAGCGCCGGCGGCAGCGTCGGCTACGACCGCACCGTGATCACCGCGATCATGAAGCTCCAGGACGCAAACTCGTATCTGTTCCAGCAGCCCCTGCCGTTGTCGCAGGGCATTCCGGGCGATCCCTACGATTCCATCGCAACCGGTCCGCGCCTGGACAAAGCCAACGATCTGTCGAATGTCAGCGGCATCGTTGCACCCCCGACTCCGAAGTCTCCGTATCTGCCCTTTGCGAATCCGACTTCCTGCGCTGGCCTCCCCGTCAACCCCTGCGGGCTGTATCTGGGTTCGGCCTTCAACAGCGCCACCATCGATCCGGGGTTGAAGACGCCCTACAACATCGACTTCAACTTCGGCGTGCAGCACCAACTGAAGTGGGATATGGTGCTGAAGGCTGACTACGTTGGCCACCTGGGCCGCAGGCTGATCGGTCAGGCCGATGTGAATCAGGTTCTGGACTTCCCGGATAACACGGGAATGTCAAACCAGACGCTGGGACAGGCCATGGCTGGAATTACCACGCAGCTTAGGGCCGGAGCCACCACGGCGACGATCCAGCCCGAGCCGTGGTTTGAAGACGTCGTAGGCCCCGGGACCACCGACTTCCTGGCTGCCACCTGGGGTCCATTTGCCTACCGCGGCGACTTCGGCGATACGGTCCAATACCTGGCCGACAACGGCTTACCGCCCAACGTGGGCTCGGCGGCGCAGTTCTCTGAGAACAGCTTCTACACGAACCAGGGATTCTCGACCTACCACGGCCTGCTGGTTACGCTGAACAAGAACTTGTCGCACGGAATTTCGTATGACTTCAACTACACGTGGTCGCATTCGATCGACAACACGTCTAACTTTGCCAACTCAGAGGGCGATACGGGCATTGGCGGCATCGGCCTGATCTGCGACATCGTCCGTCCGCGGGAGTGCCGTTCGGCCTCGGACTTCGACATCCGGCATTACATCACTACGGACGCATCCTACCAGTTGCCATTCGGCCGGGGGAGGATGTTTGCGAACAGCGTGTCCAACTGGGTGAACGAGGTGATCGGGCAGTGGGATCTGAGTGGCTTGGCAGGCTGGCATACAGCCGTTCCGTGGTCGACGGTGTCGAACGCCTTTGTGGCCAGCTACTCGAACGATGCGCCCGGCGTTCTTGTCGGCAACCCCTCCAATGTGGCCGCGCACCTGACGAAGATTCCGGGCGGCGGCGTGAACATCTTTGCCAACAGTACGGCTGCGGCAGCCTCGTTTGAAGGACCGATCGGATTCCAGATCGGACCTCGCAACGAACTGCGCGGACCGCGGTTCTTCAACGCTGACCTTGGGCTGGCCAAGACCTTCCCGATCATTGGGGAAGGCTTCCACTTGGTCTTCCGTGCCGATGCCTTCAACGCGCTCAACCACCCGAGCTTCAACCTACCGGCCAACAACGTCTACAACGGCTACGACCAGGCTGATTTCACCGGCAGCAGCTTCGGCGTGATCAGCTCAACCGTGGAACAGCCCGGCAACCTGAACAACGGCGCTCGCGTGCTGCAGCTCTCGCTGCGGCTGGAGTTCTAAGGCTCAGCAACGATTCACAAACAAGAAAGGGGCCGCTTCGGCGGTCCCTTTTCTTTTGCTCACATCGCATCTAACTCTTTCCGGGTCTCCTCGCCGGCTTCTTCTTACGCGGCGGTTTTGAGCCGGCTCGTGCCTTTTTCGCGGCACTCATCGCTTTTGCGATCTTCGTTGACTTTTTCGGTGTACCTTTTGAAGCGGTTTTCCCGGCGCTTGCTTTTGCAGTGGCTGCCTTGCTGCGCACGGCGCGCGTCTTTTCTTTGAGCTCAGCGGTCAGCTCGGCGTCGAACTCTGCCGGCGTTAGCGGGCGCGCGGACTTGCGCAGCCGTTCGATATCGTAAAAGGCGCGCTTCTCGGCGAGAAAGACGTGAATTACGAAGTCCACGTAGTCGAGCAGAATCCACTCGCCGTTGCGGCGGCCCTCGACGGAGTTTGGGTAGGCGCCGAAGTTGTGCTTGAGCCGCAGTTCGATTTCGTCGGCGATGGCGACGGCCTGGCGCTGGTTGGTGGCGGAAGTGACGAGGAAAAAGTCAGAGAGGCCAGAGTCGACAGGGTCGAGCTCGAGGATGCGTGTGTGCTGGCCCTTCTTTTCTTCACAAACCGCGGCTGCGGCCTGTACGAGGATGCGCGTCTGTTTCTGCGCCGGCGTTGTTTTCATTCTTTGAGTGGCTTCTCCAACCTCATGGTAGAGCAGGGACCGGGAGGAAGGGAATAGGGGCTACGGGACTCGGGACTGAGGGCCTCGAAAACAACTCACCGGTAGAGGCCATTGGCGCGAATGTACTCGGCGACCGCGAGCGGGAGCATCGATTGAACTGCCTCGGAAGCCGGCTGCGCGTCCGTCGACGCTTCGATGGTCGAAACTGGGAGGCCGGCCTTGCGGATTGCTTCGCGAATGTCCGACGCGCTGATCTCGACATCCAGGCCGGGCAGCACATAGAACGGCGCTCGTTCTCCAGCGGGATTCACGATCAGGAAGGCGCGGACTTCAACGTCGGAACCGTTGGCGCGGGATTCGTTCCAAGTAGGGTCTGGCGAGGGTTCAAGAGTGAGCCCGGGCGGGAGGGCTGACTTCAGCCCGTCCAGCGGTTGACCAGGGCGAGAGGCAACGATCAGGGACGCCGCGTAGGGGATCTCCGCAGCGCGATGCCAACGCCGCAGGCCGAAAAACGAGTCCGCACCCATCAGGCAATAGAGTGCGCTGTCAGGCCTCAATTCGGCGCGCAGTCTCTCCAGCGTGTCGATCGTGTAGTTGGGCGTCAGGCCGCTGCCCCCGGAAGGCTTGGGCGCATCGGCAAGCGAGACCGCGAACGCCGGCTCACCTTCAATCGCGAGCCGTGTCATGGCCAAACGGTGCTCAAAGCTCTCGGATGACCCTTCGGGCTTGAGCGGCTGCGCGCCCACCGGGGCGAAGAGCACTGTGTCGAGGCGGAACGCATCGCGTGCGGCACGCGCAACGGCCAGATGGCCCAGATGCGGCGGGTCGAAACTTCCGCCGAAGAAGGCGATGCGGCTCCCGGCATGGGCTGCGGTCATGGGTCCATCGTAATCGGTGGAGCGGCTGTGCGCCCTGGTTGGTCCGTGAGGCCCATCCGATAGAATTGCTTTGCGACTATGCGTCCGATCCTCATTTTGCTCGCCCTCGCCGGTCTTTGCGTCTCCTCGCTCGCACTCAAGGTGCACTACGATACGGGCACGGAGCCATGCTCGATCAACGATCACTGGGATTGCGGCATCGTCAACCACAGCCGTTACGCCTTGTTTTTCCACGTCCCCGTGGCGGCCATCGGCATCGCGGGCTATCTGTTGCTGGGAATCCTCGCGCTGGCGCGCAGACGCATCCTGCTGCTGGTCGCGGCTCTGATCGGGCTCGGCTTCGCGCTGCATCTCTCCGGCATTGAGCGCAACGTTCTTCAGGTCTGGTGCCTCTATTGCGTCATCTCGCAGGGAATCATCGCGCTGATTACGCTGCTGAGTATTGTCTGGCTGATTGCGGCGCAGGTTGCGAAGTCGCGCGCGGGGAGAGCAGTGTCGGCATAGGGCTGATTCCACGCGGCAAACCTGAGGTGCGGAGTCGGTAGTGGGTCAGTTTGGCAGAACTTTCCCTCGGGGGCTAAAGCCCAGGATGATTTTGCTTCGAATATGTACGGGCTGAAGCCCGTACCCTTCATGCTGAAGTCCGTACCTTCATGCTGAGGTCCGTACCTTCCAAACCAGCCGACTAGCACGCGTCGAGCCCCGTCTCTCAACTGGCGTCTCTCGCTGATAAAATTGAAGCAGATTCATGCTGACTGGCTGGTATGCACGCAAGATGTACGCGTGGGAGACGCGGTTAAGCACACGCGACGAAAACCGCGTGGTGCGCCCGCTGGAATGGGGCTTCGAGTGGGTCGCTCCGTTCCTCGAGGCTCATGGCTTTGGCGCCGCTGTGCCCGATCCCGAGATTGTTCGCGACCCAGCGGCTGCTGAAGCTGCGATGCTCCGCATCAACGAGCTTCTCATTCACCACAGCGACGTCTTTTTCGGCTATGAACGCCCCACAGATTTCCGCCTGGAAGAGCGCCATCCGGAGCTGTTCCCCACCAATGTGCGCCCGGAGACTCTGGCTAAAGATGCCGAGCTGAAGCAGCAGGCTGCCGAGGGCAAACTACCCAAAGCGCAGTATCTAAGGTTTACTTCGCCGGAACGCACGCCCTTTCCGGAGAATGACCTGGTGAACGCGCGCTGGTATCCGGCTCCGGCGCACAAGGATCCGGCGCGGCCCAAGCAGGCAATCGTGGTCATGCCGCAGTGGAATGCCGACGGATTCAGCCACAACTCGCTGTGCACGCTCTTCAACCGCATGGGCGTCTCGGCGCTGCGGCTCTCCAAGCCGTACCACGACATTCGCCGACCTGCGGAACTGGAGCGGTCTGATTACGCCGTGAGCGCCAACGTCGGCCGCACCATTTCCGCCTGCCGCCAGGCGGTGGTCGATATCCGCTGCTGCCTCGACTGGCTCGAGGAACAGGGCTACGAGCACTTCGGCGTATTGGGAACGAGCCTCGGCTCCTGCTACGGCTTTCTGGCCAGCGCGCACGATGCACGGCTGAGAGTGAATGCGTTCAACCATGCGTCGACTGCGTTTGGGGATGTGGTGTGGGCAGGACAAAGCACGCGGCACATCCGCGCGGGAGTGGAAGCGGCCGGGCTCACGCAGGATCGCCTGCGCGCGCTCTGGGCTCCCGTCAGCCCCATCAGCTACTACACAAAATTTGCCAGCCCTGAAGCAGGAGGGCCCCAGAAGCGCGTTCTGCTCGTCTACGCAAACTACGACCTCACGTTTCCCCTGGAGTACTCGCTCAAGGTGGTTGAGGCAGCCCGCCACTCCGGATTGAACTACGAAGTACGCGTGCTGCCGTGCGGCCACTACACGACCGGCGAAACGCCGTACAAATTCATCGATGGATGGTACATGGGGTGGTTTGTTTACCGCGCCTTCAAAGCGCTGCGGGAAGAGAAGGCGGCCGGGATCGACACGGCCGGTGCGTTGGAAGAAGAGTTGCAATCGCGCTGACAGCCGGCCTACTTTACTCCGGGCGTTCTGGCGATCATCGCGCAATGTTTGCTTCCGCCCGGGGTATTCTTGCACCGATCCATTGCGCCATCATCAGCCAGCGATTGATCGAATCCGGCCGCAAACAGGAACGTCTCACCGTTTTCATTTACGACCAGTGACTTGTAGGGCGGGGCAAGGAGAAAGCGCCTCCACGCGTCTTTATCTTTGTCTGCCAACTGGGTGGGCATGGGCACGTTGGGCGGTTCCGGCGCGGGCAGCACTGTGTCGCCGAGAGGCAAAAGGTTCTGCGCCTTGAGAAATGCAGTCACCGTGTCAGATCACGCTGCAACGTGTCCATAAAGCTGATGTCCTTCGTCTCCGACAGGCGGAGCCATCACAAATTGATTCGCGCCGCCGCCCTTCTTGTAGGCTGCATCGAACTGTTGCGCCATTGCCGGCGGAAACCAGTGGTCGTTCTGAGCGTAGATCCACAGCATGGGCAGATCGCCATGCTTGTGCGCTTCCTTGCCAAAGTCGTGAAATGCGTCGATGACTCCGCTGAGATTGCAGTTGTGCTCGTGCCCGTCGCCGCCGCGTCCGCCGGCGAAACTGATTGCAGCCTTCAGCCCCTTTGGCGGATCGGCCGAGAGCGCCACCTGCGCAAAGCCGCCGGTCGAGACACCGGCGCTCAGGATGGTGTTCCCATCCACCTCAGGCAGACCTCGGGCAAAATCCATCACCGCGCGCAGATCGTCGGCGCTTGCCTCGCCGGTTTGATAGAAGCTTCCGCCCCTCGCGCCGCAACCGCCGTTGGCCGAGTCCTGCTGCCCGCCGGAGCGCCCGTATCCTCTGCGCACAACCACGATGGCGACGTATCCGCGCTCGGCGAACCACTCCGCCTGAGAAAACTGACCCCAGGGAGTGACATGCGCGCGAACCGCTGGATCGTCCGACGTGCCATGTGTGAGCACCACGAGCGGATGCCGCCCCGGCAAATCCAAATAGACTTCCAGCGCATCAAGCCCCCTGGGAAAGGCCTCGGGAATGCGGATCCACATCTCCCTCGCCACCATTCGCGTGGGCTTAGGCGCTGCTTCGTTTGCGGATGCTGTTCCGGGCGCGCTGGATTGGGATTCCTGCGCATTCGCAGACGCAACCATGATTGCAACCAGAACAAAAGGAAGCAGCAAAGCCCTGAATGCTCGCATGCGCAACAGTACAGCCCAAAGCGAAAGCCGTGTCAAGACGAGCTTGCCGCATCGCGATCGAATTCGGTTTTTCGCGGGAACAGCCAGGACGAACCGCGCGCTATCGGACCGAGCTCAGATCCATGCGGAGCAGTTTTGCGGGATCGAGATACGCGTTTTGCCAGCGCACTGCCCAGTGCAGGTGCGGTCCTGTGACGCGGCCGGTGGCTCCGCTGAGCCCAAGGAGCTGGCCTGCAATCACGCGATCGCCTTCGTGCACGTCGATGCGGCTGAGATGCATGGAGATGGTGAACAGCCCCAGGCCGTGATCGATCACCACGCAGTTGCCTTCGTAGTAGAGCGACCGCGCCAGCACCACCACGCCACTGTTGCCGGCGCGGACCGGAGTGCCGATTGCGGCGTGAAAGTCCATCCCTTCGTGAACGCTGGCCAGCCGGCCGTTGAAGATGCGGCGCGTGCCGAAGCTGTCAGTCGGCTCTGCGTGCACCGGCGCGCGAAAGTCGCCGGACCATAGGGGCTGGGCAGCGCTTGAAGCAAACACCTTGCTCTTCAGCTCGACTTCTGCCTTGATGCGCGCCAGCTCGTCAGGGCCCGGCTCAACAAACTTCGGCGCCACCGTCAGGGTGCTCGTCCGGTAGTGCGCGGGAAGAATCTGAACCGTGCGGCTCAGGTCGATGGCTTCGTTTCCCGCCGTGCGAGCGGAGATTTGTAATGTCGAGGGACCGGCGGCGGCCTTCACGTCGACACCGGCAAGAGCGTACCAAGCCCGGCCGTCACGACCGGGAAAAAACTGGAGCTTCTGATCGAGCCACGTTCCTTTTAGCCATTCGCCATCCACCGACGCGGCCGAAGGCACTTGCACGCGAATCAACTCGGGCGAGCCGACAACAACGATTGGGGGCGTGAGCGTGACGCCGGTGGTTGAAGCTGCCGCCTGCGGTCTGCCGGGCTGCGCCGCGGTCACGGCAGCCAAAGCCAGCCAAAACACAAACCGCGGAATGCGCGCGCCAGTCATGCAATCAGCATACCGGGCGGCATCCCGCGGAGAGCGTAGCGGGAGTGGTTCGGTTTGAGAGACCTTTCCCTCAGGGGCTAAAGCCCCGTCTATTTTGCGTCCCCTATGTACGGGCTAAAGCCCGTACCCTTCAAACCAGTTCACTATCGGCGTATCGGGGAGGAAACGCCAAGTTCATTTTCCGTTGTGCTTCTGGCGATAAATCTGGCGGCTTGCACCATTCTGCTCGCGGTTGATCTGCCGATGTTCCTGCCCGGTCAGCTTTCCACCGTTAGCCTGGCGGTCGGCGTGAATCTGCTCGTTGATGCCCTGCTCGCGGTTCTCGGTGCGGGCGGCCTCACCGGCGGTCATTGAGCCGTTGCGGATCCCGTTGGCGATGCGATCCTGCTGATTCTCGCGACGCTGGCCCACTTCGTTGTTGCCGTAGTGCGCCGTATTGGCATTGTGCTTGTCCTGGTAGATCGAGTGGCTCAGATTGTTCTGCTGTTGGTTGATCTGCTGCCGCTCTGCTGAAGTCAGCTTGCCGTTGTCGGCGGAGCGATCATCGCGGACCTCGCGGTTCAAATTGGCTTCGCGGGATTCCAGATTTTTCGTCTCACCAGCGGTCAGTTGGCCGGAGTCAACGCCGTTGGCAATGCGATCCTGCTGATTCTGTTTACGGTCATTGACCGTAGGCGCCGGCTGATTCGGCTGCGGCTGGGCCGAAGGCGTTGACGGTGTCGTTGGTTGGCTCTGTTGAGCAAAGGCCGAACCCGAGGCGATCAGGGCGGCCACGGCAAGCGTAAAGAGTGTGCGCTTCATGTGGTTCCTCCACGGGCCTCTGATTTTGAATTGCCGGCCCATGTCACCACCAGACACGAGATCGAAAAAGTAGTTGTGCTTTTTCAAACTTTCCTGGATCCAAAGTGCCCTCTCGAACGTCACACAAGGATTCCCCTAAAGATTTTCCCGACGCTCTGCAACTTTCGTTGCAAGCCTGTGTTCAAGAGCTGCGTTTTTATTTGGAGGGGCCGGGCCTTGGGTGCGCGGCCTTCCACGCCGCCACGCGATCCTGGACATCGGCCAACTCGTCGGCAGTAATCCGTTCGCCGATCATCTGCCGGTTCGCCGCATATTTCTCCTGGCCTGGGCCTTTTACTGAGGCAGCGATGTCGAACCAAAAATAAGCCTCTACGTCGTCGTGCGGCACACCCTGACCCATCGAGTAGAGCACTCCGAGCGTTCCCTGCGCGCCAACGTCTCCCTGCTCGGCAGCCTTCAAGTACCATGCCGCCGATTGTTCCATGTCGCGGGGGAAGCCGTTGCCCCCATCGCGGTAGAGCGCGGCCAGATGGAGCTCTCCATCCATGGATTTCTGGTCGGCAGCCTTCCGGTACCACGCGGATGCCTGCTGATACTCCTCGGCGCTCCGATCGCGATTATGTTCGGTTGCCGCCGCCTGCGCATAGTGCTCGCCTACCTGGACTTGCGCAGCCGCGTCGCCGCCGTTCGCCCTGGCCAGCAGGTCTGGGTCGATGTTCGCCGACGGGCTCGCCGACTGGGCCGCCGCCAGCTGCCACGCGAATGCAAGAATCAAGATGCATGCAAGTTGCCGGTCTCGGCCTGTCACTGGATCCTCTGAAAGTTTGTGCTGAATTCAGTTTACGGGATTTGTGGTTCGGAATCGTGCGATCGGCCCAGGTAGTGGCTCAGTTTGGACAGGAACGCCCCTCAGCGGCTGAAGCCCTCCTTGATCTTTCTGCTCTTTCGGCCCGGCTAAAGCCGTGCCCTTGTTACAAATCTTTCTCTCGCCGCTCTTTTGGCCCGGCGGACGCCGTGCCCTTTCAAAACAGATTCAAACTGAGACAATGCCTCGACCTGTTTCCACAGGGGATAACAAGCTAAAATTCCAAGTATGACGGATCCCATGTCGCTTTCCCTCGCCCAGGTTGACCCCGAGGTCGCCGCCGCTCTTGACCAGGAAACTCTCCGCCAGCACGAGGGGCTGGAGATGATCGCCAGCGAAAACTTTGTGTCGGAAGCAGTATTAGAGGCTGCGGGTTCGACCTTCACCAATAAGTACGCAGAGGGCTATCCGGGACGCCGCTACTACGGAGGGTGCGAGTACGCCGACATTGTGGAGAATCTCGCCCGGGATCGCGCGCGGCAACTATTTGGCGGCGAGCACATCAATGTGCAGCCGCACTCCGGCTCGCAGGCCAATGCCTCTGCCTATGCCGCCGTCTTGCAGCCGGGAGACACGATTCTCGGCCTCGATCTCTCACACGGCGGCCACCTGACTCATGGTCATCGGCTCAGCTTCAGCGGCAAGCTTTATCGCACCACCTTCTATCATGTCCGCCGCGACACCGAAACCATCGACTACGACGAGATGGAGGCGGTCGCGATCCAGGAAAAACCGAAGGTCATCATCGGCGGCGCCAGCGCCTATCCCCGGCTGTGGGATTTCGCGCGCATGCGCCAGATCGCCGATAAAGTGGGTGCGGTTTATATCTTCGACATGGCGCATATCGCCGGACTCGTAGCGGGGGGTGTTCATCCTTCGCCAGTTCCTCATACGCAGATCACTACAACCACCACGCACAAAACACTGCGCGGCCCGCGCGCCGGACTCATCATTTGCTCGCAGGATCTGGCCACGGCTGTCGACAAGTCGGTCTTTCCCGGCCAGCAGGGCGGTCCGCTGATGCACATCGTGGCGGCCAAGGCTGTCGCGTTCGCTGAGGCTTTGCGGCCCGACTTCCGCGTCTACGCAGCGCAGATCGTCTCCAACGCCAAGGCGCTCGCTGAAGCACTGAGCGCGGCGGGATTCCGGTTGGTTTCCGGTGGAACGGATAATCACCTCCTGCTCGTGGACGTCTTTGAAAAAGGCATCCTTGGCTCCGACGCCGAGCTGGCGCTGGGCAAGGCGGGCATCACGGTCAACAAGAATTCCATTCCCTGGGATACCAATCCGCCGCTCAAACCTTCAGGGATTCGCGTGGGCACGCCCGCGCTGACGACTCGCGGGATGAAGGAGCCGGAGATGCGCACGATTGCCGCATGGATCGCCAAGGCTCTTGAACAGCGCAGCGACGATGCGGCGCTGGCACGCATCCGCGGCGACGTGGCGGAGTTAGCCAACCAATTTCCGCTTTACGCCTGGCGGCGCGCGCCGGTTGCAGTGACCGCGTAGGTCAATTTGCGGAAACGCCCGCGGCCCAAGCAGGGTCCGGCTCAATGGCGGGTATCTTGCCTGTAATGTGCGACTCGGAACCTATGTGCATGCAGAGTATGTGGGCACATAAGTCCAAAGTTTTCGCATTAACACCACAAAAAGGGGAAAGTAACCCGGCGGGAAGGGCCCGAAGCCTTTCCCGCCGCTTAAGTTTTAGCCGCGTCCATAGCGCATTTGACTCTTCGTCGAACGAGGGTCGATCGTCCCCTTGCGTTCATGGCCGGTTCCGGCGATATAACTCCATCGAAGGTGGTCGCATTTACTGTTTGATGAAGCTGATAAGTGGAGAAAAAACCCTTGCGCGAAGCTATGCGGATGTGAATTTCATGATTTATTCTGTCAGCATGGCAATTGAAAATATTCTTGCTCAATTAGACTCCGAGATTGCACGGCTCAAGCAGGCACGTGCATTGCTGGCCACTATCGGGACCGGATCCGCGACATCCGTACGCAAAGCCGGAAAGACGACCGCGAAAGGCAAACCCAGAAAGAAACGTGTTCTAAGTGCCGACGCGCGCAAGCGGATCGCCGATGCGCAGCGCAAGCGCTGGGCCGCAGTGCGAGCCAAGGCGAAGAAGGCCTAAGTCTCTGACCGCATGGTTTTGTGCTTTCCCACCCTTTCCGCGGTCAGGCTGCGGAAAGGATGGGGCACCCATATCGGTACAGATTCAAGCGGTCGCTGTACTTGTTGACATCTAACTTGAGAATTCGCGCCGATGATGAATCGGCGGCGATTCCGCTCTAGCCCAGCGACGCCATCACCAGCATGCGCGGTTCGGTCATTTCTTCAATGGCCCAGCGAATACCCTCGCGGCCGAGGCCGGAGTCCTTGACTCCGCCGTAAGGCATGGAGTCGAGTCGCCAGTTGGGCGTGTCGCCTACGACGAGCGCGCCCACTTCAAGCTCGCGATACGCGGTGAGGATGCGGCCGGAGTCGCGCGTAAGCAGTCCGGCCTGCAATCCGTACTTCGAGTGATTGACCTGCGCCAGCGCCTCCTCGAAGTCATCGTACGGCTCGATGAGCAAGACCGGCCCGAAGACTTCCTCGTCGCGAACCTTCATGCCGGGCTTGGTTCCGGTCAAAACAGCCGGCGTGATCATCGATCCCTTGCGCTCGCCACCGACCACCAGTTTTGCCCCGCCCGCAGTGGCTTCTTTCAACCACTCTTCCACGCGCTCTGCTTCGCTCTGGCGAACCATCGGCCCGACTTCAGTTGCTTCATTCGAGGGGTCGCCGATCACCATCTTCTCCGCAACCTCCACCACCTTCCAAAGAAAGGTCTGGAAGATGCTCCGCTCGACAAACACGCGCTGGACGCTGATGCACGACTGGCCCGCAAAACCGAAGGCCGCATGCGCAGTGCGCGATGCCGCGTCGTCCAGGTTTTTCCAATCGCTGTGCACCATGAGCGCCGCGTTCCCGCCCAGCTCCAGCAAGACGCGCTTGCGCCCTGAGTGCGCTTTCAGCTCCCAGCCCACTTTGGCTGACCCGGTAAAGCTGACCAGCTTGATACGATCTTCTTTTTCCGCAAGCCATGCGGTGTCGGCATCTGCCAAGGTGAGCACGGCCAGGGCTTCTTCCGGCCAGCCGGCCTTGAGAATCACTTCGCCCAAAGCCAGCGCTGTGAACGGCGTTTGCGGCGCGGGTTTCACCATGACCGGGCAACCGGCGGCAATGGCAGGAGCCACTTTGTGTGCTACCAGGTTCAGCGGAAAGTTGAACGGCGTGATGGCCAGAACCGGCCCCACGCCGAAGCGCTGCACCAGTCCCCAGCGACCCTCATTGCCTTCGGTCAAATCCAGCGGAATGCTCTCGCCGCCCAGCCGCACGGCTTCTTCGGCAGCGGTCTTGAAGGTGAGCACGGCGCGATCCACCTCCGTCCGCGCCATGCGCAGCGGCTTTCCCGCCTCAGCGACGATCAACTGCGCGAACCGCTCCTTTTGTTCAATGAGCGCGGCGGCCACGTCTTCCAGAATCTCGCGCCGCTTCCAACGCGGCAGAGCGCGCGTGCGGCGCAGGCTGGCAGACGCATGATTCAAGGCCTGGCGCGCGTCCGCTCGCGTGGCCACAGTGACCCGGCCCACCAACCCCTGGTCCCACGGCGAGCGCACTTCAAACGCCTCTCCGTCAGTCCATTCCTTGCCGCACAACAAAAAACCGGTTTGCGTTCCCGGCCGCATCTTCATGGTAGAGCCCCCGCCAAGTATCTTCCTTCATGGTACAAGCGAGCGAGCGGGCGCGAGGCGTTGCCTGCGGCGCCATCCCGAAATGAAGCGATGGCTCCTCTTGTTTCCTCAAAACGTACAGAGCCGGAGTCCGCGCCATGGTGAGAGTGGATGCTGCCGCGACAGCCTGTCAAGACCGGCGCTACGCAACGGCCGCGGTGCCGGGGGCTGGACGCAGTCCCTGGACGACGCGACGGCCCAGGGCTATGCACGGACGCTCGATCCATGCATAGCTGAGAATTCCGACGAGCGGCAGAAAGACCGCCCCGATATAGGCAAGCGGAATAAACAGGACGGCTTGCTGCCAGACGTAAAGACTATAGGAAATAACGCCGAGAAACTTGAGATGCTTCCACTCAAGAACTCTGCCCGCGATGGAGGAAGGGGCACAGCTTGTGCAGGCAATGAGAGCCGCCATCGTGGTGGACTCGGCGAGCGGGATGAGCCAAACGTAGTGATAAATGTACCAGCCCAGAACAGGAAGGAGCACCCAGAAGAGCAGAGATCCAAATCGCACGAACCACCCGCGAATGGCGGCCGATTGAAATATGAGCGCGAAAATGCAGCCGACCAAAATGGCGTCGATGCGAACCTCAGTATGCTTATATGCAAAGACGCGGTTGTAGCTCTCCCAATGCGTGAACCGGAAGACGGCGCAGGCGATGGTTGCCGCGGCTGCGATCCAAAGAGCCCTCGTCCTGCCGGAAAGGGCAAGGATTGGCGGCCACACCAAATAGAATTGCTCCTCCATCGACAGTGACCAAAAGTGCTCGGTGCGGAAGTCAGAGGGCGTCAAGTTGGCGGGATAGTAGTTGCGGAAAAAGAAGAGGCAGGACCACGCATCCCGGCCGATGAAAGCGGTGCGCGCAATCGCCGACGCTATGCCCAGCACGAGCAAAAACGTCCAGGCGCACGGCATCAGCCGGAAAAAACGGCGCAGGTAGAAAGCTTTCAGGTCGATTTTCTTTTCACGAAGCAGACGGCTCGTGATCAGATACCCGCTCAACACGAAGAACAACGTAACTCCATGCTGGCCGAGGTCCATCCATCGATAGCCGTGAAACAGATGGCCGAGGAGGGTTACCTGGAGGTGGGTCACAAGGACCAACAAGATCGCGATACCACGCCAGCCGTCGAGAGTCGGGATGCGATCCATCTTTTCTCTCCCATACTATAGCCAAAATGAGATCCGCCCTTTCCCCGGCCAGAGCTGTTATTGGATGCGGCCCAATTTGCGAGGTGTACGACCAATGCCCTTTGTGAATCGCGACGGCCGCAGCCCAAAACCTCCCTCCGATGCCGCCAAGCAGGGGCGCAGCTGCACGTTCATCCGGCAAAAAAAGCCGGTTACCGAAGTCGTCCTGGATCGGGTATAGTAGCTGCGTCCCCAAACGGCCCCCGAATGAATCCACAAACAGAATGCTCAACAGGAAGGTTGTCGCTATGTCCGATTCCACAAACAGTCAGGTCCCACAGCCCGGATCCTTTCAGCCGGTCCCGCAACCGGTTGGTGCGCCTCCACCCAAATCAGGTCCCAGCGCGCTCAAGATCATCCTCATCATCGTGGCCGTATTTGTTGGCCTGGGCATCATTGGCGCGTGCGTCGCTGGCTACGGCATCTATCGTGTAGCCCATGCCATCCACAAGGATGCCAACGGTGAAATCGTCGTCAATACGCCGAAGGGCGCCATCACCGCCAATCCCAACGAAACGTTCACGGCAAGCGATCTGGGAATTGCCATTTATCCCGGCGCCACGCAGGGCAAGGGCGGCTTGCGCATGACCATTGCGGGCAAAACCATGGTCAGCGCAAACTTCCTCACGCCCGACTCACCGGCTAAAGTCATGGCCTTCTATGAGGCACAGGCGGGCCCCAATGCACAGACCATGTCATCCGGCGCCGGCGGAATGATCACAGTGCAGAATGGCGGCAATTCCGTCACCGTGACGGTCTCGCAAACGGCAAACGAAAACAACGGCGAGACGGTGATCACGATCGTGAACACGTCAGGCAATTCGTCGAATTAGCGATGGTTTGGATTTAGGGCCTCCTGTGCGGCGCAACGCACACGCAGGAGGCCTTTTGTTTCGTCCGCCGCCTGCTCGCGCTCTCTGACTGTGCCACGCGCCTGCGATACACTCCATCCATGATTCACAATGGCCGCAGCCCAAAACTTCCCTTCGATCCGGCTGCGGCGGTGAAGCACCTGCGGGCCAGCGATCCGAAACTCGCCGTGCTGATCGACTGCGCCGGTCCCTTTACCCTCCGGCTCGACCATACGGCCTCGCCCTTTGAGTCGCTACTCGAATCGATCCTCTACCAGCAGTTGCACGGCAAAGCCGCAGCAACCATTCACCGCCGCGTGCGCGAGTACTTCGGCGGCGATCCCACGCCGCAGCTCCTGCTCGACACTCCCGATGAGCCGCTGCGGGCAGCCGGCGTCTCCGGCAACAAAATCAAGGCGCTCCGCGACCTGGCCGCCCGCACCCTCGATGGCACCGTGCCGGCGCACTCGCAGATTCGTAAAATGACCGACGCCGAGATCATCGAACGCCTCACCGAGGTGCGCGGCATCGGCACGTGGACCGTGGAGATGCTGCTTATCTTCCGCCTGGGCCGGCCGGATGTGCTGCCCGTAACCGATTACGGCGTCCGCAAGGGCTTCGCGCTCACTTTTCAGCGCGTGCCCAAATCGCGCCCGCTTGAAGCCGCCGATCTGCCCAAGCCCGACGTGATGCTTCGCCGCGGCAAACGCTGGGCGCCCTACCGCTCCGTTGCAAGCTGGTACCTTTGGCGCGCGTGCGATCTGGCGAAGAACACTGCGCCCGCGGGACGTTCTGCGCGATAGAGCGAGCGCTGTGGCCGTAAAATGGTTTGAGCAGCCCGCCAACGCTGGGCGCAGCGCCACTCTTCGGAACCCTCATGCCTCCTGGAAAGCGTTTCGTTTGTATTCACGGTCATTTTTACCAGCCGCCGCGCGAGAACCCATGGCTGGAGACGGTGGAGATCCAGGACACGGCCGCTCCCTACCACGACTGGAATGAGCGCATCTGCGCCGAGTGTTATGCACCGAACGGCGCGGCTCGCGTGGTGAACGCAAAAAACCAGATCACGCGCATCGTGAACAACTACGCGCGCATCAGCTTCAACTTCGGCCCCACGCTGCTGAGTTGGCTGAGGGAAAATGCGCCGCGCACCTGCCACATGATCCTTGACGGCGAGAGCCGCAGCCGGCAGCGTTACCGCGGGCATAGCTCGGCGATGGCGCAGGGTTACAACCACATGATCTTGCCGCTGGCCAATGCGCGCGATCGCAATACGCAGATCCGATGGGGCATCGCCGACTACGAGAGCAGCTTTGGCGCCCCGCCCGAGGGCATGTGGCTGCCCGAGACGGCGGCCGACACAACGACCCTTGAGGCGCTCGCCGCAAATGGCATCAAGTTCACCGTGCTCGCGCCCCACCAGTGCAAGCGCATTCGACCGCTGAAAGGCGAAGCCGAGTGGACCGATACGCCCAATGCGACAGTGAACACGACGCACCCTTATCTTGTGCGCTTCGCGTCTGGCGCATCGATCGCCGTCTTCTTCTACAACGGCCCGGATTCGCGCGCCATAGCCTTTGAAGGCCTGCTCGATTCCGGCGACAATCTCGCGGCGCGCCTCAAAGCGGGCTTCAATGATTCGGCTCAACCGCAGTTAGTCCACGTTGCCACCGATGGCGAGTCCTACGGTCATCATCACAAGTACGGCGAGATGGCGCTGGCCTACGCATTGCGGCTGCTCGAGCAGGACAAGACAGTGAAACTGACCAACTACGGCTGCTTCCTTGAGCAGTTTCCGCCCGAGTTCGAGTGCGAGATTGTCGAGAACACTTCATGGAGCTGCGAGCACGGCATCGAGCGCTGGCGCTCCGACTGCGGCTGCAATGGCGGCAAGGCCGGCTGGAACCAGGCATGGCGCGCGCCTCTGCGCAAGGCCCTGGATGAGCTGCGCGATGCATTGGTCCCGCTCACCGATCGCGAAGGTGGCAGGCTCTTCAAGGACGTGTGGGCCGCGCGCGACGCTTATATCCAAGTCGTGCTGGACCGGGGCAGCGAATCCGTGGACCGCTTTTTTGCCGCGCAACAGAGGCGCACCCTCACGGAACAAGAGCGCGTGCAGGCCCTGAAGTTGATGGAGATGCAGCGGCACGCCCAGCTGATGTACACCAGCTGCGGCTGGTTCTTCGACGACATTGCGGGCATAGAGACCGTGCAGATCATCGCTTATTCGGCACGCGTGTTGCAGCTGGCGCGACAGCTCTTTGGCCAGGAGGCCGCACCGCTGGAGCCCGCGTTTCTCGCGCGCATGGCCGAGGCCCGGTCCAACAAGCCCGAAGCCGGCGACGGCGCCAGCATCTACAAAAAGTGCGTCGACACCAAGGAGCTGCACCTGGAGCAGGTTGCCGCGCACTACGCGATCAGCTCGGTCTTCTCGTCGTTTGCCGATGAAACGGATCTCTTCAGCTATCGCATCCGGCGCATTTCGCACGAGATTTACACTTCAGGCCGAGGCCGCCTCGCTGTGGGCCGCGCGCATGTGGCCAGCGCCATTACTGGAAACGCACGGAGCTTCTCTTTCGCGGTGCTCCACTTCGGCGACCAGAACATCACCGCCGCCGTGAAAGCCTACGACGACGCAGACGCTGCCGCTTTCGAAACTTTCACTGCCGAAGCCGCCGGCCACGTGCAGCGCGCCGACTTTCCTGAGGTCATTCGCCTGATCGACCGATTCTACGGCCACGCCGACTACTCGCTCACATCGCTCTTCAGCGACGAGCAACGCCGGATTGTCGATCTCATCCTCAACTCCACGCTTTGGGACATCGAGAGTTCGCTCACCACCATTTATCAGGATCACGCCAACCTACTGCACTATCTCTCGCAGGCGGGGCTGCCCAAGCCGCCCGCGCTCACTCTTGCCGCCGGCTTCGCAATCAACGCGGGATTGCGGCGCGCGCTCGAAAGCGAGCCCATCGATGTCGCGCAGTTGCGCTCTCTGCTTTCGCTTGCCAAGGCCGACCAGGTACCACTCGAATCTGCCACGCTCTCCTATATCGCCGACCAGCGCATGAAGCGCGCCATGGTGGATTTGGTCATGTCGTCGGGATCTGTTGAGATGCTCGACCGCGCGCTCGTGCTCGCCCGCACGCTGAGTGAACTGCCCTTCGACTTGAATCTATGGCAGGCGCAGAACATCTGGTACGAGATCCTGCGCACCTCAGGCTACGCGCTCACCGCGCTTGCGGCGGAGGAGCGTCCGCGCTGGGAGAAGGACTTCAACGAACTTGGCGCGTGTCTCACCATCGATTACGCGGCCATGCGTGCGGGTGAGCAAGCCGATTCGCTGGCGGCAGCGGACTGATTCGCTCAGATCTTAGCCAGCCGTCCATCTTTCAATGTGAACCGCTCGCCGCGCCAGACGATCGTGTCTCCGGCGAAGCCCGCAACCCACAAGCCCATCGCGATGACATCGCGCAGCGGGAGCAGCCAGAGATTCGCAAGCACCTCGTGATCGGCCAGCACCCCGGCTCCGACCGTCATCGCCTGTGCCAGACGCAGGAAGAAACCCAGCCCCAGCAGCCACAGGCTCAAGGGGCTCAATCCGCTCGCCAACACGTTCACAATTGCCCAACCGAGACCGTGCGTAAAGATCAGGCCTGCATAGCCTCGCGGACGCGAGCAGCGCACCGTCCGCAGCCAGCGGAGTTGATGATCGAAGAATCCGGTCCAGCTATACGCGGGAACAGCTGTCTCTACCACTTCGGCGCTCACGTCGATGCTGTAGCCGGCCTGAGCAATGCGAGCACCCAGCTCATAGTCGTCGGCCAGGTAATCCACGATGGACAGCAAGCCGCCGGCCTTTTTGAGCGCTTCTCTCTGCACGGCAAGCGTCGAGCCGAGCCCGTAATGCAGCCCGCCTTCGATCAGCTTTGAGAGCAGCACGCCGGGCATGAACTCGGCGGCAATTCCCAACGCCTCAAGCCGCGAAGGAATTGTGTTGTGCGCCTTCCCGCGATAGAGCGCCGTCACCAGGCCCACCGGCGGTTTGCCCGCATCGCGCAAAGCCGGCGCGAAGCAGCACATCACGCGCTCCAGGTAGCGGGAGCTCACCGTAATGTCGGAGTCGTTGATGAGCAGAAAATCGTGCCGTGCGTGCTCAGCGAGCTGCGCCAGCGTGCTCACTTTGCCGTTTGCGCCAAGCCGCTCGGGGCACTGCAGCAGCCGGATCGCCCGCTCGGGAAACTCGGCTTGCAGATCCTTCACCGCGGTTGCCGCAGGATCGTCCAGCGACGCCACGCCGAAAAGCAATTCGAATTGGCCCGCGTAGTTCTGCCGGCAATGGCTGCGAAACGCGTCCATCATGCCGGGGTCGAGCCCCTTGAGGGATTTCAGAATGCTCACGCCGGGAGCGAAGTCAGCCCGCGGTATGCGCCGCTCGCGCAGGAACGCTCGCGTCGCCAACATAGTCGCCAGAAAGTAAACCATTCCGGCCACGGCCAGCGCCGTCGTCGCGATCTCGATCGCTTCCGCCAGAATGTGCGGCATGAGGGCAGTTTACAGTTGTCAGTTCTCAGTTGTCAGTTACTGCGGCGGGAGCTGGAACTTGCCGACAACTGATCACTGACATCTGACAACTGTTTTTCACTCGTAGCGCAGCGCTTCAATTGGGTCCAGGCTCGCTGCCTTCCAGGCCGGGTAGATGCCGAAGACTAATCCAATGACGCAGGCAACGAGAAAGGCGATGATCACCCAGGTGAAGGAAAGCGCGGCGTGCAGAAAGGAGACGGCAAAGTGCAGAATCAGCGTGAACAGGGCTCCGGCAGAGATGCCGAGCAGTCCGCCGACCATGCAGAGCGTGACAGCTTCGAGCGTAAATTGCAGCAGAATATTCTTTCTGGTTGCGCCGATCGCCTTGCGA
>Ga0181520_10002634_pt1 | contig 32965 bp, 29 predicted proteins | sample PEATcosm2014_Bin_29_FD_132451 | JGI IMG/M metagenome (GOLD analysis project Ga0181520, IMG submission 132451) | Peatland microbial communities from MTU Mesocosm Facility, Houghton, MI, USA - PEATcosm2014_Bin02_30_metaG | ecosystem: Environmental > Terrestrial > Soil > Wetlands > Peat | place...
CCCAGCGCTGGTCCCTGTTCTGCTGCCGTCAATTTCAAATCGAAAAATGAGAGTCACAGCCTATCGCGTGCAATATGTGTCGGTTACAACGATCAACCCGATTTTAGCCGGACACTACTGATATCCCATCTTAGGCGCAAAGAACAAAGACGCGCCGAAGGTGGGGCACCCGGCACTGTTTGGAAGGTGGGACACCCGGCAAATGCTTGATTTCGTGCTTTGCGCCGAAGTGTTTTTACTTCCCAGGTCCGAAAATCCGGACCTGGGGCACCCAGCATTGGTACGACAACAAGCGGTTAGAGACTGAGTTAGAAATTCAGCGTGATCTTTGCCGTCAGAGCGCGCGGAGTTACATAGTGCGTGCCGCTGAACGTAGACAGGAAGTTATAGAGCGCGTACTTGTCGGTGACGTTGATCGCGGTCAGATCGAGGTTCACCTTGTAACGGTCGGCATGGAAGAGGTTGTCCTTGCCGATGGACGCGTCGAAGAGATTGCGCGGCTGAATGCGCTGCGGGTTGTGGTCGTTGTCGCCGGCGCCCGCCGCGGGGATCTTGATCAGGCTCGAAGTGAACTCCGAGGCCGGGCAGACGGCGGGCAGTGCCTTGGTCGGCCTTGCCTTCACTCCATTGCAGGCGAATCCCGCTTGAAACTCTTCGTCCGCCGTGAGAGGCAGGGCGACACTCGCGCCAGTGACAGGGTTGATGGTGGGGGGGATGTTGGTGTCCACCATGGCAATGGCCGGTTGGCCGTCCAGCGTGGTTGAACTGTTGCCGCAGGGCGTGTTGGGGTCGGTCAATCCATAGCAGGGAGTAGAACCGGCGACCATGCCCGAGTCATAGCGCCAGTTGAAGCCGCCCCACAGGCCGTTCAGCAGCTTGCCGCGCGAGAGCGTGTATTGCAGGTGCGAGGTCTGGTTGAACTTTTCGTCGTGGTCTATGCGGAAGGGCAGGCCGGTCTGGCCCACGGTCGCGCCGGCTCCGGCTACCTGCGGCGGATAGAAGCGCGCGGCCACGGAAGACATGACGACATAGGCGCTGATGTTATGGAATTGGGGTACTTCCACATTCAATGCGTAGCCGGGAATCTTGGAGCTATGCCAGTCGATGGGGAAGGTGATGGGAGTATTGCCGAGCACGCTGAAGTCGAAGGCGTTGTGGGTGTACTTCCAGATGTATTCGCCACTGACGACAACCCGCTTGCCAAAGGCTTGCTGCAGGCCGGCATGGAACTCGTTGCGGAAGCCGGGGTCGAGCGTTCCGGAGACTCCTGAAGTGCAATTCAGCAGCGGAGAGAGCACGGCATTGCCGCAGCCGTTGCTTGAGAGCACCAGGTTCTCGTTGAAGGGAGTCTCCAGGGAACGCGCATAGGAGACGCGCAGCACGGTGGCCGAAGGCTTGATGTTGTAGGCAATGCCCACGCGCGGCTCGGCCTGTGTGGCTGAAGTCAGACCGTTGTATACGTCGCCGCGCAGGCCAAGGTTGAACAGCCAGTTGCCGGCCTTGATCTGGTCCTCAATGTAGAGGCCCAACTCCTTCACGTCGGTGTGGCCGAGGAAGCTGTAAAGGCTGCCGCCGCGCGTAAGGTCGTAGGGAGCGAGGACGGACTTGTAGTTGGGGTTCCGGAGCGCGACAAAGCCATCGCAGGCCGTGGGATCGGAGTAACCCGGCAGAGGATTGCCGCTGACGTCCATGCAAGGCGAGTTATAGGTTGCCTCGACCACGCCCAGGCTGTCGTTTTCGCGCAGGAAGGTCTGTCCGTATTGGACGCCGGCCTTGATGGTGTGGATTCCCTTGTCGTAGGAGAGATCGGAGTGGACGGCGGCGTTGGTCAGAGTGCGGTTCTGCGTGATGGACGAGGTTTGCAGGTTCGACGGACCGAGGTCCGCGAGGGGATTGCCGCTGGGATAGTAGTTATAGTCGTCGCGGCGGACAAAGGCGCCAAGGTTCCAAACTGCGTGATCGCCGAGAACGCGCGTATACGTGGGCGAGATATTGAAAGTGCCGATCTTGGAGTGCTGGTCGGTGTTGCCCACGCTGGCGAACACTGGACTGGCACTGACGCCGCCGCTGACCACATTCTGAACGTTCAGATTGTCGAACGAGTTGGGCGTCTGGAACCAGGAGCGGGAATAATTCAGGTCCAGATGAATGGAATCGACCGGGCTGAGGTTGTAATCGATCCGGTCAAAGACGTTTTGCTCGTTGCCCTTGTCGTGGAAGACGGTGAACTCGGGCGGATCGAGGAAGCGCCCGGAGTTCATGCCGTCGGCTTCGACAAAATTGCCCCACTTTTTGCCGCCGTAGGCCAGGTCGAAGCCGCCCGAGGCCGACCCGAAGGCGCCATAGGAGCTGGTGATGCTGCCGGTGGGCTTGGTAACGCCCTGGCCGGAGCGCGTGGTAGCCACGATGACGAGGCTGGTTTTGCCGCCGTACTCGGCCGGAGGCGCGCCGCTGATGACCTCAATGGATTGAATCGAGTTGGCCGGAATCTGGTTGGAGAAAACCTTGCTCTGCTGGTCAGTGATGGACTGGCCGTCGACCGAGAAGGAGTTGGATGCGTGGTCGCCAAGGCCGTGAAAGAGGCCGTTGGAGTCGGCCGCAACGCCAGGAGTGGAGAGCGTAACCAGGGAACTGAGGGAAGAAGACTCACTCTCAAGCGGCAGCTTTTCCATCGCCGCTCGGTCTACGTCGGTGTGGAATGTGGAGTCGTTCTCGACCAGGTCGCCGCCGGCTTCGACGGTCACGGTCTGAGTTCCGCCGGCAATCTGGAGAACCAGCTTGAGATTGGTTCCAACCACCGAACGAATTTCGACCGACTGGCTCAACGAGGCAAAGCCGTTGGCGGAGACGGTAAGCCGGTAAGGATTGAAGGGAACGCCGGGAAACAGGAACTGGCCGGTGGGGTCGGTTGTCGCGGCGCGGCTGAAGCCGCTGACCGCATTGGCCAGGGTGACAGTCGCACCGGGAATCACGGCGCCGGAGGGGTCAGTTACCGTACCGCGCACATCCCCGGCGTTGCCGTTTTGCGAAGGCGGATCGGACGCCGCCAGAAGCAGAACGAGGAGGGGAAGAGTGACAAGAATCGTGCCGCGTTTGAACGGCATATTGAGCCTCCTGAAAAATGGCTGCATGATGCGAAAAAGCAAGCCGTGGCTGGATGAGCCGCAGCATTCTCTGTGCATGAGGGGCAGCTTTCCGAATCGGGAGTCAGCCTGAGGAGAAGCGCCGGGGATACGCCCTCATTAAGGTGCAGAAGGCAACCGGGACTGAACTGAATCGAAGATCGGAAAAGTGCCTTAGCAGGCGATGGGAGGAGGACGGGTAAAAAGCTTGGGATGACGATGACGGGTAACGGTGCGCGGCTCGACGACCGGCACTGGGGTTCCTACCTGGACCAGGATGACCACGGCCGCCATGACGGCAACCGGCGCGGCCGAATTCAGAACGATGCACAGCGGGCAATGGTCCGCATCGCTTTCGAGCGAATGGGTGTGCGCCACCTGGGCAACGGCCAACAGCGCGAGCAGGGCCAGGCACAGCAGAGCGGCCGCCCCGAAAGCGCGAGGCTTGCGGCGTCCGTCCTCACCAAAATGTGCCTGAAATCCGGTCAACAGACCAACCCCTGTTTCAAGAATACACAGAATTGGACGCGGACGCGCAGCGGAGGGTTGCGCAACGAGCTGGGTTTTCGCGCCCGCAGCGCCGCAAACCATAGCCGCACCGGTTCGTCTAAACTGTTGAGCTATGTTTAATTCCCGTCCCTTGCGGCTGATGCAGAAGAGTGCCCTTGTGGTCCTGCTGGCGGCGGCCTCGGCCTGCGCCGGCCAGACCCAGCAGCAGCCCCAGACACCGCTGCCTCTGAAGCCCTCCCTGCCCGGCATGGCGACCAACCATCGCCTCATCCTGAAGGACGGAACGTATCAGATGGTGCGCAAGTACGAGATCGTGGGCGACCGGGTGCGCTACATCTCCGTGGAGCGGGGCGGCGACTGGGAAGAGCTGCCGGTGGACCTGGTGGACTGGGACGCGACGCGCAAGTGGGAGCGGGACCACGCCAATCAGCCGGAAGAAGAAGCTTCGCCGGCCATGAAAGAGGCCGAGGACATCGACAAGGAGGAGGCCGCCGAGCGCAACGAGCAGAAGGCGCGCCGGCCAGAGGTGGTCAAGGGCCTCGAGTTGCCGGACGAAGACGGCGTCTTTGTGTTGGACACCTTTGAGGGCACGCCGGAACTGGTGGAACTGCTGCCGGTGGACCTGGCCATCAACGCCAAGAGCAAACACGGGCTGAGCACGCTAAACCCACTGGCTGGGGCCAAGGCCAACCTGGAGTTGGAAGGCACGCACGCCAAGGTGCATCTGCACGTGAACGACCCGGCGATCTATCTTTCGCTGAACGCGCGCGACGATGCCGAAAAAGTGCTTTCGCACGCATTGACGGTGGAAACCGGCGGGGCGAAAGAGGTGGCCAATCGCAAGCACGGGGCGCACTCGCCCACCTCTGGATTCGCCCTGGTGCGGGCGGACGAGCGCAAGGCGGTGCGCATTGTGGGCGCCATCCATATGAGCCCCTCGGGCACGGTGACCCAGGACGAGAACGTGATTCCAGCCAAGGTAGAGGTGCTGACCGGCAAACACTGGCTCAAGATCACGCCGGAGCAGCCGCTGGCCATCGGCGAATACGCGCTGGTGGAGATCATCTCCGCTGCTGACATCAACCAGTCGGTGTGGGATTTTCGCGTGGACCCGACGCTGGGGGATAATCCAGGGTCGCTGGGGCCGATTCTGAAGTAGAGTAGTAAGCCACCGACAAGAAGTCCAATCGCGTGTTGTGCAGCGTAACGTTACGCAGTACAATCGTTCCGGAATGATACGCAGCTTCCTGCACAAGGGGATCGAGAAGTTTTTCCTGACCGGCTCGAAGGCCGGAATTCAGCCTTATCACGCGGCGAAGCTGAGCGAACAGCTTGCCGTTTTGAATTCTGCAACGAAGCCCGAGCAGATGAACGTTCCTGGATGGAAGTTTCATGCGTTGACCGCCAACCTCGCGGCTCATTGGGCGGTAAGCGTCAATGGAAGTTGGCGGCTCACATTTCGCTTCGAGGGAGAAGACGCCATCCTCGTTGACTATCAGGATTACCACTGAGGAAAGGAGTTCGCGCCGTGCAGATGTATAACCCCGCACATCCCGGAAGAATTCTTGCCTACTACCTGGACGGCCGGTCTGTAACCGCGGTCGCCCGGCACCTTGGCGTCACGCGGCCCGCATTGTCGAGGGTGCTGAATGGCAAGGCCGGAATTTCGGCGGATATGGCCCTGCGCATCTCGGAAGCCTTCGGGACGGAGCCGGATCTTTGGCTTCGTCTTCAGGCGCAGCGCGACCTTTGGGTTGCCTCCCGGAAGAGGCGCGCCAAGGTAAAGCCAATTGCCGACAGCGCCGCAGCATAGAGCGGTCCACTTCGCAACTTGCAATGCGCAGATGCTCTATCCGACATCTGGCGTCTTTGCCTTTGCGAAGCGCTGGCGGCGCTTTTCCCACTCGTTGGAGGTGAAGAAGCGCGGGCCCACTTCGATGAGGCGGGGAATCATGTTGAAGACGGCGACACGGTTCCAGGGACGGCCGTCGCGCATTCGAAAGCCCTTCTCGTTCAGGTCGCTGACGATGCTGGAATAGCTGAAGTCCTGCACCAGCAGTTCCATCATGGTCATCAACACCTGGTGCTCGGCGGGATCGGGCTCCAGCCGCCGGCAGTCGTCGGAGATGCGCAATCCGTAGGGAATGTCCTCGTGGAATGCTCCTTCGGGGGGGGCTTCCGCGTCGGGCAGTTCACGCCGCCAGTCGATGGAAACCATCTGCCAACCGGCCTCTGCCCTCTGCCGGATGATCTCGGGACTGAACGGACCCGAAACGATGTCGCGCATGCACTCAAAATATGCCATTGAGAGCCTCCACTCACCGCAACTGCTGACCATGAACAGGCAATTTGGTTGCCAGGGTTGCCGCCGTCGGCCGACTCCGTAAACGATAGGCGGGAAAGACGATAGTTTCGAGCCTTGTTCCCGTAGATGGCCGGGGGGTGTCCGTTTGCGGGAGTGAATGTGCGCTTCCGGACAGGGGCCAGGTCACAAGGGAGATCCCGGGGCACGAATAGATGCTGAACCTTCTCCCCACTTGCCATGGTTGACAGCGTCGGCTGCTGTCAGCAGCTTCTTTCGTTACCGGAGTATGCAACGACGCCGGCGTAGCGGAGCCGGGAATGAAGAGGAGGCCGGGCAGTCGTTACTTGAACGGCTTCACCGCGGCCGGCTGGTCAGCGCCCACCTGGCCCGCAGCGATGGCGGCCACGTAGAAGTCCTCACCCACTGTGGGGCTGCCGGAGATGCGGCGAAGCATGGCCAACTGGCCCACGTGGGTGAGCGCATCGGCAACCGGCCCCTGCAACAGCCGCTCAACTGGAGCGTGGAGCGGACCGCCGGAGGCCAGAAACGAGTCGAAGGCCTGGAGGGACGAGTAGAACCTGTGCTGCTCTTCCACCCAGGACCTGGGTTGGGCTGGGTGCCACTGCTCCTGCCCCACGGCAATGGTCAGCGCCCAGTCGAGCAGATCGCCCATGTGGGCCAGGATTTGCACGGGCAGGCGACCGGCGCCGTCAAAGCCGGCAAAGTGCTCGGGAGCGCCTTCAAGAGCGCGGGTGGCGCGATAGGCAAGGGTGGCCAGGGAATGGCGCAGCAGTTCACGTTTCTCGTCCATACGGGGAACTATAGCGCAACGGGCCTGGAATGTGGCTCTGACGGCAAATCACGCGTCCAGGAACGGCAAATTAGGCGATGAAAGCGGTTCTCTGGTAAACTGGGGATTCTGAGTTCAAGAGCAGGAAAACACAATGTCTATTCATCCCGTAATGCAGCGCTTGGCTGACAAGCTCAAGCGCACCGATCTCCCCGAGTTCGTGCCCGGCGACCAGATTCGCGTCCAAGTAAAGATCAAGGAAGGCGATAAGGAACGCTTGCAGGCGTTCGAAGGTCTGGTTATCGCCATTAACCGCGGCCCTCAGGGGACGTTTACCGTGCGCAAGATGAGCTTTGGCCAGGGTGTGGAGCGCATCTTTCCGTTCAACTCCAAGGTCATCGACAAGATCGAGAAGATTCGCAGCTACAAGGTGCGCCGCGCCAAGCTGTTCTACATCCGCGGACTGCGCGGCAAAGCCGCCCGTCTGAAGGAAGTGGACCGCGTTGTGGCCAAGGCATAGGCCTTAGCAAATTCTGTTGCCCGACAACCCCGGCTTTGGCCGGGGTTGTTTTTTTGCGCGCGGCGAAGTGCCGGACGATGAGGTAGAGGCAGGCTTCGAGGCGGCTTCCATAGGGTTTTGCATTCCCAGGTCTCAAAGGCGAGACCTGGGGCACCCGATCGAACTGCCGAGTGCTGATGCGATTGCCGTGGGCCGGCATCCTGACTTTTGTTCAGTCGCGGGACTTTCTTCTTATACTGGAAATATGGCAAAAACCCCGGTTTGCGGATGGACGCTGGAACAGGCCGCGCGCCGGCGGGGCGCCTTGCGCATTGCCGGGCTGGACGAAGTAGGCCGGGGACCGCTGTTTGGACCGGTGGTCGCAGCCGCGGTGATCCTGACCAGGGGCTGCCATCTCGACGGCCTCAACGACTCAAAAAAGCTCTCTGAAAAGAAGCGCGTCGAACTGGACGTGGAGATTCGCGCGAACGCCGTCGCCTGGGCCATTGCAGAGGTGGACGCGGCGACGATCGACCGCATCAACATTCGCCAGGCCTCGCTGCTGGCCATGCGGCGCGCGGTGGAGCAGCTTCCGCTCAGCCCGGACTTTCTGTTGATCGACGGCCGGGACACGATCGACTGGGAGTGCAAGCAGGAGGCCGTGATCCGGGGCGACGGGACCAGCTTCTCGATCGCCGCGGCAAGCGTGCTGGCCAAGGTGTACCGTGACCGGCTGCTGGTGGAGTTGGACCGCCAATATCCCGGCTACGGGCTGGCGCAGCACAAGGGCTACGGTTCGCCCGAGCATCTTGCCGCCCTGGCTCGTCTGGGACCGACCCCGCTGCACCGCAAGAGCTTTCACCCGGTGGCGCAGACCTTCCTCAAATTCGACGGGAGCGCAACATTCGAAGTGGAACCCGAGGCCTGCGACGATCTTGCTCCCACACCGGATGATCTTGAACCCGCCCCGATCGAGATGAACGAACAGCGCTTTGCCTGCCCGTGCTGCGGGAATTTGACGCTCCCGCTTGAGCCGCCCGGAACCTTTTCTCTATGCGAGGTCTGCTGGTGGGAAGACGACCCGGTTCAATTCGCGGACCTGAACTATGAAGGCGGCGCGAATGCTCCCAGCCTGCATCAGGCCAGAGACTTCTTCAGGACCATTGGCGTGAGCGATCCGAATCTGAAAGGCCACGAGCGTGCGCCGCGCGCAGAGGAATTGCCGCCCTTGGTCCTCTGCTTTCCGCCCACAGCCTGACGGCCGGCGCTCAGGCGGTGCGCGGTTTTGGGCGTTGAGTCCAGGCCAGGACCGGACGCGACGCCAGCAGCGCCGCCAGCACAACCGTGATGGTGATCGGGGTGAGGACACCAGGCTTGACCTGCCACCAATAGTGAATCACTCCGCAGACAGCGGCCAGGTAGACCAGCTTGTGCAGGCGGTTCCAGCGCCTGCCGCCCAGCTTGCGAATGGCCCAGTTGGTGGAAGTGGCAGCCAGCGGAAGCAGCAGAAGCCACGCGGCAACCCCGATGGTGATGAAGCGGCGTTTGGCGATGTCGGCAGCCATGGCGTTCACGTCGAAGCCGGCGTAGAGCGCGACATACGTCAACAGGTGCAGCGTGGCGTAGAAGAAGGCGAACAATCCCAGCAGGCGCCGGAACCGGATGAGCCAGTTCAAGCGCGGCGAGAGACGGCGCACCGGCGTAATGGCGAGAGAAATGGTCAACAGGCGCAGCGTGGCCAGGCCGGTCGAGAAGGTGATGGTAGCCGTGGGGTCCGCGCCCAGGTTGTTGGTGACGGCGCCCCATAGGAGCCAGACAAGCGGCCATAGGCAGGCCAGCCAGGTGAGGGTCTTGAGAAGAACGAGAGTCGGTCGGGTCATGGTCCTTGCAAAGCAGCGGAGTTAGCGGCGCGCGGCGCCGGTTAGCGGGGCTAGCGGAGTTAGCGGCGATGGCGGAGTTGGCGGAGTTAGCGGAGTTGGCGGCGTTGCACGCTCGAATTCGCCTGGAGGCTTGAGGGCGTTGCCAACTCCGCCAACACGCGCGGAGCGCGGCTAGCTCCGCGAACCCCGCTCTCAGAAGTTTCTCCGCAGGTCCATGCCGTTGTAGAGCGAGGCAACCTGGTCGCCGTAGCCGTTGAACAGGAGCGTTGTGCGGCGCTGGGCGTAAAAAGGCTGGCCGATGCGGCGCTCGGTTTTCTGGCTCCAGCGAGGATGGTCCACGCTGGGATTGACGTTGGAGTAGAAGCCGTATTCATTGGGCGCCTGCTCATTCCAGGTGGTAGGCGGAGCCTTGTCGAGGAAGCGCACGGTCACAATCGACTTGGCGGACTTGAAGCCGTATTTCCAGGGCACCACGACGCGCACCGGAGCGCCGTCCTGGTTGGGCAGCACCTCGCCGTAGAGGCCGAAGGTCAGCAGGGTAAGCGGGTGCATGGCCTCGTCCATGCGCAGCCCTTCGGTGTAGGGCCAGAAGATGGAAGATTCGGAGGTCCATTTCTCGACTTTTTTGTCGTAGTAGGACAGGAACTGGACGTATTTTGCGCTGGGCAGCGGGTCGCACTGGCGAATAAACTCGGAGAGCGAGTAGCCGACCCAGGGAATGACCATGCTCCAGGCTTCGACGCAGCGATGGCGATAAACGCGATCTTCGAGCGGGCGCAGCTTGAGCAGCGCCTCGATGTCGAAGGTCTTCGGCTGCTTGACCTTGCCGTCCACGCGCACGGTCCAGGGGCGGGTGGGCAGGCCGCCGGCATTCTTCGCGGGCTGATCCTTCTCGACGCCGAATTCGTAGAAGTTGTTGTAGTGGGTGATGTCTTCGAGGCTGGTGAGCTGCTCGCCGGTGGTGGTGAGCGGGCTTTTCACCGTTTGCAGCTTCGTGCCGGCCAAGGCTGCTGTGCCCGGTTCGAACACTTCAGCCAGGCGTTCGGCGCCCAATGCGGCTGCACCCGCGGCGACCGCGCCGGAAAGGGCCGTGCGCAGGAAACGGCGGCGATTGAAGTAGTCCTCGTAGCGGTCTCGGGGGGTGATCTCCGAGGAGGGAATGTCGGGCTGTTTGCCGATCAGCATGAAGTGGCCTCGCTTGGGGAAGTGCGATTGCACTTATTAGACACGAACGAGGCGCCGGGCGTTACAGGAATTGCGAGAGAGATTTTTGGGCCTACTTGGTGGGAGCGAAAGGCCAGTGGGCGTCCCGGCGTGCGCGGATCAAATAGATCAGCGTGCCGGAAAGGGCAATTCCGCCGGCTACCGCCAGGCCGCCCAGGGCGTGGCTGCGATTCACAAGGATGAAGACAAAGCCGGCGATGGCTACCAGCGGGGGCAGCGGGTAAAGCGGCATTTTGAACGGGCGCGGCAGCTCAGGCCGCTGGATGCGAAGCAGGATCACGCCGACCTGTTGCAAGAAAAACTGCAGCAGGATGCGGGTGATGACCAACATCGTAATCACCTGCGCCAACGAGAAGAAGCAGAACCCGGAGGCCACCAGGCCCAACGCAATCAGCGAACGGTGGGGAATGCCGTGCTTGGGGTGGACGGCGGCGAGGAAGCGGAAGTAGTTTCCATCGCGGGCGGCGGCGTAGGGCACGCGGGAGTAGCCGAGCAGCAGCGAAAAGACCGAGGCGAACGCGGTCCAGACGATGAGGGCGGCAATAGTGTAACCGGCCCAGCGTCCAAATGCGGAGTGGGCAATGTCGGCCACCAGTTGCACGCGCACCATGGCGCTCTCTGCAACGTGGGAGGCGGCATCGCGCAAGGACGGCAGCGCGGCCAGGTTCATGGCCACATAAAACGCCGAAACGAAGAGAACGGAGAGCAGAATGGCGCGGGGGATGGTGCGCTCGGGACGACGAACTTCGCCGCCCAGGAAGCAGATGTTGTAGTAGCCCCAGTAGTCGTAGGTGGTGATGAGCGTGGCCTGGGCCAGGCCGCCGAGGGCTACGGCCATGGGCAGCGCGGGCGAGGCCGGCATGTGCCAGCCCCCGGTGGCCGCGGCATGGGCGAACCCGGAGACGATGACTCCGGCGATGGCCGCCAGGACCCCGGCAAACAGCACCCAGGCCAGACGCGTGACGGAGCTGAGATTGCGATAGAGCAGCGCGGTAACCAGCAGGCAGGCGGCAGCAGCGGTAAAGCTCGAGTAGTGGAGCATGGGCAAGGCGGCAAAGGGAGAGCTGTCGAGGCCCGGCCAGAAAACGCCCAGGAAACTCGACAGACCGATGCAGCCGGAGGCGATGGAGAGCGGCGCGGTGAAGCTCACCTGCCAGACGTAGAGAAAGCTGAGCCAGTTGCCGGCGCGGTCAGGGCCATAGATTTCGCGAAGAAAGGCGTACGAACCACCCGCGCGGGGGAAGGCCGCGCCCAACTCGGCCCAGACGAGACCGTCAGCCACGGCGATCACCGCTCCCAGAACCCATGCCCACACCGAGAGGCGGTAGCCCGCGGCGGCGATGACCAGGGGCAGCGTGATGAACGGACCCACGCCGATCATCTCCAGCATATTGAGGGTCACGGCGGCGCGCAGGCCGATGCGGCGCTGCAATGTGCCGGTGCTGGCGGAGACGGATGGGGTAAGGGTCATGAGGCTGGTTCGCTCACAGGATTGTACACTGACGGGAAGCATGATCTTTACCGAGAGAGTTCAACGAGCAGCGGTGACGGCGGCCCTGATGGGGCTGGTTCTGGTGGGCGCGAGCACGGTTCGCGTGGCGGCACAGGCAGCGCCGCAGCCTGCGACAGAAGGGCGCGAGTTTGCGGCGGTCCCTCTGCCAGAAACGAGCGAGATCGCTCTTCCCTTGCCCGAGGACCGCGGCCACGCAGCGCTGGAGCAGTCGCTGAGGCGCCTGAAAACCACCGCCAGCGTGATGATGATCGTGGCGCATCCGGACGATGAGGACGGAGCGCTGCTGACCTATTTGTCGCGCGGCCTGGGCGTGCGCACCGTCCTGTTTACCCTGACGCGCGGCGAGGGCGGCCAGAACGCCATGTCGGCCGAGACCGACGGCGCTCTGGGACTGATGCGGACCAACGAACTGCTGCGGGCCGGCGAGTTCTACGGCGTCAAGCAACTCTGGGGCACGGAGGTAGACTTCGGGTTCTCCAAAACTCAGGAGGAGGCCTTTGCCCGCTGGGGACACGACCGCGTACTTTACGACGCTGTCCTGGCCGTCCGACGCGAGCGGCCGCAGGTGATTGTGGCGACGTTTGTGGGCGGCATTACCGACGGCCACGGCCACCACCAGGTTTCGGGCGAGATTGCACAGGAGGTTTTCAAGGCGGCAGCGGACCCGAAGGTATTTCCCGAGCAGCTAAAAGACGGTTTGCAGCCGTGGCAGCCGCTTGCCGTCTACTCCATGGTGCCGTTTGCGCCAGTCACTGAGAAGGGCATGTTCGACTACGCGACGGGCAAGTGGGCTCCGGCGCGGTTCAAGAATTATGTGACCGGCGAGTGGAGCGCGGGCGTGCCTTCGACGGATGTGACGCTTCCGGTGGGCACCTGGGACCCGGTGCTGGGGCGCAGCTATGTGCAAATTGCGCGCCAGGGCTGGGGCGAGCAGAAGTCGCAAAACGGCGGCGCGAACCCGGCGCTGAGCGGACCGGCGACCACCAGCTATCACTTGTGGGCGGTGGCGCCGGAAGCGGCTGCGAAGCCGGGAGCGACATCGAAGAACGACGATCTGTTTCACAACAACAAGGTCAATATCGACACCAGCTTTGCAGGGATGGCACGGCTGCTGCGGGGAGGCGCGGTCCAGTGGCTGACCCCGGACCTGCACCTGGCCGATGTCGGCCTCCAGCGCCTCCATGCCGACGCGCTCGCCGAACACAACCTTGGCGTGGCCCACCAACTTGTGCCGGTTTACTTCCAGGCCCTATCTCTGCGGAAGAGGATTGCTTCAAGCAGTCTTGTGGACGCCGACGCCAAAGCCACCCTGCTGCTGGAACTCGACGCCAAGATCAACGAGATTGAGGTTGCACTCAAGAAACTACTCGGGCTGGACCTTATGGCGTTCACCACCAAGGCCGACAGCGTGCAGGGCGGCGGTCCGTTCCGCGGCGGGTCGGCGGACGAGATGCCGCGCAGTGTAACGCCGGGTGAGGAAATCCGGGTGCGGGTGCACACCGCGCAGGTTACGGGGGAAACAAAGCTCAAGTCAGTCTGGCTGATGGGTTCAGACGGGCGCGTTTGGAAGAGCGAGGAAGTGAGCGGAACTGCGCAGTCAGCGAGTGCCGCGAACGATCAGATTCTGAACGTAAAGGTTCCTGAAAACGCCGAGCCCACCGCGCCCTACTTCACCCGGCCCTCGATCGAGCAGCCGTATTACGACCTCACGCGGCCCGAGTATCGCTTGCGGTCGTTCGCGCCTTACCCGCTGGCGGCGTGGGCGGAGTTCACCTTCGACGGCTTGCCGATTCGCCTGGGACAGGTCGTGCAAACCATGCAGCATGTTCTGGGGCCGGGCGGCATCTACGAACCGCTGGTGGTGACGCCGGCCATCGGCGTGCGCATGGAACCCGAGGCACGCATCCTGCCGCTCGACGGGACAGCTCTGCCGGTGCGAGTGACAGTTCATGCGCAGGCGGCGGCCGAGGGGACAGTCGAGCTGAAGTTGCCGGCCGGATGGCGCTCGGAGCCGGCGGAAGGCAAGTTCCATCTGGACAGCGCGGGGGACACGGAGCCGCTGACTTTTTTGGTCACGGCCGACGGAGCCACGACCGGGGCATACAGCATTGTGGCCTTGGCGCATGCGGGCGGGCACAGCTACACGACCGGCTGGCAGAGCGTGGGCTACGCCGGGCTACGGCCGTACAACCAATACAAGGCCGCAGAGTTGAAGACGCGCAAAATCGATGTGAAGCTCGCGCCGGGACTGCGGATCGGCTACGTGATGGGGACGGGCGACCTGGTTCCCGAGGCCATCGAGGGACTGGGCGGCGCGGTGCATCTTCTGACCCCAGCGGAGTTGGTCTCAGGCGATCTTTCCGCGTGGAATGTGATCATGATCGGCATTCGCGCCTACTCCGCGCGGCCCGAACTGGCTGCCGCTCAGCCGCGTCTGGATGAGTTTGTGCGGCGCGGGGGTACTCTCGTTGTCCAATACCAGAGCGCAAACTTCCCTGCCCCTTTTCCGCTGTCGATGGGACGCATGCCAGAGCGGGTAGTGGATGAGCAGGCGCCGGTGAAGCTGCTGGACCCGGCCAATTCCCTGCTGCGCTGGCCGAACGCAATCACCACGGCGGATTTCGACGGTTGGGTCGAAGAACGCGGCCACAGTTTTCTGGATAACTGGGACAAGAGTTATACGGCTCTGACCGACACCGCCGACCAGGGGCAGGACCCGCAGCGGGGCGGATTGCTGGTGACTCATCCCGGCAAGGGGACTTATATCTATGTCGCTTTTGCACTCTACCGCCAGCTACCTGAGTTAGTGCCTGGGTCTTACCGGCTGCTGGCCAACTTGCTGAGCGCGGGCAGGGACTAGCCTATGGGCGCGGGGCAGGCTCAAGCCCCACGCCCATAGGCACTTGCGCTGGGACGCGCTCCTATCAAAACAAGGGAGTCGCGCATATTAAAAGAAAGTGAATTTATGGCTCTATCTCAATGGAAACATAGGGCCAGTAACCTTGTTAAAAATATATGAATTAGTCAAATATTCATCTGAATCTGCGAGTCTTGGAATCGGAAGCGGCCAGGGAAAGCTCCGCTTGTGCGGATTTACTTTCCCGGCCTTCGATGTAACTTCCGCATGCCCGCAGGAACACCATTCGGTTTCATGTAGAGAATTTCGGGGACGCGGGAGAACAGGGTGCTCGTTGTGCCAAGCGAGCGCAGCCACGATCCAACCTGATTCAAGAGGAAAATGAGAGGCCCAATGAATTTCAGACTCAGAAACGCTGCCGCAGCATTCCTGGCAGCCAGTCTAGTTTGCTCATCCGCTTATGCCACCGATGCGACACCGCCGGCGAAGAAACACCCGGCGGCCAAGAAGGCCAAGACGCCTCCAGGGCCAACGGTTGAAGAGCAGATCAAGGCGCTGCGCCAGGACATGGAAAACCAGATCAACGGACTGAAGACGGACCTGGCTGACAAGGATGCGCAGTTGAAGAAGGCGCAGCAGGCGGCAGCCGATGCACAGGCCGCCGCGGACAAGGCGAATGCCGCGGCCACGTCCCAGCAGCAGGCGGTGACCGACAACGCAGCCGCCGTGACCACGCTCGAAACCACCGTAACCGACCTGAAGGGCAACCAGGCTTCACTGGCCTCGACGGTCTCCGACGAGACGGCCAAGATCAAGAAGGAAATCGGCAGCCCCAGCGTTTTGCACTACAAGGGCATCGGCCTCACGCCGGGCGGCTACCTGGCGGGTGAAACAGTTTACCGCTCCAAGGCCACCGGCGGCGATATTCCCACCGCCTTCAGTTCCATCCCTTATGAGGGCGCAGACGCCTATTCGCTGAGCGAGTTCTACGGCAGCGCCCGGCAGTCGCGCGCAACCCTGATGGCCGAAGGCAAGACCAACTGGGGCACCTTGCGCGGCTACTATGAGGCTGACTGGCTGGGCACCGGCATCACCTCGAACAACAACCAGTCAAACAGCTACGTCCTTCGCCAGCGCGTTCTGTGGGCGCAGGCCGAGACCAACAACCACTGGGCTTTCACCGGAGGCCAGTTGTGGTCTCTGGCTACCGAAGACAAGAAGGGCATCTCCAACCTCTCCGGCGACATCCTGACGCCGCAGACCATCGACCCGAATTACGTTCCGGGCTTTGTCTGGACGCGCCAGTACGGTTTCCGCGTGACCAAGACCTTCGATCATGCGGCCTTCGGCTTCGCGGTTGAAAATCCGCAACTGCTTTACACCGCCTCTATCGCTGGCAACACGCCCTACGCGGTGCTCGGCAGCGCCGGCGCCAACGGCGGCAACTACAACGCGGCGGTCAGCGCCAGCGTGCCCACAACGTACATCCAGAACTACACCAACCAGGTGACGGCGACGGGAAGCATTTATGTTCCCAGTTACAACACCATCTACGCCAACACCAACATCAGTAACTACTCCTTCAACCAGGCGCCCGATGTGCTGGCGAAGATTGCCTTCGATCCGGGCTGGGGCCACTACGAGATCTTCGGCATCGCGGGTTTTGCCCACGAGACTGTTTATCCGGGCGTGACCACAAATAGCACCAAATACGGCGGCCAGTACGACATCGAGTGCCCCAAGAGCGTTTCCGGCTGCAGCCCTGTGGCGGCTGCTTCCACCTCGACCGGCTACTACAACAACAGCATCACGGTTGGTGGCGTCGGTGGCAGCTTGCGCGTCCCGGTGATCGCCAACAAGTTGACCTTCGGCGCCAAGGGCCTGTTCGGACCTGGCGTGGGCCGCTACGGCGACTCGACGCTGGCCGACGTGACGGCTGACGCCAACGGCAATCTGGCTCCCATCCACAACGTCTCCGGCCTGTTCACGCTGGAAGCAACACCGACTCCGCGGCTTGCCATCTACCTCAACTACGGCGGCGACTACGCCGGCCGCACAGACTTCGGCAAAGGCAGCACCGTTGCCTCGACGCTGGGCTCGCCGGCCGCAACCTTCTGCCCGACGGGCTCTACGACCACATGCACAAGTTCCCCCTCGGCCGCGCTGCTCGCGGCAGGCGGCACCTGGGGCGGCCACTGGAGCACACCCGCCGTTGGAACGACAGCGGTGGGCTACGGCTCGCGGCTGCTGAGCAACTCAAGCTGCAATACCATCGCCAACCCCGGCTACAACGGCAGCTCGACCGGCTACTACCCCGGCGGCTCCTGCGGCGCGCAAACCCGCGACGTGCAGGAAATCACCGGCGGTTACTGGTATGACCTGTACAAGGGCGACCACGGCCGCCTGCGCCAGAGCATCCAGTACGGCTATGCAGTCCGCGAGGGTTGGTCGGGCGCGGGCTCTCCCGCAATCGGAGCCAAGGGCATCGACAACATGTTCTGGACCAGCTTCCGCTACTACTTGCCATAAGCCGGGAGCCATCGGCTTCCGCAACACCAGAAAGGCAGCCCGCATCCCGGGCTGCCTTTCTGTTTTTCCCTCAAAAGGCACGCGCGTTCGGAATTGGAACGCCCATGACTTTGCGTCACCGAGCCGCGTATCCGCCATCACATTCGGTCTCCCCGGCTGCATCACACCATAGGTATGGCTGGGCGGCGTGTAGGGCGCAAGAGGCAAGATGCCCTCGCAAGACTCCGCCCACCTCGAATGCCCTTCTGTCCGCGGGGGTGCGGACGACAGGGTGCAGACCCGAAGAGTTTCCAGGCGGTGCGCTTCCATCCACCGCAGTGGTAGAAGACGGCAGCGGCAGAGTTTCCCTGAAACGAGGAAAAACAGCCTCGCGGGACTCTGCCGCTGTCTTGTTTTTGGGGCGGTTTTTTGAGACAGAGAACCTGCGAAAAGGACGTGATCGGCGTCCTCGAAAGAATCCAGGGAACAGAAATGAAGAAAACTGAGGAACGACGGGATCTGGTGGCCGCGCTGCTGGGCGAGCAGACGACGTTGTCGCTGGCCACGACGGGAGCGGACGGCGAGCCCTGGGTAGCGCCGCTCTTTTACTTGGTGGACAAAGATCTGGCTCTTTACTGGCTCTCTTCCGCAAGCAGTCTGCACAGCCTGAACCTTGAGCGGACACCGCGCGCGGCTGCGACCGTTTACGCGAATGCTGAAAACTGGAAAGAGATCCGTGGCGTGCAGATGCGTGGATTGGTGAGCAAGGTCACGGAGCCCAAGCGACGCCGCGCTCTGATCAAGGCTTACGGCGAGCGATTCAAATTGGGCGCCGCTTTTCGCCTGGCCATTCGTCAGAGCGTCCTGTACGAGTTCCGGCCGGAGTTTCTTCGCTACATCGACAATTCAAGAGGCTTTGGGTACAAGCTCGAACTGCGACGTGGTCCGGAGGGTTTCGTCGATGGCTAAAGCGAGAGCCTTCAACAAAGGCGCAAAATAGAGAGTTGGGCATCGCGGCTGTTCTGGCCGATGCGAACATGAAGGGAAACGGATTGATGAACGGGAGTCGGATGAAGGTTGTGGCGTTGAACGGCAGTGCGAGAAAAGGCGGAAACACGTCGATCCTGCTGCGATACGTGCTGAAGGAACTGGAGAAGGAAGGCATCGAAACCGAACTGATTGAGATGAGCGGGGTTCGAATTCACGGCTGCCTGGCCTGCCGCAAATGCTCGACAAAGAAGGACCGTCGGTGCTCGCAGACCTCCGATATGGGAAACGCTTTTATCGAAAAAATGGAGAAAGCGGACGGAATTCTGCTGGGATCGCCGACGTATGTCGCCGATATTTCCCCGGAAATCAAGGCTTTGATGGATCGCGCCTGCCTGGTTTCAAAGGCCAACGGCGGGATGTTCCGGCACAAGGTGGGCGCCGCAGTGGTGGCGGTGCGGCGGGCGGGAGCGATGCACGCCTTCGATGCGCTGAACCATTTTTTCCTGATCAGCGAAATGATCGTGCCCGGCTCGTCGTACTGGAACATCGGCATCGGCCTGGAGAAGGGCGATGTGGAGAAGGACGCGGAAGCCATTCAAACCATGAAGATACTGGGACAGAACATGGCGTGGCTATTGAAAAAGATCGACAGCTAGCGACGCACTGGTCAAGGCGGCTCAGTAGGTCTTTGACAAATGGGACTATCCTAGATAGAGGAATTGCCGTTCAGCGGCTGTTCCGATCAGGGTGGTTGAGGCGGACACGAACGACCAGCCCTGTCAGCCTCAGAGCGCCGTTCCCCGCGCTGCTGAGAGGTTTCCGCCAAGCCGGAGGAGCTCTTCTCTAGACCCTGTGCGGCAGCTTGCGAAAAGAGCGCATCCGTTCACATAAGGAGAAATCCATGGAAACGGCCGAACCCAACAAATCGATTACAGATGATGTTCTGCATCTTGGAAGCCAAAGCAAGCTCTCCCCTGAGGAGATTGCAAAAGCACTGGCGCATCACAACCGGCACCATGGCGGCGGGCAAGCACAGCAGGCCGCTGCCAATGCGGGCGGCAAGAAGCAAAAGAAGTCGAAGTAGAGAGAACAGCCGATCAGAATCCCCGGTGACCTGGCGGGTTTGCTGCCGCGAAGTCATCGGGGCGGCGGGCGCAGCCTGAAGTTCAGTGAGCAGGAGCAGCGGCGAGCGCGCGCAACTGGGCCAGGTGATTCAGGTCGTGACCAGCCATGGTTTCGACCAGTGTGAGAAAGGTCATGGCGCCCCGCTCGGGGTGTGTGACGGGCCTGGAAGCCGCGGCGGGAAGAGCCTTGCCAATCAGCATACGATTCCACCCACGCATGGCGGAGAAGACTTCGAGGGCCTGATCGGCGGGAACGCCGGGGTAGGTTGCGGCCCACATTTCCTGGTCGAAGGGCTGAATGACCGGTGCCTCCACGGCCAGCGTCTGGCGCAGGCGAAAGGCGAAAGCCACTTCGCAGTCAGCCAGATGGCAAACGATCTCCGCCGGGCTCCATTTGCCGGGAGCGGGAGAAAGGGCGACCTTCTCTGGGCCGATGGCTTCAAGCAGCAGAGCAAGCTGAGCGGAGGTAGCTGAGAGGATGACGTCGAGCGGACGGCCATCCAGGAAGCGGTCGTAGGGGTTGAGTTCGCTCATCGAAGTGGCCTCCGGAACAAATTTGGAATGATTCCGCGTGCCTCACAGGGCAAGGACAGAACGCGAAAAATCCATTCAAAGCATACCGCAGGTACTGAAGGCGCGGGGATTTTGATGGGTTTCCTGTAGGGCGAAGACCCGCATCCTTGTTCACCCCGAACTTCTGTGAGTTTTCCAGGTCTCAGAGTCGTGACCTGGGACAGCCGGCGGTCGAGATTGTAACGGAGTTTTTTGAATGGGAGTGGCGGGAACGGAGTGTTTGGTTTCCTCCCCTTTCCGCGAAAAGAAGCGGAAAGGATGGGGCACGGAGCCTGGTTCGCTGGTCCAGCTTTCTGAACCGCCTGTTCCTCTGTTGCTCCCTCCCGGTCCCTGTAATAGTCCCTGGTCCCTCGCTCCCGGTTCATCCCCAAAATTCCGCCTTCCATCCGCTTTTTCGGCCCTTCGTCCGAAACGCCGCGCGTCTGCGCCCCGACCCCGTCTACTTTCCGAATAGAGCAACGCGCTCAGGAAAGGAAACGGCGCATGGACGCACTCGTCAACGTCGAAGCAGTCAGCCGAAGATTTCCCCTGGACCACAGCTACGTCAGCGCCCTTGACCATGCCAGCTTCCGGGTCGAGGCCGGGGATTTTCTGGCCATCGCCGGCCCCAGCGGGAGCGGCAAATCGACCCTTCTGAACCTGATTGGCTGCATCGACAAGCCGACCGGGGGCCGCATCCTCGTGGAGGAAGTGGACACCTCCCGACTGAAACCCGCCAGCATGACAGCGCTGCGCCGCGAAAAGATCGGCTTCGTCTTTCAGACCTTCAACCTCATCCCCGTTTTCACGGCCGCTGAAAACGTCGAGTTTCCACTCCTGGTTCAGGGCGTCAGCGCTCGCGAACGCCGCACGCGCGTTTCTGAAGCCCTGGAAAGTGTCGGCCTCTCCTCGCGCGCTCATCACCGTCCCGACCTGCTCTCCGGCGGCGAACGCCAGCGAATCGCCGTGGCCCGCGCCATCGTTCATCGTCCCGCCCTGGTGCTGGCCGACGAACCTACCGCCAACCTCGACACCCACAACGCCACCCAACTCATCGACCTGATGCGCGGCCTCAACCAGCGCCTCGGCCTCACCTTTATCTTCTCCACGCACGATGCACGGCTGCTCGAACACACTCCCCGCATCATCCGCCTCTGCGATGGACAAGTGATCTCCGATAGCTCAACGGAAGGAGCCAGCCATGGGCAAGTTCTTGCTGCTCGCGTTTAGAAACCTTTTCCGCAATCGCCGCCGCACGCTGATGACCCTGATGATGGTCGGCGGAGGCGTGACGGGCCTGCTGCTGGTGGGCGGGTTCTTTGCTTTCATGTTCTGGGGTCTGCGCGAAACCACCATCAACGACGGCCTTGGCCACCTGCAGATCTTCACCACCGAGCACTTCAACCGCGAAGAAAAGCATGTCCTCGACACCGGCATCGACAACTGGCGCCAGGTGGCCGCAACCGTTTCCACCGGTGGCCATGTGCGCGGCGTCGCGCCCCGCATCGAGTTCTATGGAATGCTCTCGAACGGCGTCAAATCCTCGGTCTTCATGGGCAGCGCCGTCGATCCCGTCGCCGAAAACACCCTTGGCTTCAGTCCGCGCCTGGCCGCCGGCCGCGACCTGGACACCAAGCCCGGCGGCGAGGTTGAAGCCCTCATCGGTGCCGGCGTGGCCCGCTCCATGAGCGTGAAGCCCGGCGACGGACTGACCCTGCTGGCCGTCACTTCCGATGGGGCTCTCAACGGAATCGATGTCCAGATCGTGGGCGTGGTCAACACCGGATTCAAGGAAATGGACGACCGCTATCTGCGCATCACGCTCGCGTCCGCGCAGCGCCTGCTCGAAAGCGATCGCGTCACCAATCTGGTGGTCGGCCTCGATGCCACGGAAAACACCGACAAGGTTGCGGCGGACCTTGGCCCACGGCTGCGCGGCCTGCCGCAAAATCTGACGCTCAAGAAATGGATCGATCTGGCAGCCTATTACAAGCAGGTCCGCTCCCTCTTCAGCATGATCTTCATCTTCCTGGGCATCATCGTCTTCTTCATGGTCCTCATGTCCAGCGTGAACACGCTGCTGATGACCATGTTCGAGCGCACCCGGGAGATCGGGACCATGCTGGCCATGGGCACGCCGCGCTCCTGGATCATCGCCCTGTTCGTGCTGGAAGCCACGCTGCTCGGAGTGATGGGCGCGATGGTTGGTGTCGCTGGAGGCAATCTCCTCGGAGTCCTGCTCAATCATTCCGGCCTCCATCTGCCGCCGCCGCCGGGAACCACGTCTCCCATGAGGTTCCAGGTCCTTCACGTGCCCAGCCTCATGATCGGCTCGTCCATTCTGGTCGTTGTCAGCCTGGCGCTTGCGTCCATCCTGCCCGCGATCCGCGCATCGCGGCTACAAATTGCGGAGGCTCTTGCTCATGTCTAACGTCAACTGCATTTTGCGCACATTTCTGCTGCTGTTCTTCATCGGCCTTCTGGTTGCATGGGCGCTGGCCGCTCATGCAGCAACGCCCGCGACAGTCGACGCCGTGGCGCTGCTCAAGCGGTCAGATGCTTATCGCAACGGCTGGCCCTCTTACGTGCTGCGGGTCAAGATCACCAACTTCGAATCCGGCAAAGAGGATGAAGAGGCGCTCTACGAAGTCTCGCAGAAGGGAACCGACAAGACATATGTCGAGTTTATGAGTCCGCGCAACAAGGGCCGCCACCTGCTCATGCTCTCCGACGATATGTGGATCTATCTGCCCGACACCAGCCGCCCGGTGCGCATTACGCCGCTCGAACGGCTCTCTGGCGACGCATCCAATGGAGACGTTGCCCGCACCAACTATGCCGCTGACTACGCGCCCGTCTACGTGCGCACTGAGAAGGTAGGGGCGGAAGAATGTTATGTTCTCGACCTCACCGCCAAGCGCAAGGGTTCGACTTATCAGCGGATTCTGTTTTGGATACGCGTAGCCGATGCGCGCCCGGTGAAGGCCGAGTTCTATCTCACCTCCGGCAAGCACATCAAGTCCGCCACCTTTGACGAATACGCGACGGTCAACGGCAAAAGCCAGCTTCGCCGCATGACGCTCTACGACGAAATCCGGCATAACTCGCACAGCGTGCTCGAATACTCAGGAATCGCCCCGCGCGAGCTACCCGACAAACTTTTTTACCAGGGACGCACCGACAGGTTCTAGCGACACAGAACGAATCCAGAAGAACCATCGGGTGCCCCAGGTCTCGCTTTTGAGACCTGGGAATCCAAGACACTCAATCACATTTCTCAACCAATCGACAAAGTCGGCGGCACAACATGAAGCATTGGCTCCTCATCCCGATCATCCTCGCCGCGGCGTCCTTGCCCGTTGTAGCGCAGGATAGTCTGGCCCAGGAGGTCCCCGCTCCGGAGCCTCGCCACGATTTCCGTTACTCCTTCGCGGCCATCGAAGACGCCACGCATTACGGCAATCTCTCCGTCCCGATCCCAAAAACGCTCAACCAGATTTTGCTTGAGCCATCTTTCAGCGTGCGCTATCTGGACCGCTGGACATTCGCATCCAGCCTCGTAGGGGCAGCCGACTCCTATGGCGGCACGCACTCCCAGTTCCACGTGAAAGAAACCTACGTCGGCCTCTCTGCCGGCGGCTTCGACTTTACCCTGGGCCGCAGAATGGTGCGCTGGGGCACGGGTTACGCCTTCACCGCCGCCGGGGTGCTCGACCCGCCGCGCGACCCTACCAATCCCACCGACCGCCTGAACCTGAACGAAGGCCGGGACATGATCAAGGCCGACTATGTGCACGGCCCACACGCATTTTCGCTGGCTTGGTCATCAGCCGCGCTCGCACCGGCCGGTTCAAACCTGCGCGACACCACCGCGTTCCGGTATAACGTTCTGGTGCATGGATTCGACACCTCGCTGATTGCCGGCGACGATCGCGGCGGAGACGCCTTTGGCGCTCTCACCTTCACACGCGTCCTCGGCCAGGCATGGGAAATCCACGGCGAGGCAGCCTGGCGGGAACAGGGAGCGGTGCTTCTTGGCGGTAAATACACCACCGCTTCCGGCATAACTTTCATCGCCGAGTTCTATACCCCGCCGGACATCCCTTACTATAGGGACATCACTACGGTTCCTCTCGACGGACGCCAGCACTATGCGTTTTTCCGCGCCAGTAAGTCGCGGCTGCGCGAGTTGCCCGGTTGGAAGCAATGGGATTTGGCCGGCGCGATGGTCGGGAATTTGAACGACCGGAGTTATACCGCGGTCTTCGATGCAGAAAGAAGATTCGGCAACCGGTTCTCTTCCTATCTGCACCTGGAGGTCCCGGCAGGCAGCAAGACATCGGAGTACGGCGCAACGCCGTATTCCGCAGCCACTTCAGTGGGGGTCCGTTTCCAGTTATGATCGACGAAACCAGTTTGCCTATGCCCAATTGCTCTGAGAATCCAGACCGGAATCGTGGCTACGTCTCGATGCTTCTCAGAATTATCTTGACGATTTGCGCGATTACGTTGCTGATCGTCGTGCTGCTTCTCTCCCTGGGAAAGATGCGCCTTTCCCAGAGCGGAACCCACATCCTGGCCGCGTTTATCTATTCCGCGTTGATCAGCGTGCCTTCGATGCTTCTTCTCAACTGGATTGGGCATCGCGATCAAGGGAAATATCCCCGCCTGATCTTTCTTGTGTATGCGCTGGCGCTTGTGTGTACGGCCGTTGCGGGTTCTCTCATGGGCGGCCTTGCGCTTGCAGTCGCAGGCATCATCCCCCACAGCGAATATTGGCTTGAATTTCGCGGAACGCTTCCGTTCGCAATCGTTATTTCCCTCATGATCGGCCTCAGCATGACAACCTACGAGACCTTGCGCTTCAAATTGCAGGCTGCCACGCTCGAATTGCGCACCAAACAAGTGGAACAGGAGCGCGCCTACAAGTTACTTGCAGAAGCCCAGCTCTCATCGCTCGAATCCCGCATCCATCCGCACTTCCTTTTCAACACCCTCAACTCCATCGCCGCGCTCATCCCCTCTGACCCGCAGCGCGCCGAAGATACAGTCGGCAAGCTGGCCTCGCTGCTGCGCTTTTCTCTCAACGCCAACTCGAGCGGCCTGGTCCCGCTCGGCCAGGAACTCAAAATCGTGCGCGATTATTTGGAGATCGAGAAAACCCGCTTCGGCTCGCGCCTGCGCTATGAGATTGTCGTCCCGGAAATTCTTGCGGACGTGAAGGTGCCGCCGCTGGCGCTCCAGTCGCTGGTGGAAAATGCCGTCAAGCACGTGGTCGCGGAACGGGCGCAGGGTGCCGCAATCCAAATCGCCGGATCGAAAGACTCGGGCCGCGTCCAGCTTGAAGTTATCGACGACGGCCCCGGCTTCTCGCTCGACGCCATCACGCCCGAACACGGCCTGGGCAATCTCGTCGCACGGCTCGAGCTGCTTTTCGGCGATAAAGGCCAGCTCGAAGTTACACGCGTAGGCGATAAAACAGCCGTACGCATTTCGTTCCCCGTCTGAGAAAGGTTCTGCCAATGGACGCCGCGCCGCTCTCCACTTATCTTGTTGATGACGAGCCGCTAGCTATCGAGCGGCTGACGCGCCTGCTCGCCAACTTTCACGGTCTGCACATTGCCGGCAGTTCCACCGACCCCTCCCAGGCGCTCGAATTTCTCCTGCGCGAATCCATCGACGTGCTGTTCCTCGACATTCAGATGCCCGGCATGAACGGCTTTGAACTGCTGGCGCGACTGCCCGCGCAGCCCTTCGTTGTCTTCACCACCGCGTACGACGAGTACGCGCTGCGCGCATTCGAGGTCAACTCCATCGACTATCTGCTCAAGCCCATCGAGCCGGAGCAACTTGAACGCGCCGTCGGCAAGCTCAGCCGTGTGCAGCCCACCCCCAAACCGGACTGGCAGCGGAACCCGGATCTGCCCGCCCTGCTCAAGGACTTGGCTGCTTCCCTGCGCGGAGACCACTCCGGTTATCCCCACCGCATCGCCACGCGCGTGGGCGAGCGCATCTCATTCCTTGACCTGGACGCCGTTACGCATTTTGTGGCCCAGGACAAACTTACTTACGCGGTTGTCAACGGCCATCGCCACTCCGTCGACCAGACCATTGCCGAGCTTGAACGGCGGCTTGATCCCGCGCACTTTCTTCGCATCCACCGCTCGGCGCTCGTGAATGTGGACATGGTTCACGAGGTGAACTCCTGGTTCGCGGGCAAGGTCGTCGTCACCCTCAAGGACGCACAGCGTACGCAGCTCACCGTGGCGCGCGACCGCGTGCGCATCCTGAAATCGCGCTTGGGAATTTAAATCATTTTGACTATGAATAAAGATCGGGTGCCCCAGGTCTCGTTTTTGAGACCTGGGAGCGAAGTTTGGGACTTCGCTGCAATGCACCCGATTCAGCGGCCTCAGCCGCCCATGAACATGCCGCCGTTCACGTCCAGCACGTGCCCGGTAATGTAGCTTGCCGCATCCGAGGCCAGAAACCGGACGGCTTGCGCAATGTCCCGGTCCGTTCCCGGCCGCCCCAGAGGAATCGCGGCCATCATCGCCGCGCGCTGTTTCTCGTCCAGCACCGCTGTCATCGGCGTCTCAATGTAACCCGGCGCCACGGCATTCACGGTAATCCCGCGCGAAGCTACTTCGCGGGCCATCGACCGCGTCAGCCCGATCAGCCCGGCCTTTGAGGCTGCATAATTCACCTGGCCCGCCTGCCCCGTGCGTCCCACCACGCTTGAAATATTGATGATCCGGCCCCAGCGATTCTTGAGCATTGGGCTCAGCAAAGCCTGCGTCAAAAGAAACGCCCCGGTCAGGTTGGTCCGCAGCACGTCGTCCCAGTCCAGACGCTTCATCCTAAGCATCAGCCCGTCGCGGGTGATGCCGGCGTTGTTCACCAGGATCTCCACCTTGCCGAACCGCTCGATTACCGCCTTGGCTCCGGCCTTGATTGACTCCTCGCTGGCCACATCCAGCGCGAACGCCGCCGCCTGCCCGCCGGCCGCCGCAATCTCCGCCGCCACTTCGGCCAGTTTGGCCTCGTTCCGCGCCGCCAGCGCCACCGTCGCCCCGGCCCGCGCCAACTCCAGCGCACAAGCCCGACCGATCCCCTGCGACGCTCCGGTTACCAGCGCAATTCTTCCCTGTAAATCCGCCATATCTTCCTCGTGAACCCCGCGCGCGCACAACTCAGCGCCCCTTCGTTCCTCATTATAAGTGGGCAAAAGTCAGTCGTTCACCCCCCAGCATGAAAGCCTCGTGGCCCGAGAATTGGCCATCTCCTCACTCGCTCCTGATCGCCGTGGCCCGGTTCTTCACAAACGTGATCGTCCAGTGTTTTCCGTTCTGGTCGTAGGTCACCGTGCGGTCGCCCTCGGTGGGACCGTCCGGGTGCATCTGCTGGCCAATAGCCATGCGCGTCTCCAGTTCGCTCATGCCCGGCTTCACCCGGTGCGCGTCGATGGCCGCCCAAACATCCTTGGGCCAGTGGTCGTAAATGGTGTGCGGATCGTCGTAGAAGAACAGCAGATCGCAGAAATACTTCTCATCGCTCCCTTCCTGATAGCCAATGGGCGTGGCATACAGGCCCGTCCCGCCGGGCAGCGCGAACACCGCGAAAACCTGGCGGCTGCCGTGGCCCACACCGTCATACTCCGACGCGGGCGCGACGGCTTTCACAATCTTCTTCACGTCCAGCCGCTGGGCCGGGGGAATCAGCCCCACCCGCTTCGAGAAAACCACGCGCCCGCCCTGGTAAGGGTAATAACTCATCGTGTAGCCGTTCTTCATCCACACGCTGGCGCCCTGAAGGCGCAGCGTGTCGTCCAAATGCGACACGAAAAACGCGCGCATCACCACCAGGTCGTCCTTGCTCAACGTCTGGCTTGAGTCAATCTGCCCGATTTTGCCAGGGTCCTGCCGATGTCTCCACACCGAAAACAGGTAAATGCTGCCGACGGCCAGAGTAATCAGCGTAGGAATGAGCATCTTTTGCCAGAGTTTCACGCGTCCTCCCAGGTTGGGTTGCCTAGTAACTCTATGCTAGCGGGGCCGGTAGCTCTGGATTCTCGAGATTCGCCGGAATTTCAAGCTGAGCATCGCGCGGCCTCAGCGCCTCGGAGGTCAGAGCGTCGGCCTGCCGCAGCCCTGGGAACAGCGCGGCCCACAGTCCGGCTACGGCCAGCGCGCCCACTCCACCCACGAGGGTGGCGGCCTTTGCGCCCCACCACTGCGCGGTCAGCCCGCTCTCAAACTCGCCCAGTTCGTTCGACGCCCCGATGAACAGCGAGTTGACAGCGCTGACCCTTCCCCGCATCTCGGGGGGGGTCGACAATTGCAGCACCGAGCCGCGGATGATCACGCTGATCATGTCCGCCGAGCCCGCCACGGCCAGCGCCGTGAGCGACAGCCAAAGCCGGTGCGACAACCCGAAAATGACCGTCGCCGCCCCGAAGACGGTCACGGCGATAAACAGCTTCCGCCCCGCCCGCCGCGCCAGTGGGAAGCGTGTCAAGAGGAGCGACATGGCCAGCGCCCCCACCGACGGAGCCGCCCGCAACATCCCCAGCCCGCGTGGCCCGGTGTGCAGAATGTCATGCGCAAAAATCGGCATCAGCGCCGTCGCCCCGCCCAGCAGCACCACAAACAGGTCCAGCGAGAGCGACCCCAGCAGAAGCGGCGAGCGGCGCACATACTGGAACCCCGCCAGCACCACCTTGACCGACGCCGCTTTCTGCTCCATGCGCCCCGGCCGCACATGCAGGCTGGCTACCAGCACCAGGAACCATGCCAGGGTCCCCAGCGTGAACGCATACACAATCGCGGCCCCCTCCAGGTGCATGCCCGCCAGCCAGCTTCCCAGCGGCAGCGTGAACAGCAGACCGCCTAGCGCCGGGCCTGAAACGTTGGCAAACTGAAAAATCGCGCCGCCCCAGGTGACCGCGTTCACAAAGTGTTTTTCGGGCACCAGGTGCGGAATCAGCGCAGAACTGGCAGGCCCTGAGAAAGCCCGCGCCGTCCCGGTCAAAAACAGCACCGCGTAAATCGGAGCCACTGTATGCGTTCCGGCCCGCGCCAGCACGAGCAGCGCCATGGTCGAAACCATCTGTAGCCCGTAACAGACCAGGATCACCTGACGGCGATCGAAGCGGTCGGCCACGTGGCCCGAGGGCAGCAGGAACAGGAGCCCAGGCAGGAACAGCGCCAACCCCGTAAGCCCCAGGTCCAGCGGGCGGTGGGTCATCGAATAGACCTGCCAGGCCACCGCAACCGTCTGCGCCCCGGACCCCAGAACGGCCATTACCCTGGCCAACTGGTATCGCTTGAAATCGCGGGAGGCAAAAGCCTCCATGCCGCGCCGCGGCGGCTTGGGAGGGAGGGGATCCATGTCCTGCCTTATGTATACCGCCTCGCGCCGCGAAACCGGAAGCCGCCGGTCGAGTCAACTCAGTTTCCGGCGGCATCCTGCTGATGACCAATATGTCCGGGGTTGCAGTCACCTACACTGTTCTCAACACGCCTTACCGTCCACACCCGCAGGCCAGACTCGCGCGGGATGTTGGTTTGTGCGGCCGGCGCGTTCTGGACTTACGTGGCAATTTATCTGGCCGGGTTGTTGTTCCTCTTTTTGCATTTGCCGGAAGCAAGAGAGAAGACCCTTGAAGAGATCGAGACGAGCTTGCGAATGGGCAAAGCTCAGGAGAACGAAGATGCACACGGGACTCGGAGTGATTGATCGAATTTCTGCAGGCAATTGGAGCACGATTCTGCCGGCTTCTCTGCTGACGCTGGCGCTGTGCTTTGCCGGTATTGCGGCGAACAGCCAACAGGCAAACGTGGTTTTGGATGGCAACAGCAAGGGCAGGGTGTTTGACGGGCTGGGCGCGGCAAGCGCGGGAGCTTCTTCCCGCCTTTTGATCGACTACCCGGAACCGCAGCGCAGCCAGATTCTGGATTACCTGTTCAAGCCGGGCTATGGCGCGGCCCTGCAGCATCTCAAGGTGGAGTTGGGCGCGGATGTCAACTCGACGGACGGCTCCGAGCCAAGTCCCATGCGCACCGCGGCCGACCATGACTCGACGCGCGGATACGAATGGTGGCTAATGGTGGAGGCGCACAAGCGCAACCCCCATATTGTCCTCGAGGTTCTTCCCTGGGGCGCGCCGGGATGGATTGGAAAAGATACTCTCTACACTCCGAAGATGGCGGAGTATGTAGCGGACTTTATCCAAACGGCGAAGCGAGATTACTCCCTGGATATTGCCTACACCGGCTCTTGGAATGAGAAGGTCTTCGACATTCCTTATATCAAGGAGCTTCACCGGCGGCTCGAGGCCGATCACCTGGCTACGGGAATCGTGTGCTGCGATGAGTACCCCGGGGAAGGAGCCGGGCAATGGTCGATTGCCGATGCGATGTTGAAGGATCCGGAACTGGCGGCAGCGATTCAAGTGATCGGCGCACACTATCCGATGGTTGACGGCAAGATCACCACGACGGAAGCTGCAAGAAAAACCGGCAAACCGCTGTGGTCAAGCGAAGACCAGCCGAATGGCGGAAGCGGACCATTTGTCAGCCGCGCATGGGCTGCCGGCGGCCGCGTTCTGGCGCATCTTTACAACCAGAATTACCTTGAGGGCGCCCTTACATCCACCGAGATATGGAGCCCGATAACATCCTACTATGACAATCTGGCGGCGCCTAACTCAGGACTTATGTACGCCAACACTCCGTGGTCGGGACACTACGAAGTGCAGGGAGCCATTTGGGCCACGGCTCATACCACGCAGTTCGTGCAGCCCGGCTGGCAGTATCTCGACTCGGGCTCCGGCTATCTGCCGGAAAAAGGGAGTTATGTAGCTCTTCGATCCACCGACAGAATAAATTGGAGCGTGGTCCTGGAGACGATCGGCGCAAAACATCCGCAGGCCGTCTCGTTTCGTTTGGCCGGCGGTCTCAGCGGCGGCGAGGTTCACGTCTGGGAAACGAATGACTCGCGCACCTTCGAGCAGGTGGCTTCAGTAAAACCCGTGAATGGAAGCTTCGACTACACCTTCGATCCGGATTCGCTGTATTCGTTGACCACCACCACCGGGCAGGGCAAAGGAACAGCCCAGCCGCCGGCTCCGGCTGGCTTTCCACTTCCTTACGCGGATAACTTCGACCAGACCCCGCTGAAGCATGCGCCCAAATATCTCTCGGATCAGGATGGAGCTTTTGAGGTTCGCCCCTGCGACGGGCGCGCCGGCCAATGCCTCGAACAGGTGGTCTCCGACAAGCCGATTCCTTGGGGCCCGTTGCCCGACCCGTTCACCCTGGCCGGCGATGCGGGCTGGACAGACTATCGCGTAGCCGCGGATGTGCGCTTTCTCTCTTCGGCTCCGGCGGCTGTCATGGGGCGCATCGACTCTGCGGACGTTTTTCAGGACGGCGACGCGCGCTGGCCGAGCGGATACGTACTGCGCCTGAAACCCGATGGCGGCTGGGAACTTCTGTCGGCGGAGTTCAAGAAGCCGGTCGTCCCCCTCGCATCCGGATCGGTGACGCTCAACCGCAACCAATGGCATCGCTTGGAACTGCGTTTCCACGGTACACGGATCGAGGCGTCGCTGGATGGAGCGCCGCTCACTTCGGTTGAGAATTCGGCCCATACCCATGGCATGTTCGCCCTGGGAACGGAGTGGAACCGCATCCAGTTTGATAACCTTCAGGTCACGCCGTAGCGCGGCGGCGCGATCGGAGATCTTCAGGGGAAAAGACCTCCGGTAGTGTCGGGCTGCACGGATGTGATTCAATGGAAGGAATGGCAGTTCGACGAAGATTGACGGTGCGTGGACGCTGGAAGGCGGCAACGCGGAAGGTCCGCGAGTTGGCGATGGTGGGCAAGGCGCTGGCCTTTACCGGACACCCGGTACTGGCGCAGATTGTGCCGGCGCGCTTCTGCAACCTCTCCTGCGGCTATTGCAACGAGTACGACAAGGTTTCCGAACCGGTGCCGCTCGAAGAGATGTACCGCCGCATCGACCACCTGGGACGGCTGGGAACGGCCATGATCGGCCTTTCCGGCGGCGAGCCGCTGACGCACCCGGATCTGGACGACATCATTCGGCGCATCCGGCGGACCGGCGCGATTGCCGGGATGATCACCAATGGCTACCTTCTAAATATTGCCCGGATCGAGCGGCTCAACAAGGCCGGCCTGGACCACCTGCAGATCTCCATCGACAATCTGGAGCCCGACGATGTCTCGAAAAAGAGCCTGAAGGTGCTGGACAAAAAGCTCCAGATGCTGTCGAAGTACGCCGAGTTCCACGTGAACATCAACTCCGTTGTGGGTGGGGGCTTCAAGAATCCCAACGACGCGCTGGTGATCGGCCGGCGGGCGCTGGAGCTGGGCTTTGAATCGACGATCGGGATTATCCACGACGGCAGCGGGCAACTGAAACCGCTTCTGCCGGACGAGGCCAAGGTCTACTTCGAAATGACCAATCGGAGAAAGACCAACTACTCGCGCTTTGACAAGTTTCAGGCTGCGATTGCCGAGGGGCGGCCGAACGAGTGGCGCTGCCGGGCCGGGTCGCGTTACCTCTATATCTGCGAAGATGGGCTGGTGCATTACTGCTCGCAGCAGCGCGGGTATCCGGGCGTGCCGCTGGCCGACTACACCACGGCCGATGTGAAGCGCGAATTCCTGACCGCCAAGAGCTGCTCGCCCAACTGCACCATCGGCTGCGTGCACAGAATCAGCTACATCGACCACTGGCGCGCACCGCAGACCAGCACGATCTCCCCCGGGGGTCACCCGGCCGAGGCGCCGGCGCTGGTGCAGATTCAGAGCGCGGACTGAACGGAACAAGATCGCGGGCAATAGTGAAACGGCGCACCCCCATAGGGATGCGCCGTTTCACTGTGCTGGCTGGTTTCGGTTACTTGCTGGCGGTCCGCTTCACGGCGGGCTTGGCGGAGGCAGTGTCGGCGATGGCCTGATCGATGAGTTGGAAGAGCTTGCTGCGGTCGACGACCTCGACAAAGGGCGCGCCCTTGCTGTTGGCGGTGACCACCCAGATGGTGGGGGTGTGCTCGATGCCG
>Ga0181520_10002635_pt1 | contig 32927 bp, 18 predicted proteins | sample PEATcosm2014_Bin_29_FD_132451 | JGI IMG/M metagenome (GOLD analysis project Ga0181520, IMG submission 132451) | Peatland microbial communities from MTU Mesocosm Facility, Houghton, MI, USA - PEATcosm2014_Bin02_30_metaG | ecosystem: Environmental > Terrestrial > Soil > Wetlands > Peat | place...
CGCCATTTCAGTTACGGCCACCGCCAAGACCGCGACGACCACCGCGCTGACCGTCTCCACCACCACGCCAAAGATTGGCGCCAGCGTCACGCTGACAGCCACGGTTTCGCCTTCGGCGGCCACTGGCACAGTGACCTTCTATTCGGGTACAACTTCGCTCGGCACCGGCACGCTGAGCTCGGGAGTGGCCACGCTGACGACCTCATTCGCCACGGCAGGAACGGACTCGCTCACGGCTGTTTACGCGGGATCGGCGACCTACGCCACCAGCACTTCGAGCGCCGTCTCAATTACAGTCAGCGGCACATCGTTGACGCCCACGACCACTACGCTTACCGCATCCACCACCACGCCGGCGGTTGGCGCCAGCGTCACATTAACGGCCACTGTTTCGCCTTCAGCGGCAACCGGTACAGTCACCTTCTATTCGGGCACAACTTCGCTCGGCACCGGCACGCTGAGCTCGGGAGTGGTTACGCTTGCAACCTCATTCGCCACGGCGGGAACTGATTCTCTCACCGCTGTCTACGGCGGATCGACGACCTACGCCACCAGCACATCGAGCGCTGTCTCGATAACGGTTGGCGGCTCCGGCTACGCTGCAACCGCGAAGGCGAACTTCCTCGCCATGTACGGCGACATGACGGCTGCAAACGGGTACTTCAGCCCGCTGGGCATTCCTTATCACTCAGTGGAGACTTTTATGGTGGAAGCTCCCGACTACGGCCACGAGACAGTATCTGAGACCTACAGTTACTACCTCTGGCTGGAAACTATGTACGGCGCAATCGAAGGCAATTGGACACCTCTTCAGACGGCATGGGACAACATGCAGACCTACATGATTCCCAGCGCGACCCTGCAGCCGACCAACTCCGGCTACACTCCAAGCGCTCCGGCTACCTACTGCCCGACGTACGATAGCCCCAGCGACTACCCCTGCCAATTCAGTTCCACCTCCACCGTACCGGTTGGCGAGGATCCGATCGCGCAGGAACTGGAAACCACGTATGGCACCTGGAACATCTACGGCATGCATTGGATTCTGGACACGACCAATTGGTATGGTTACGGCATTGAAGAGAGCGGACCAGGCGCTTCGGGCGCTCCTTCTTTCTATAACTCGTATCAGCGCGGGCCGATGGAGTCGGTTTGGCTGACGATTCCGCAACCCAGCTGGGACATCTTCAAGTACGGCAATACCAGCGACGGCGGCTATCTAAGCCTCTTCACTGGGGGTTCGTATACGCAGCAGTGGAAGTACACGGATGCTCCGGACGCCGACGCGCGCTCCATCCAGGCCCTGTACTGGGCGCAGCAGTACTCCAATGGCAACTCGACGGTCGCTTCCTTGCTCCCGTTGGGTGCTCAATTGGGCGACTATTTGCGCTACTCGTTCTTTGACAAATACTTCAAGGTCCAAGGCTGCCAAAGCACCAGTTGCGCAGTGGAAAACGGCACCAAGAATTCGTCAGCGTATCTGCTGTCGTGGTACTACGCATGGGGCGGCGCAGTGCCGGCTGATGGAAGCTGGGCTTGGCGCATTGGCTCCAGCGACGTTCACTTCGGCTACCAGAATCCGTTGGCAGCTTATGCGCTGTCGAACGACACTTCTCTGATTCCAAAATCGCCCACGGCAAAGGCGGATTGGAGCACAACTCTCGAACGCACTCTCGAATTCTACCGCTGGCTGCAGTCGTCGAATGGCGCCATTGCAGGCGGCGCAACCAACAGTTGGGGCGGCGGCAGCAACACGGCCAATCCTCCCACCGCATGGGGCGGGCAGTACGCAGTTCCTCCCGCGGGCACTCCCACCTTCTACGGCATGTCGTACATCTTTGCGCCGTCTTACGGCAATCCGCCCAGCAACCAGTGGTTTGGAATGCAGGCATGGTCGATGGAGCGCTTGGCCGAGTACTACTATGTAACCGGCAACGCGGATGCCAAGATCATTCTGGATCCCTGGATGAAGTGGGTCGAAGCCAATTCCACGGCGACCGCGACCAGCTACTCAATCCCTTCGAGCTTGAGCTGGAGTGGACAGCCATCTACCAATTGGAATGCGACCACCCAGAATTGGACGGTGGGCGACCTTGGGGTCACTTACAACGCCGGGCTGACTGTAACCATTACGGCCAGCGGCCAGGATGTTGGCGTGACCGGTTCGCTCTGCAAGGCACTTCTGTATTACAGTGCCGGAACCTTGAAGTGGTCTGGAACGCAGGACATGACGTCGTTTAATCTTGCCAAGCAGCTCCTGCAAACCATGTGGTCATTGCACCGCGACAGCATAGGCGTATCGGTTGCGGAAACGCGCACCGACTACAGTAATCTCACCATCCCCATTTACGTTCCTTCGGGTTGGACGGGAACCATGCCTAACGGCGATCCGATCAACTCCAGCTCGACCTTCCTCAGTATCCGTACTCAGTACGAGTCGGATCCGAACTATGCCATGGTTGCGGCATATGCTGCCAACCCTTCGACGGCGCCGGTTCCCACATTCAACTATCACCGCTTCTGGGCTCAGACAGACGTAGCCACGGCCTACGCGGTGTACTACTTGCTGTTCCCGAACGACTAAGGAGAACAAGAGATAACTCGCCAGCCCGCATTCCGCGCAAGTACAGGTTCGCGGGCTGGTGTTTGCAGAGGAAAGGGCCGCGGTTTCTCGCATGACTTTGTTTATGGAATGAAGTCAATGTCCTGAAGCTGCGGCCTATCTGAGGACAGAGCGTAATCGGATATATAAGGCGGGTTGAAGGTTCGATTCCTGTCGCGTCCGTCATAAAAATAATTACTTAGTTATCCCGCACCACAATCACCACCAGAATGCGCGGCCCGTGCACACCTTTGATGCGCGTCATTTCAATGTCGGCGGTGGCGCTAGGGCCGGAGATGTAAGTTGCTAATGCTGGCGGTGGCTGGCAGCGGCTGAAGTACTCGGGCAGCGTTTCCACGATCTGACTGGCGCGCAGGATGCAGAGATAATAGTCGGGCAGGAGGGTAAGCTTGCGGCGGCCCTCGGTGGCTGTGTGGTGAAGCACGATGGTGCCGGAATCCGCGATGCCGCAGGTGGCGGAGGTGACCACGCCTTCTGCGCGCTCAATTTCGTGCTCGTCGATGGGGAGGCCGTGGTCGATAGTCCATTCCAATCCAGTGATCTTCCACGCGGATGTAACCATCCACTCATTGGGAGTTCCGGGCGGCGCAACAAATAGATGCCGGCCGCTGGCGGCAAGCTGGGCGGTAATCGTGTCGGCGAGTTTGGCGGGCGTACATTCGACGACCTCGGCATCGTACTCGCGCAGGCGCTGAATCATCAGCTCGACGCGAGCCTGAGCGGATAGCGATCCGTGGCCGACATACGCGCGGGGTAGATCCGCATAGGCCTCGGCAAGCTGGGAGGCGTCTTTGGCGGCCGTTGGGGTAGCGGCGCGGATGCTGTCGAGAATCTGTTGACGGGATGTTACGGGCTGCTTCATTTTTTCACCTTTACGCGTTCTGCCCACCACTGGTGGAAGGTTTGTTTGGGAAGGCCGCGCAGATCGCGGGTCTGAGTCCACTTTGCGCCCAGGCTGGGCAGTGCGTGAATCCATCCGTCCTTGCGAGTGAAGAAGCGCAGCCCGATGCGGCCTATGCGTTGCGCCGCATGGAAGCCCCAGGCAGTAGCGAAGATGAGGTTGGCGATGCGCAGGCCGAGATACATGAGATCGAAGAAACGGCCGGCCTGCTTGCGCTCCTGGTTGACGACTTGAGAACGCAGTTCGAGCAGCACCTCGGGTATGTTGATCTTGACCGGGCAGACCTCGTAGCATGCACCGCACAGCGATGAGGCGTAGGGCAGCGACTGCGCGTGCTTCATCTGCATTAACTGCGGGGTGAGGATGGCGCCGATGGGGCCGGGATAGACAGAGCCGTAAGCGTGGCCGCCGGTTTGACGATAGACCGGGCAGGTGTTCATGCAGGCCGCGCAGCGTATGCACTTCAGCGTCTGCCGCTCCTTAGTTTTGGCGAGTATAGAGGAGCGGCCGTTGTCGAGCAGAACGACGTGAAAGTTCTGCGGGCCGTCGCCGGGGGTGACGCCGGACCACAGCGAGGTGTAGGGATTTATGCGCTCGCCGGTTGCGGAGCGAGCCAGGAGCTGGAGCATGACTTCAAGATCCTGGAAGCGGGGTAGCACCTTTTCGATGCCCACCAAGCTGATCATGGTTTGCGGCAGCGTGAGGCACATGCGGCCGTTGCCCTCGGACTCAACCACCGCGACCGTGCCGGTTTCCGCGACCAGGAAGTTTGCGCCGCTGATGGCCGTGGGTACAGTCAAAAACTTCTGGCGGAGATATGTGCGCGCCGCGTTGGTCAACTCTTTAGGATCGTCGGTGAGATTCTTGAGATTCATGGTGCGGGCGAAAATCTCGCGCACCTGGCTGCGATTGATGTGCAGCGCGGGGACGACGATGTGGGAGGGATCTTCATCGCCCAGTTGCAAAATGATTTCCGCGAGATCAGTTTCGTAGACGCTTACGCCCGCGGCCTGCAGAAAGGAATTCAACTGAATTTCAGCCGAAGTCATGGTCTTGATCTTGATGACCTCGGTGGCGTTTTCCTGGCGGAGCAGGTCGAGGATAATCTGGCGGGCTTCAGCTGCATCTGCGGCCCAGTGGACGTGGCCTCCGGCAGCGATGCAGCGGGTTTCAAACTGCTCGAGGTAAGCGCTCAGATTGTCGAGCACATGGAAGCGGATGGCCGAGGCCGCCGAGCGCAGCGCCTGCCAATCGGTTTTTTCGACGACGAGTTTTCCGCGCTTGGCCTGGATGACGTCGATGGCGTGGCCCACATTCTTGCGCAGTTGCGGATTGCGCAGCATGATAAGCGCGGCTTCGGGAAAAGGAGGAGCGAAGCGAGGGTCAAGACTGACGCGTCCGGGTCTCAGGTGGCTCATCTAGATGCCTCCGTCCGGCTGTCTTCGCTGTCGGCCTCCGTGCTGGCCAGAATTCGCGCAAGATGAATGGTCTTCATGCCGGCGTATTCGCGGTGCATGGCCCCGCCCAGGTGCATGAGGCAACTGTTGTCGAGGGCGGTGCAGTACTCGGCTTTGGTGGAGAGCACATCCTGGAGTTTGGCGGTCAGCATGGCCGAGGAGACTTCGGCGTTTTTTACCGAGAATGTGCCGCCGAAACCGCAGCAGCGATCCACGTTGGGCAGGGTGGCCAGATCGAGGCCGCGCACCTTGGCCATCAGCTTGTAAGGCCGCTCGCCCAGTTGCAGCGCGCGAACTCCGTGGCAACTGGCGTGGTAGACAACGCGATGAGTGAATGTTGCGCCCACATCCTCGATGCCCAGCCGGTCGATAAGGAATTCGCTCAACTCGTATACGCGGGGCACAAGAGCCGCGAAGTCCTTGCGGAGGGAGTCGTTGCCAAGCTCTTCGAAGAGGCCGGGATATTGATCGCGGATCATGGCCACGCAGGAGGAGGAGGGAATGACAACGTTTTCTGCATCATTATAGAGACGGACAAAACGCTTGGCCTGGGAGAAGGCTTCCCCGCGAAAGCCGGTGTTGGCGTGCATTTGGCCGCAACAGGTTTGCTTGGGGTGGAAGTCGAGATCGACGCCCAGACGTTCGAGCAGACGGACAACAGCTTGGCCGGTCTCCGGAAATAGCGTGTCGTTATAGCACGTGATAAAAAGCGAAGCGCGCATGGTTGCCTCAAAGTCAGCAGAACAGCAACAAGAAAAACATCCTCATCGTATTCGATAGAGAGACGAACTGTCTATTGTGACAGTTCGCCATACAACATCGTTACTTCATCTTGCGGATTTCGCTTCCCGCCAGCAAGAATGCTCCTACGCCATAGGTATAGCTGGCGCTGGCCCTAAAGTACGCGGGCTCCGCACCGGTCTGCTGTATGCAACCCAGCCGCCCATCGGCATAGACATGATGGATCATTCCTGCCCAGGCTTTTCTGATCACCGGCTGGTAGACCTTCTTGTCGAGCAATCCCTGGTTGACACCCGCCGCCAGCGCGTAGGTGAAGAAAGCCGAGCCGGAGATCTCCGGTAAATCATAATCATCAGGGTCGAGCAGGCCTGAGCGCCAAAGCCCGTCCTGACCTTGCAATTCCGCTACGCGCGCGGCCATTTCTTGCAATTGCTGAACATACTTCTGGCGCGCCGGGTCGTCCTTGGGCAGGTAGGGAAGAGTCTTGATGATTCCGGCCATGACCCAGCCATTGCCGCGCGACCAGAAAATCTTTTTTCCATTAGCCTCGGTGCGTGTCAGATATGTGGAGTCGCGGGCGTAGAGATGCTCCTGGGTGTCGTAAAGGCGGCCGGAGGTCTTGGCCCATTCCTCATCCAGATAGGTGATGTATTTTCTGTCGCCGGTAACGGCATACATGCGCGACCAGACGGGAGGCGCCATGAAGAGCGCATCGCACCACCACCAGGCAATTTCTTTTCCGGGGATGGTCGACGTGCGCGGCGCGGCCAAAACGAAATCGAGCACTTGCTGCGTATTCTGGAACATGGCGGGGTCTTTCTTTTGCAGATACAGATCGAGATACGCCTGCCCCAGGCTCTGATTGTCGGCGTCAGGCACATGCGAGTGATCGTCGAGGTTGACGCGCAGTTTCCAGTCGAATTTCTTTCCCATGGCCATCACGGCGTCGTTGTATTTTGGGTCGCCGAGCGAGTCAGAAGCGGCCAGGAATCCGTCGTAGAGCGCGCTCCAGGTCCAGATGCGGTCAAAGTAGGGCTGCGAGCGCTGAAGCTGCCAGTCGGCCACCTTGCGCATGGCTTTGGCCACGGCCTTGGGTTTGGTCGACGTGGAGAGATCCGTGGCCAGCGGGCCGGGATTCTCCGGGGCGTCGCCGAAGTGCCGCAATTCATTATTGGCAATGTTGGCCAGCTCGCGCTCAGACTGCGGACGCTGCGCACAGGCGCTATAAACTTGAACTGCAACTAAAAAAATGCCCGCCGCGACGATGAGAATGCGATTCAATTCACGAAATAGCATGGTCAGACCTCGACTCCATCTTCATAATAAAGAGAAAAAAGGAGCCGGATGCGATGAAAATTGCGCACCCGGCTCCGAGAACAGTAATTAGACAAACGGTTAGAACTTCACACGCCCCTGGAACTGGAAGGAGCGCGAATCGTTGGTGGCGCCGATTACCGTGCCAAAAACGGAACTGGATGTATTGTTTGCGTTGACGCCAATTTGATTGTTCTGAAAGTTGTTGCCGAAGGTGACGTGGTTGGTTACGTTGTTGCAATCCACGCGGAAGACGAACTTGTAGCGGTTGGTGATGTCGAAGGTGCGATTGACGGACATTGTCAAGCGGAAGTTGCTTTGTGCGCGAAGACCATAGGGCGCGACGCGTTCGGAGTTTCCGATGGTGTTGGACAGCGTGTTGCAGAAGGGACCGACGCTGGATGTGCAGGCAACCGTGCCGGCTGCTCCGGTACTGTTGTTGGTTCCCATTCCCGCAGTGGTGGAGCTAATGTAACCCTGAATGTAGGGCAAGGAGCCGAGATTCGACGCCGTCGAAGCATGTCCCCATCCGCCGTTGATGCGAGGAGAGCCGTGGAAGTTGGGGTTCTTGTCCAGCATGATCTGGCCCTGTCCGAAGTTCTGAGCAACTCCAGCGGCGGTGCCGACGATGGCCAGAGGAAGACCTGAGGAGTACTGGGAAATTCCGGAGAGCTCCCAGTTGCCCGCTACCCAGCGTACTGCCCGGTTGCTGGCTCCGAATCCACCGTTGCCGAAGGGTAGTTTGTAGACACCGAAGACAGTGAGCAATTGCGGAAGATCCGAAGCGCTCCTTGAACGGTCCATGCGGTCTGCCTTCCAGGCTTGTTGAGGTACATAACTGGCGAAGACCGAGGCCGGGATGGCCCAGCCGCTGCGGATTGTGCCGTCATCGTCAAGAGTCTTGGAGTAGGTGTAGTTCACGGTGAAGGTCAGCCCTTTGGAAAAGCGCTGATTCAGGCTGAGCTGTAAAGAGTTGTATTCGGCGTTGGCTACCAATGCGAAGGTGTCGTTGACTCCTCCGTACTGCGGCATCCAGGTGAGCAGATGGCCGATGGAGGCTGTCGATTTGAGGGCCGCCGCGGCCTCATAGCCATTTGTGGCAGTGAGGTAGGGTATGGACGGCAGACAGTTGCCGCAGGCAGTATTGACCGCGGCAACATTCGCGGCAGTGGCCGCCAAGTTCAGATTGGTGACGCCTATCGTAGAAAGGTAGGTGGGGTTGATCTGGTTGGACTGCAACCCACGAAGGTTATTGTTGCCGGGGAGAAAGTGGCCTAAGGTGCCGACGTAGTTCACACTGATGGTCATTGCCTTGGTCAGCTCGCGCTGTACGCCGAAGTTGAGGTACTGGATCTCCGGAGCGCGGCCTCCATAGTAGGGATCGGCGTAGCTTATGGTTGACCCAGTCGCGTAGATGCCGGAGGCGCTGTAGCAGGGCGAAATAGTCTGGCCGTTGCAGACATAGTTTCCGGTCAGAGCGCCCGCTGTATTGCCAAGGCCAGTGGAGGTAATGTTGATGCTGGTGACTGACGGGAAGGAGAATCCCGCGCCGCCGAAGTTGGCATTCGGCCCGGTGACGTTGCCGCCCCCGCTGGTGGGAAACCCTGTGTTGCTATTGAGGTAGAAGGACGCTCCAGCTGGGCTGTCGGTGAAGGGCGTCACGACCTGGAAGCCATTCAAGCCGGTTCCGTCATTCGATGATCCGCCGCCGACGCCGCCCGCGTGCGTATACATGATGGCGTAGGCGCCGCGAATCACTGTTTTGCCATTCAGGGCGTAGGCGAAGCCGACGCGTGGAGCGAAGTTCTTGCGCCATTCGTTGACCGGAGAGGTGCAGCCGCCGCAACTGATGGAGCCGCCCCAGTTGCCGGCGAACTCCAGCGCACCCGCGTTGCCGGTAATGGGGTTGTTGGCTGTGGGGTTCAGGAAGGACCAGCGGTTCTGCACCTCCCGGTAGGTGGGAAAGTAATCCCAGCGCAGGCCTATATTCAGGGTGAGCTTGGAGGTTGCCTTGAAGTCATCCTGGAAGTAGGGCGCGAAGGGATGGAAGCGCATGCCATAGAGAGCAAAAGGCTGCTGAGTAACGCTGGGGCTGCCTATTGCGCCGATCATGTAACTGGCGTAGGCGTAGCCGGTGTTACTGGTATAAGCGGTAGAACTGACCAGGTTGGCGGTCTCGTTGGTGCTCATGGGAAGAGTCAACTGCAGAGAAGCAGAGTCCGCGGCATCGGCATTGGTTTCCAGCCATTGGTACTGAAAGCCGAAGCTGAAGGCGTTGCGGCCCTTGGTCCATAACACGTTGTCCACCAGATCATAGGTTTCGCTGACGCTGGTATAGGATGCACTGCCGTTGTTCCAGGTCGCTGCGTCGTTGGAGCCGCTAAAGCTGATAGCAGGAAAGTCCGTGGAGGCCTGGCCGGGGGGAAGGCCGGTGATGTCGGCGGCGGCGGGTTCATACTGAGCGACACCATCAGTGGCGTTCATGATTGGCGGACCGCCAAAGTAGAGGTAGCCGTATCGGACCTGATTAATAAGGTTCGGAGTGATTTGGTAGGATTCCTGCACCTCGGCGATGTGACCTTTGACGTGTGCAAGGTAGCTCGTCATATAAGGCAAGGGAAGCACTGAACTCCCGTTGTAGGGCACAGAGACACGGTCGCCGTCGGAGAACAGAGCGAAGAGCCGGTTCTTGTCCGAGATGACATAATCGCCGCGAACGTTCCAGAGCCAGTTGTTGTAGCCCGTAGGCGTGCCGCCAAGTAAATTGTTCGTTATGGCACCGGTAACGTTGTTGGTGGGCGTCGGGAGGAACTTCGCCAAATACGTCATTTGGGGCGAGATCTCACTGGCCGGAATGACATTGACGTTGGCGGCGCTGACCAATACAGGATTACCGGGATTGGTTGTATTTAGTGTAGTAACGGTACCCGGGCCGTAACCATACTGATAGCGGCAAGGTACAGTACCACCGTTATGCGCCGTGCACTCCGCTTGGGTGGTGGGGTCATAGATGGGATAGTTGACTCCGGCTGTGTTGCCGAGGCCGCCATTCGCCACGGAAAGCAGCTCCTGGAAATTTCCCTGTTGCATCAGCGTGGTAGGGATGGTGACCGCAGTAGGGTTCACGCCAATTGTCTGGCGGAACCGAATATAGGAGCCGTAAAAGAATATCTTTTCGCGGCCCGCTGCGACATGCGGGAACTTCAAGGGGCCGCCCCCGGTGATGCCGTACTCGTCCTGGTGCTCACCGGGCTTAGGGCCGGCTACAGTGGTAAGCACGCCAGCCACGATCGTTTTCGCAGTATTGCCGCAGGTGGAGGTGATAGGGGGGCCACCTGGGGTGCCGCACTTGCTGGCAAAGGTCCAGGCGTCAAACATGGTATTGCGGACAAGCCCATAGATGGAACCATGGTACTGGTTGCTGCCGGTCCTGGTGGATAAGCCCAGGAAGCCGGCGCCCTGATACTGGGAGGTGAAGCCGCTGTTCATCGACTGGACTTCGTCGATGCTTTCCAGGGGAACCACGTTGTAGACAACGCGATTGTCAGCTTGCGCGCTGGCGAGAGTCAACGGAATACCGTCGAGGTAGATCTCAGCCGTGCGCTGCGGCATGCCGTTGAATTGCGAGACGCGTCCACCGGCGGGCACCTGCGCGCCCGGCAAAAGGTTGGAGAAGGCCGTAATGTCGCGCTGTTGTGCTGAGGCGCCACCGGTCAGCAGCATGATCGGCAACTCCGTGATGACTTCTTGCCGAACCAAGCCGCCGAGGTTGGCGTTGGTGATCTCAAGAGCGGGCGGCGTATCGGTGACGGTAACCGTCTCGCTCTGCACGCCGACCTTAAGTTTGGCATTGAGCCCGGAGACATGTTCATTGTCGATAATGAAATTTTCCTGCTTGAATGTCTCAAAGCCCGCGGCTGTCACCGTGATGGTGTATTTTCCCGGAATGAGCAAATTGATGTTATAGAAACCGGCCGAGGTAGTGGTACGGCTGGTGGAAACACCTGTGTTTACGTTCGTGGCTGTGACGGTCGCATTGGGGACTACAGAGCCAACGGAATCAGTCACGGTCCCTTCGACGGCGCCGCCAGCCTGCGCCGCGGCAGGAAGAGCCGACCAGCCCAGGAAAATCAATAGCCCGAGTAACAGTGTTGTCGCACTTGCCCAACTTACACATCGCGCGTTACGCATCTTGATTGTTGTCATACGTCCGCTTGGATAGCCTCCTTGGAAGTGGGGCCGTGCGTTGCTGCTCATAGCAACACAATGCCCTTGTATATTCTGAATTATTCGAAAACGTACACCTCTCAAGGGTAGTGTGTCAATAGGAAAATTATTTATATCGAATTCACAAAACGTGTGGAATCTTCCGGCGGATTTTTAAGCACCTTGTCTTGGTCATTCTAGGGAAAGATAGGGCTTTGACGGTTTCGTATTTGTGATTTGATTGCTTCTTAAGTACTTCATAATAAATACTATAACGGCTGTATCACATCCTGTGCATCGCGGGCACTGACCTCCTCTGCCGACCATGGAATTAGGGCGCCGGAGATGGCGAGTGCTCACAATCCAAGCGGAAGACGAATTGGTGACGTGTAGACAGCCATTCTCACGAGGAAGTTACTTTGTGCACGATAACCTAACTGCGAGGCAACTCCGATAGTACCGTCGTATGCGTTACCAAGGGGACTAATAATGTCTGAAAAGGCACAAAAACCAATAAGTATCTCCCCTGAGGATAAACACCTCTTGAAAATAATTCTATAGGAAAAGCAATTCTATACAGAAATATGGATTACGATGTATTGTATCTGTATCCGGATTGTAGGTGCCGCTAGATGGCATGAGGCATTTTCGCTCTGAGCTTACGGAGCAGGCTTGAGCAGCGGCCCGCCAGTCTCATTGGCAGAGGTGCTGATCAGGCAGTCAAAAATTGCTCGTTGAAGAAGGATTTACATGCGTATCTGCTTTTTACTCCAAGTACGCCCTGAAAAATTGCAGGAATACAAACAGCGCCATGCCCAGGTGTGGCCAGAGATGCTGGATGCGTTGCGCCAGACAGGCTGGGGCAACTACTCACTGTTTTTGAAACCGAACGGGCTTGTGGTCGGCTATCTGGAGACGGATGACTTCGATAAGGCTCGCGAAGGCATGAAGAAATTTCCGGTCAACGCTCGATGGCAGGCGGAGATGTCTCAGTTCTTTGTGCCCATGCCGGGCGCGGCGGATGAGAATATGTTTCCGCTGGAGGAGATTTTCCATCTCGACTGAGAGGGAAGACCTGCTATCCACCCGTTCGTCACTTCGCGCAGCCATACTCAGATCGATGATGTAGGCGTCGGCGCGCAACGTCGCGGCGAGCAGAAAACTCAAATTCTTCTTTGACAAGTCCACATACGCCTATTTACTTTACTCAGACATGAATTCAATTCTTGTGTGAAATACCTGGCGCAAAGCCGTGACGAGTTTATGAAGAGTGCAGAGGCAGGATGATGAGTGCGAATCCGTTGTTGGGAGTCTTTCTTTGCTGGCTGGGCGGCGTGGCTTCGGCCAGCTTCTACGTTCCATTTCGCAAGGTGCGCGGCTGGTCGTGGGAGACCTATTGGCTGGTCGGCGGGGTGATGAGCTGGATCATCGCGCCTTGGCTCTTTGCCTGGCTGCTTACGCCCGATCTGCTGGGCGTCCTGCATGGCGTTTCGTCTTCGGTCCTTCTCTGGACTTACTTCTTCGGCGTGCTATGGGGCATCGGCGGCCTCACATTTGGCCTCGCGGTACGTTACCTGGGCATGTCGCTAGGCATGGCATTGTGCATGGGCAACTGTGCGGTCTTCGGCACTCTGATTCCGCCCATCTTTCACGGCAAGTTCGGCGAACTGCTCACGCAACGCTCAGGCATCGTAACGCTGGTTGGCATCGCTGTCTGCGTGGTGGGCATTGTCTTTGCCGGGATGGCCGGCATCTCCAAGGAACACGAACTTACCAGTGAAGCCAAGCAGGCCAGCGTAAAAGAGTTCAACCTCAAGCTGGGTCTCTTCCTGGGCATTTTCGCCGGCGTCATGAGCGCCTGCTTTGCTTTTGGGCTGGATGCGGGTAATCCCATCAAGGCTTTCGCCGTGGCTAGCGGAGGCAGCACGTTGTGGCAGGGATTGCCGGTGCTGGTAGTCGTGCTGCTGGGCGGCTTTACCACCAATTTCATCTGGTGCGCCATTCTCAACGCGCGCAACCGCAGCTATGGCGAGTACCTGAAGATTCCCACTGCCGAGGTGAAGACAACGAGCAAGCCGTCGTCTATCATGGGCAACTATTTCTTTTCCTTCCTGGCCGGCGCCATATGGTATATGCAGTTCTTCTTTTACACCATGGGCGATTCGCAGATGGGCCGCTACAAATTCTCCAGCTGGACACTGTTGATGGCCAGCATCATTATCTTCAGCACGCTGTGGGGCATCGCGCTCAAGGAATGGAATGGAGTGAGTCGCCAGACCAAAGTACTGGTGGCTCTGACGCTGATCACGCTGGTCGGCTCCACGGTGATTGTGGGCTACGGAAATTATCTGGGATCACAATAAGAGCGGAATCAATGTAGACGAGGGAGCAACGCGCAGGCTACGCGTGTCTTGCCCCTTGTTTTATTTGGGCTCACCGTAGGGGATGTCGCTGGAATTGTTTCCCGCCGCGTCCGTGAAAACTACTATGCTTCTATCGGCCGTCTTGATCTGGTTCTCCGAGAGCTTCCAGTTTTTGGCGTTGGCAATCGTGCCTGCCGTCGCCGCCTCAATATCCAGATGGTCGATGCGGAAATCGTCGAGCGTGGCATTGGTATAGGCGCTCACGTTGAATGCGCTGCGGGCGCCAGTGGCTTTGATATTCCAGATGTGCACGTTGCTGAAGTGGGGAAGTCCCTTCTGCTCGTCAACCTTGGTCGACAGCAACACCCAATATGGAGGAATATTCTTCAACCCCGGCGGCAGCGTTGCGTAGCTGTAACTCGGATTCCAATTCAGTGTGATGTGAATCGGAATGGCGACGCCCGTCAATGTCAGGTCGTGAATACGAATGTCGCTCGCCGTTCCTCCTCGCGTGCGCGCTGATTTGAAAAGCACGCCCGAAGGAACGCCGCTGAGCGCAGTGAGGTTGTAGACTTCGATATTGTGGAAGCCTCCCGAGGTCTCGCTGCCGATGGTGACCGCTGCCGCGCCGTGGCGAATGATGGAGTCGCGCAGAACAATATCTTCAGTTGGGCGATTCACTCGCAACCCATCGGAGTCGCGGCCGGCCTTGAGGCAAAGCGCATCGTCGTTGACATCGATGTCGGCGTGCTCCACCAGAATCTTGCGCGAGGAGTCGATATCGATGCCGTCGGTGCTCGGCCCCTTGCCGCCCTCGTTGTTGCGGATGATGACGCCATCCACATGCACATCGTGCGAGTAGAGAATCTGCACCGTCCAGAATCCCGACCGCTTGAGCAAAATGCCGCCGCCCAGCCAAATCTCTGACGAGTTCTGAATCAGGATCAGGCGCGGACGGCGCGCGTCGTAGTCCGAGGCCCAGCGCAAGCCTTTCGGTTCGTAGGTTGCGCGCAGATCCCAATAAGATTTCCACCAGATCGGACCGTCACCATCGATGGTCCCCTTGCCGGTGATCTTGACGTTGTGCTGATCGCACACGTTGATCAGCGCTGCCGGCCAGCTCATCTCGATGCCCGCGATCCGCGTTGGAAGCATGGGATAGTCTTCCAGCTTCTCGGAGCCAATCAGGGTGGCGCCTTCGGGCACTTCGAGCGTCACGCCGGACTTGAGAAAAATCGAGCCGATCAAGTAGGTTCCGGGTTTCACGGTGACCGTGCCGCCAACTTTCGCTGCCATGTCGATGGCTTTTTGGAGCGCAACGGTTTCGAGTTGCTTGCCATCTCCGATAGCGCCGAAGTCATTAGCAACAAATATTTTTGGCGCGCACATGGCCGAGCGTGCGCCAAGCGCCATCAGTATAAGAACGTAAGCGCCCCACTTTGTATGGTTATTCATCGAGGTTTCTCTTCCAAAAGACGAATCGGGCCCATCAGGCCGGAAGGAACCGGTTGCAGATGGTCCATATCCTGCATGTCAAAGCGCTTGCCATAGCGAGCATTAAGAGCGGTGTAGTCGCGCGGCGGCTGGCCGGCCATTTCGTTGATCGCGGTGTTGTAGACCGATACCTCAATGCGGTTCTCACCACTCTTGAGGAATGAAGTAATGTCGATGCGATAGGGCGGATGCCACAGCGATGCAACTCGCTGCCCATTGATGAGGACAATGGCTGCCTCACGAATGGGAGGATCGAGGAGTGCGCGTATTCCAGGCGCATGGGGCGGCCGGTTGTCGATGGTTGGAACTCCTTCGCCAAAGTCCAGAAGCACACGAGCATTATCGGCGGGAAAATCCTGTAAAGTAAACGTCCGCATGTAGACTGCTTTGCCGGAGTAGAACTGCTTGCCCGGAACTTCGGTCCACGATGTCAAATGATCGACGGATTGAGGATCAGTTTCATCCCCAAAGCGAATCTGCCAGCCTGTGCACAGATCCTTGAGGAGGGTCGGTTCCTGATGCAGCACGCTCACGTTCTTTTGCGCAGGAGAATCCCCAAGCACATAGACGCGCGACTCGTAGGGCGCAAGTTGAAGTGGAATGCCTGCGCTCTTGTCGTACTCCACGCTTGCTAGAACAGCGCCGTCGTCCGGGTTCCATGATTCAAGGTTGGAGTGCGCGGCGCGGAACTTGATGTTACCCTTCACTGGCAGGTGAGAGGAATTGACGACGTAGTAAAGATCTATGCCATCCAGCTTGCGATGAATGAAGCCGAGGCCTGCAATTTGGCCAGTCGCTTCCACATCGGGTGGCAGAGCCTTGTGAAGCGCCTCGGCAAGCGTGCCAGTGGTCTCCAGCATCGCGCCTTTGTGGCCAGGTTTTTGGAAGAGTTGTACGGAGATCGCAATTATTTCCGCCGAAGCATCCTGTTCCTTGAGCCCCGGCGCAAGCGACGGCGTCTTGCCAATGGCAATCACCTGACCGCTTGCAGCGGCGTAGCTCTCAATCTTCTTGTAAGTTGAGAGCGGAATCCGGTCTGTTGGCGGAAGAATCAAGATAGGGTAGGGAATCACTCCCAGCTTGTCGATGGTTGCGGCGTCGATGTAATCGATGTTATAGCCCGCGTCGAGAATTGCTGCCATCAACTCTGGAGTGATGCGCTTTCTCATCTCGTCGGTCACGGAGACGTGTCCCGGAGTGAAGGCGGCCTGCGCGTCGTCCTCGGGCAGAAGGATGGCGATATCGTTGGCCGGTTTGCCTTGCCGGAGCAGCCAGCTCATGCGCTGCAAGTAGCGCATAACATCCGGCATCACCGGGAACCACGGGTTGTGCGCGTTGAAGGCCGCGGCGGCGTAGAGAGACCATCCCGGCTCGCCGGCCGCCGTGGGCGAATACGGATAGCCGTGGCCGACGATCTGATTGACGCCCAGCAGAAACATGCGGTCGGCCTCGGCCTTCATGTCCAGCGGCGTGGCGCGGAAGGCCGGCGAATGCAGCCACGTCCAGGTCTCGGCCGAGGTCACATTGTTGCCATAAAGATGATTGGCGGAACTGGCCCAGCGCGTGAACGAGAAGCTCCGCCACTGCGGGCCTTCCCCTTCCGGCAGGTTAGGAACCACCTCATCGGCAAGCGTGACGGCGGGCTCTCCGTAGGTCTGCGAGCGGAAGCGGGTATGATGCTCCGCGGCAAAACTGGTGACCGGTGCAAGGTAATTCTCGCGGATCAGGTCGGAGAGTGTCCGGCCCCAATCGTGGCGTACCGCTTCCGCCTGCGGCGTTCCTCCGGCGACGAGTTCCGGCAGATGCGGAATCAGATCGTAGCCGCGCCGCGCCAGAAACTCTGCGGGAAGATTTGCAGTCCAGTCGGAACCGTAAACCTCCAGCGAATCGGAGAAGACAGCATACGGCGGCTGATCGCCAAAGGCGTCGAGTAGCGGAGTGGCGACGCCGGCAAGATGCGTATCGATGGCCGCGCGGGAGAAATGATCGAGTACGTAGCCCTCGGCGCCAAATGCGGCCCGCTTCACCATCTGCTTTGTGTGACTGGCGATAAAGATCAACGCCGTGCGCGTTCCCTCGCCGGCAGGAATCGCCCATGTGTCCATATCTATGCGCTGCGCCGTGGCGGGATCAAAAGATTTATCCGTGCCCGTGACGACGAATGCGGCAATGAGTGTTTCTCCCTCGGTGAGCGTTGGAGCAGCGAGCGTGGCCCCGGTAACAGGAACTGTCACGACGCGCAACCGGCCCGCCGCCAAATCCAATGTTGTTTGAGGACCGCCATAGGGCCAGCCGCTGCCTAGGGTCAGATCGACGCGCATTCCCAACGAGCGCGCGGTCTCGTTGGCGAAGCGCACATCGTCAAGAAACTCCGGCGACAGGTAGGCTAGGTTCTTGATGCCTTTGCTTTCATCGTCGAGCATCAATGGATACACCGGCTGAATCTCCACGCCGCCGATGCCCACCGAATGCATGGTCTCAAGTTCCTTCTGTAGTTCCTGCTTGGTGACAGCGGGGCCAAACCACCACCAACGCATCATCGGCCGGGCATCATCGGGTGGGGACTGAAACTGGCGATAGAGTGTGGCAATCGTTTCCGGAGGAATGGGCGTGGGAGGAAGATGAAAGGTCGCGAGAGAATCCGGCTGTGCTGGATCGAAGTCCGCAACTTCCGCACTGAGAAAATCTGCCAGCGGCAGTTTTGCCGCGCGAATGCCGTGCAGAACGCAGCGCGCCAGTTCGTAAGCGCCGTAGCTGTTGAAGTGCGTGTCGTCGCTGATGGCTTCAAGATGATTCGGAATCGCGTTGGCCGGGTAGTGCATAAATACCTTCATAGATGCTTCCGGTCCCATCGTCTCAAAGAGCGTCTTGCTCATTGCATTCAGGTCGATCAGCGCAACATGCTGCCCGGCAGCAACCTCCCGCATCGCTTCAGGATAAGGAGAAAGCGAGTTAGTGATTTTTCCCGCGACGTCGAAGGTGCGGCGATTCATGCTGGTGACCAAAACCGGCGTCGCGCCCCTCGCTCTCGTTTGGCTGATGTAATCCGCTAGCAGTGTTTTATAGTCGTCCGGCGAAACGGCGTTGGGTTTCTGGTCGTTGTGAGCGAACTGGATGAAGAGATAATCTCCCGGCTGTATCAGAGACATGATCTTGGCCAAGCGCTGTTCCGTGACAAAGCTGCGAATCGTTTCGCCGGATTCGGCATGATTGGCGATCACCACGCCGGGACGGAAGAAGCGCGGCAGCATCTGACCCCACGCCGCCCAGGGTTCAACCTCCTGATCGACGACCGTGGAGTCTCCCGCCAGATAGACGGTCGTCTCATGAATCGGCTCGATAATGATGGAATGAATGCTGGGATGACCGCCATTGAACTCCAGCGTAAGCTTGTCATCCCAATCCAGGCTGCCGATTTCGCGCGGCTTCAGTTTGACCTGATGATTAGGATCGCCGGCAATCTGCGGTACGCGGAGATTGATGTCGAAGCTCAGCGTCATCGGAGTGCCGGGCGTAATAACAACCTGCTCGATCATCAGACGGCGTGCCTCTGCGCGCACGGCAGTAGAGGTCGGTTGGCTGGAGCCGAAGCTGACGGTTACGCGATAGCTTCCCTCCGGCAGCGCGGCGGAAAAAAAGAATGGCTTGTCGCTGGCGCAAAAGCCCTCCTTTACCTCGGGAACTGTATTCAGATCGAAGCCGGGAGTAGACGGTGAATAAACCGAGTTCGCGGTCAGTTGCACAGCGTTTACTTCGGACGCGTCGTGCTGACCGCATACAAATCTCTGGGCGTGGGCTGCAAGTGCCCCGCCGGCAAGAATCAATGCAAAAAAACGCCGCATGACTGCCCTCAATTCAAATTGATTGTCGTACATCCAACAAAATCAAACTGCCGTTTACTTGATGCCCGCTATCTCAAAGCTGTATGTGCCTGCTTCGAGTTCAATGCCTGTCTTGCCACGCAGTATGACCGGCGTAACCAGCGGTTTCCCATTCTGCATATAGTTTGCAGCCTCGGCTTCAGTGAGGCTCAGCCAGCCTTTCGTGTTGGGAGGAATGGTCACCGTCCAATGCGCCTTGTCGCCGTCCACGCTCCAGCTTGAGTGAATTTCGCCATAGAAAGACTGATAGCGCAGATCCAGACTGCCGAGTCTGCGGTCAAAGACCGGATGCAGGATGATTGTATGGAATCCGGCGTCGAGCGGCGTGGCATCAATGCCCGCTGCATAGCGGTAAATCCAGTCGGCCACAGCGCCATAGGCATAGTGGTTAAAGGAGTTCATGCCGGGGTCAGTCATCATCTGGTCGCCGTTCCAGCGCTCCCACATGGTTGTTGCGCCGTGCTTCACCATGTAACCCCAGGAGGGATACTCGGTGTTGAGTAGCAGAGTATAGGCCAGATCGGGATAGCCGGCCTTGGTCAACTCTTCCAGCAGATACGGCGTGCCGAGAAAGCCTGTCGCCAGCAGGTCGTGATTGGCATGAATCTTGTCCACCAGCTTTTTTGCCGCCGCTGCGCGCAACTTGTCCGGAAGCAGATTCATGTGCAGCGCCAACACGTAGCCGGTCTGCGTATCTCCACCGTGGCTCTTCGCATTTGGATTATTGATGGCGCCAAAGGGAGACGCGCTGTTGTCGGCTCCGGCCACAAAACCATCCTCATGTACGAACTGCTTTTCAAACGCGGCGCGAATCTTCTCGAAGAGCTGCCCATACTTTTCCTCGGCTTGTGTGCGTCCAGTGGCATGAGCCATCTCGCGCATGAGCGTAACGTCATGGGCCCAGTAAGCTGTGGCGATGAGCACAATGTCGGTCCTGCCCTCCGGCGAAAGCCAGTCGCCGAAGGGAATTCCGTAATCGTTGCGCCATAATTTGTCGGGATTGGCAGCTGCGATGGCGTCCAAATACTTTTCCATCGCCGCCCAGTTATCTTCGATGATGCTCTTGTCGCCGGTCTGTAGCCACGAGGTCCAGGGAATAATCACCCCCGCATCGCTCCACCCAGGGGCGTGGCCCGCATTCGGCGAGACGGTTCCGGGCGAGTAGATGCCGTAGTAGGGCGTACCGAATTGCGTTCCGCGCATATCCGCGGCAAACTTGCGCGAGAAGGCGGCGAGATCCATGTTGTAACTGGCCGCGCGCCAAAAGACCTGCGCATCGCCCATCCAACCGAGGCGCTCGTCGCGCTGTGGACAATCCGTGGGCACGCCGACAAAGTTTGACCGCTGCCCCCACTGAATGTTGCTCCATAACTGGTTGATGAGCGCGCTGCCGGATTTGAATTCTATCGTGAACGGCGCGTCGGTATGCAGGACTAACCCCGTCACCGTGGACTTAAAGTCATAGGCCGGCACCCAATGTCCATTCAAGGCTGGCGGCGCAGGCAGGCCGGTCAACTCCGCATAGCGGAAGCCGTGGAATGTGAACTGAGGCTCAAGTACATATATGACATTTGGACCGCTACGCAGTGTGAAGAAGTCGGTCGCTTTTGCAGTGCGCAAATTGTCCGTGTAGATCGTACCGTCCGGATTCAGCATTTCGGCGAATCGAAGCTGCACCTTCGTCCCAGCCAGATTTTGCAAGAGCAAACGCACCCCGCCGGAAAAGTTCTGCCCGAAGTCGTAGACGAAGACACCAGGCTTGGGTTCAGTAACGGTCTTTGCTTCAAGTACGCGCTCCATGCGGATTGGTGGAAAGTCCTGAGCGATGATCTTCACCGGAGCAGGATGAATCACTGTTACTTTCTCATGCAACAGATTATCAGGATGTCGAGCGAGAGGATCCTTTGTAAAGTCCATACTCTCACCGTCGTAAAGCTCCGAATGAAGAATGTGTGAAATATCGGGCGTCCAGCTCGCATCCGTCACCACCCATTCCACGCTGCCGTCGGTGTGCTCAATGCGCAATTGCGCCAGCAGCGCAGGCGGCGTGTCGCCATAATTGTTCGGTTGCTGAAACCATTCCAGCGGCGTCGCATACCAGCCCGGCGCCAACAACGCGCTAATTGAGTTCTCACCTTGCGTAATCAAGTCCGTCACATCGTAGGTCTGGTAGACCACCCGCTCCCGGTAGTCCGTCCAGCCCGGCGCAAGCACCTGGTCTCCCACGCGGTTCCGGCCCAGAATCAGTTCGTAAGCGCCGAGCGCCGTTGCATAAAGCCGCGCCGACTTCACGTCCTTCGTAACATTGAAGCTATGGCGCAGAGACTTCACAGAATCCGGAATCCAAGGATGGCCCAGGGGTCCGTCTCTTGTCCCCTGTGCAGGCTTCCACTCGACGGTACTCTTCCAACCCGCATCGTCGAAGCTCTTCAGCTGCCAGCCGGAAGTGGGCTCAACTGAACTCTTCCAACTTGTCCCGCTCGCAAAAACTTCCGTGCTTCCGTCCGTGTATTCCACAAACAGCGTCACGATCAGGGGCAGGGAAGCGGCTTTTTCGCCGGGCTGAAGGTAATGCACCTGCTCGATGGCGATGGAGTTCGAGCCAGTCGTCAGAGCGCTCGTCGCATCGGCGCTCACAAACTTTTTCCACGGAAACTGTCTCCATGGCGGATAAGGACTGGCAGTCAACACCTGCGCGCCATTGATCCATGCCGAGACAGTATCCTGCGCGGTGGCGTAGAGCGTAGCAGAATGCACGGATTTGGTCAGTGTTACAGATTGCCGGAAGGCAACATGCTGTTCTGCTGGTTTTCTGGCGGGTGAAGTCTGAGTGTCCGGAATAGGAATTTGATCGGGAGAAGCAATCCAGATGGCCGGCGCGTTGCGTACCGCAGCCTCCTCAGGCGTTTCGTATCCGATCCACTGCGCGCGCCACGGCTGCTTCAGCAGTCCCGACTCCCACCAACTGACGGAACTTTCAGGAGCAGGCTTGTCCTCCTGATCCCACACCAGTACCTTCCAGTAGTAGCGAGTCGAAGGAGCGATCGCGGCTCCGGCATAGGTAACGCCGACTGACTGTTCGCTGGGCATGCGCCCGCTGTCCCACACGTCCGCCTTGCCCACGGCGAGCAACTCAGGCTTTGAGGCTACGAGAATCTGGTAAGCGGATTGACGCGCGCCCTCGCGGCTATCGCGCAATTGCCAGGAGAAGCGCGGCTGCGCGTCGTCGATGCCTAGCGGCGTGGTCATGTCGTCCACACGTAAGGTGGTTGGACTCAATGCTTGCGCACGCGCCGTGGAGACGCATGTCGTAATTCCCAATCCGAGGCAAATTGCGATCAAAGCAAGCCGCACATGTGCGCGGCAGACATTCATATTCATAGCGCCTGTACCTCAACCACTGAATCTTACAGCATTGATGCCGAAAACTACAGGCACAACGGCGCTTTGATCTGTCTGTTCAGCTCGCTTATTTGCGCCGAGGAAGAATCTCCTTTTCGTAGTTGCGCACATTCTGCAACCATCCGATGCCTTCGGGAACTCCGTGGTTGGCGCAATAATATTCCCACACCGCGGACCAGGGCATCGATTTCTGCTCCTCGAAGAGCGCCATGCGGCCGGCGCCGTCGTAATTCTTTTCCGCGGCTAGTTGCAGCTCTGCCGGCTCCAGCAGCGCCAGCAACAATGCCTTGCGCATATTGCGCGCGCCGATTACCCAGGCCGCGATGCGGTTGATGCTGGCGTCAAAATAATCCAGGCCGATGTTCACTCGCGAGATGGACCCGCTGCGTACGATCTCTTGCGCAATGGCAATGGTGGCGTCGTCCAGCAGCACCACATGATCGGAATCCCAGCGCACCGGCCGCGAAACGTGGAGCAGAATCTCATCCAGAAAGCACAGCGCCGTGGAAATCTTGTCGGCGACGCTCTCGGTGGGATGAAAATGCCCGGCATCCAGGCAGAGCAGCGTCTTGCGCGTGGCCGCATAGGCCAGATAGAAGTCGTTGGAGCCTTCCGTGTAGCTCTCCGCGCCAATGCCGAAGAGCTTGCCCTCAACGGCCACTTTATGATGCTTGCCGAGAGGCACGGAAACGATTTGGTCCAGAGCTTCGATCAATCTTTTCCGCGGCCCAATGCGATCCGCGGGCAGATCCTTGTCCCCATCCGGAATCCAAATGTTCATCACCGAGGGTGTGCCCAGCTCCACTCCGAAATATTCGCTGATGCGCCGGCACGCCAGGCAGTGATCGATCCAGAACTTGCGCACTCTGGCATCCGCATGGCTCAGTGTGGCTTTTTCGCTGAGCGGATGCGAGAAGCAGGTGGGGTTGAAGTCCAGGCCCAGATCATGCGCCTTGGCCCACTTCACCCATTTCTCGAAATGCTTTGGCTCAATGACGTCCCGATCCACGGGCTTCTCCGTTTCCAGATAAATCGCATGAAGATTGAGCCGCTTTTTGCCTGGAATCTGCGCCATGGCAACTTCAAAGTCGGCGCGTAGTTCGTCGGCAGTCCTTGCCCGCCCCGGATAGTTGCCGCTGGTTTGAATGCCGCCGGTCAAATCGCCCTCGGGATTTTCAAAGCCGCGAACATCGTCTCCCTGCCAGCATTGAATGGAAATCGGAATCTGCTCCAGTTGGGGAAGTACCTTCTCGGTGTCCACGCCAATCTCCGCGTAACGTTCCCTGGCCAGATCGTAGGCTGCTTGAATCTTTTGCGTAACCTTCATCACTCAACATCCTTTCTCATTCCTGGCGTTACAAATTGCTGAAATTGTTTCCAAACGGAATCCGGAATCGGCTCCAGGGGACGATACTCGTTGATCTCGAAGGAGTGCCGGATCAAAGCGCGAGCTGCATCGAGGCCGGAAATTTCGCCCAGTGCAATCATCTGCGTGCATATATTTCCCAGCGCCGAAGCCTCCACCGGCCCGGCGCTCACCGGCAACTGACAGGCGTTAGCGCACAATTGATTGAGCAGGCGATTTTTCGAGCCGCCTCCCACAATACGGATTCTGGTCAGGCTTTGGCCGCGCAACGATTCCAGTTGCTCCTTGACCAGCCGATAAGTAAGCGCCAGGCTCTCCAATGCGCAGCGCGCAAATTGTGCCGCCGTCTCAGGCGCGGGCTGCCGGGTTTCAACACAGTAATCCGCAATGGCCTGCTTCATCGAATCCGGATTTAGGAATCGTCCATCGTCAGGATTCACAATCGACCGCCAAGGCGCAGCCTCCGCCGCCGCGCTCAGCAGAGCATCGTCGATGGGGATCTGGAACTCCTGAGTGATGCGCTGCAAGAGCCAAAGCCCCATGATGTTCTTCAGCACGCGGAAGCGGCGTCCGAATCCGCCCTCGTTGCCGAAGTTCCATTTGAGGGCCTGCTCTGAGGCGTACGGAACCACGCTCTCCACTCCCATCAGCGACCATGTTCCCGAACTGAGGAAGGCTTCCGTATCGGCCTCGAAGGGTGTTCCAACAACTGCCGAAGCGGTGTCATGGGTGGTCACGGCCACGATTTTGGCGGCGCTGTTGCCCAGGCGCGCCTCTCCAAGAACCGTGCCTGCCGCTACCGGCGGCTGCATCCAAATTTGCTTCAGGCCAGCGGCCTCAAATAAATCCCCGTCCCATACTCCATCCAGGTTCAGAAGTTGCGTGGTGGTGGCGTCGGTATATTCGTTGGCCACCACTCCGCAAAGCCGGAAGTGCATGTAGTCGGGAATCATCAACAGGTGGCGTGTCTTGCTCACCCACCCAGGCTCCTGTTCAGCCATCGCCGCCAGTTGATAAATCGTATTAAACGGCTGAAACTGCATGCCCGTCCGCCGGAAGATTTCAGCCCGCGTCATGCGCGCCGTCACTTGCTCGATTTTGCCTTGAGTCCGGCTGTCGCGATAACAGACCGGCAGGCCCACTCGTTGCGACTGGGCATCGAGCAAAACATAATCCACGCCCCAACTGTCCACGCCGATGCTCGAGATGGGCGCGAGATGCGAAGCCTCTTCGATTCCCTTGCGGACATTGTCCTCGATGGCGTCAATATCCCAGCACAAATAGCCGCTATGCTGATCCTTGGCAAAAGCGATGGAAGACCGGCTGACTTCTCTGAGGCTCATAGACTCGTGGCGGAGTTGCGCGGCAATCACGCGCCCGCTGCTTGCGCCCAGGTCTACCGCGACAAAACAGGGGTGCTGCTTTTCAATACTGTCTGTTCCGGTCATCATTCATTCCTAATAGGTTATCTTCGCCCTGTCGTCAAAACCTGCTCCAGCTCCAATTTGATGGTTTGAAAGCAAAAAAATACATGGTTCCCATATGAAACATTGTACCCGTAGAAACAATCTATGCCGAGCGCACTTCATTGTCAAAGTCCGAATTCTTACCATTTAGGACGCGCAAATTGGCCGATTGTCCTCCCTATTCCGCGCGGATCCTCGAAGGACATTCATTAATGTGTAAAATGTTTTAATTCATAGCCTTACCAGGACGGCTTGCAGGGGAAGATGCCTTCTCCACGCCCAGGGTTTCCGGGGTGATCACGCGGTGCCGCACGTAGTTGTAAGGAGGAACCGTGTAACCCCTCATCAGAGAAATGCCGAGCTGGATGAGGCGAGGGCCATAACTCTCTACTTCATGCGAGATAGAGCCGATGATGGCGCTCTTGCCCGTACGCATCTCTTCGAGCACTTCGGGAATGCAGTCCTGTGAGGCGATAGCAATATCTGCCTCAATGCCTTGCTGGCGGGCGGCGTCCAGAATGCCGAGCGCGCTGGAATCGGTGGCAGTGGCGATAAGGATGCGCTCTCCTTCGCGGTAGCCGGCGAGAAACCTGGTCATGGCAATCTGGCTGGGCTGGCGCATGCCCCGGCCCTCGATTTGCACGAAGCGCTCAGCGGGAATGTAACTGATCCGTTCGCGAATGCTCTCGAAGGAGCCAGTAATGCGGCTTTGCACAAAGCTGCCTGCTTCGGCGAATCCGACTCCCAGCACCCAATCCACTTTTTCCTTCCACTTGACAATGGCGTGTTGGGCAAGCAGGACGCCGGCTTCATAGCCCGATTCAAAGTTATCCACCCCAAAATAAGTTGCGTTGGGGTGGGGAATGTCGATGGCGACCAGGGGAATGCCGGCTTTTTTGAAGATATGGGCTACGCGCGGGGCCACGGCCTCCTCCACCTGATACTCCAGCACCAGATCCACCTGCTTGGCCACCAACTCCTCCGCATTCTGAATGGCAATGTCGGGATCGTAGCGGTTGTCGAGCACGATCAACTCCACGCCCGATGCCGCTGCTGCCGTTACAACACTTTGCGTCACGGCTACCGGAAAGGGCATCTCGCCGCTCAATGTTGCGAAGCCGAAGCGCAGACGGCGCGGGCGGGAAACCAGGCGATACTGGCCGTCCTGCGTCTGCGCGACATAGCCCCGATGCACCAACGTCTTGAGGATGCGATAGACGCTGGTCTTGGATATCTGGGCTTTTTGATAGACGTCTTCCAGGGTGACTGGCGCATGGTTCTGCTCCAGTTGCTCGATCACGTCCAGAGCCTTGGAGAGAATGGGGATCAGATACAGCCGTTTAATCTTGGCCTTGGGCAATTGCCTACCTCCCGTCTTCATACCACGTCCAGCAGTTGCTCCAGAGCGCGGAGCCAGGTACTGCCGTAGGAAAGCACATAGTATTCCCTATAGACATTATTTGTCTATTGCAGTGCTTTCCTGTTGTTGTAAGGAACGCTGACGCTGGTGGGGGACAGGGGGGGGAAGTCAGCGGTTCTTTACGGCACTAAAAGATGCAGCCTTACTTGCCACTTGGTTCTCTGCCCCGGCTTCAGTGTTACCATGCCGGTGTCCATTCCATCCCACTCCTTGCCGAAGGGGTTGGCGAAGTTGTACTGGTGTTCGATGGCCACAAAGTTCTTGTTGGGCGGCGCGTACATCTGGATGGTCTTGATCTCCGGCGACAGGCCCTCGATGCTGATTCCATAATGCACGGCTGGGTCGATGACTCGAACTGTGACTGCCTTGTTCTCTCCCCACACCAGATGGTTCCAGTTATCGTCGTAGTAGTTCGTTCCCAAAGCCGTTCCGCTGACGTAGCTCATGTCGTACTTGGTTCCCGCAACGGGCAGCAGCTTGCCGGTGGGGAAGACGTTGTCGTAGTTGTCCAACTCGGCCACAGTGGCACCCGGAATCTGCACCCTGGCCTGTGTGCGGTCACCGGAGGGCAGGTTAAAGTAGGGGTGCCAGGCGATGGCCATCGGCTCGTCCTCTTTTCCCACGTTGGCCGCCTCGATACTAACGTCCACAGCATTGGCAGTAAGCTTGATGGCGACCACTAATTGTGTTTTGGAGAGCCAATGACCGCCAAAATCGCCGGCGTGGATGATGCCGGAGACCTCTTCGCCGCCTTTAATCTGTTTAACTTCGACCTCATCGGTCTTGGCTTTGAGGATCAGCCCATGCATGGCGTGGCGTTCGGCGGTGGGCAGGTGGCCCATGTTATTGGCCGGCAGCGTCAACGTGTGGCCCTGCCACTCGGTGGTTAGCGTCTTGCCGTCAGCCGAAAGTTTGCCGCGAATCCGATTCGGATAAGGCGCCAGGAAGGCCGCGCCCAGACGGTAGCCGAGGTCGCCGAAGTCGTCATCGTCCACGTCGAGCATCTTCTTTGCACCGGCCAAATCAGGCGAGGCCAGCACGTCTACATTGCCCTTGCGGGGAAAATTGGCGGTAATCTGCAGAATTTCCATGCCGCGGCCCGGCGCGATGGTGATGCTGGTGAACTCCGGCTTCGTAGTGCTGACGGCAGTGCGGCTGAGAACGATTACCTTCTGTCCGCCGATCTCGGGAAGCGCTTGCGCGTGGATGTTGGAAATATGTGAGTTAGTCATCGTAATTGTCAGTGCAAAAAACAGCAGGGCAATCCAGCGAACCAGAGTTTTCATCGCCATCCATCCTAAAAATGCATTTTACGCCAATCGTTCCGCCGGCAGATCGATCTCTACGGTTGCTATTTCAGCAGCACACCCGCTGAGTGGTAGCTCTTGCCGCCAACCACGGTTTCAACCGCAGGAAACTTCGTTGTTTTGGTCAAAATCTCAATCGTGCCGTCTTCGAGCAAAACAGTGTCTTCCACCTTGCCGCCTCGCGCCGAAGGGTTCCACGCAAAGGCCTGCCGGTTCACTACGATCTCCGACCCATTGGGCGTCGCCACCCATTCACGTTCCCCATAGCCGGTAGCTCCGCCCTGGTGATGCAAATCTTCTTCTCCGGGGAACCCTGCCGCGGCATAGGCGTCCTTGGCAACCTTGTACAATTGCCCCGCCGTCGCTCCGGCGCGCGTCGCGTGCAGCAATGCCGCATTGACCTTGGCCGCCGCATCGAATCCGTTGGCAAGATTTTGCGGCAGCGGGCCAAAATGGACAAAGCGCGTCATGGAGATGACCAGCCCCCACTTGCGCGAGCATAGATTCACCATGCCGTAACGCTCCAGTCGTTTGCCCCTGGCAAGAGCGTGTTTGTACTTGAGAATCCGGTCATCCACCGCCATCAGCAGCACGGAAGGCAGAATGGCCTTCTGAATCAGCAGCGAAGAGGTCATGGCGCTGATTTCCTCTTCGGTCGTGCCCGGCTCAAGGTGCAGAGCCACTTCTTCGACCACGTGCGCGGTCATGCGGCCCAGCAATCGATACCGCTCGATCTCGGTGGGCTGCAACTGGCTGCGTAATCCGGCCAGGCTGATGAGTTCGCAGTTCGCAACATGCGTGTCGGCGCCCAGCTTGCCCGCCGCGGCCAGGCCGCGCGCCGCTTTGACAAAGTCCCCCTCTTGCCACGGCAAAACAATCGGCTCAAAGGGCAATCCGCCAAATTCTTCATCGTGCATCCGGGGCGCTTCGTTCTTCGTCGTGATGTAGAAGCCGCTTCCATCCTTGCGCACAAAGACGGCTGCCGAGCCCGTTGTTCCGGGAATGAGAACACGCGTATCCACCTGGCCGGCCGTGGCCCAGGAAATATTCTCATGCAGGCTCAACAAAACACCTTCAAGTTTGTGCTGCGCCATGAACTCGACAAGTTGCTGTTTCTTGAGCTTGATCTCTTCCTGAATGGGCTGCGACGCTTTCGCGCTTGAAGCCTGCTGTGCTGCGCTCATCTCTCTTCTCCACTCTGCCGCTGGAATAAACCTAAACGGCTGAAACTTCTTATTTGATCTGCTTTAGCGCCGGATAAATGGCGCGATAAAGCTTGTACTGCTGCTGAAGCTTATCCGAGGATTGCTTGATCGGTTTGACCACCGAGGCGATGCGCACAATCTCCGCGCAGGCCGCATCCACCGAAGGCCACAGGCCCGCGCCCACTCCGGCAAGCACTGCGGAACCATACGCGCAGCCCTCTTCCGCCGCCAGCAGCGAAACGGGCGTGGCGTAAGCGTCGGCCTGAATCTGGCGCCATAGCGGCGAACGCGCGCCGCCTCCGCCCAGGCGAATGTCGTTCACCGGCACGCCGATCTCCGCGAAGATGGTCAACGAATCTTTCAGGCTGAAGGCTACCCCTTCGAGAATGGCGCGAATAATATGTCCGCGTCCGTGGCTGGCAGCCAGGCCAATCAGCGCCCCGCGCACGTCGGAGTCCAGATACGGCGTCCGCTCTCCCATCAGGTAAGGCGCCCACAGAACGCCGTCGGCTCCCGCGGGAATCGCGGCGGCTTCCTGCGAAAGGCTGTCGTAGGGATCGCCAGCTGATTTGCCGACGATTCCAAAGGTGTCGCGGAACCAGCGGAAGGACTGGCCCGCCGCCTGGGTCACGCCCATCACATGCCAGCGATTCGGAATCGCGTGGCAGAAGGTGTGTAGCCGGCCTTTGGGATCGAGAAACGGCTTGTCTGTCGCCGCGAAGACGACGCCCGAAGTTCCAATCGTCGCGCTGACGCAGCCGGCCTTGACGATGCCCATGCCGATGGCGCCCCCGGCCTGGTCTCCGGCGCCGGCAACTACCGGCGTGCCTTCGGCCAAACCTGTCAATTGCGCCGCGCGCGCCGTAATTTCGCCCACGACTTCCTGCGATTCAAAAACTTCCGGCAGGCAACGCTCATCCAGCCCCGTCGCTTTCACCATCTCTTTAGACCAGCGGCGATGAACGACATCCAGCAGCAGCGTGCCGGATGCGTCCGATACATCAATCGCCCGCACACCCGTCAACTGCAAGCGGACATAATCCTTGGGCAGAAGGAAGGAGCGGAAGCGCTTCCAGATCTCCGGCTCATGGGTGCGCACCCACATCAACTTGGTCAGAGTGAAGTTGGGCAGAGCCGGATTCGACGTCAGCTCCACGATTCTCTGCTCTCCGACGGTCTCGTTCAGCACGCGGCACTCCTCCGCCGTGCGTTGATCGCACCAGATCAACGCGGGCCTGAGGACTTCTTCCTTTTCATCGAGCAGCACCGCGCCATGCATTTGCCCAGCCAGGCCGACCGCCGCAATATCGTTCTTGGAGACGCCGGTCTCCTTAAGCAGCTTGCCTATCGCCTTCTGGCAGGCGTTCCACCAGTCGCGCGGGTCCTGCTCCGCCCATCCATTTTGCGGCGACGCAAATTGCACATGCTCATGCGTCGCCGACCCCAGCAGCGCGCCCTTTTCGTCCACCAGCACGGCGCGCGTTCCGCCCGTGCCCACGTCGATGCCGATAATCTTGCGGCTCATTTCTTGCACACTCCTCCCGGCTATCAAAATTCCGCGACAGCGATTCAGTTCTCAGTCTTCCGTTGGCGCGTGGAGGTAAGACTCCCATCCCATATAACGCGTAGTGGCCTCGTGGACCGCCTTGGAGACGTCGCTGAAGTTGGCCGCCACGTGATGCTCGAAGCCCTCGCGGCAAATGTACTTCAACAGCTTTTGCAACTGTGGAATCTCCGCCACGCCCGCGCCGCCAAAGGTTTCCAGCGGATCGTCGGTGAACTTGCCCGCGCCGGTGTAGCCGCGAATCACGCCGCGGCGGTCGTCAGTCGAGTAGCGCGCGTAACTCATTACGCCGGCCTTCACGCGGCCTACGCAGGTGCCGAAGGTGTTGGCCTTGCCCACCGTGCCGGCGATGATCTCCTGGTAGTCCATCTTGACTTCCTTGAAGAAGTGCTTGGGAAGATTGGAGCAGTGGAAGCATACGCACTTGTCGGGATGGCTGCCGTAATTGTTGTTCCAGTCCAGCAGCGCCGAAGGCGTGCCCGATGCAAGTTGCAGCATGTACATGGCCAGGGTGCCGGGTACGTCAACCTCGCAGGCGGAGGGGATGAGGTTGTTGCTCATCATGCTCATGATGGTGCAGGGCACCACGCCGAAAAACTCCTCCATCGAGGTCCAGCACTGTACGGCGCTGATGGTCACGTTGGTCTGCTTCATCCAGCCGTCGATAACCGCGCCCAGCTTGGCCATCTTGAGCAGCGCTTCATCCGGAATTCCCTTGGTCGTAACGTAGCTCTTGATGGCGGCCAGCTTGGCTTGCGCGGCTTCATCCTTGTCCGCCATTTTCTGGATGCGCCCGAAAATCTCCGAGAGATCGATCGTCTCCACGGAAATTCCGCTGCCCTCGTATAACCGCTCCGAATAGCGCACCGTGTTGAATGCCGTGGGGCGCGCGCCGATGGCGCCAATGCGCAGATTTTTGAGCCCCTTCACTATGCGGCAGACCGCAGAGAACCATTCCAGATCCGCCTTGAACTCCGGCGAACTTAGCGCTTCGGTGTGCAGCGTGGTCAGCGAGTAGGGAATGCCGTACTGCATCAGGTTGTTACAGGCGCTCATCTTGCCGCAAAAACTGTCGCGGCGAGTGGCGATTGTCATGTCTCCGGAGCGGTCGGGCGTGGCCTGCACCAGCACAGGAACCTTCAGCCCGCTCAGCCGGATGGCGTCCACAATGCCGCGCTCCTCGCCGAAGTTGGGCAGGGTGATGATGATGCCGTCGATCTCCTCGGCGTGCTTCTTGAATAACTCGGCGCACTTCTTCGACTCGGCATAGGTTTCCACTGCGCCGTGCTTCGACTCCTCCGGGCTCAACACCACGGCCTTGGCTCCGGCTGCTTCCAGAACGGCGATCATCTCTATGCGGCCGGTCTTCGCCAGTTGATCGGGAAAGAACCCGCGGTTGCCCACCACTAAACCAAACGTCATCTTCTTTTCTGCGGCCATTTTCCTGCTCCTTAATCTCTTGCCGTTTCCACGGCGAAAATTGTTTGTTGAAAATCATCAATTGCATGTGCGCACCTGCGGCACGTTCTTGTCTTTGTGCCTAAGGTGCGAATCGGGGTAATGACTATGCGCGCCCCGGTCGGAACTTCACAACATATAGCAGCCCCAGAGCCTCCAGCACTCCGCCCCACCAAACCGGCGTGTGCAGATTCGTCAACTCGACTCCCGCCGGATAGCACGCGGTCTGCCATTCATAAACGCCATAACCGAGGATCATCGCTCCATAGATGACCAGCAGAACTCCAATGAAAAACCAAATGGGAATTCCCGAACCGTGCATCGTTTGAAATCCTTTCCTTTCTCCGCTCACCGGAGAATAAAAAACTCGTTACCAGAACAGAATGTTGAGCGCCGCAAAGATGCATACCGCCAGAATCGCCCACAGCCACACGTTTTTGTAGAACGGAACCGGCTCTTCTTTGGGCAGGACTGTCGCGCTGTAGCACAGTCCATCCAACTCCGCCACCGGCTTGGGTTTAGTAAGCAGGCTCATCACGACCACCACAATGGCGCTGAAGAGGAATGCCCAAAGCGCGCGGAAGACATTCTCGGCCATGGGCTTGGCGTCGGGCGAAAGCGCCACGTTGGCCAGCGCCGCGGGAACCAGCTTGACCCATACGAACAGGCTGGCTGAAAAGATAATGCCCAGCAGCAAGCCCAGGAAGCCGGCAATTCTGGTGGCGCGCTTCCAGAACATGCCAAAAAGAATGGTGGCCA
>Ga0181520_10002636_pt1 | contig 32926 bp, 23 predicted proteins | sample PEATcosm2014_Bin_29_FD_132451 | JGI IMG/M metagenome (GOLD analysis project Ga0181520, IMG submission 132451) | Peatland microbial communities from MTU Mesocosm Facility, Houghton, MI, USA - PEATcosm2014_Bin02_30_metaG | ecosystem: Environmental > Terrestrial > Soil > Wetlands > Peat | place...
AACCGCACTTCCTCGGCGTCGGTGGGCTCGCGCTCCAGCAGTGCAGCGGCAATGCGGTGCATCGCGTCCTGGTGCGACGCGATCAGGGAGCGAGCGGTCTGGTAAGCCTCGGCGATCAGGCGACGCACTTCCGGATCGATCTGGCGTGCCGTCTCTTCACTGAAGTCGCGATGCTGCGCGATCTCGCGGCCCAGGAAGATCTGCTCTTCCTTCTTGCCGAAGGTCAGCGGTCCCAAGCGGCTCATACCGTACTCGCAGACCATGGAACGGGCCAATTCAGTGGCACGCTCAATGTCGTTGCCTGCGCCGGTGGTCATCGCGTTCATGAAGACTTCTTCCGCCACGCGGCCACCATACAGCATGGCCAGCTTGGTCTCCATATAGTCGCGTGAGTAGCTGTGACGGTCGTCGGGCAGATAGATCGTAACGCCCAGCGCCATGCCACGGGGAATGATGGTCACCTTGTGGATGGGGTCCGAGTTCTCACTCAGGAAGGCCACCAGCGCATGCCCGCCCTCGTGATACGCGGTGTTGCGCTTTTCCTCGTCGGTCAGCAGCATCGACTTCCGCTCGGCGCCCATCAGGACCTTGTCCTTGGCCAGCTCGAAGTCGTACATGGTGACCTGCTTGCGGTTCACGCGCGCCGCATTCAACGCAGCCTCGTTCACCATGTTGGCCAGGTCAGCGCCACTGAAGCCCGGTGTGCCACGCGCCAGAATGTTCAGGTTGGTATCTTCCGAGACCGGAACCTTCTTCACGTGCACGCGGAGAATCTCTTCGCGGCCACGAATGTCGGGCAGGCCCACCACCACACGGCGATCGAAACGGCCCGGACGCAGCAGCGCCGGATCCAGAACGTCGGGACGGTTGGTGGCAGCCACCAGAATCACGCCGTCGTTGGACTCAAAACCGTCCATCTCAACCAGCAACTGATTCAGGGTCTGCTCGCGCTCGTCGTGTCCGCCGCCCAGGCCCGCGCCACGATGGCGGCCCACGGCGTCAATTTCGTCAATGAAGATGATGCAAGGGGCATTCTTCTTGCCCTGCTCAAACAAGTCGCGCACTCGGCTTGCGCCCACGCCCACGAACATCTCCACAAAGTCGGAACCCGAGATGGAGAAGAACGGCACGTTGGCTTCGCCGGCCACAGCACGGGCCAGCAAGGTCTTGCCGGTTCCAGGAGGTCCTACGAGCAGCACGCCCTTGGGAATGCGGCCACCGAGCTTTTGGAACTTCTGCGGCTCGCGCAGATATTCGATGATCTCCTTCAGCTCTTCCTTGGCCTCGTCCACGCCGGCCACGTCCTTGAAGGTCACCTTCTTCTGCTGCATGCTGAGCAGGCGCGCGCGGCTCTTGCCAAAGCTCATCGCCTTGTTGCCGCCTGACTGCATCTGCCGCAACATGAAGAACCAGATTCCGATGATCAGCACAATGGGCCCGGCGTTCAACAGCAGTTGCAGCGGCAAGTTGCTGCCCTGCTCCTTAACGTTGAGGTTCACCTTGGCGCCGCGCATGGCCTTGTCGAGCTCTTCCCAGTTGGGCGGAAGCGTCGCATGAAACTGATCCTTGGGCGAGCCCTTCATGTGCCCGCGCAACTCGTTGCCCTGAATCGTCGCGTCCTGCACTTGCTGGCCTTGCACCTTGTCAAACAGATCAGAGTAGGCAATCTCCTGATCTTTACCACTCATGCTCGTGCCCTGCTTCACCACGCCCCACAACAACACAAGGCAGACGAGAATAAAGACCCAGAACATCACCGTTTTGACGCTCGAATTCACCAGGACTCCTCTTTCCCGGCCAGGGAAGAAACTCAAACGCTCCCGTCACCGACTGCTACACCTAATAGACGCTCGTACCCGCTCTGAAGTTACAGAAAGTACGGTGCGTCGATCAGAGGCACACAAAAGCATCCGCCTGAGTGAGCAGTAGCCTAGATTGTACTCCCCGGCAGGCCCGGAACTGAAGCGATTTGCAACCGGTGAGATGCGCCCTCCGATCCACCCGATCCGCGCTCTCCGCACCGCCTTACCCTGTCGATTCAGGCAGATCGGCCAACAGGCTGGCCGCTACCCGCACCCCTGGCTCTGTCTCCAGCTCCACGCCCCGCATCCACACCACCTGACCGCCCAGTTCCAGCACCGGCCAACCGGCCCGATCCGACCCCGTGACCCGCATCCGCTCCAGCACTTCTTTCACCTTGCGCGGCCCCGAGGAGTAGCGAAGCCTGACCCGGTCCCCCGGCTTCCAGCCCCGCAACGTGGCCTTGCCCGCCTGGGCGGCGTCGGTCTCAACCGCCAACCGCACCCCAAAACCCTTCAGCGTTCCTGGAACCAGAGCCACCACCGGCTCGGCCTCGGCCTGAACGTCCTCCACCAGACTCAGCCGCAGCTCCCGGTGCGAACGCTCCGCCCTGAGCCCGCCGGACAGCTCCAGCTTCTGCCCTGCTCCACCCTCCAGCGCCAGCCTGCGCAACCGTTCCACAGCGGCAAAGTCCACCGCCGCACCCAGCCGCTTGGCCGCCTCACGCAGCAGCCTGCGTTGCAAAGCCACTGCCAGGGCCGCCAGCCGCGTCACATCCAGAGCGATGGAATCGGCGCGGGAAAAGCTGACAGACGAAGAACCCGCGGGTGCCCCATCCTTTCCTGCGCTTTTGGCAGGGAAGGGTGGGATGGAAAGGTCTCCCACTCCCGAGGCCCGTCCCCCACCCCGCACCGCCTTGCCCGTCAAGAGCAGTTGCGGCGCCAGCCGGCCCAGCTCCGCTGCCCACCATCGCTCCTCGTCCCGAGCCAGCTCCGCCATCTGCGCCAGCTTTTCGCGGATCTGCGGATTCCAGTTCTCCAGCTCCGGCAGCAATTGAAGGCGAATCCGGTTGCGGGTATACATCGTTTCCTGGTTGGTGGAGTCTTCCCGCCAGCTCTGCCCCAACCCGGTCAAATAGATCTCAATCTCAGCCCGGCGGACCCCCAAGAGCGGCCGCAGGATTTTGCCCTCCGCAAACTCCACCTCCGGGTGAATCCCGCTCAACCCTTCCGTCCATGCCCCGCGCAGAAACTTGGCCAGCACCGTCTCCGCCTGGTCGTCCAAAGTGTGCGCCGTCGCCACGGCATGGAGCGGACCTTCGGCCATGAGTTGCCGAAACCAGGCGTAGCGCACTCTCCGCGCCGCCTCCTCCACGGTCTCGCCCATCGCCCGGGCCTCGGCCGTCACATCCACGCGGGCGTGGTGGAACTCCACCCCCAGCCCGGCAGCCAGCTGGCGGCAGAACTCCAGATCGCCGTCCGCCTCTTCGCCCCGCAAGCCGTGGTGCAGGTGGGCGGCATGGAGCACCAGGCCCAACTCGGCGCGCCGCTCCGCCAGCGCCCGCAGCAGCGCCACCGAGTCCGCTCCGCCGGAAAGTCCCACGGCCACACGCATGCCCGGACGCAGCAGGGCCACGTCCAATCCCAGCTCTCCAGCCGCCTTCGTTCCCTGCCGCGATTGCTTATCCAGGTTCCTTCCATTCCGCATCTTCCGATCATATGCGGGATGGTCTCCATCTGGAGCGTTTCTCCAACGGATGTAGCCCCTGCGGGGATCGTGCGAGGTTGTTTTTTCTTGAGGAAAAAGCGACTCAACGGTTGTGGTTTCGGGGTAAAGCAGTTGGAGAACCGCTCTGGCCCGGCTTTGGGTGCTATACTCCAGCAGTTATGCAGGTATTTGCGATTCTTCCCGCCGCCGGACTGGGCACTCGTATGGCCGGCCCGCAACCGAAGCAGTTTCTCGCCCTAGACGGCGTGCCGATTCTTATCCATTCGCTGCGCGCCTTTGCCGCTGTGCCGCGGGTTACGGCCATCTATGTCGCCGTCCGGGCCACAGAGATGGAACGTGTCCAGGCTCAGGTAGCCGAATACGGCTTTACCGACAAGGTGCACGTGGTGGAAGGCGGCGACAAGCGACAGGCCTCCGTGGCCAACGCCCTAGCTGCGCTTCCCGCCGCCAGTGACGACATTGTGCTGGTGCACGACGCCGTGCGCCCGCTGATCGACGCCGCCACCATTGAGCGGACCATCGACGCGGTTGCCCAGTTCGGCGCCGCCATCGTGGGCATGCCCGCCATTGACACCATCAAACAGGTGGAACGCACCGCTCACGGCGCCATTATCACTTCCACCATCCCGCGCGAGTTCGTCGTCCTGGCGCAAACCCCCCAGGGCTTCCGCTTTGGCCTGCTGCAGAGCGCCTTTGCCGAGGCCACAGCGGACGAGTTTGTGGGCACCGACGAGGCTTCCCTGGTGGAGCGCGCCGGCCACCCAGTAGCCGTGGTCCACGGTTCCGCCGTTAATTTCAAGATCACCCAGCCCGGTGACCTGCCACTGGCCGAATTCTACCTCCGCCAACGCAATCACCAGGCCTAGGAACGCGCTCCACTCCGTGCCCGCATCGGCAAGAGCCAAAGCGGGCATGGGCTTGAATCGAGTGTACGGGCCTTTACTCATACTTTGAGAGCGCAAACAAATGAATTGGGGCTTTCACCTCTGCGGGACCTTGAAGCGCCCAGCCGCGAATCGGTCCCAGCTCGACAAGGTTGACTTATGAACATCCGCATCGGTTTCGGCTATGACTCCCACGTATTCAAGCCAGGTGTGCCCCTGATCATCGGCGGGCTGCCCATTGAACATCCCGAGGGCCTCGCCGGCCACTCCGATGGCGACGTGCTGTTGCACGCCCTGACCGATGCCCTGCTGGGCTCGATTGCCGTGGGCGATATCGGCAGCTTCTTTCCGCCCAGCGATCCGCGCTGGAAGGGTGCCGACTCCGCCATCTTCCTCAACCTGGCCATGGAAGAGCTCCTCAACGCCGGCTACCGCCTGGGCAACGTCGATATCACCCTCATTCTGGCCAGGCCCAAGATCGGCCCCATTGCCGGCGAGATGCGCGCCCGCGTTGCCGAACTGCTCGACGTACCACTTGACCGGGTCAGCATCAAGGCCAAGACTCCCGAAGGCCTCAACCTGGACCACGTGGCCCAATGCCACGCCGTCGCCATGGTGGAGCGCGTGCAGGAATCCGAGGGTCTCAAGAGCATGAGCGACGTGATCGAGAACCAGCGCCAGCTTGAAGACGTCGTAGAAGACCTGCTCTCCAGCGTCCACGGCGTGCCCAAGAAGCGCGGTCTCCCTCAGGTCTACGATACCGACGACATTACTTAGACGCTCCCCTGGAGCATAGAAGTTTGTTCGAGCCGCATCCCCGCGGTGAGCCCCAGGCTCTGGTCGGGCAGTCGCGTCTGGAGTGCAGCGGAACTTCGCAAGCTTCCGAGCATTAGGATTGGGACATGCGCCAGAAAAGAGAAAAACGTCGCAAGCGGGGCAGACCAGCCGTTCTCATCGTGCTGGCTCTGCTGGCTGGGGCGGCTTTGCTCTGGTGCCGTTGGACCTACGCGCAGATCCAGCACTTTGCCCTGCTCGATCAGGCCGCCCCCTCCGATGCCATTGTGGTGTTTGGCGCAGCCGAGTACGATGGCCATCCCTCACCGGTGCTGCGCGCGCGGCTCGATCACGCCCTCTGGCTCTACCGCAAAGGCATTGCCCCCTTGATCATCACCCTGGGCGGCGATGGTGGCGACCAGTACAGCGAGGGCGGCGTGGGCAAGTCCTACCTGCGCGGAGCTGGAGTGCCGGACTATTACATCATCGCGGAAACCGAGAGCCGCAATACCGAAGACGCAGCCCGCCGTGTGGCCGTGATTGCCCGCGCCAACGGGCTCAAGCGGCTGGTGATTGTCAGCGATGGCACCCACCTGTTCCGCATCCACGCCATCTGCGCCGCCGAAGGGCTGGACGTGCTCACCTCGCCTCGCCCGCGCGTTCTCGTGGAAGGCGGCGTCAACGACACCGAGCGCATCCTGCGCGAAATGCTCAGCTACACCCTCTGGCGCGCTCATCTGCACTGACCCCAAAATACAAACGGGAATCTACAGTCTTTCCGCGGCCTGTAAAGCCCCAACCATCTGCCTAGTTGGAGGTACGCCCTGAAGTCCGCACCCTTTGCGGAAGCCCGTACCCTTCAACCTTTGCGCAATTCTCACTTACGATAACCCTTTTGCCCACCTCCTCCGGCAAACTCCCCTTCTCGCACCCACGTATAGAATTGAAAGATCAACAGCGCGAACCCCGCTTCGGCTCACCCTCTACTCTTTAGCCGCCCGGCCCTTCCCGCTGTAGGCTTTCCACTTCGCGAGGACCCATGCACCTACATCTCTCTTCATCCCTGCTGCACAAGACCTGCGCCTTGGCCGGCGTACTGGCCGCGTTGGCGGCTGTTCCTGTCTCGGCGCAGCGGCTCGGCAGCTCCGTTCACCCCGAGCACTACACCTTGGCCCTTACGCCCGATCTGAAGGCCGCCACCTTCGCCGGCTCTGAGACCATCGACATCGTACTCGACCAGCCCACCGCCGCCATCACCCTCAACGCCATTGAGATCGCCTTCCAGTCGGTCACCATCAAGGCCGCAGGGCAGGAGATGACAGCCATCGTCGCCCTCGACGAAGAGAAGCAGCAGGCCACTTTCACCTTTCCTGAAAAGGTGCATGCCGGCAAGGCTGAGTTAGAGATCCAGTTCAAGGGCATCCTGAACAACGAGCTGCGCGGCTTCTATCTCTCCAAGACCGCCAAGCGCAACTACGCCGTCACCCAGTTTGAGTCCACCGACGCGCGGCGCGCCTTCCCCTGCTTTGACGAGCCGGCCTTCAAGGCCACCTACGACCTGGCGCTCACTCTCGACGCGGCCGACACAGCCATCTCCAACAGCGCCATGGAGAGCGATACGCCCGCCGCCAACGGCAAGCACACCCTCCGCTTCGGCACCACGGCCAAGATGTCTACCTATCTGCTGGCCTTCCTGGTCGGCGACTTCCAGTGCACCGCCAGCGAGCAAGATGGCGTCACCGTCCGCGTCTGCTCCACGCCCGACAAGCTCCCGCTCACGCCCTACGCGCTCGACATCACCAAGTACGTGCTCCACTACTACAACACCTACTTCGGCATTCCCTATCCGCTCAAAAAGCTCGACATGATCGCCATTCCCGACTTCGAGGCCGGGGCCATGGAGAACTTTGGAGCCATCACCTATCGCGAAACCGCGCTGCTCGTCGATCCCCGCACCGCTTCCGTTCGCGCCAAGAAGGAAGTCGGCCTGGTCATCGCCCATGAGATGGCCCACCAGTGGTTCGGCGATCTGGTCACCATGAAGTGGTGGGATAACCTCTGGCTCAACGAGGGCTTTGCCACCTGGATGGAAGCCAAACCCATCGCCGCCCTGCATCCGGAGTGGAACATGGAACAGGATGTGGCCTCCGATTTGAACGGCACGCTCAACACCGACGCCCAGGCTACCACCCGCGCCATCCGCGCCCGTGCCGAGACCCCCAATCAGATCAATCAGCTCTTTGACGGCATCGCCTATGGCAAGGCCAGCGATGTGCTGCTTTCCGTCGAGAACGTTGTCGGCCCCGAAATCTTCCGCCAGGGCGTACACAACTATCTGGCCGCGCATCTCTACTCCAACGCCACCGCCGAGGACTTCTGGAATGCGCAAACCGCCGCCAGCCACAAGCCCATCGACAAGATCATGGCCTCGCTGGTGGCGCAGCCCGGCGAGCCTATCCTGACCTTTGGCGCACTGGTCAACGGCTCGGTTCCCGTCAGCCAGAAGCGCTTCTTTCTCAGCCCCAGCCAGGTTGTCGATCCGGCGCAGAAGTGGACGCTGCCCGTCTGCTTCAAGACCGGTCCCAGCAGCCAGGATTGCCAGATCCTGACGCCAGAGACCACCGCGTTCAAGGCGCCCGCCGCATCGTTCCTGTTTGCCAACGCCGGCTCCATGGGCTACTACCGCTCCGCCTACACCGCGGCTGACTACAAGGCCATCGTGGCCCACGCGGAAGGCGATCTGACGCCAGTTGAACGCATCGGCCTGGTAGGCGATGAGTGGGCGCAGGTGCGCGCCAACAAGGCCACGGTCGGCGACTATCTGGATTTGGCCGCGGCCCTCAAAACCGATCCCAACGCGGCCGTGGTCTCGACGGCATTCAGCGGCTTTGGCTCGATCAAGTGGCAGGTGGCCTCCACCCAGCAGCAGCGGGACGCGCTCAGCCAGTGGCTGGCCGCGCAGATTGCTCCGGTCTACGCCAAGCTCCCGGCGGCCACGGCCACCGACTCGCCCAACACCCGCGAGATGCGCGCCTTTCTCTTCGGTAATCTCGGCTTTGCCAGCAAGGACCCCGCCTTCCTGGCCCAGGCCCGCGCGATCGCCGCAAAGTATATGGCCGATCCTGCTTCGGTTGACGCCACGCTGGGCCAATCGGCTCTCTCCATCGCCGTCGAGCATGGCGACCCTGCCCTGTTTGACCAGCTCCAGCAGGCCTTTGAAAACTCCACCGATCCTCAGATTCAGGAGAACGCGCTGCGCATGCTGGTGCAGTTTGAAGATCCTGCTCTGCTCCACCGCGCGCTCGATTACGCCGTCTCCGGCAAGGTCAAAAATCAGGACGCGGCCATCGAGTTCTCCATCGCCCTGCAGATTCCCACCTCGCGCGAGTTCGCCTGGCAGTACATCAAGAAGAACTGGGCCAAGGTGCAGGCGCAGCTCACCACGGAAATGGGCGCGGTCCTGGTCTCTTCCACCGGCAGCTTCTGCTCCGTTAAAGCGCACAAGGACGTGGAAGCCTTCTTCGCCACCCACCCGGTGCCCTCTTCGGACCGCTCCCTCAAGCACGCCCTGGAGCGCATTGACGGCTGCCAGGAACTGCGCACCCTCCAGGAGCCCAACCTCAACAAGTGGCTTGCCGCCTTGGCAAGGTAGGGAAACGATGAAATAATCGCTTGCACCCGGTCGTAAGGCCAGCGCTTGTACTTTGAAACATGAAACAATTGAATGGTTCTCCAATTGCTGTACCCCGAAATCACAACCGTAGAGTGGCTTTTTCCTTAAGAAAAGCCACCTGGCACAATCTTTACAAGAGCTACATCTATTGGAGAACCGCTCTAGCCAGGGGCTTCGGCCCCTGGCTACACCTACATATTGCAAACTTGGGAACCGCCCGATAACATCGATCCAGTCTTGTCTTATGAATGAATTCAAGCGGGAAAGGCGCCGCGCATGCCGGTCATTCTCTTCTTTTCGCTATTGCTTGTCCTCTATTTAGCGGTCAAAACCGCTCGATTTCTAGCCCGCGACGGCATCCAACGACGTCTCGCGCAAAACCGGACTTATACCAGGCCAATAAGGTTCTATCTCAACTGGGCGCATGCCAATCTGGAGATGCGCTTGCGGGTCAGGAAAGTGCGCTCGCGGCCCTTGGAAATCACCCTGGACCCCTCCAATATCTGCCAGTTGGCATGCCCTGTCTGCATAACTGGAACCCGCCAGCATGACCGCCCGGCGGGAAGTGCCCGCCAGGAGCTGGTTGCTCGCTTACTCGATGAGGATGGAGCCTATCTCTTCACCGTCAACTTTTTTAACTGGGGAGAGCCCTTTCTGCAGAGCAAGCTCCTCTTTCCCTGGGTAGCTGCCGCCAGCGCCAAAGGTATACGCACCAGAGTCAGCAGCAACATGAGCCTGGTTCTCTCCGATCAGCAGATCGAACAAATCTGCGCTTCCGGCCTGCACACCTTGGTCGTCTCCCTGGATGGCGCAACCCGCGAAACCTACTCCAAATACCGTATCAACGGTGACTTCGACCGGGTCATGAAGAATCTGGAACGTGTGATTGCGGAGAAGAAACGCCGCCACGGGGACGGTCCGCGCATCATATGGCAGTTTCTGGTCTTCGCACATAACGAGCATCAGATCGATCTGGCGCGCACTCTGGCCAACAAGATGGGCGTGGATGAAATCTGGTTCAGTCCCCCGCAGGTGAACGAAAACGTTGGCATCTTTCCCGCCCGCGATCCGCGCTACCAAAACGGCCTCTCCCGGCTGCACGGCCAGTTACAACCTTCGGAAAACAGAGATGCCTGCGCCTGGCACTATATGATGACAGCCATCAATTGGGATGGCACGCTCAGTCCTTGCTGCGTGCTCTACAAAACGGCCGACGATTTCGGAAGCATCGGCACCTCCGGCCAGCACCCGCTGATGGATGCCTATAACTCTCCAAGTTATCAGTCTGTCCGGAGCGGCGTAACAAGCCGAAAGCCGCAAGATCCAGAACTGGTCTGCTTCCATTGTCCGGCTCCGGAATTGCAATCGGCGCAGGGGCTCAATCAGGATATTCTGTATCACTGCAAGCTACGGATTCTCGACCGCCTGAACCGCGCCATGCGCATGGGCAAATAGAGTGTCTCAAGCAGAGGATCGTTTATCCGTTTTGAAGGCTACGGGCTTCAGCTTTGAAGGGTACGGGCTTCAGCCCGTACGTAAGGCCTGCTAAATCAGGAAGGCTTTAGCCCCCGAGGGAATGCCGACCACCCCGTTTGGCTCATGGTGGGGCACCGATAAAAGACGCTATGACTGAGATACTACTAGCAAGCCGCGGCTCACAAGCAGGCCAACCCCAACCGCTGCCGCGGCCATGCCGTCAAAGTGATCCGCTCTAGCCGAACACCTGCACTGCCATCGTTCCCACCTCACCCATCAATGGCCGGAAGGCCATGTACGGCAAGATATCGCGTTCCACATCCATGCCCGGCGCAATCTCCACCAACCGCACGCCGTCCGCATCCAGACGGAAGACCGCGCGCTCGGTCACATACAACACCTGCTGGCCGTGCGACCGCGCATAGTCCGCCGAAAACGTGATCCGTTCCACACGCTCCACCAGCTTGCGCACCTTGCCAGGCCGCGTCACCGCAAGCCTTCCATCGCGCCACTCCACCTGGCTGCCCACGGCATCAAAGGTGCCGCAGAAGACGACCTTTTTGGCGTTCTGCGCAATCTCCATAAAGCCGCCCGGCCCAATCAAACTCCCGCCCAGGTGCGACACATTCACGTTGCCTGCCTGGTCCGCCTCGCCCATGCCCAAAAACGTAATGTCGATCCCCCCACCGCTGTAGTAATCGAACTGCTCAATCGAGGGCAGAATCGCATCCGCATTGCGCGCCGCTCCAAACAGCCGGTCGTCCAGCATGCGCCCGTTGTGGACGCCCTGCTCCACGCTCATCCAGAACTCTTCGCCGCGTCCCTGTTCGGCAATCACGCCAAAGATGCCGCCCGGAATCCCGAATCCAAAGTTGGTCGATGCGCCAGCTTCCAGCTCCATCGCCGCTCGCCGCGCGATGATTCGCCGTTCGAGCTTGGCCGGAATCTCCACCTGCAACCGTCCCAAGTACGCGCGCCGCTGTCCGCTCACGGTTGGATCGTAGCCCATGCCGTAGAACAGATCTTGCGTGGCGTCTTCCACCACCACGTCCACCATGATGCCCGGCAACCGCACGCTGCGCGCCGCCAGAGCCCCCGGCTCCACCACCTGCCGCACCTGCGCCAACACCACGCCGCCGCTGTTGTGCGCGGCCAGCGCCATGGTATGCATGTCCAGGTCAACGGCCTCTTCCTCCGGGCTGATATTGCCCTTGGTATCGGCATAAGTCCCGCGCACAATGGCCACATCCACCTTGAAGGGCTTATAACGCAGCACCTCGCGGCCATCAATCGTCATCAACTCCACCAGGCTCTCCTGGCTGCGCTGGTTGCAGCGCCCGCCATCCTGCCTGGGGTCCACAAATGTTCCCAGCCCCGAGTGTGTGAACAGACCCGGCCTGCCCGCGCCAATCTCGCGCAGCAGTTGCTGGATCACGCCGCCCGGAAAGCAGTACGCCTCCACGTTCTCCGTGCGAATCAGTTCCTGTATCTTCGCGGACCAGGTAAAGTGCGCCGCAATCACCTTGCGCAGCAGCCCCTCATGCGCAAAGCGATTGGTGCCCAGCTCACCACGGTCGCCCAATCCCAGCGAGTGCACCAAGGTCAGATCGCGCGGCTCACCGGTCTCCAGAAACCGTTTTTCAATGGCCGCAAAAATCGCCTCGGCGGCAATCATCCCCGCGCCATTGCCGCACACCGCAACCGTGTCGCCCGTCTTCACCCGCGCTGCCGCTTCATCCGCGGAACCAAAATGCGTCCTTGCCATGCCCCCTACTTCCTAGTCACCTATTCACCTAGCCACCTAGCAATTCCTATACACCGGCTTCCGCTTCTCCAAAAAGGCCAACACGCCCTCTTTGCAATCTTCGGTGCTGGCCGCATGCGCGGCCGCTGAGGCAAAGGCCTGCCGCATCTCCGCATGCATGGTCTTCAGCAGGCCTTTGGTCAGCGCCATTGCAATGGGCGCGTTCACCACCAGCCGATCCAGCCACGCGTTCACCTGCGCATCCATGGCCGCCACATTCTCGGCCACCTCATGCACCAGCCCCCAGGCTTCCGCCTTTTCTGCGGTAATCGGTGCGCCCAGCAGCAGGAACTCGCGTGCATGGGCCACGCCCACCGTCTCCGCCAACCGCCGCACGCCGCCCCATCCCGCAATCATGCCCAAACCAACCTCCGGCATCCCGATCTTTGCGCCCTTCACCGCCACGCGCAGATCCGCGGCCAGCGCCAGTTCCAGGCCGCCGCCCAGGGTATGACCATTCATGGCGGCAATCACCGGCTGCGGCAAGCTGACAATCTGGTCCAGCACTTCCATCCCCCGCAAAATCCAGCTTTGCCCCATCTCGTTCGCACTCAAGCCGCCCCACGCATGAATGTCGCCGCCCGTACAAAAGAAGCGTCCGTTGCCCCGGATCACCACCGCGCGCACATCCTTGTTTCCCGCCACGCGCGAACAAAAGGCGGACATCTCATCGAGGATGGCAAAGTTCAGCGCGTTGCCCTTCTCCGGACGGTTCAGCACCATCTCCGCATACCTGGCGCCGCTCCTCTCCGCTTCACGAAACAGAATCTCTTTTTCCATCGCACCCTCCCCAGACCTTTATGCACAGAGTTCTTGCTATCAACCAACTGGTTGGTTACTATACTCCGTAATGAAAGCCGCAGGCAAGACCACGAAGGCCGCTTCCGCTCCCCGCAAACGCGACCCGGAGCAGACTCGGGAGCGCATCTTCGCCGCCGCCACCAGCATCTTTGCCGAGCGCGGCTTTGACGGCGCGCGGGTGGACCGCATCGCCACCGCCGCGCACATCAATAAGCAGTTGATTTATCACTACTTTGGCAGCAAGGACGCCCTGTTTACCGCGGTGCTCGAAGGGGCCTACATCCAGTTCCGCTCCGAGGAGGCGCAACTGGAACATCTTTCCCTGCCCGCCGATCAGGCCATTCTCGCCCTGGTCGAGTTCACCTGGCACTATTACCTCAAGCATCCCGAGTTCATCCGCCTGCTGGCGAGCGAGAACCAGATGAAGGCCCGCCACCTGAAGGCGTCACCGCGCACAAAGAAGATTAATTCCAGCCACATCTCCATCGCCCGCCACATCCTGAAGCGGGGCCAGCACGAAGGCACCATCCGCAAAGAGATCGACGTGATGCAACTCAACACCAGCATTGCCGCGCTGGGCTTCTTCTACCTCATCAACCGGCACACGCTGTCCACCATTTTTGAACGCGATTTGGCCTCCAAACGCATGCTCAAAGAGCGGCTGGAGGCCATGAAGGACATCATCGGTTGTTGGATCCGGCCGCGGAAAGCGGCGCTATTGACTTGATCAGATATAACTGTGCTTTCCCAGGTCTCAGGATCGAGACCTGGGGCACCCGAAGATAGAGGCAAACTCAAAAGATCGAAGAACCAGAAAAATTACTTGAGATTCTTCCAGTTGGAGCCAAAGGCCATGGCGGCCACCAGCGGAACCCGCAACGGCACCACGCCTTCCATCTCCTTGCGCACCAACTCGGCCACTTCGTCGCTCTCCGCGAGCGGCACTTCAAAGAGCAATTCGTCGTGGACCTGCAGCAACATGCGGGTGCGCAGTTTGCGCTCCGTCAGCGCGCGATCGATGCGGATCATGGCCAGCTTGATCATGTCCGCCGCGGTGCCCTGCAGCGGCGTATTGATCGCGGTGCGCTCGGCAAATCCACGCTGATTCGCATTGCGGCTCTCAATGTCCGGGATCGGGCGCACGCGTCCGAACAGCGTACGAACGCTGCCCGTCTTGCGCACCTCGGCCAGCGTCTTTTCAATAAACTCACGCACCCCGCTGTAGCGTGCAAAGTAGCGGTCAATGTAGTCGCGGGCCTCGGCCTGGGGAATGCCCAACTGCGCGGCCAGTCCAAAGGGCGAGATGCCGTAGACGATGCCGAAGTTCACCGCCTTGGCGCGACCACGAGTCTCCTTGTCCATCTGGTCGATGGGCACGCCGAAGACCTCGCTCGCGGTCAGCGTGTGGATGTCGATGTCTTCGCGATAGGCGCGCGCCAGCAGTTCGTCGCCGGAGTAGTGCGCCAGCAGGCGCAACTCAATCTGCGAGTAATCGGCGGAGAGCAGCCGCGTGCCTTCGCTGGCCACAAAGGCCGCGCGAATCTCACGCCCCAGCTCCGTGCGCACGGGAATATTCTGCAGATTCGGATTCACGCTGGAGAGGCGTCCGGTTGCGGTGAGCGCCGCCTGAAAGGTTGTATGCACGCGCGAGGCGCTATCGGCCAACAGCGGCAGGGCGTCAATGTAATTCGATTTCAGCTTGGTCAGATGGCGATATTCCAGCACCATCTTGGGCACGTCATGGTAGGCCGCAAGACCTTCCAGCACATCCACCGCGGTTGAAACCGTCTTGCTCTTGCCGCGCGCGGCAGGCGCAGGCAATCCCAGATCGCCGAACAGAACCTCGCCCAGTTGCTTGGGCGAGTTGATGTTGAAGCGCTTCCCTGCCAGCTCATAGATCTTGGCGCTGGTGCGCTCCATCTCCGCACCCAGCTTGCGGCTCAGCCCCTCCAGCACATCCAGATCGATGCGCACGCCAGCCTGCTCCATGGCAAACAAGACCGGCGCCAGGGGCAAGTCGATCTCTTCGTAGACCCACGTCACATCGGCCTTGGCAACTTCTTCCTTCAGCACCGGCACCAGCGCGCGCACCACCGCCGCACTTGCGGCCAGCGACGACGGCTGCGCTTGCCCATGCCGCGCGGCCACATCGGCCAGCGTCTGCGTGGTGTGGGTGGGATTCAGCGCATAGGAGAGCAGCAGCGAATCGTCCACCGCTCCACGCAGAGACACGTTCTGCGCCGTCAGCGCATGGAGCGCAGTCTTCCAGTCATGCACCTGCTTGGGAACGGTTGCGTCTTCCAGCAACGCGCGCAGCTCATCGGTGAGCGGCAGCAGCAAACCGCGGTTAACATCGGCCGCAACGCCCATCTGGAAGTGCGCCTTCTTCTCCTCGGCCTCGGCCATGTCCAGGAGCGATTGCATGGGCGGAGGCGCGTCTTCATCGGCCATCGCTACGGGCGCAGCATCCAGCGCCAGGGCAAAACCCTGCGCACGTGCCGCCGCATAAAAAGCCTGCATCTGCTCTGCGGTGGGCGCTTCATGCAACTCCACGTGGACGGCAGGCTTGGCCGGCTCCAGGTCGCGCAGCATGGTGGTGAACTCAAGCTCGGTAAACAATTCTCTACATGCGTCCACATCGGGCAACTGCGTGGCCAGCATCGTCAGATCAAGCTCCACCGGCACATGCGTATCAATTGTGACCAGCTCTTTGGACAAGAGCACCGCCGCGCGATTTTGTTCGAGGGATTCGCGGTAGGTCTTGCGCTTCACGTCTGCCGCGTGGTCCAGCGCCGCTTCCACCGTGCCATATTCGCGAATCAAGTCCACACTGCCCTTGTCGCCAATGCCCGGCGCGCCTGGAATGTTGTCCACCGCGTCGCCGCGCAGCGCCATCACGTCGATCACCTTCTCCGGCGGCACACCGAGCACTTCCAGAACGCCTGCAGGGTCAAGGATCAAGTTATCCTTTTGCGTATTCAAGATCTTTACGCGATCCGTGACCAGCTGCATCATGTCCTTGTCGCCGCTGACAATGAATACTTCATGCCCCTGCTCTGCTGCCTCGCGGGCCAGCGTGCCGATCACGTCGTCGGCCTCAAAGCCCTCCGCCTCCAGAATCGGAATGCGCAAGGCCTCGAGCGCGCGGCGGATGTACGGAATCTGACGCTTCAAATCCTCCGGCGTCTCGGCGCGATTGGCCTTGTAGCCAGCGTAATCCACCTCGTCAAAGCTCTGCGACTTGGCATTCCACTTGCGCAGCGGAGCCATGCCGCGCGCCATCTCGTCGCGGAAGACCTCACCGCTCACGTCAAAGACCGCCGCGCAATACTCCGGCTGAAAGTCCTGGCGCAGCTTGCGGATCATGTTCACAAAGACGTAGACGGCAGCCGTCGGCAGCCCCTCGCGCGTTGACATGGGGCGCGAGCGCTGCATGGCGTGGTAGGCGCGGAAGATGAACGCCATCGTGTCCAGCAGGAAGACGGGGGCCTTGGCAGATTGGTTGAGATTCGATTCGGTCACGCTTGAGAGTCTATCAGGAAAGGAACATGCAATCGCCATAACTAAAGAAGCGGTAGCGGTGCTCCACCGCATGGCGGCAGGCGGCCAGGACATTCTCGCGCCCGGCAAAGGCGCTTACCAGCATGAGCAGGCTGGACTGCGGCAGGTGGAAGTTGGTCAGCAGGGCCTGCACCAGCCGGAACCGGCAACCGGGCGAGAGGAAGATCTCCGTCTCTCCGGTGTGCGGCGTGAGCGGCTGGCCAGCGGCCACCGCGGCGCAATGCTCCAGAGTGCGCACGGTGGTGGTGCCCACGGCCACAATGCGACGCCCCTCGGCCACGGCGCGATTCACAGCATCGGCCGTCTCCGCGGTCAGCGTATAGCGCTCGCGGTGCAGCTTCACATCGGCCACGCGCTCCACACGCAGCGGGGCAAAGGTTCCCAGGCCCACATGCAAGGTTACGCGGGCAATCTCCACGCCGCGGGCGCGGATGGCCTCCAGCACCTCCGGCGTGAAGTGCAGGCCGGCGGTGGGCGCGGCCACGGAGCCACGCTCGCGCGAATACACGGTCTGGTAGCGCTCGTGGTCGGCCTGGGTGTCGTCGCGATGAATATAGGGCGGCAAAGGGATGTGGCCGATCTGTTCGAGCGCGCCGAAGAAATCGGCGACGGGTTCAAAGCGCAACAAACGCTCGCCGAATTGGCCGCGTTCGACCACTTCAGCAGCCAAAACCGTGTCGCCAGCAGCGTCCGGGAAGACCAGCCGCTCGCCCAGGTTCACTTTGCGTCCCGGCTTCACCAGCGCGCGCCAGCTTCCATCGGCTTCAACACGGGTCAAGAGCACTTCAATGCGTCCGGAGGGTTGCTCGCGGTCGCGCACCACGGTACGGCGCGCGTAGAGCCGCGCCGGAATCACGCGGCTGTCGTTCAGCACCAGCAGATCGCCGGGTTGCAAGAGAGAGGGAAAATCGGCAAAGCTGGCGTCGGCCAGAGCGCCTGATTGGCGGTCCACGCACAACATACGGCTAGCGCCGCGCACCGTGGGAGGCTGTTGGGCAATCAACTCTTCGGGCAGATCGAAATCGAAGTCCGCAACGCCCAGGTCCTCGCGCACAATTGCATCCTGCCCGCTCATTCGGCGGCCTTCCCAAAGTGCGCCAAAGCCCTCATCCGCGCGCGTTCGAGGGCAGCGTCCAGCTCCTGCCGCTTGGTTTCCAACTGCTCAGAGGGAAGATCCGTGGCAACCCTGACCGGATGCGCCCAGCTCACCACAATCCGCGAAAAAGGCTTGGGAACCTTGAAGCCATCCCAAGAGCCCATCTCCCAGGCGTGCTCGGGCTCTAGAAAGAACGAGCTGATGGGAGCGCCGCTCAGTTGCGCCAGCCGCACCGGGCCCATCTTGCTCTGGAACCGGGGGCCACGCGGGCCATCGGCGGTAAAGATGGCGGACTTGCCGACCTCCAGGATCTGCTTCAGGCCGAGCAAGCTTTCTGCTCCACCCCGGGAGCTGGAGCCGCGCACGGCCTCATAGCCAAAGATCCGCGCCGTACGCGTGATCAGTTCGCCGTCAAAGCTGCGGCTGATCAAGAGCACAGACTTCGAGTGCCGGAAGTAGACCGAGCCGGGCATCACGCACTGATGCCAGAAGCAGAAGATCCCGTACGGCGAGCGGTCGCCGAAGAGCACCGGGATGGAACCCTCTTCGGTAATCACTTCAAAGCGCCAGGTGCGGCCCCACACGGAGAACAGGGCCCACACCAAGCGCGGAACAACGGCCAGCATCAAGCGCTGGACCAACGAGAATTCGGATCTAGGTTCGCGGCTCACCCTTCGATTTTAACTGGCCCTGATCCAGCGCACGATCTCCGGCAGCGTGGCCCGTTTGCCGTACATCAGAATCCCCACGCGATAGAGCCGTGCGGAGAGCCACAACGTGCCCCAAATGCTCAGCACCAGCAGCGCGATCGACAAGCCAATCTGCCACAGCGGCACCGGGGACGCGCTCATGCGTAAAAACATGATCACCGGCGCGGTGGGTGGAAACAGCGAAGCCAGCACCGACCACAGCGAGTTGGGATGATTCACCACGGTGATGATCATGGCAAAGCTCAGCCACATGGGCGCGCCGGCCAGCGGTGTAAACGACTGCAGCTCCTGCTCGGTCTCGCAGGTTGCGGCCAGGCCCGAAAACAGCGCGCTATAGAACAAGTAGCCCAGCAGGAAGTACACCGGGAACAAAATGGCTTCCAGCAGCGAGAAATGCACTTCCAACTGCCCGGTGAGCATGGCGGCGGCAATGGGCGTACCCGCCAGCACCGCTCCCGCGCCCACCCAGATCAGCATCTGCGTCAGCCCCACCGCGCCCACGCCCAGTAGCTTGCCGGCCAGCAGCTCATCGGGCCGGGCAATGGCCAGCATCACCTCAAAGATGCGCGAGGTCTTCTCCTGAATGATGGAGCGGGCCACGTTCAGCCCATAAATCATGGTGGTCACGGCCAGCAGAATGGCCATGAAGTAGCCCTTCCAGAAGGAGCCCATGGCGCTGGACTTGGCCACCGCGCCGTCCTTGCCAATCTGGCGAGTCTCCACCTTGACGCTCTTCAACAAGGCTGTGGTCTCGTCCGGAGTCACGCCTGCCTTGGTCAACCGCTCGGCCACCACGCCTTCTTCCACGGCGTTGGTCAACCAGCTGTTGGTCATCATGTCGCCGCCCTTGGTGCTGGTGTAGATGGCCTTGATCTTGCCATCCACGCGGTCCACGTCGAGTACGCCATCGAGCGAGCCATTGCGCAGCCGGTCCAGCTGTGTCGTCTGCGCGGCCTCACCGGCAGGCGCAATCACCTCCACCTGCGGATGGTGGTCTTTGCCGGCAATCAGGCGGTCGTATACACCCTGGGCAAGCCCGGCGTCAGCAGAAACCACGGCGAAGTGCAGCTCGGCGTCCGGTCCCTTGTCGAAGCGTGCGTTCTTGGTGGTGTGCTGCGAGAAGGCAATCAGCAGCAGAAACATCAGGGGCAGGCCGATGGTTGAAAACCGGAAGCCCTTGCTGCGAACCTGTTCCAGATATTCGCGGCGAGCAATCAGGAAGATATTACGCATTGGACTTGCCTCCCACGGTCTGGATAAAGATCTCTTCAAGCGACGGTTCCACCAGTTCAAAGCGGAAGATCTTTGCCCCGGCTGCGGCTTCGCTCAGCAACTTCTGCGCGTCTCCATGCGGCTTCAGGCGAATCTCCGCATGGCCGGCAAAGTTGTGGGCTTCGGCCACCTCATCGCTTTCGAGGAACCCCGCATCGCCCTCAAACTCCACCACCACGCGATTGCGCTCATAGCGGCTCTTGATCTCGCGCATCCGCCCCTCCAGCACCGAGCGGCCGTGATCCACCAGACAGATGGAGTCGCACAGCTTCTCCACCTGATCCATGCGATGGGTGGAAAACAGAATGGCGCGGCCCTCGTTCTTCAGCTCCAGCAGGGTCTTCTCCACCAGCGCCGCATTCACCGGGTCCAGACCGCTGAAGGGCTCGTCCAGCACAATCAGGCCGGGATCGTGCAAGAGCGTGCCAATGAACTGGATCTTCTGCTGCATGCCTTTGGAAAGCTCTTCGGTCTTCTTTTCGAGCACGTCGGCAATCTCCATGCGCTCGGCCCAGCGCTGGGCGCGCTTCCGGGCCTCACCCGCCTCAATCCCGTGCAGTTCGCCAAAGAAGACGAGCTGCGCCAGAACCTGCATCTTTTTATAGAGGCCGCGCTCTTCCGGCATATAGCCCACGCGCTCCAGGCTCTTGCGCTCAAACGGCCGGTCAAACATCCGTACCGCGCCGGCATCGGGCAGCGTAATGCCCATCATCATGCGGATGGAGCTGGTTTTGCCCGCGCCATTCGGGCCCAGCAGGCCAAACATCTGGCCAGCCTCAATGGTCAGGCTCAGATCGCTCACCGCGATCTTGGTGTCGAATGCTTTGGTTACCCTTGCTAGCTCAACAACAGGCATGGTTTCTACCGCCGTTCAATTGGGTTTTGGTAAACCGGGGAAACTGACTCTGGAGCAGTGTAGCAAAGGCCGCTGTGCGCACCCGTAATACCGATACGCAAGTTTGCGCCGGAAGGTTCACGGTGTACGGGTTAGCATTAGCTGCTTGACGTTGAACGCACCGCAGCCTATCCTACTTCCATGATCCGTAGTTTCAAAGACTACGATACGGCGGAACTGGCTCAGTTGGGGACCAACCGGCGATGGCGCAGCATTGAAGCCGTAGCCCGGCGGAAGCTCAACCGCATGGATGCGGCAACCCGTCTGGACGATCTCCGCGAGCCTCCGGGAAACAAGCTGGAGCCGCTCAGAGGAAATCGGCGTGGCCAGCATAGTATCCGTATCAACGATCAGTTTCGCATCTGCTTTGTGTGGAAGGAGGATGGAGCCTATGACGTTGAAATCGTCGATTACCACAGCGAACGGAAAGGCAGGAAATAAGGTGCCCACGGTGTCTCTGGAACGCCCTGCTCACGGATGGAACTACCAATACGTGACAACCTCGCCGGGGGAGATGCTGGCGGAGGAGTTTCTCAAGCCGCTGGGCCTGAGCCAGAACCGGCTCGCGATGAGCATCCATGTGCCATCCACGCGCATCGGTGAAATTGTACGCGGCAAGCGCGCCATCACCCCCGACACAGCTCTGCGTCTGGCCCGCTTCTTCAATAACAGCCCTGAGTTTTGGCTCAATCTTCAACAACTGCATGACCTCACCAAAGCCAAGCTCGCTCTGGGTAAGACCATCGAAGCCGAGGTGAGGGTTTACGAAGCGACGGCGGCTTAACGGGCCGGGCTTAGGTAGATGCTCTCCGCATTCTTTGCGAAAGAAGGATCCGGTAGGCTGACCTGACGCTGGCATAATGGTGCATGGCCAACCCAGAGCATCTTGTCAAACTAAAAGAAGGCGTTGAGGCGTGGAATCGGTGGCGGGAGGAGTATCCAGCAATCATACCGGACCTTTCGGGAGCAAACCTCAAAGCAGCGGAGCTTACCGGAGCGAACTTCAGCATGGCGGGCCTAGACGGGGCAAACCTCACCGGGGCCAACCTCGCCGAGGCCAACCTAAGCTGGGCGCGCCTTCGCGAAGCGAACGTTATTGCGGCGAACCTTATTGCGGCGAACCTCAAATGGGCGGACCTCATCGGAACTGACCTCCACGGGGCGAATCTAGTCGAGGCAGATCTTGCAGTTGCAACTTGCGGTTATACCTCATTCGGGAATGTCGATCTAAGCAACGTTCAGGGGCTCGAAACCATTCGACATGGCGGTCCCTCCACCATCGGCATCGACACAATCTACAAATCCAAAGGCAAAATTCCGCACGTCTTTCTGCGTGGGGCCGGCGTTCCCGAGAACTTCATCGACTATATGGCTTCGCTTGTGGGCACCGGCATCGAGTACTATTCTCTCTTCATCAGCTATTCCACCAAGGATCAGGAGTTCGCGGAGCGCCTCCACGCAGACTTGCAAGCCAAAGGCGTCCTGTGCTGGTTCGCTCCTCACGACATGAGGGGTGGCAAGAAAGTTCATGAGCAGATCGACGAGGCCATTCGCGTCTATGACAAGCTATTGCTTCTCTTGTCACGGGAAAGCATGACGAGTACTTGGGTAAACCGGGAGATCTTCAAAGCGCGGGAACGTGAGCTGCGGGAAAAGCGCCGAGTTCTGTTCCCTATCCGTCTCTGCTCCTTTGAGGAGCTACGGGACTGGAAGCTGGAGGACGGCGATTCAGGCCAGGATCTTGCCCGCGAGATTCGCGAGTATTTCATTCCCGACTTCAGCAACTGGAAGAACCACGATGCCTATAAGCTAGCCTTCGATAGGCTGCTGGATGATCTGCACGGCAAGGACGCCCCTGTTTCCGTCTGACTTCTCGGCCCATCTTGCGCTCTACCTCCAGCTAAAAAATTGTCTCGTTTCGCTTTCTGTTCTACCATCCAACTGTGGCAGGCCTCGACACTCCGGTAATGTACGTCCGCGGGGTCGGTCCCCGGGTGGCGGAGATGCTCGCCCTCAAGTCCATCCAAACCGCCGAGGATCTGCTCTACCATCTTCCCTTCCGCTACGAGGACCGCCAGAACCCGCAGTCGCTGGACGAGCTCAAAGCCGGCGAGATGGCCAGCGTCATTGCCGAAGTGCGCGGCTCGGCCATGCTCAGCACCCGCAACGGCGCGCTCTTTGAGCTGGCCCTCGGCCAGGGCCGCCACGTGCTCAAGTGCATCTGGTTCCACGCCAAATATCTGGAGGGCAAGTTTCAGGCCGGGCAAACGGTGGCCGTCTTTGGCCGGGTGGAGCCCTCGCGCTCTTCACGCGACTTCAAGATGCTACAGCCGCAGTTCGAGATCCTGCCCGACGACACGGCCGACGCCGAGACCCGGCTGCTCGAAGTAGGCCGCATCACGCCCGTCTACGAGTCGCTGGGCGGCAACAAACTGACCTCCCGCTGGCAGCGCAAGGTCATCTTCCACCTGCTCGAATCGCTTCGGGGCAACATTCCGGACTGCCTGCCCCAGGCCATGCTGGAGAGGCTCAACCTGCCCGGCCGCGAGGCCTCGCTGCGTGAGGTCCACTTCCCTGCCGAGGGCACGCCCTTCACCGCTCTCCAGGACTGCTCCACGCCCGCCCATCGCCGCCTCATCTTTGAGGAACTCTTCTATCTGGAGCTGGGGCTGGAGCTCAAGCGCCGCAAGCTGCGCGGGCGGGCGGGCATCGCCTTCGTCGCCGACGACCGCGTCCGCGAGGCTCTGCGCGAGATCCTTCCCTTTCATCCCACCACCGCGCAGAAGCGAGCGCTGGGCGAGATCGTCACCGACATGCGCTCGACGAGCCCCATGCGTCGCTTGTTGCAGGGCGATGTGGGCTCCGGCAAGACCATCGTCGCGCTGCAGGCCATGATGGTGGCCATTGAAAACGGCTATCAGGCCGCGCTCATGGCTCCCACGGAGATTCTGGCGACGCAGCATTATCTGGCCGCGCGCAAACTGCTGGAGCACTCCACCCGCAAGCCCCGCATCGTGCTCCTGACCGGCTCGCTGGACGAGGACCACAAGCGCCTGGCTCGCAACCAGATCAACCGTGGTGACGCGCAATTGGTCATCGGCACCCATGCGCTGATTGAAGAGAAGGTGGAGTTCGATCGCCTGGGCCTGGTGGTTGTGGATGAGCAGCACCGCTTCGGCGTCTTGCAGCGCTTCAAGCTAATGAAGAAGCCCAACCAGCCGGAGCCCGATGTGCTGGTGATGACGGCCACGCCTATTCCGCGCACCCTGGCCCTGTCGCTCTACGGCGACCTGGACCTGAGCGTGCTGGACGAGCTGCCCCCCGGCCGCACGCCCATCGTCACCCGGCGCGTTCCCGAGGAGCGCTCGGAGGACGTTTGGGAGTTTGTGCGCAAGCAGGTCGAGCTTGGTCATCAGAGCTACATCGTCTATCCGGTCATCGAGGGCTCGCGCGACGACCAGCCCGAGCTCGACTTCTCCCACGACGAGGCAGAGGCGGGGACAGAGGCTCCCGATGCGCCCCAGAGGTCTGCCCCCCGCAAGGGCAAGGCCGGCGAGCTCTTTCCCAAGGGGAAAAAGAAGGCCAGCGACAAGCTGCCCCTCAAGTCCGCCGTGGAGATGCACGAGAAACTGCGCAGCGGTCCCCTTGCCGGCCTGCGTCTGGGCCTGCTCCATGGCCGCCTGTCCGCGGACGACAAGGACGTGATCATGAGCCGCTTCCAGCGCGGCGAGATCGATGTGCTGGTCTCGACTACCGTGATTGAAGTGGGCGTGGACGTGCCCAACGCATCTCTGATGGTGGTGGAACACGCGGAGCGGTTTGGTTTGGCCCAACTGCATCAGCTGCGTGGCCGTGTGGGCCGCGGCGCGGCCAAGAGCTACTGCATCCTCATCACCGGCCGCCGCGTCTCTCAATTAGGCGAAGAGCGGCTCAACGCCATGGTTCGCACCCAGGACGGCTTTGAGCTGGCCGAGCTCGATTTGCAGCTCCGGGGTCCGGGCGAGTTCTTCGGAACCCGTCAGGCTGGCTTGCCGGAGTTCCGCGTGGCCAACCTGGTCCGCGACCGCCAACTTTTGGAACTGGCCAAGCAGGAAGCCTCGTACTACGCCAACTCCGGCACCCCGGAAGGCACGGAAGCGGAGCGCGCCCGCGTCCGGACCAGGCTCAAAGAGGCTTGGCAACGGCGCTATGGACTTGTTGAGGCTGGATAACCGCTGGATGCTGAGAGTTTCCGCGTCTGCGCGAAGCGCGTCTGCTGCATGCAATGCAGAACGGGGGCCAAGGCCCCCGTTCTTCTCTGCTCGAAATCAAGTTGGCTTAGGCTGCCGGCGAGCCTTCAATGTTGCTCAGCGACTCCACGGGGAAGGTCTGAATCTCCAGATCGATGCTGGCAATCTCCGCGCCGCAGTCACGCTGCTGATTGCGCGTACAGTGGCAAAGTTCGGTGAATCGGATGTGCGCGCTCTGGCTCAACTCCAGACCAGCAGCGATCATAATGCTGTAAACGTCAACGCAGGCGTGCCGTTCGAACTCAAAGAGCATGTTGACCGTGCCCGTATCGTTCGCTCCGCGGCTAAGCACCCAGCCTCCACAACCGAGAATGGCTCCTGTCAGCGTCTGCACCAGTCGGCCGGGCTCCTCAATGGAGATAGCCTTCATCTGCAACGCCCAGGGGACACCGATTGTTTGCACCGCGTCTCGTTCCATCGAATGCGTCCTCATACACCGTCTATCGGACCACAGAGGAACAGCATAACCGCTGTGCGGTAGTGACACGCCTGCTGCCCTGCTTTGAAACAACCAAGCCCATTTGCCCCCCGGAAAGACGTTCCGAAGTAACAATCAGCCCCAACTTGCTCTGGGCGGCCCACTCCGGGTGTCCGAATCCCGGTCGAAACCTCCCCACCCCGGGGCTGATATAACTTGTTATCTAGGATGATAATTGGAACAGGTATCGATCTTGTAGAAATTCGTCGCATCGAGCAGTCCATCGAGCGATATGGGCAGCGTTTCCTTAACCGGGTCTACACCCCGGCCGAGCAGGCCTACTGTCAGCGTAAACGTAACTATGCAGAGAGCTTTTCGGCCCGTTTTGCGACCAAAGAAGCGGGCGCAAAGGCCCTCGGAACCGGCATCGGCTATGGCGTGATATGGAAAGAAATTGAAGTGGGGCGCGCGCCCGGTGGACGGCCCACCCTGCTCTTCCATGGCCGCGCCGCGCAAATCGCCGCCCAGCTCGGCGTGGTCAACGCCGCCCTCTCCATCACCCATACCGATCAACTGGCCCAGGCCAGCGTGATTCTAGAGGACCGCCGCTGAGGTTTTTCTGCTATGCTCAAGGCGTAAATCGCTCATTTTAAGCAGAGGAGTCCCGTGCCCAGCCGCAAAGAGATTCAATGGTCGCAGTTGCGTGTCGGTGTCCTGGTTCTGGTTGCCCTCGCCATCCTCATGGCGCTCGTCTTCCTGATGTCCGGCTCCTCGGGTGGACTTTTTGCCCGCAAGCTTGAGCTACGCGTCTACTTCCGCAACGCGGGTGGCGTCAAGGTGGGCGCGCCCGTCTCCCTGCAGGGCGTCACCATCGGCAACGTCATCAAGGTGCGCATCGTCCCGGAGCGCAGAGACTCGCCCATTGAGCTCACCATGCGCGTCGGCAAGGAGTACGAGCAGGACCTCCACACCGACTCCATCGCTTCCATCGACCAGGCCGGCATGCTGGGCGACAACTTTGTCGATCTCGACTCCTCGCACGCCACCGGTCCCACGCCGCGGAACAATGCCGAGCTGCCCGCCGGCGCCGGCCCCTCCATCCAGGACGTGATCCGGACCAGCAACGTCACCATGGAAGAGGTCACCGGGCTGGTTCGCAACATGAACGTGCTGGTTAGCTCGCTCAACAACCGCCGCGGCACCATGGGCAACCTGATCAACGACCCTTCGCTGGGCCTGAAGATCACCAAGATCGCCACTGACCTTGAGACCATCACCGGCGCTATGTCCAGCGGCAAGGGCTCGCTCGGCAAGCTCCTCAACGACGACACCCTCTACACCCGCGCCAACTCCGCCGTGGACCGCCTGAACCGCGTGGCCACCGATCTGGATGAGGGCATGGGCTCTGCCGGCAAGCTGCTCAAGGACGACACCCTCTACAACAATCTGAACTCCGCCGTCAGCAACGCCAACCAGCTCCTGGCGCAGGTGAACAGCGGACAGGGCGCGCTAGGCAAACTGGCCAAAGACCCCGCCTTCGCCCAGAAGCTCGACGATACGGTTACGCGGCTCGATTCGATCCTGACCAATGTGGATCAGGGCAAGGGCACGCTCGGCCAACTGGTCCAGAACCCCGCGCTCTACAACCACGCCGACGCCACGCTCAGCGAGGCCCAGCAGCTAGTCCAGAGCATCCGCGAAAACCCCAAGAAGTACCTCGTGATACGGATGAAGTTGTTTTAAGCACCCGCGGTGCGGCAGCCCGCTTCGAGTTCTTCCAATCGAAGTGACCTCAAGACGAAGCTGTCATCTTGGTATCCGCGCGAAGCACTACTGCCGCACCGCAGGTGCCTGCTGCATGCAATGCCTTCAGTTTGGAGGTGGTGAGTCGAAAAATCTGCGGTCGTTTTTCGGCAGGTTTCTGACTCGACCCACTGGTTCCCTTCTCGCTTCCGGAGGGTGTTCGCGAGAAACAGCAGGCTTCCTGCTTTCTTCTGGAATCTCTCTAATTCATCCGAACCGCTGTATGAGTATCCGTCTATAGGATCGCGTGGTTCTGAGATCGGGCAACGGCATCGCTTACCGCTGTACATGGAATTGTTGACCTTGGGTCCTTGTTGACAAAAAACGGAATTCACTCTAATTTGGTAATAATCCAGGTTGTTCATGCGATGAAGACATTCTTCTATCAAAAATCGTGTTGTTGTCTCCGCTAGCGCCCGCTGGCAGGTACACGGTCATGTCTTCCCCTACACAACTCACTCATCTTTCTTGAGTACAGGATGCCTGTGAATCCACACATCCCTGCAGGTATTGTTTCGGACTCGGGCCACTCGCTGAGCGGACCGGTAACGCCGCTTTGCTCATGTTGTTGTCTACACACCTGCCGATAAAGATCTGTCGCACCATGAGGGTCAGGGGTCCAAGACCCCAGTCCATCCACAGCTTCCCCAAATCCCAAGGAGATTCCAAAGTGCAAAAAGCCCTTTATGCTGCCCCGTCTGCTTCTCTGCACCGGTTACTGCCCTCTGTCGCTGCTGCGCTCTTTCTGTTTGCTGTAGCTACCGTCCTGCCCTTGGTAGCGCAGGACGACATCACCACGCAAAACGCCACGTCTGCGCTTGGCGGCGCGTACATCACCGGGCCGGCCTCCAACCCGTTGAGCTTCCTGAACGGCGCGGCCTGGCGCACTACGGGCAACCCGGCGCGCTACGACTTTCACGACTTTGCACCCGTGACCTACGTTGACGCAAAACTGCCCAATTGGATCGACTTACAGGCCGAGGAGCGATTCCGGTACGAGGCGTACGACAATTCAAGCTTCAAGGCGAGGGTCGATGACTCCTACTTGTTGAACCGTTTCCGCTTCCAGGTGGATCTTCATACGCCCAGTTGGCTGCGGGTTACGGCGCAGGTGCAGGACGCCCGTGCGGGCTTCCAAAACCCGCCGATCGGACCACCAAACACGGTCCGCTGGGATCTGAAGCTGGCTTACGCCGAGATTGGCAACCCGGAAAAACACTGGATCAGCTTGCGCGTGGGCCGACAGCTGATCAACTACAACAACACCATCATCGCCAACTCGGAATGGCGCAACCAGGGCCGCTCCTACGACGCCGCGGTGTTGAACCTGAACGCCAAGCGCGAGCACCTGGGCATCTTTGCCGCCTCCGCTGTGGTACCGCAGGCCTACGGCGTGAGCCCGCATCAGGAAGGCAACAACATCTTCGGAGTCTATGGCCGTTTGGATGATTTTCTTGTCCCTCACTCAAACCTTGAGCCGTTCGTCCTGTGGCGCGTGCAACCGGCAGAGGTCGTAGAACCGGCCAAGGGTAAGACCACCGGCAAGGAAGACGAAAAGGCTTTTGGTGTGCGCTTCAAAGCCCAAGCCCACACGGCGCTCGATTACTCCGGCGAGGTGATCCTCGAAACCGGCAACGTAGGATTGCAGCCGATTCATGCCTGGGCAGCGCAGACAGGCGCGGCATACCAGTTCCTGAATGCAGTGGCCAAGGCGCGCGTCTTTGCCCAGTACGACTACGCCACGGGCAACAGCAACCCGAGCCAAAATACATCGCACACCACCTTCGACACAATCTACCCGACAGCCCACGACCGCTTTGGAATCAGCGACCTTTTCGGCTGGCAGAACATTGAGGTGGTGCGCGCGGGAATCACCGTCGAGCCCCACCGTCGGCTCACCTTCACGGCGCAAGGGCTGGACTTTTGGGCGGCTGACGCATTGGACTCGATCTACAACACCTCAGGCAGCGCGATAACGAGCAACAAAATTGATTACGGTCGCCATGTGGGCGCGGAAATCGATGGCTACTCCTGGTATGAACTCAATAAGCACTTCAACCTGGGTGGCGGCATTGGCTACTTCGGCGGCGGCCAGTTCCTGACGAACGTATCAACCAACCACTCGTACACGACCTACTACTTTGCGTTGAACTTCAAAGACAACGGAAAGAAGTAACGAACGCCGTACGAAAGCTCCGGGACGAGGCCGGTGTGATGGACCATCGTGCAATTCGCATCCAGCCTTGTCCTCTCTGCATCCACTACGGACCGCTTGCGGGGCTTACTTTGACCGTGTCAGCTCAACCGGTCGGAGCGCCGGAAAGCTGCTGAGTTTTGGCCATACAGGAGGCGCGAATAGCGACATTGGTCCATCTGTCTATGCCACTCAAGGTGGTTCCACCTAACCGTATCCCCAGTAATTCTGAACCCCATAAGTTGACGCCAACAGTGGGCCAATGCAATCATTCAGCGCACGTTATAGTGCGAAAGCCGGATCGGTCCTGGAATAGGATCGATCCCTCCCCTTTTGCAGATCATTTCCCCCACCTGCGGCACAATTCCATCAGGCAAGACTCCGCACGGAAAGCGGCGGCGGACGCATCCATCCGCCTAACTTCTTTCCGCAGAATAATTTGCGGCTAAGTTCTTACGCTGGAAGAATTTGCGCCAGACCACCCGCGCAACCTCTTTAGACACGGGAATTTGCGTAGTGGCAATAGGGGGGGAGGGGGGGAGTCCCTCAGTCCCTATTCCCTATTCCCTATTCCCTATTCCCTATTCCCGAGTCCCGAGTCCCGGTTCCAAAAACATCCGCCAAAACTCCAGGAAACTCCTGAGCCGGACCACCTGGAAGAAGTCGCTGGCGACAAAGTAGAAGACCAGAGCGCCCATTCCCACGGCACGCATGGCTTCGGGGCCGAGCTCGTCACGGAAGGGCAGCGGAGCGGCGGAGAAGACCATGGCCAGCACCATCAGCGCCAGGCGCACGATCCCCATCACCATGCCGATCTCTACCAGTTTGGCGGTGAATCCCCGGCCCAGCCGGAAGCTGCGCGCGATGGCCGCAAACGGCGAGCAGTTCTCCTTGAGCATCACCACTGGAGCCACCGCCAAGGGCCAGCTCACCAGCGCCCAGAGCGTAAAGAACCCCAGGGAGAGGAAGATTACCCACGCGGAGTAGCCCACCAACTCCGGCTCTGCGGTTCCGGTAATGTGCGTGGCCGCGGCCCACGCCACGGAGCGGAACCAGCACCACGCCACCAGCGCCAGCAGCGCCATGTGTGCAGCCTGCAGAACTAGCATGGCCAGTGGCCGAAAGCGGAAGGCGGGCTCCATGAACTTGAGCAGCGCGGCCCGGCCCACGCCGGAGAGCAGCACCCAGCCCACTGCCGCCAACGGCAGCAGCCAGCCCAGCAAGGCCGCAACCTGCGGCTCGTAGGCCAGCCACAGGGCCTCGATCTGCCCCGCCGCTGCCCATGGATTGGAAAAATCGATGGCCGCTGGAGCGGAGGCGCTGGCCTCAACGGCGTCCCTGATCTGCCTGAGGCGAGCCAGGCCCACCAGGAGCAGTGGAATCCCGAAGGCCCACTTCCACACCACTTCCAGCGCAATCAGCCCCGGCCTGCGGATGCACGTGCCCATGTGACCCACAAGCAACTGTGTTCCCCGAGCCGGGGCCGGCACTTACTTCACCACCAGGTTCACCGCGCGTCCCGGCACCACGATGACCTTGACCACCGTCTTGCCCTCCACGCGTCCCTGCACCTTCTCATCGGCCAGCGCCGCGGCTTCAATGGTCTTGGCGTCGGCGTCCGCCGCCACCCGCACCACCGTCACCAGCTTGCCGTTGATCTGGATGGGGATGTCCTTCTCGTCTTCCTTGGCTAGCTCCGGATCGCTGACCGGCCAGGGAGCGCGCAACACATTGCTCTCCTCGCCCAGCAACTCCCACAGCTCAGCCGACAGGAACGGCGCCAGCGGCGCCAGCAGCAGCACCAGCGTGGACAGGATCTCGCGAATCACCGCCGGCGGAACCTCGCCCGCGGCCAACTGCGTATCGGCACCCTGCACCTCGTTGACCAGCTCCATGATGGCCGCCACACAGGTGTTGAAGTGCCAGCGTCCCTCAAAGTCCAGGGTGATCTTGGCCGTGGTCTGATGCAGCTTGCGCAAGAGCTTCAACGAAAGCCCGGTGGGGGCCTCCACCTTCTGGCCCTTGGCAGCAACCGCAACCTCCGCGTACTTGGTGGTCAAACGCCATACACGGCCCAGGAAGCGGCTTACACCGGCAACGCCGTCCTCTTGCCAGTCCAGATCGCGATCCGGAGGCGCGGCAAAGAGCGCATACATGCGGGTGGCGTCAGCGCCGTAGCGGACGACCATGTCGTCGGGCGAAACCACGTTGCCCTTGGACTTGGACATCTTGGCCCCGTCCTTGATGACCATGCCCTGGGTAAACAGCCGCTCGGCCGGCTCGTTGTTCACAATCAGGCCCAGATCGCGCATCACCTTGGTCCAAAAGCGCGAGTAGATCAGGTGAAGAATGGCATGTTCAACGCCACCAATGTATTGGTCGATCGGGAACCAGTACTGCGCCTTGGCCGGATCGTAGGGAGCCTTGTTGTTCTTGGCGTCCGTGTAGCGGTAGAAGTACCAGCTGGAGTCGACAAAGGTGTCCATGGTGTCGGTCTCGCGGGTAGCCGCGACGCCGCACTTGGGGCAAGTGGTATGCAGGAACTCCGGTACACGGCTCAAGGGCGACCCACCCTGCTGGGTGATCGCAATCTGGTTCGGCAACAACACCGGCAGTTGATCGTCCGGCACCGGCACCAAGCCGCACGCCGGGCAGTTGATCATCGGGATTGGCGTGCCCCAATAGCGCTGGCGGCTTACGCCCCAATCCTTCAAGCGGAAGGTGACCTTGGCCTCGCCAAAGTTGCCCCGGACGGCGGTGGCCTGCATCAGCAGTTGCGCGTCCTCGCAGCTCAGCCCGGTAAAGTCGCCCGAGTTCTCCAGCACGCCATCTTCCGAACAGAACGGGAAGCGCTTCGCACCGTTCTCGTCTTCGGTTGGTTGCGCAGGACGGATGACAGGCACAATCGGCAGCCCGTACTTGTTGGCAAACTCGAAGTCGCGCTCATCGTGGGCCGGAACGCTCATGATGGCGCCCGTGCCGTAGTCGGCCAGGATGTAGTTGGCCACCCAGATGGGCACCGGCTGACCATTGTACGGATTGATGGCGGAGCGGCCTGTAGGCACACCATGCTTCTCAATGCCGCCAATGTCGCCCGCCTCGCGGGCCTTTTTCTGCTGATCGAGCAGCTCGTCGACCTTGGCCTTCAGCTCCGGATCAGCCGCGGCAAACTGCGCCACCAGCGGATGCTGGGGAGCCAGCTGCACGCTGGTTGCGCCAAAGATAGTGTCCACGCGGGTGGTAAAGACGCGAATCCGGGTCTTTGCTAATCCCTGATCCCTGGTCTCTGACCCCTGATCCCTGATCCCTGATCCCTGGTCGGTTTCTTCCGCCAGGAAGAAATCGACCTCGGTGCCTTCCGATCGGCCAATCCAGTTGCGCTGCATGGTGCGGACCTTTTCCGGCCAGCCTTCCAGCTTGTCCAGACCGTCCAATAGCTCTTGCGCGTAGGCGGTGATGCGGTAGAACCACTGCTCCAGGTCGCGCTGGTGCACGGGCGTGGTCTCATGCCGCCAGCAGCAGCCGTCCACCACCTGCTCGTTGGCCAGCACCGTGGCGCACTCCGGACACCAGTTCACCTTGCTCTGCTTGCGGTAGACCAGGCCCTTCTCGTACATGCGCAGGAAGAACCACTGGTTCCAGTGGTAGTACTCCGGCAGGCAGGTGGTGACCTCGGTCGCCCAGTCGTAGCCCAGGCCCAGGCGCTGCATCTGCCGTTTCATGGCGGCAATGTTGGAGAGGGTCCACT